>Ga0256404_1000154_pt1 | contig 166576 bp, 130 predicted proteins | sample RumenRJG_01DNA_FD_185990 | JGI IMG/M metagenome (GOLD analysis project Ga0256404, IMG submission 185990) | Bovine rumen microbial communities from Lethbridge, Alberta, Canada - RJG_01 | ecosystem: Host-associated > Mammals > Digestive system > Stomach > Rumen | place: Canada: Alberta...
ATTGTGGGGTAAGGGGAAGGTATGCACAAATCGGACAAAATTCACGCTCATACTATCATGATGCATAGTGTTCAAGCTCTTTACTGCAATTGAGATTGCCATTGAGATTGCTTGCGGATTTTAGGGTTATTTTTTTTTAATAAATTTTAAATATTCTTTCACGCTCGTATTACTCCAAGCTTGCGTTATCGTCGTTTATTTCTGAATATATATATGGTATGCAAAACCGACAACTGGAACCGTATGGTGGTGGTAACTGCTAACGAGTAATTAGAATAATTCTGTTACTTTAATACGACCCTTGTGATTGAATCATTGTTTTTATAAGCAATGAGCCGGTTTAGCGTCAGAACCCAGCACTTTTTTTTCTTGAATTATTTGCTTATGTAAAAATAAATGCTGAAATTTGATGTGACATTTTGGATACATTATTTAAACTATAAGTATTATGAAAAAGTATTTAGCTGAATTAGTGGGTACGTTCGTACTTACTTTCCTGGGTTGCGGCGCAGCTGTGGCTCTGGGTTGCGGACAAGACACCGCATCAATCGTGGGCACTGCCATCGCCTTTGGTTTGGCTGTAGTAGCTATGGCTTATACCATAGGTGGTATCTCTGGTTGCCATATCAATCCTGCCATCACCCTGGGCGTTTATCTCAATGGTGGTATCAGCGCTAAGGACTGCGGCATGTATATGCTGTTCCAGGTGATTGGTGCTATCTTGGCTGCCGCTGTGCTGGCTGGCATCGTGGCTACCGACCCTGCTGCCGTGATTACCACCGCTACTGGTGCTAATGCTTGCACCTACGGAACTACCAATGGTCTGATTGTGGAGATTGTGCTGACTTGCTTGTTTGTGCTGGTGGTACTGGGCTCTACATCTAAGACTAATGGCGCTACCAACAACTTTGCTGGTTTGGCCATCGGTTTGTCACTGATTCTTATTCACTTGGTGGGCATCCACTTCACAGGCACCTCAGTAAACCCAGCCCGTTCTATCGGTCCTGCTCTGTTCCAGGGTGGCCAGGCTTTGGCTGATTTGTGGGTATTCATTGTTGGTCCATTGGTAGGTGGTGCTATTGCTGCTATCATCTGGAAGGCCATCAAGCCCGAAGAGAAGTAACCGGCTGTTTTTTTGGAATTATAAGGGGGAGGGCTTTGGCGGCTCTCCTCCTTATTATATTATTGCAGGCGAGGAGCATTAATTATATATAAAACAGGTTGCATTTTGTAAATAAAAATAAATCCATTTATTTTGAATTTCTCTCGGCTTGCATTATTTTTGCAAAAAAGTTTTCTAAATGGATGCAGTAGTGTTCTAATTTATGGATTTAAGAGGTGTAAGGCGACTGGAAAAGCAAACTCTCACCGAGCAAGAGCTGGTGCAAGGGTGCAAGCGAGGCGACGATGTGGCCCGCAGGCAGCTCTACGAACGCTATGCCGGCAAGATGATGGCTATTTGTATGCGATACATGGGAAATCGTGAAGAGGCCGAAGACTTGCTGCATGACGGATACATCAAGCTCTATGGCTCGTTCGATAAGTTTGAGTGGCAGGGTGAGGGTACTTTGCCAGCTTGGATGGCGCGCGTGATGGCTAACCTCGCACTGCAACGGCTTCGTAAGACAGATGTGATGAGCCAAGCGGTGGAACTGGAGAACACTGCAGAACTGCGTGACGATGTGGACCGACCTGACGAAGGGCCAGACATCGAGACCATTCCCAAGAAAGTGCTGATGCAGTTTATTGAGGAACTGCCCCCAGGCTATCGAACTGTGTTCAACATGTATGTCTTTGAGGGCAAGAACCACATAGAGATAGGCAAGGTACTGGGCATTAACAACAAGTCGTCTGCCTCTCAATTAGTAAGAGCACGAGCCATACTGAAAGAGCGGGTGAATGAGTGGAGAAAACAGAATGGATAATAAAAGTGATATGAAAGAAAACGATGACATATGGCTGAAACAATGGAAGGACATCCTCGATGATTACGAAGAGGAAGTTCCTGTGAATGGCTGGGAGCGGCTGCAAGTCGATTTGAAGGCCAATGATCCATTGAAGGAAGTGGCTCCTAAGGCCAAGGTCATTTCCTTTCGCCAATGGAAGGTATTGGCGGCAGCAGCTGTGGTAGTACTCGTAGCTGGTGCCGGTATCTGGTTCTTGGTATCCGGTCAAACCTCACAAGTGCCTACCGTTGATGCTGCAATAGCACAGTTGTCGCAAACTGACGTTCCTGATTTGACACCGTTGGAAACGATTGAAAGTACGAAAGATGATGCTGAGGATGAGGAATTTGCCACTCTTGTTTCTGATGAGATTTCACCTGCAGACGAAGAAAAAGCCCAGCCAAAGCAAACACCTGCAGCCAAACAGTCGCAAAAGACATCAGCTCCAGCAATTACTGCCAACAATGTTGCAGTTGCTAATACTGCAGCTTCAACTACATCGAAAACACAAACATCATCAACCATAAGCCAACCTAAGGTCTCAGCGGAGAAAACCCAGGAGACCCCACGTGAAGGCACCCCCATTCAAGTAAGAAATGGCAATAAAAACCAGGCACAGCGTTCTGCAACTCCAATAGCCGTTGGCAGCAATTCAAAGACTACCCCGGAAGAGGTGGGTGTAGTCAACAAACGCCAGGTTCGTGTTTCTAACGACGAACGGTTGCAGGGTGTCACCCTTCTTCGTGGACAAGGTGACGCAACAACACGTTCTTATAGCGAAATTACCGATATGGACAGGGTATATAATTCGTTCTCTGCCCATTACGATGAGTTATATAATAAATCAGAGCGCTTGTTCAATAATGGCACTGGGGCTTACAGCACTTTGGACAATGCTTTGTTCCTGGCTGGTTTGGTTAAGAAAATGCAATATCAGCGTTCGGCTGCCGATGAACAGCTCTATCGTGAGATAGCCAGCAGGTTTGTAGAACTCCAGCAACCCAATGGTCTCTGGAAAGACAACTTGCTCGATCCTTCTTCGCGCAACGTTGATGCCGATACCGAAAGCTATATCTGCTATGCGTTGGCTTGGGGCTTGAACAATGGATTGCTCAGCCGCAAACAATACCTCGATGCTGTTCGCCACGCCTGGAAATCCATCGGCAACTGCAATAGTGAACCTTGCCTCATGGCTGCAGAGCAAGTAAATAAGTTGCAGTAATCTCTTTCTATTCTTTTACCTTCTTGATGAACTTGTGCTTTTTTTAGCACAGGTTGCATCTTTATTGTTATGCTCCAAATATTTGCAAAGTCTTTTTTCTTCTGAAGAGTAAATAGTAATTGAAAAGTATAAAAATTAGGAATGTACAGGAACTGTTGATAAATAGCTATCGGACGATGTGGTAGATGTTATAATTGATTACACAAAAAGTGTAATCAATCGTTATGCTTTTCTATTCTTTGGACAGCTAATAATAGATATGTAAATATGTATTGATGACAAGTAAGGTGAAATAGGTGTGGATAATATTGGACTTCCTGCTTTGAAATGCCCACACAAATTACTACCTTTGTGACCAAATTAACAAAATACCACTAAATGATGCAACAGAAGATTGTTATTCTTGATTTTGGCTCGCAGACAACTCAGCTGATAGGGCGTAGGATACGTGAGATGGATACGTTCTGCGAAATACTGCCTTACAACAAATTCCCGAAAGAAGATGATAATATAATAGGTGTTATCCTGAGTGGATCGCCTTTTTCTGTCTATGACAAAGATGCGTTCAAGGTGGACCTGTCTGAGTTTGTCGGCAAATATCCTGTATTGGGCATTTGTTATGGCGCCCAATTGATGGCCTATACTTTTGGGGGAAAGGTGGAACCTGCTGGCAGTCGTGAGTATGGACGTGCTCACCTGCAATACTTTGAGGCTGACAATCCTCTGTTCAAGGGCTTCGAGAAAGATTCTCAGGTGTGGATGAGTCACGGGGATACTATTACACAGTTGCCTGAGGGTTTTCATGCCATAGCATCGACAGAGCAGGTGAAGAATGCTGCTTATGCCAATCCTGACCAACGTATATGGGCGGTGCAGTATCATCCTGAAGTGCATCACTCATTGCAAGGATTCCAGTTGCTGAAGAATTTTGTGGTGGATATCTGCGGCAGTAGGCAGGAATGGAGCGCTGCTTCGTTCGTAGATACGACAGTGAAGGAGCTGAAGGAGCAGTTGGGCAACGACCGCGTGATACTGGGACTGAGTGGTGGTGTGGATTCCAGCGTTTGTGCTACCTTGCTGAACCGTGCCATTGGAAAGAACCTGACTTGCATCTTCGTGGATCACGGTATGCTGCGCAAGAATGAGTTCGTTAAGGTGATGGATGCCTATAAGGGCTTGGGACTGAATGTAATTGGCGTGGATGCCAGTGCTAAGTTTTTTGCCGATCTGAAGGGGGTTACAGATCCTGAAGCAAAACGCAAGATTATTGGCCGTGACTTCATAGAGGTGTTTGATGCTGAGGCTCGTAAGATAAAAGACGCCAAATGGCTGGCACAGGGTACGATTTATCCTGACCGTATTGAGAGCTTAAATATAACGGGTAAAGTGATCAAGAGTCATCACAATGTGGGTGGCTTGCCGGAAGAAATGCACCTGCAGTTGTGTGAACCGCTGAAATGGCTGTTCAAGGATGAGGTGCGTAGAGTAGGGCGCCAGTTAGGCATGCCTGAGCGATTGGTAAAACGCCATCCATTCCCAGGACCTGGTTTGGCTGTGAGAATCCTGGGTGAAGTGACACCTGGGAAAGTGAGGGTGTTGCAAGATGCCGACGATATCTACATCGAAGCATTACATAACTATGTGTGCGAGGATGGTGTTGCATTGTATGACAAGGTGTGGCAAGCGGGTACGGTATTGCTGAGTCCGGTAAAGAGTGTGGGTGTGATGGGCGATGAGCGTACCTATGAGAACCCTGTAGCTCTTCGTGCTGTGACGAGCATGGATGCGATGACTGCGGATTGGGCGCATCTGCCTTACGACTTTCTGGCAAAAGTATCGAATGATATTATAAATAAGGTGAAAGGGGTGAACAGGGTATGTTATGATATTTCGTCAAAGCCGCCATCGACCATCGAATGGGAGTGAAAAATCTCCTATGTTTTTGATGAAAATTCATAAATATTCACTATTTTTGCAGTCTCAAATTCTAAAGATAGAGGAGAAATGCTATGCTGGAAATGTTGTCAAAGTTTGATATTCTGGAAGTTGTGAGATGTACCATCTCGTTGTTGATCGTGATTGATATCATCGGCTCATTACCCATTATCCTTGATTTGAAGGCGAAGGGCTTGAAGGTGAATGCAACGAAGGCAACGGTGCTGGCCACTTTGTTTATGCTGGGCTTCTTCTATGTGGGTCTTTCTATATTACAGCTTTTCAGTGTGGATATACAGTCGTTTGCTGTGGCTGGTGCTTTCATCCTGTTCTTCATGTCGCTGGAGATGATTCTGGACATTGAGATTTTCAAGAATGCTGGTCCTACAAAGGACGCCACATTAGTGCCATTAGTGTTCCCTCTGTTGGCAGGCTCTGCTACCTTTACCACCATCTTGGCGTTAAGGGCTGAGGCATGGGATATCAATATTTTGATTGCTATCGTTTTGAATATGATATGGGTATATGTGGTTTTGCATATGTCTGATAAAGTAGAACGCTTCTTTGGTAAATCAGGCATCTATGTCATCCGCAAATTCTTTGGCATTATCCTGCTGGCCATTGCAGTCAGGATGTTCACTGCTAATCTGTCATTGTTGATTAATCAGCTCTCTAATTAAGCTTTTCTAAAAGAAAATTATAGGTTTTTTAGTGCTTTGCGCCAAAATTTTTATGTTTTTGTTTGCAAAGCAATTCTATTTTCGTAATTTTGGGATGATAACGGATAAAAAGCGTCTTATACCGTTTTTTGTCCTGTTTTAATTAGATAACCCTTAAATATAATACTATGAGCTATTTGCGTTTTGATAAAGCCTTGATGAACAATCTGGAGGAAGCGTTGCCACGCGAGATTCTCAGAACAAACAAGTCGGGCTCGTATCATTGTTCGACAATAGTGGGATGCAACACTCGAAAATATCACGGCTTGCTGGTGATACCGGTACCAAACTTAGATGACGAAAACCATGTGCTGCTGTCATCGTTGGATGAGACAGTGATTCAACATGGTGCTGAATTCAATCTGGGTTTACATAAGTATAACGGCAATCACTTTAGTCCGAACGGACATAAGTATATCCGTGAGTTTGAATGTGACAAAATTCCTGCTACTACTTACAGGGTGGGTGGTGTCATTCTGCGTAAGGAAATTGTTTTTGTACACCACGAAGACCGAGTGCTGTTACGTTATACGTTAGTTGACGCACATTCGCCCACGTTATTGCGTTTCCGTCCTTTCCTGGCATTCAGAAGTGTTCGTGAATATACCCACGAGAATTATCAGGCCAGCCGCGACTATCAGGAAATTGAGAACGGTATCAAGACCTGCATGTATCATGGTTATCCTGAACTCTACATGCAGCTGAACAAGAAAAACGAATTCCATTTCCAGCCTGATTGGTACAGGGGTATTGAATATCCTAAAGAACAGGAGCGAGGATACGACTTCAATGAAGACCTTTATGTTCCTGGCTACTTTGAGGTGGAAATCAAGAAGGGTGAGAGCATCGTCTTCTCAGCTGGTACTTCTCCTTTCAAGAATACCAGAACAATGAAGTCAACTTTCCAGTTTGAAGTGGACGACCGTACGCCTCGCGATACCTATTATCATAGTTTGAAGAATGCTGCCCATCAGTTCCACAATGTACATGGTGACGAGCATTATATACTGGCTGGCTATCCTTGGTTCAAGTGCCGTGCACGTGACCTCTTCATTTCACTGCCTGGCTTGACACTGGCGGTGAACGAACAAGACCAGTTTGAGGATGTGATGAAGACGGCCGAGAAAGCTTTGAGACAGTTTATCAGTGGCGAGCCTGTTACCTATAAGATCTATGAAATGGATCATCCTGATATTCTGTTGTGGGCGGTATGGACATTGCAGCAGTATGCTAAGGAAACATCAAAGGCACATTGCCGTAAGAAATATGGGGCATTGCTGGTGGACATGATTAATTTCATTCTGGAGCGTAAGCACAACAATCTGTTCCTGCATGACAACGGTCTGTTGTTTGCTAATGGTACGGAGAGGGCTGTTACGTGGATGAACTCTTCATCGAACGGCAAACCGGTGATTCCTCGTACGGGTTATATCGTTGAAGTGAATGCCTTGTGGTATAACGCTCTGCGATTCGTGGCTGATATGGAACGTGAAGGCGGTAATACTGCATTTGCTGATGAACTTGATGCACAGGCAGATGTGACTGGTGTATCGTTTGTGGAAGTGTTCCGCAATGAATATGGCTATCTGTTTGATTATGTGGATGGCTATATGATGGATTGGAGCGTTCGACCCAACATGATCTTCACTGTTGCTTTCGACTATTCTCCACTGAATGCCCAGCAAAAGAAGCAAGTGCTTGATATTTGCACCAAGGAGTTGCTGACGGCGAAGGGTATTCGTACGTTGAGTCCGAAGAGCGGAGGCTATAATCCATATTATGTAGGTCCACAAACACAGCGTGACTTTGCTTACCATCAGGGTACGGCATGGCCTTGGCTGATGGGTTTCTACATGGAAGCTTACCTGCGCATTTTCAGAATGAGTGGCGTATCGTTTGTGGAACGTCAGCTCATCGGTATGGAAGATGAGATGCAGACCCATTGCATCGGTACGTTGTCGGAACTATATGATGGTAACCCACCATTCATTGGCCGTGGTGCTGTGTCGTTTGCCATGAATGTGGCTGAAATGCTGAGAATATTGAAGTTGTTGAATAAGTTTAATATGTAAAAAGAGGAGGAATTGCGATGAAAGTTTTAATGTTTGGATGGGAATTTCCCCCTCATATTTTAGGTGGTTTGGGTACTGCCAGCTACGGACTTACCAAGGGTATGTCCAAGCAACGTGACTTAGAGATAACCTTCTGCATACCTAAGCCATGGGGTGATGAAGATCAGAGTTTCTTGCGAATCATCGGTATGAACAGCGTGCCTATTGTTTGGCGTGATGTGAACTGGGATTTTTTGAAGAGCAGAGTGGGTAGTTATATGGATCCACAGCTCTACTATGATTTGCGTGACCATCTCTATGCAGACTTCGAGTATATGCATACCAATGATATGGGCTGCCTGGAGTTTTCCGGTCGCTATCCGGATAACCTGCATGAGGAAATCAATAACTATTCTATCGTGGCTGGTGTGGTGGCTCGTCAGCAAGAATTTGATATCATTCACTCGCACGACTGGCTGACTTATCCAGCAGGCATTCATGCCAAGCAGGTGTCGGGTAAACCGTTGGTGATTCATGTGCATGCTACTGATTTTGACCGTAGTCGTGGCAACGTGAACCCCACTGTTTATGCTATTGAGAAGAACGGTATGGACCACGCTGATCATATTATGTGTGTGAGTGAGCTGACCCGCCAGACCGTTATCAACAAGTATTACCAGGATCCTCGCAAGGTATCGACTGTACACAATGCCGTTACTCCTTTGCCTCAGGAAATCCTGGATATCATTCCTGAGAAGAAACCTAACGAAAAGGTGGTGACTTTCCTGGGACGTCTGACCATGCAGAAAGGACCAGAGTATTTTGTTGAGGCTGCAAGTCTGGTATTGCAACGCACCAAAAACATTCGTTTCTGCATGGCGGGTAATGGCGACATGATGGAAAAGATGATACGTTTAGTGGCTGAACGTGGAATTGCCGACAGGTTCCATTTCCCTGGCTTTATGAAAGGCAAGCAGGTGTATGAGTGCCTTAAGGCCAGCGATGTGTATGTGATGCCATCAGTATCGGAGCCATTCGGAATCTCTCCGTTGGAGGCAATGCAGTGCAGCGTACCTACTATCATTTCTAAGCAGTCGGGCTGTGCCGAGATCCTGGATAAGTGCATCAAGGTGGACTACTGGGATATTCACGCTATGGCTGATGCTATCTATTCCATCTGTACTTATCCTGCTATGTATCAGTACTTGCACGATGAGGGAAAGGTTGAGGTAGATGGCATTACCTGGGAAGATGTGGGCGTGAAGGTGCGCCGCATCTATGAAGAAGTGATTAGGAATTTCTAAACGATAATACATAATAGAATAGATATGAGAACAATCTGTCTTTTTTTTGAAATACATCAGCCGGTTCTGCTGAAACGCTATCGTTTCTTTGACATCGGTATCAATCATTATTATTATGATGATTATGCAAACGCTACCCGCATTAGTGATGTAGCTGAGAGATCTTATATTCCTGCTCTGAACACCTTGATTGAAATGGTGAAAGAGAATAAAGGAGCATTCAAGGTGGCTATCTCTATTTCCGGTATTGCATGTGAACAATTGGAAATTCATGCACCTGCCGTTATAGACTTGCTGAAGAAACTGAATGAAACGGGGTGTTGCGAGTTCTTGGCAGAGCCATATTCTCATGGATTGGCAGCGCTGACCAATGAAAAGGTGTTCAAGAACCAGGTGGGTCGCCAGGTGGAGAAGATGAATGCTCTGTTTGGTGTTACTCCAAAGGTGTTGGTGAATACCGACTTGCTTTATAACGACGAGATTGGTGCCATTGCTGCCGATATGGGCTTCAAGGGTATGCTGACCGAGGGAGCTAAGCATGTGCTGGGTTGGAAGAGTTCGCACTATGTATATCATTGCAACATGAACCCCAAATTGAAGTTGTTGTTGCGTGACTTCAAGTTGTCTGATGATATCTCTTTGCGTTTCTCTAATCCTGAGTGGAACGAATATCCATTGTTTGCCGACTCTTTCATTAAGAAGATAAACGACCTTCCACAGGAGGAGCAGGTGGTTAATCTATTTATGGAACTGGGAGCTCTTGGTATCGCTCAGCCATTGTCATCTCATATCCTGCAGTTCATTAAGGCTTTGCCTGCTCAGGCAAAAGAAATGGGTATTACCTTCTCAACTCCGCTGGAGGTGATGACGAAGCTGAAATCTGTTTCTCCTATTGACATTCCTTATCCTATTACTTGGATTGACGAGGAGCGCGACACCAGTTGTTGGTTAGGTAATGTGATGCAGCGTGAGGCTTTCAACAAGCTGTATGATGTGGCCGATAGGGTGCTGATGTGCAATGATCGTAGAATCAAGATGGACTTCGACTATCTGCAGTCGAGCACTAACTTCCGTGATATGACGACTAAGAATAGTGGGGTAGGTATTGATCGTGGCATCTACGATTCTCCTTACGATGCTTTTACCAACTACATGAATATCTTGGGTGACTTCTGCAAGCGTGTGGAGTCTCTCTATCCATCGGATATAGAGAATGAAGAACTGAATGCCTTGCTTACTACTATCAAGAATCAGGATACTGAGATTGAAAAGCTGAACAAAGAATTGCAGAAAACGAAAGAAAAGTTGGAGGATGAAAAGGAGTTGAAGAAGACAAAGGCTGCTCCTAAATCTAAAGCGGAGAAGAAACCATCGGTGAAGAAAACAGCAGAGAAGAATACTTCTGCCAAGAAATAAGTTAACTCCTGTTATAAATAAAGAGAGGTTGCCTCAATGGAGACAACCTCTCTTTATTTATAACCTGTTTATCAGTTTGTATTACCAAATGTCGTATAGGTTACTTCCAATTTGATTGGGTTGTTCAGTTTGCCTCCAGAAGTACCCTTGCCACCCACCAGTCTTGCATATGTAGGCTTCAGTTCGTGTGTTGCACCCACAACCGTAGTGGTCCCGGAAGAATAATAGCTTGCAGATGTGGTATAGGTGTCCACCACAATAGGAACTAAGAGTAGTTTGTTCTCTTCCACCCATTTAGCTTCCTTTTCAGCATTCCATGATGCACCTGCTTCTTCCTTCTCCTCCTTCTTCTCTCTAATGGTTTTTTTAATCAGGTTGGCAATATTCTTGAATACATACTTGTTGGTTTCTGTAGCATTGTGATCCACGTAATACGAGGTTATGTCATTAGGCAATGAGTTGGTCTCAAAGAATTCTTTCAAATCTTTCTGTCTAATGAGCAACAATTTTGATGGCTTGTCCATGCTGATTTCGTATGGACTGATATCTGTATAGTTGGTCAGTGAAAGTTTCACGGAGTTAAGTGTGTCATTGCTCAGTTTCTCATCGATTTCATCATATGGAATTGTCAATGCTGTGAAGACACCTGCTGGAGACTTGATATAGGTGTTGTCTAAGTCGGCAATCTTTTCTTTCAGTTTGTCGGAATACTTGAAGTTGTTGGCCTGTATGACCTCTGGTGTAGAACTAAAGACATACTCAACCGCGTAAAAAGTAGAGTCAGAGCCTGCTTTACCAGTTTCGTCAGTTACCTGCTTCTTCATGGCAACGCCTAATGAGTCGGTTGCATAAAAGTTAAAACCCATGTAAAGGATGACACGGTTTACATAAAGAATGGTTCCGTCGCCATAATCTGTAGTCAGGTAATAGCCAGGAATGACGTGTTTTGTAAAGGTCTCACTGTCTTTGAAATATTCAGGATGTTCTCTGTTCAGCTTTAATATCGTATTGCCACGCTCTTTGTCCATCTTGATATCGAAGTAATTCTCGTTTGATTCGGATGAGGCAACAGAGTAATCATGAGCCGTATATGCTGTAGAGCCTACCAGGTCTTCTTTATTGTAGTATTTTGAAACGTCAATATTGGTATAACGATAGAATCTGCCATGTGATCTTCTGTCAGCCAACCATTGTTCATTAAGTTCATAAGCACTGGCACGACAGGCTGTAACTGAGTCACCAAAGAATCCTTGTGTGCTATTGGTATTCTTGCTATAAGAAACTCTTAAGAAAATGGTCTCGCATTCATCTTTCACCATTGAACCAGTACCAGTCTTGGTCGCTTCATCATATTTATATACGTTAGGGAATGTATAATTTTCTGCTGTGGTCATTTCAGTGATAAAACTGGCATCATAGTAGCCAAACTCAGGATCAGAGAATCTTCCGAGGTAGGCAGTAAGAGAACGTGCATATACAGAATCTGCCATCACCGTTTCAGACATTACATCAAATGTGGTGGTACGAGTAACCACCATATCTTTCGATGGCAATATTTCCCATCCTATTTTATTTGTCGTATCATCACACCCCCAAAATAACAAAAGCGTCAGTAACGCAAAACTAGGAAATTTCAATTTCATGTTGTATGTTCCTTATCGTTTTTACAAAAATCTCTCTTCTGTTTGTTAGATAGTGTCGTAGAAATCATTAATAGCCTGCATCATGTTCTCCTCTTGGTAGGGCAGGAAAGGTTTGCCGCTTTGTTGAGCGTATGCTATTAATTCTGGATCCACATCGGGAGTCTGTTGCACAATGGCATCTGCATAATCGATACCCAACTTGCTCAGTTGGATGAAGTTTACCGGGTCAGTCATTTCACCTAAATCGGCTTTCTCCACACCCTTTATCATTAATTTCTCCGTAAAGTTGGCAGGATATTCTTTGCAAAACTCATTTCCGTACAGTGAATACACTATTTTTGAGTCCATGAAAGAAGGCTCGTCACAATAGGTTTTCTTAATGTAAAGTGGCACCAAAGCAGTGAAGCAACCATGGCAGTGGATGATGTCAGACCTCCAACGCAATTTCTTCACAGTCTCTAATGCTCCTCTATCGTAAAAGATGGTACGCTCGTCATTGTCCTCATATTCGTTTCCATCTTCGTCCGTCAGTTGCAGCCTGTTCTGGAAATAATCATCGTTGTCTATGAAATAGACTTGAATGCGAGATGGCTGAATAGAAGCCACCTTGATGATAAGTTGGTGATCAGTGTCATCAATGATGATGTTTATACCAGAAAGACGAATTACTTCGTGCAACTGATTCCTGCGTTCGTTCACAGTTCCCCACTTAGGCATAAATACCCTAATTTCACGACCGTTCTCTTGAACGGCTTGTGGAAGATTACGGCATGCTTCGGCCATGCTTGATGAAGCTACGAATGGAGCAATCTCTTGCGTAATAAATAAAACTCTATCTATTTTTGCCATAAAAACCTATTCTACTTCTAACAGAATACAAAGGTAGAAAAAAAATATGACTTTCGGAAGATTTTTACAAAAAATGGCACACTGAGGTATTCAGTGCGCCATTTTTAAACACTTATTAATATACGCTTTAGTTTATTTTTGAAAACTTTTGTGCATAGCAGCAGCTGCTCTTCTGCCGTCACCCATGGCCAGGATAACAGTCGCACCACCTCGTACTATATCACCACCAGCAAACAGGGTAGGGATTGATGACTGCATATCGTCGTTTACCACGATGGTACCTTTTCGGCCTAACTCCAAGCCCTCTACTGAACGAGGAACGATTGGGTTGGGTGATACACCTACAGCTACGATTACCAAGTCGGCATCTAATGTCTCTGTTGCACCAGGGATAGGTTCCGGACTTCTTCTGCCTGAAGCGTCTGGCTCACCTAACTGCATCTTCTGCAGAACTACTTGCTTCACCTTGCCTTGCTCGTCGGAGATGTATTCTAACGGGTTGTGCAAGGTCAGGAATTGTACACCTTCTTCCTTGGCGTGCTTCACCTCTTCCTTGCGGGCAGGCATCTCGTTCTCAGAACGACGGTAAACGATGGTAGCGCTGTCAGCTCCCAGTCGGAGTGCCGTACGCACTGAGTCCATAGCGGTGTTACCGCCACCCACAACGACTACGTTCTTTCCGAATGGTACAGGAGTGTCGGTGTCTTCGCTGGCTGCATCCATTAGGTTTACACGGGTCAGGAACTCGTTAGATGACAATACATTGATTAGGTTCTCTCCTGGAATATGCATGAAATTTGGCAAACCTGCGCCACTGGCTACATAGATACCTTTGAAGCCTTCTTCCTCCAGTTGCTTGGTGCTGATGGTCTTGCCGATGATGCAGTCTTTCACGAATTTCACACCCATCTTACCCAAGTTCTCGATTTCAACATCCACAATCTTGTTTGGCAGACGGAACTCTGGAATACCATATTTCAGCACACCGCCAATTTCGTGTAATGCCTCAAAAACGGTTACATCATAGCCCAACTTGGCCATATCGCCGGCAAATGAGAGGCCTGAAGGACCAGAACCCACTACTGCAATTTTGATACCATTTTTCTCTGCTATTTCAGGAGTAGCTAACTGACCACTCTCACGTTCGTAGTCGGCTGCGAAGCGTTCCAAATAACCAATTGCCACGGCTTCTCCTTTGGTTTTCAGGTGGATACAATGAGATTCGCATTGTTTTTCCTGTGGGCAAACACGACCGCAAACAGCAGGTAATGCACTTGTCTCACGCAGTGTCTTTGCAGCTTCCAGGAAGTTGCCTCGCTCAATATTCTTTACAAAACGGGGGATGTTGATGTTTACAGGACAACCTTCCACGCAACCAGGGTTAGGGCAGTCCAAGCAACGCTTAGCCTCTACAAGAGCCTGTTCTTTAGTCAAACCTTGGTTAACTTCTTCTTTCCTTGAATGAGCACGATAGGCAGGATCCAACTCGTTCATCTTCACACGTGGGATGGCCATACGCTCCTTTGGTTTCATGCTGGCTCTCAACTCTACACGCCAAGCAGCATCACGACTCTTCTCGTCTGCCTCTGCTTGCTGTTGGTTAGCAGCTTCATATTTCTCTAATTCAGCGCGTTCTTCGGGTTTATAAGCTCCCATGCGCTTCATCATTTCGTCGAAATCAACCTTATGACCGTCGAATTCAGGACCGTCAACGCATACAAACTTGGTCTGTCCGTCGATAGTCACACGGCAAGCACCACACATACCTGTACCATCAACCATGATGGTGTTCAGAGATACGTCTGTTGGGATTTCGTATTTCTTTGTCAGCAAGCACACGAACTTCATCATGATGGCAGGACCGATGGCAAAGCATTTGTCAACTTTCTCTCTCTTGATAACACTCTCAATGCCTTCTGTTACAAGACCTTTGTTGCCGTAAGAGCCATCATCTGTCATAATAATCACTTCGTCTGAGCTGGCTCTCATCTCTTTCTCCATGATGATGAGGTCTTTGTTACGACCCGCCAATACGGTGATGACTTTGTTGCCAGCAGCTTTCAATGCCTGGACTATCGGAAGCATAGGAGCCACACCTACACCACCTCCAGCGCATACGACAGTACCGAACTTCGCGATGTGCGTAGGTTGACCTAACGGACCTACGATGTCGGTGATGTATTCTCCAACTTTCAGATCACAAAGTTTTGAAGATGAAAGACCTACTTTTTGTACAACCAGTGTGATAGTACCTGCTTTCGTGTCTGCCTCCGCAATAGTCAGTGGAATACGTTCACCTTTCTCGCCGATTCTGATAATAACGAAATGGCCAGCCTTGCGAGACTGTGCGATAAGAGGTGCTTCAACAACAATCTTGAATACCTTTTCGGAGTATTGCTCCTTGTTAACGATTTTGTTCATTTCCTTTATAAATTGGTCGTTATAATTACGGTTTACTATCTTTTTGAAAGAATGGTACAAAGGTACTGTTATTATTTGACATAATAAAGAAAACCTTAAAAAAATAGTGCACCAAACTGTAAAAAAAACAGTGAGGTGCACTAATATATATAAGGTGTATTTTAATCGATGTACTCGAAGCCGGTATAAGGAACTAGCGCCTTTGGCATACGAATGCCCTTCTCGGTCTGATTGTTCTCCAGTAAAGCTGCCACAATGCGGGGTAGAGCCAAAGCGGAGCCGTTCAGTGTGTGGCAAAGTTCCACTTTCTTGTCAGCTGTGCGATAGCGGCACTTTAAGCGATTAGCTTGGTATGTGTCAAAGTTAGATACCGAACTAACCTCTAACCAACGCTGTTGTGCTTCTGAATATACTTCGAAATCATAGCAAATAGCAGCAGTGAAACTCATATCTCCACCACAGAGGCGCAGAATACGATAGGGAAGTTCCAGTTTCTTCAGCAGGCCTTCTACATGGTCTAACATTTCCTGGTGACTCTGTTTAGAATGTTCGGGCTTGTCGATACGCACTAATTCTACTTTAGAAAATTCATGCAGACGGTTCAATCCACGCACGTCCTTTCCATAAGAGCCAGCCTCACGACGGAAGCACTCTGTATATGCACAATTCATAATAGGCAAGTCCTTCTCATCCAGAATCACGTCACGATAGATGTTGGTGACTGGGACCTCGGCTGTAGGAATCAAGTAGAAATTATCCACTTGGCAGTGATACATCTGTCCTTCCTTGTCAGGCAACTGACCTGTACCATAACCAGAATCCTCATTCACTACTGTTGGAGGCTGGATCTCGCGATACCCGCTCTTGCCCGCTTCATCCAAGAAGAAATTAATGAGGGCACGTTGTAGTCGAGCGCCCTTACCTTTATATACAGGGAAGCCGGCACCTGTAATTTTCACACCTAAGTCAAAGTCTATTAAGTCGTACTTCTTGGCCAGTTCCCAGTGAGGAAGAGGGTTTGTGATGCCCAGAGAGGGGTTAACGTTCCAGTTGCCTACTGTGTCACCGTCAGTGCACTCCTTCAGGTTGCTCTTTACTACCAGGTTGTCCTCTGCTGCCGCACCTTCAGGTACCAAGTCATAAGGAATGTTGGGGATGGTGTAGAGCAGTTGTTTCAAGTCATCGGCAGCTTGGTCCATTTCAGTTTGCAAGGTCTTATTGGTTTCCTTCAACTCAGCCACACGAGCCTTGGCTGCTTCAGCTTCATCTTTCTTGCCTTCTTTCATCAGCATACCAATACTCTTTGAGAGTTTGTTTGCCTCAGCTAAGTTGTTGTCCAGTACGGTCTGCGTCTTTCTGCGCACATCGTTTTTCTCCAAAACCTTCTCAATGGTTTCCTTTGCATTGTCGAAATGCTTCTTCTGCAATCCTTTGATTACCTTTTCGGTATCTTCAGTGATTTGTTTAATGGTAAGCATAGCCTATACTTGTTGTTGATTGTTTGTTCTTTTATAAGAAAGGGATGCAACTTTTCCAATCGCATCCCTTCCGTTTATTCATAAACCGCTTCGTCGTTATGCCTCTGCTACTACCTCAGTTGGGATAACGTTTACAAAGCGCTTGTCTTCACGCTTAACCTGGAACTGAACAGTTCCGTCAACCAATGCGTACAGAGTGTGGTCGCTACCCATGCCGATATTCTTACCAGGATGGAACTGAGTGCCTCTCTGACGAACGATGATGTTACCAGCCTTGCAAGTCTGGCCACCGAACAACTTAACGCCTAATCGTTTGCTATGTGATTCGCGTCCGTTCTTAGAACTACTAACACCTTTTTTATGTGCCATATCTTTTCTACTTTTTAATGTTTATGCAATAACTTCTTTAATCACGATCTCGGTAAACTGCTCGCGGTGACCGTTTAACTTGCGCAACCCTTTTCTTCTCTTCTTGTGGAAGACCAGCACCTTGTCGCCCTTTACCATCTTTGATTTTACTTCAGCCACAACCTTTGCGCCTTCAACCACTGGGGTACCAACGGTGATAGCACCTTCGTTGTCAACTAATAATACTTTCTCGAACTCCACTGAGTCACCATTCTCTACGTCATGCAGCAGGTTGACAAACAACTTCTTGCCTGCCTCTACTCTATACTGCAGACCTTTGATTTCTACAATTGCGTACATTTAAATAATAATTGTAAAAGTTAGCTCCGACGGGTGGTTGACCTCCTTTGCCAATCGCTTAATCGAACCCGATGCGGAATAATCGGCTGCAAAATTACAACATTTAATCTAAACCACCAAGCTTTTCTTAATCTTTTTCTCAGGTAATTTGATAGAGGAACCACATTACTATGCTTCCCAGTACGCTAATGGTAGGAATCAGCAGTATGGCCAACAAAATTGAGTAGCCACCCATGTATAATACCGAGCGTTTGAAAGCATCCCCCCATGTGAGGTTGAAAAACTGTTTCAAATCCCAAATAAGGAACATAATACCAGCTCCAGTATCGAAGCTGTGGGCAAAGTTTGATGTTTGGGTAAACAAAAGTGTGATGAGTTGTAGCCATAGGAGTTGCGATCCAATAAACGTGAACAGCAGAATATATTCTGCTAAGTTGGTTCTCATGCTTACCAAGGTGGTTCGGAAACTCCTTCTGGCACAAAAAACCATTACTGGTATCATCAGAATGATGGCTACGGCTTTGTTCATATCAAAGAAATCTTTGATCATTTCTACCATAGCATATAAAAATGTGCCCTCATGATAATATTTTTCCTCAAACTTTTCTACTACTGCTGCGTTTTGGGCGGATAAGCGGACTCCCCATCCGAGGATGCCTTTCACATCTTTTACGTTTTCACTCAGTGCCTCAGAAAGTTTTACACTCTCGTCTTTCGACATAGCTGCCATTATTTGGCGCATTACCAATATGCTGTCTTCTTTGCTCATAAATCGGGTAGCACCTTGCATCCTCATTATACTGTCGGCCATTTCCAAACTTTTGGCTGTACTTTGCTCTCGTTGGATGTTTAATGCTTCTCTTGCCAATTTGTTGATCTCAAAGAGCTGAGGAGCAATGATGGAATTGGCAGAGTCGGCCGACAACTTCTGACTAATTGTTGGTATTTGCTCCAATCTTACTTCCTCTTGTTTTACAAATGAAGCAGGATCCAAAAGATGAGCTGCAACCAAATAAATGGTTGCTAAAACAAAAATAGTTTGAAATGGTTTGTGGTAGTCTTTGCGCCTACCACTCAAATAATCGCGCACCATATAGCCTGGTCGCCAGAATAACTCCATGAAGTTGCGCAAAAAACCATGTTCAATGTTAATGGCCTCCGACAGTATATTCTTAAACAAATCTTTGATGTCGAAACGTGGAGTCTTGTGTGTCTGTCCACAAGTAGGGCAGAAGTTGCCTTCATAGGTCTCGCCGCAATTCCTGCACACATGCAGTTGCTCACTATGTTTAGGTTTATGCGACATACCCTTGATTTGTTTGAAATGTATCCATCGGATGTATTTCTTAACGGTGTTGCCCAACCATCCATAGTTATGATAGGGATATGGATGACTTAGCAAAGGCAATAGCCTGATGTCTTTCAGTAGTTGTCTGTAAGGAAGTGATTGAAAGTCTGTTGTATCCGTGCTGCCGTCTAACCAACCACAGAAATGCACTCTTGCTTTTTGGGCAGCCTGTTGTGACTCTACGGTGTTGCCTATCAGTAAAGCGTACTTCTTGGGGCCTTTCAGCTCTTTCAGCCTTCTGTTGATGTTTTTCTTTGTGGGGAGGATGTCGATTACCTTTGCACCTGAGGCACAAATCTCTTCCTTTACGGATGATAGTTCCGCACTGTTCATCTTTTCATCAAACAGGTAGTATAGGTAATCTTTCATGTCTTAATTCTTTCTTTTTAACTTTGAAACATCAAATTTCGCAATATTTTTCGGAATTTACAATTTATACCCGTAAAAAAAGATAATATTCAACTTCTGCTAAGCCATCCGTTTACTTCTACTAAAAGGCCCGTTTACTTTCCACAATTCAAAACATTAGCTTTCGCTTTATTCCTGTATAAACAGGTAGTGATCGTCTATGGTAAATTGATGTCTTTACTTCTTCGTTATTATTTGTGTTTTTTTCGTTTTTAGGTGATAAGTGTTTCATGGCATTTGTTTTTTTTGTTAATTTGCCTATGGTAAATAATGGAAATGTATTATGGGAGTTTTAGATAAAGACATCAGGGTGGTCAAGGAGAAAACGTGGTTGATAAGTCTGCTGCTGGCATTCTTCGTGGCTTATCCTAACAACGCTTGGTTGGTTTGCGACCTAGAGTGGTTTGTCAAGCCAGAAGATGTGGGGGGCTATGTGGCTTTCTACTTCTTCCGTTTTGGCTTCTTCTGGTTGCTTATTTGGCTAATATTGAGATATGACTACAAGAAGATGACCAGCATCATCTTTGCCAAGCATTTATGGAAAAACCTGTTGCTGACACTGATAGGGTTTGCTGTGTATGAGGTGCTTACCTTTGCATTCAAGCAATTCGACCATTTCTTCAGCATTTTGTTTTTCCAGTTTATCGTGATATGGCTCGTAACAGCATTTGTGAGTTATATCTACGTTTTGTTTGATAATCAAATAAAGAAAGAAAAAGAAATAGAAAGGCTGCAGATCGAGAATCTGGAAAGCCGATGCAACGCACTCACAAACCAAATAAATCCTCACTTCTTCTTCAACTCACTGAATGGCATCTCGTCACTCGTGAGGAAGAAGAACGATGAGAACACCTTGAATTATATCAATGAGTTGTCTGACATTTTCCGCTACATCTTGCAAAGCGAGAGCCGTAGCTTGGTCACATTGGACGACGAGTTGAAGTTTGTCGATGCTTTCAGTCATGTGATGCAAGTACGCTACGGCTCCAAACTAAACATTAAAGTGGATGTGCCAGTAGGTAAGCATGACATACAGTTACCTGTGTTGTCGCTATTGCCTTTGTTGGAGAATGCTACGACGCACAACATGATTGATAGTGAGCATATCATGGATATAGACATCAGGTTGGATGAGCATGATATACTATGGGTGACCAATCCTGTTTATCCCAAACTGACGCCTCCTGTTACTAACGGAACAGGTCTAAAGAACTTGGATGCTCGCTTTGAGATGATGATGAACAAGCATATTAGTGTGGAGAATGATGGTACTACCTATACGGTAAAGCTTTCATTATAGATTATTTATTAGAGGAAAGATGAAAGTATTAATTGTAGAAGACGAAACCGCAGCAGCCGAAAACTTGGCGGAGATGCTGAACGAGATAGACCCTACCATTAAGGTGGTGGGCAATACAGAGAGTGTGCAGCAAACGGTACGCTGGTTGCAAGGCAACGAAAGTCCAGACCTGATTTTTATGGACATACATTTGAGCGATGGTTCGTCGTTTGCCATCTTCCAGCAGATGGAGGTGGAAATACCTATTATATTTACTACTGCATATGACCAGTATGCTATTGATGCCTTCAAGGTGAATAGCATAGACTATCTTCTCAAGCCCATTAAAGAGCAGGAGTTGAGGCAGGCATTGCAGAAATACAGTAAATTGAGCAAGCAGGACGCTGATCAGTATCTTCAGTTGCTGAAACAGCTTACTATGAAGAATTATAAATCAAGGTTGCTGATACCTAATCGTGATAAGTTATTGCCAATAGAAGTGAATGAAGTGGCCTGCTTCTATAGTACCAAAAAAAATACTGAGGTCTATATGAAGAATGGTCAGCATTATCCATGCACTACTACCCTCGACCAACTGATGTCGCAGTTGAATCCCAACGAGTTTACACGTGCCAACAAACAGTTTATCATTTCTAAATCTGCCATTACCAACATCACAATCTGGTTTGATAGCCGTTTGTTGGTGAATGTAGGGGTAGAAGTACCTGAACGTATATATGTCAGCAAGAACCGTGCTGCTGAGTTTAAGGCGTGGATTGTAAAGTAGATGATACTCTATAACAATAAAACTATATGAAGAGAATTGCTTTTTTATTAGTGGGTGCTATGCTGGCAAGCATGAGTTTTGCCCAATCAAAGGTCTATATGACCAAGGAGATTTCTGCAGAATCACTGGTAAAGATTTATGAGGCTTTGGGTGTTAAAGCCAACGGCCGTGTTGCAGTGAAGATCAGCACTGGAGAATCTAGTCAGTCTAATCATTTGCGTCCAGAACTTATTAAGAACCTTGTACAAACGGTGAATGGTACGCTAGTGGAGTGTAATACAGCTTATGGCGGTAATCGAAGTTCTACAGAAAAGCATCTGCAGGCCATTGCCGAACGTGGTTTTGACAAAATTGCCAAAATAGATATTATGGATGCTGATGGTGATATGCAGATTCCTGTTGCTGACACCAAGACCATCAAGAGTGACATTGTTGGCAAGCATTTGGCTAACTACGATTTCATGATTAATTTGGCGCACTTCAAAGGGCATGCTATGGGTGGATTCGGAGGAGTACTGAAGAATCAAAGTATTGGTGTGGCATCGCCAAAAGGTAAGGTCTATATTCATTCTGGAGGTCATAGTACAACTAGTTGGGGTGGTGGAACTCAGGATGAGTTCCTTGAAGCAATGGCTGCTGCTGCTCAAGCAGTACACAATTATTTCAAAAAGGATGGCAAAGATATCATCTACATTAATGTTATGAACAATATGTCTGTAGATTGTGATTGTGATGGTCATCCTGCTGATCCAAAAGTGAAAGATATGGGTATCTTGGCATCTACGGATCCTGTTGCACTTGATCAGGCTTGCCTTGATTTGGTGTTCAATCATGAAAGCAGTGCTGGTGATGATGCCAAACCTTTGCAGGATCGTATAAATCGTCAGCATGGTACTCATACCGTTGACTATGCAGCTCAAATTGGTTTAGGCTCTCAGCAATACGAACTTATCAGCATCGATTAATTTGCATTTTTCTGGATTTTTTCTATCTTTGCAAAATAAAGTTTTTAAAACTATTGTTACGTAAATATGAAAAAGTTTGGATTTGGATTAATGCGCCTGCCATTGACTGACCCAAAGGTGGCAACATCGGTAGATATTGAACAAATGAAGCAGATGGTGGACCTTTTCATTGAGAAGGGATTCACCTACTTTGACACGGCCTGGATGTATGTGGGCTTCTCCAGTGAGAATGCCACCAAGACAGCATTGGTGGAACGCCATCCTCGTAATACCTATACGTTGGCAACAAAGTTGCATCATGGCTTTATCAACACGAAGGAAGACCGTGACAAGATCTTCAATACGCAGTTGGAGAAAACAGGTGCAGGCTATTTCGACTATTACCTGATTCACGATATCGAGAAGACTAACTATGCCAAGTACAATCAACTTGACTGTTTTAACTGGCTGGCTGACAAGAAAGCGCAGGGATTGGTGAAGCATATGGGCTTTTCGTTCCACGACAACGCAGATCTGCTTGACGAGGTGTTGACAGCACATCCTGAAATGGAGTTTGTACAGTTGCAACTGAACTATTTGGACTGGGATAGTGATTGGGTACAAAGCCGCAAATGTTATGAAGTATGTGTGAAGCATGGAAAGCCTGTGGTAGTGATGGAACCCGTGAAAGGTGGTACGTTGGCCAATGTGCCGGCAGAGGCAGAAGCGTTGTTCCGTGCTGCTGATCCACAGATGTCAATATCCAGTTGGGCAATACGTTTTGCCGCTTCCTTGCCCAATGTGATGATGGTGCTTTCGGGAATGAGTACCTTGGAACAGATGCAAGATAATGTATCGTATATGGAAGATTTCAAGCCACTTACAGAAGAAGAGGTCGCAATGTGTGCAAAAGTAGCTGACATTATCAATGGCCAGATTGCTGTCCCATGTACGGCTTGTTCTTATTGCACAGAAGGTTGTCCCCAGCAGATTCCTATTCCAAAATATTTCTCGCTCTACAACGACTTGATGCGAGAGAATATGGAGCACAAGGGATGGACCATCTATTATACCAAATATGCAGATTTGACCAAAGAGTTTGGTCGGGCAAGTGATTGCATCGAGTGTGGTCAGTGTGAAGGCATCTGTCCACAACGTCTTCCCATCATTGATTACTTGAAGAAAGTTTCTGCTCGATTTGATAATTTCTGATGATAAGAACCCTTTTTCCTTTACTACGGGAAGAACATCGATCTTCCCGTAGTAAAGCAGCGGTTTTCCCGTAGTAACTCGTTTCCCTTCTTTTTTTCTCTTTACTTTTTTCCCTGCTTTTTTCCCTGTGTTTCTTCTTTTTCCCTGTATTATGAGAATGTTGCCTTAAAGGACAGGGAAAAAAAGGAAAAATGAGGTTGGAGGTATTATCTTCGCAGTCGCTAAATCAAAGAGCTGAGACGTAAGCCGCACAGAGGCGCCAAGTGCGGCGAAGGCTGACTGAATTGAGGAGGCAAAAGAAACTTTATTAATCACTAAAACGATTTGTATTCTATGAGCTATATTTACAATGAAGCAAGCAAGGTGTTGAACTCTAGCAAAGAGAATCCTGTGACCTATAACAAGCTGCAAGAGATGATGCGGTCGGATATGTCTTGCGAACAGCAGAAGAAGGCTGTGCTGTTTGTTTCAGGATTCATAAAATACAAACCCTGGTTGCCTTTGATGGCTTGTTAGAGAGCCAATACCCCAGTACAAGTATTCATCCTTGAAGCGGTTATGATACTGAATATGATGGCAATGCTGGTGATAATGAAGAAGATAGATAAGTAGGTGAGAATAGGCAAATATAGGTCCGAAAAGGCACCTGTAATGGAGCGAGACAAGAGAGTCTCGCTCTTTTTTTTGTATTCAAACCATAGGAACCATAGGCAAAAAAGCAAAGAAAAACCCTAAAAATACCCTGAAATGTCCTTAGAGGTGTGCTGCTTGCCTCACGAGAGATATACTGCACTCCTCTTGAGAGGTGACCTGCATACCTCTATATGAGGTGTACTGCTTGCCTCAAGAGAGGTAACCTGCTCACCTCTTTTACGATCCTCCCCCGACTTGTGCCGACAAACGGTTTCCTGCTATTTTTGTCTTATTGAAAAAGATGTAAATGATAAAGTAAAAGTTACGAAAATATTAATTTAAAAGTATTCCACTTCACCCAAGTGATACAAATATAAAAAGTTTGTTAGACATTACTTATTATTGATATACTATTTTGATTCTTTAATTCTCCCTGAAAACTGAGGAACATCTGGTTCATAATTCTTATGGACAGTGATTTGAACAGTGTCGCCTTGGAAAGAGAGGGTGAGATCCAACGCACTGATCCAATTCACATATTGCAGATTAAGACGTAAGGTGTTGGCAGAAGTCCACCCATAACTGGCAGCTACGGCAAAATCACCTTCTATGCCCTTGAACTTCTGTTGGGCATTCATCGAATAAGGAGGTCTGGATGCAGTCCAGATAGTATTCCAATACTTATAGCCAGCTGAGATTTCTGCACGTTTACCTTGTTGGTCGGTAATGACAATCGTCATTTGCTTGTCGCCTTGCTTGAAGCTGATGTCTTGCCAACCAAATTGATTATCAGAAAGCTTAAATGTCTTTCCCATAAGTCGGTTAGCCATATTACTTTTAGCCTTGCCCGAAACAGTAGGGTAGCTATAGCTTTGCAGTTTCTTTTGCAATGATGCATAATCTTTGCCAAGGTTGATACTGCCTGACTGTACGGCAGGAGCCAGCACTCGTGATACTACCCATGGGTTGGGTGAGTTGCTGCATTGGGTAATCACCACCACCATATCCTGTTTGGGCATTACAACTATATATTGTCCGAAGCGCCCGTCAGCACGGAAAGCACCATCCTTGGAGGCTTCCCACATCTGGTAGCCATAACCTCTTCCATCTCCCGTGTCGATGTGTGTATGCATCATCTGATTTACCCATGCTTCAGAAATCAGTTGCTTGTCGTTCCACTTGCCTTTTTGCAGTAAGAGCTGTCCCATCTTCGCAAGGCTTTCAGGTTGGATAAACAGACCCCAACCACCAGTGGTGATGCCTTCAGGACTCTCTTCCCATGACACTTTCTCTATATGTAACTCCTTGAAAATCTTTTCTTGCAGATAGGCAAATACTGTTTTGCCAGTGACCTGTTGCACGATGGCGCTGAGTAGGTAGGTGCAAAGGGAATCATATTTGAACAGTTTGCCTGGGGTTTTTACAGGTTTGGCAAGTAATGGCTTTATCCAATAGGGGGTTTCTGCACGAAGATTGCCGTCTGGGTCAATGCCTGATGCCATAATGAGCAAATCGTGAACAGTCATTGATGCCAGTTCTGGCGATACCTCAGCAGGCAACTTATCTGGGAAAAACGTTGCTACACGATCGGATACTCGTAGGAGGTTGGCATCGACAGCTAAACCAACTGCTGCACTGACAAAAGTCTTTGAACAGGAATATTGTGTGTGTTGGTATTCCGCCTTGAAAGGTTCCGGATAGACTTCTGCTATCACCTTCCCATGGCGGAGCATCATCACACTGTGTATATCGGTTTGAGGAATACTGAACAAAGAATCGAGTAGGGCAGATACAGCCTGTGATGGTACACCTTCTTGTTCTGGAGTAGAACGAGGTAGTTCGTTTACTTGTGAAAAGACTGTATTGCTAAACAGAAAACAAACCAATAACGAGAGTAGAATATTATTTTTCATGGCCGATTGTTTTATTATTTTTCTGCGAATATATACAGATTTAGTCAGATATTATCATAAAAAGGAGAAAATGTTTGGCAGTTTGTTTTAAATCGTGTAAATTTGCATCGCATTTATAAACAAATTGTATGAATTATACAGGTTCACATCATCACCATCATCATCCTAGCGAGTAAATTCGGTGGGCGTAATGGTATGTATGTGGATATCTGGAAACATAAATATGAAGGCTTACCGATGAATGAAAATGGTGAGCCTTTTTTATTATTATATATGGTATGTTAAGAATAGCAGTACAATCTAAAGGTCGTCTGTATGACGAAACGATGTCATTCCTGGCGGAATCAGACATCAAACTGAATTTGATGAAGAGAACATTGCTGGTGCAGGCAAGCAATTTCCCGTTAGAGGTGTTGTTCCTGCGCGACGATGATATCCCCCAAACAGTTGCCAGTGGTGTAGCTGACATTGGCATCGTGGGTGAGAATGAGTTTATGGAGCGTGATGAGGATGCAGAAATTGTAAAACGGTTAGGCTTTAGCAAATGCCGATTGTCATTGGCTGTACCCAAGAATGCTGATTACCAGGGAGTGCAGTGGTTTGAAGGTAAGAAAATTGCCACCAGCTATCCTGTGATACTGAAAAAGTTCTTGGCAGAGAAAGGGGTGAAAGCCGATATTCACGTGATTACTGGTTCTGTGGAAATCAGTCCGGGTATTGGATTGGCAGATGCGATTTTTGATATTGTAAGTTCGGGCTCTACATTAGTTAGCAACCATCTGAAAGAGGTAGAAGTGGTGATGCAGAGTGAAGCACTGCTGATAGGTAACAGAAACATTAGCGATGATAAGCGTGAGGTACTGGCAGAATTGTTGTTCCGCATCGATGCAGTGAGAGCGGCAGACGATAAGAAATATGTGCTGATGAATGCTCCCAAAGATAAGCTGGATGAAATTATTGCCGTATTGCCAGGTATAAAGAGTCCGACCGTAATGCCATTGGCAGAAGAAGGATGGTGCTCGGTACATACGGTACTCGACCAGAAACGCTTCTGGGAGATTATTGGCAAACTGAAAGAGTTGGGTGCACAAGGCATACTTGTGATACCGATTGAGAAAATGATCGTATAAACAATAAACCATGATATTAGTTAACTATCCGGAAAAGGAACGCTGGGGAGAGTTGCTCCAGAGACCTGTGCTGAATTCTGCAAGCCTGAATGAATTGGTGAAAGGCATCCTTGATCAAGTAAAACTTAATGGTGATGAGGCCGTACTGAGTTATGAGGAGAACTTTGACCATGTAAGGTTGCAGAGTCTGGTGGTAAGTGATGCGGAAATCAAGGAAGCCGAGACATTGGTAAGTGACGAGTTGAAAGAAGCCATATTGCTTGCCAAAGGCAACATTGCACGTTTCCATGAGGCACAACGTTTTGAAGGTGTACTGGTGGAAACACAACCAGGTGTTACATGCTGGCAAAAATCAGTACCTATCGAACGAGTGGGCTTGTATATCCCAGGAGGTACAGCACCCCTTTTCTCAACCGTACTGATGCTGGCCGTACCAGCTAAAATTGCGGGATGTAGCGAGATAGTGTTGTGTACCCCACCTGCACGCGATGGAAAAGTACATCCTGCTGTTTTGTTTGCAGCAAAGACAGCTGGTGTAACTCATGTATATAAGATAGGTGGTGTGCAAGCCATTGGTGCTATGGCTTACGGAACACACTCTGTGCCTCGGGTATATAAAATCTTTGGACCAGGCAATCAGTATGTTACTGCTGCCAAGCAGATTGTGAGTATGGGGGATGTAGCCATCGATATGCCAGCAGGTCCATCAGAAGTGATGGTGTTGGCTGACGATACCGCTAATCCTGTATTTGTAGCTGCAGATTTATTGAGTCAGGCAGAACACGGGGTTGATAGTCAGGCAATGTTAGTGACTACCTCTGAATCGTTGCAACAGGCTGTGATGAAGGAGGTGGAGCGCCAGCTGGATGTGTTACCTCGTAAAGAATTAGCGAGTAAGTCGCTTAAATACAGTCGCCTGATACTGGTAAACGACATGGATGAGGCCATTGAGATGGTGAACGAATATGCTCCTGAGCACTTGATTATTCAGACCAAAGACTATGAAGCATTAGCCAAACGTGTGGTTAATGCAGGCTCAGTATTCTTGGGTAAATATGCTTGCGAGAGTGCTGGTGATTATGCTTCTGGCACCAACCACACTTTGCCAACCAACGGCTATGCGAAAGCATATAATGGTGTGAACCTCGATAGTTTCTGTCGCAAGATTACCTATCAGGAACTCACGGCTCAGGGCATTGGTCGCATAGGTAAAGCTATTGAGGTGATGGCTGCCAACGAGCAGTTGGATGCACACAAGAATGCTGTTACAGTAAGGTTACAGAGTTCAGCTTTTCAGAAGGAGCAACTTGCCACACAGCCATTCAATCTTGAACAACTTGTCAGAAAGAATATCTGGGATTTGGCACCATACTCTTGTGCGCGTGACGAATATAGTGGGGTAGATGCCAGTGTATTCCTCGATGCTAATGAGAATCCTTATAACGGGCCTATCAATAGATACCCCGATCCTTTGCAGAAACAGCTCAAACAGGAGATAGCTAAGGTGAAGGGTGTGAGCGTAGATAGGATCTTCTGTGGTAACGGAAGCGATGAGGCTATCGACTTGGTATATCGCATTTTCTGTAACCCAGGTGTTGATAATGCGGTGGCTATCGATCCCAGCTATGGCATGTATAAAGTATGTGCTGATGTGAACAATATCGAATACCGCAAGGTTCAACTGGATAACGACTTCCAATTCCATGCTGCTGATATGCTGCAAGTGGCAGATAATCATACCAAACTGATGTTTATCTGCAGCCCCAACAATCCTACAGGCAATGACATGAGTCGTGCTGAAGTCGAGCAACTGTTGCAGCAATTCAAAGGCATTGTGGTGGTGGATGAGGCTTACATTGATTTCTCTGAGCAACCTTCTTTTACCCAGTTGTTAGACAAATATCCCAACCTGATTGTTTTGCAAACCTTCTCTAAAGCTTGGGGCTGTGCTGCTATCCGTTGCGGCTTGGCATTTGCTTCCCCTCAGATTATAGGTTTGTTCAATAAGGTGAAATATCCGTATAATGTGAACCTGTTGACACAGCAACAGGCTCTTGAGGCATTACGCAATGCCCAACAGACCAAGGAATGGGTGAAAATTCTCAAGGAAGAACGCACCAGACTGATGCAGCTTTTTGCAGAACTTTCACTGACTGATAAAGTATTCCCATCAGATGCCAACTTCTTCTTGGCGCGAGTGTCTGATGCCAATGCCATTTATAGATATTTGGTGGGCGAGGGCATTATCGTCAGAAACCGCAACTCAGTTACCTTATGTGGCAACTGCTTACGCATTACGGTAGGAACACCTGAAGAGAATAATACGTTGATAGCGGCGTTAAACAAATATAGCAGATGAAAGTTATGGAAAAAGATAATTCTCAATTGTCAATTGTCAATTGTCAATTAAAAAAACGTTTGCTTTTTATCGACCGTGATGGCACATTGGTCGTTGAACCACCAGTGGACTATCAGCTTGACTCGTTCGAAAAGCTGCAGTTTGTACCCAAAGTGATGAAGAACTTAGGGTTTATCCGTAGCAAACTCGACTTTCGCTTTGTAATGGTGACCAACCAAGATGGGTTGGGAACATCCTCTTTTCCAGCTGATACTTTCTGGCCAGTGCATAATTTGGTGATGCAAACGTTAGAGGGAGAGGGCATTACTTTTGATGAGGTGTGTATCGACCCTTCTATGCCTGAAGACAACTCGCCCAATCGCAAGCCTCGCACAGGTATGCTGAAACAGTATATTGATAATCCTAAATACGACATTCCCAATAGTTTCGTGATTGGCGACAGGCCAACTGATGTGGAATTAGCCAAGAACTTAGGATGCAAGGCCATTCTGCTCCAACCAGACATGTCTTGTTTGGAAACGAAGCCCGAACTGAAGGATGTCTGTGTCCTTGCAACTGATAATTGGGATTGTGTTGCTGAATTTCTCTTTGCCGGAGAGCGCAAGGCGGAGGTCCGTCGTGTCACCAAAGAAACTGATATCTATGTGGCAGTCAATTTGGACGGCCATGGAGATTGTGATATCAATACTGGGCTGGGCTTTTTCGACCACATGCTTGAGCAGATAGGCAAACATGGAGGCATCGACTTGACTATCCAAGTCAGGGGTGACCTTTATGTGGACGAGCACCACACCATAGAAGATACAGCTTTGGCTTTGGGTGAGTGCCTATACAAAGCCTTGGGCAGCAAGCGAGGCATTGAGCGTTATGGCTATTGCTTGCCGATGGACGATTGCTTGTGTCAGGTATGCCTCGATTTCGGAGGACGTCCTTGGTTGGTATGGGATGCTGAGTTCAAGCGTGAGAAGATTGGCGAGATGCCAACTGAGATGTTCCTGCATTTCTTCAAGTCGTTGAGCGATGCAGCCAAGATGAACCTGAACATCAAGGCCGAAGGACAGAACGAGCACCACAAGATCGAGGGCATCTTCAAAGCGCTGGCCCGAGCCATCAAAATGGCGATAAAACGAGATATCTATCACTACGAGCTTCCCTCTTCAAAAGGAACGTTATAAATTGAGCTTTGCTCCAGTTTCGACGCAACTCTGTATCGTTCAAAGAAACTTGGCTCTGTGCTTGCTACATCGTAAAGTGAACAATAAAGAAATAAGCTCGGCAATTTGCCGAGCTTATTCTTTATGATGTTTTGTTAAGGACAAATGTCAAGTCACGACAATAATTCAATTCTCATTAATTGTCATTTCGTTGATCAGTCTCTGAGCACCACCCAGCTTGTCAATCACGAACAGCACATAGCGGATGTCCACTGCGATACAGCGCTGCAGGTTATCATCGAAGTTGATGTCACCACTCAGTGATTCCCAGTTGCCGTCAAAAGCAATACCAATCAATTCACCGTTGTCATTCATCACAGGACTACCTGAGTTACCACCGGTAATATCGTTGGTAGTCAGGAAGCAAGCTGGTAATGAACCATCCTTCATGGCATAACGGCCAAAGTCACGCTTCTGCAGGAGCTCCTTCAGCTTAGCTGGAACCACAAACTCAGGATCGTCAGGATTCTCTTTCTGCAGCACACCGTCGCCAGTAGTATAATACTTGTAGTGTACGCCATCCTTAGGATCGTATGACTTCACATTACCATAAGTAAGACGCATGGTGAAGTTAGCGTCAGGATAAGATGGGGTAGGCTGTTTCATCTCTCCAAGACCACGGATAAATGCTTTGTGCAGCAATGACAGATCCTCCATTTCATCATATACATCCATTGCTTGTGAGAGACAATTCATTGTAGAGCTTACAAAAGCCAGCGATGGGTCCTTGTCGATAGCCTTTACGGTAGGCTTCTTGAGGAATTTCTCCAGATTGGCTTCGTTGGCTAAGATAGAGTTGTTGTAGATATTGTCAACATAAGCATCTACATTGCCCTTGAAATCCCGTTGGATAGTCTGGTAGAAATTAGGCAGTTCGCTGCTGCTGAGCGCTTTCTCTAATGCAGGAATCATAGCCTTAGCCACCTGACGGTCCACTTCGTGGTCATAGTCCTTGTTGTGGATGCGAGCATATTGTGCCCGAATCATTTCCTTGGCTTCCTCGATAGCGGCATTATCCTTGTTGTTGATAGCCTCTTTCATCTTTTTCATAGGCTCCACAGGAGTCCTGAATTCAATGGCACTGTAGAACTCACTCAGGTAGTCAATCTGACGTTCCACAGGGATAGACTTTTCAACGATATCATTGATTTTCTCAACCACACCCTCATACTCAGGTTTGCCCTGTGCGAAAGCTTTGAACTGCTTCTCCACCTCAGCTTTGGCTTCTAATACCTTGTTGTCGGCAATTGCCTGGTTCATACCTATAGAGTTCTTCCAGTAGTTGCTGCTACCTGCAAACTTGCTGGCATACTGGATACGAGTCTTGTCGCTCTTGGCCATTGCCTCGCGCAATACCTCCAAACGTACGGTACGCATGTCAATGCGTGACTGGTTGGTGGTGTACATACGCTCGGTAACCTCTGATTCTGTAAGATAACGACTGGTGCTGCCAGGGAAACCCAAGATCATGGCGTAGTCGCCTTCGTTCAGACCTTTGATAGAAATACTGAGGTACTTAGGAGTGCTCAGAGGCACATTCTCAGGAGAATAGTCAGCAGGCTCACCATTCTTGTCGGCATAGATGCGGAACACAGAGAAGTCGCAAGTATGACGAGGCCACATCCAGTTGTCGGTCTCACCGCCAAACTTACCAATACTTGATGGAGGAGCAGCTACCATACGGACATCAGTATAAACCTTATAATAAATGAGGTAGAACTTGTTGCCAGCATAGAAAGGATAAGCCTGAGCCACAATACCTGGCTTGCCGTTAAGGTCGCTCTTGGCCAACTCGTCCTGTGCCAGTTTATTGAGGTAGGGGCGAGTGAGAGAGTTGATTTCTGTTACTTCACCATTCTTGATTTGCTCGTTCACCAGGTAGGTAACATCCACAATACGGTGTACGAAACGGAATGACAGACGCTCGTTAGGCAACTCGTCAGCTAATGTAGCCGCCCAGAAACCATCCGTCAGGTAGTCGTGTTCCACAGAACTGTGTGCCTGGATAGCGCCATAGCCACAGTGATGATTGGTAAGCACCAAACCGTTGGGAGAGATAATCTCACCAGTGCAGCCACCGCCAAAGATACCCACTGCATCTTTCAGTGATACGCCATTGGGATTATAGATAGCAGAGGCATCCAGCTTCAGACCTTGTTTCTTCATCATGTCGATGCTGTTCTGTTGCTGCATGAGTTGCAGCAGCCACATGCCTTCATCTGCTTTTGTCGCTAATGAAAATAGTGTCGCAAATGCTACAATAATTAAGACTTTGACTTTCATTTTCTAAAGATGTTTAAAATTTGGGCAAAGATAACGCAATTAATTGAATAAAACAATATATTTGCTGCCGACATCAACATAAACATGATTGGTATGATTCAAAAGACGATAAGTCGTATTTGTTTTTTGACGCTTCTGGCATCTGTATTGGCCTCATGCAGTAGCGCTTATCAGATAGCAGGAAAGTCAGATATCAATAGCCTTGACGGAAAGAAACTGTATCTCAAGTCATTGTCTGAGAACGGATGGACGCCCGTGGATTCAGCCTCGGTCGAGCATGGTTTGTTCTCTATGGAAGGCGTATCCGACTCTACGATGATGGTATCTATTTATATGGAAGACGAAAGCATTATGCCTATCATCCTGGAAAACGGTATCATTCAGGTATCTATCAATGCAGGTGATATGCGTGCTTGGGGTACTCCTTTGAACAATGCACTTTATAATTTTTTTGACCGTAGAAACGACTTGGAGGAACAGCTCAACAACCTGGATCATCGTGAGGCACAGATGGTGCTGAATGGTGCCAATATCGATGAGGTACGCGCACAGATGGTGAAGGAGAGTGAGGAACTGAACCGTAAGATGAACGAATACATACAGTCTTTCATCAAGGACAATTATAATAATGTGTTGGGGCCAAGTGTCTTTATGATGATGTGCAGCTCGATGCCTTATCCGATGATGACCGATCAGATTGAGGATATCTTGCGAGGCGCTCCTGCCATCTTTAAACAACATCCTTTGGTGCAAGAGTTTATTTCCAAGGCGCAGGAGAACATGAAACTGATTGAGGAACAACAGTTGATGCGTCAGAACATTGCCGAGAAAGAAAGAGCAGGTATCAATCCTGCCAATCAATGATTTTGAAGTTACCGACCACAGGATACGGTTTATTGGGGTTAAAACACCAGCAAAGAAACAGATGAACTTGTGAAGTGCAGAAAGCTATGGAAAAGCATTCGGTGGCCGAGTAAATAATTTAGGGGGAGTCAAATTGGCTCCCCCTGTCATTTGTTGGTTTTGGCATGTTTAATCGAACATACTCTTGAACTTCTTGAAGATTCTTTCCTTCACTGAACTTGAGGGACGGAAGTTGTCGCTGTCCTGCATCTGCTCCATCGCCTTCTTTTCGTCTCGGCTCAATGTTTCAGGGATATAGACACTGACGTTGACCAGCAAGTCGCCTGTACCATAGCCGTTGACATCAGGCAGACCCTTGCCACGCAGGCGCAATACCTTGCCAGGTTGTGTTCCAGGCTCAATCTTCACCTTCACCTTGTTGTCCACCGTAGGAATCTCTACGGTGCCACCCAAGGTAGCCGTAGGAACGCTCAGCAACAGGTTATATACCAAATCGTTCTCATCACGAATCAGTTCCTTGTCCTTTTCTTCCTCCACCACGATGAGCAAGTCGCCAGGAATACCGTTATGCTTGCCGGCATTACCCTTGCCACTCATTGAGAGTTGCATGCCCTCTGCTACACCTGCTGGAATCTTTACGGTTACGGTCTCTTCACCCATCACGATGCCGTCACCACCACAGTGGGTACACTTGTTCTTGATCACATGACCTTCGCCACCGCAAGTAGGGCAGGTGGTCTGTGTCTGCATCGTACCCAAAATGGTCTGCTGGGTACGGATTACCGTACCACGCCCCTTACAAGTTGGACAAATTTCTGTGCCAGCATTGCCCTCGGCACCACTGCCGTGACAATGCGGACAAGCCACATATTTCTTCAGTTTGAACTTCTTCTCAACACCCGTAGAAATCTCCTTCAGGTTGAGCTTGACACGCACACGAAGGTCAGAACCGCGGTACTTGCGCTGCTGACTGCCGCCGCCACCGCCTCCGAAGCCACTGAAACCTCCGAAACCACCACGTCCACCGAAGATATCGCCAAACATGCTGAAGATATCATCCATAGACATGCTGCCTCCGAAGCCACCTCCGAACGGACCACCGTTGCCTGCAGCACCACTTACTCCGGCTTTGCCAAACTGGTCGTAACGCTGGCGCTTGTCAGGATCAGAAAGAACACTATAGGCTTCTGCAGCCTCCTTGAACTTCTCCTCAGCCTCTTTGTTGCCAGGATTACGGTCAGGGTGATACTGTATGGCCTTCTTCTTATAGGCTTTCTTGATCTCGTCAGCCGACGCGGTCTTCTCGACACCTAATATCTCGTAGTAACTTTTTTCTTCCATCTGTTTAGTCTGTTTTTATTTGCCCACCACAACTTTTGCGTGGCGTATAACCTTATCGTTCAAGGTATAGCCTGTTTCTACACAGTCCAATATCTTGCCTTTCAATTCTTCTGTTGGTGCGTCGATAATGGCGATGGCATCGTGGTAATCGGTATCCAGTTCCTTCTCCTTGGTCTCGATGGCCTGTACGCCATTCTGACCGAGAATCTGAATGAATTTGTTATAGATCAGGTCAACACCCTCTTTCACAGCCTCTACATCAGTAGCTTTCTGCATGGTGGCCAATGCCCTTTCCATATCATCAATCACAGGAAGAATGGCTTTGAAAGCCTTCTCACCACCATTGAGAATCAATTCAGCCTTCTCCTTCATCGTGCGCTTGCGGTAGTTGTCAAACTCTGCAGAGAGACGCAGGTATTTGTCCTTCATCTCCTCTTGTTCTGCCTGGAGTTTCTCCACCTCAGCTTGCAGTTTCTCTTCGGGAGTCAGCTCTTTTTCAGGTTCTTCAGCCTCATTCTGAGCTTCGCCCTCTGCAGGCTGTCCTTCCTCAGTAGCAGGTTGTTCAACGTTTTTCTCAATCGTTTCCTCCTCCACATTCTTCATCTCTTCCATTTTCTTTTCTTCTGAGTTCATATCGATTTTTTGCTTTTTATTCTGTTTTAGGTTAAATCTCCTTTTCATATCTCCATCCTCCTGTTTTTGTTAGCGTCGTAATAAAGTCACTTGTCAGTCAGCAAATAGTTTGCCAAAGCCGAATTATGCCACACTGTCAGCTATTTTTCCTGTACCAGTGGCAGAACCAGCCTGTAGCGATTACTACAGCCAGAGCCCCTATGATATAGGCGATGATCTTGTCAAAACCAAATGCTATAGGAGACAGTAACAGGAATGATACCGTTACGGCAGTCATAAACATGGCAGGTATCAGAGTGATATAGAAAAACTTGCGATGCTTTACCAGATATACCGTTTCCGTCCACAGCACGATGGTAGCCAGCGACTGGTTAGCCCATCCGAAGTAGTTCCAGATAATATTGAAACCATTTTCGTCTTCAATGTTAAACCACAACAGGCCGAGCGCAATCAGGAACAAGGGGATAGAGATGATGAAACGGTTCACCAGTTTCTTCTGGTCTAAATTGATAAACTCCGAAATAATCAGTCGTGCACTGCGGAAAGCAGTGTCACCGCTGGTGATAGGAGCAGCTACCACACCCAACATGGCCAATATACCACCCAAAGTACCCAACCATCCTTCAGACACCAGTGTCACCACCTGCGGAGCACTCGATTTGAGCGAAGCACCCAATTCTTCTGCAGCACCACCGTAGAAGAAATAAGATGAAACAGCAGCCCAGATAAGTGCCACAATGCCTTCGGCAATCATTGCCCCATAGAAAACAGGTCGTCCTTGTTTCTCATGTTTCAGGCATCGGGCCATCAGCGGACTCTGCGTCGCATGGAAACCACTCAGTGCGCCACAGGCGATGGTGATAAACAAGCAAGGGAAGATAGGACCAGCCGATGGCTTCATATTGTCCAGTCCGTCCCACACCTCTGGGATGACCGGCATTCTCTTGATAAGCACAAAGCACAATGCCACAGCCATGAACATCAGTGAAACCGCAAATATAGGGTAGATGCGTCCGATAATCTTGTCGATGGGCAACATGGTGGCAATGATGTAATATAAGAAGATAATCAGGCACCAGATCATCACCATCTGGGTATCACCACCCATTTTCTCGCCCAATATGATGGCAGGACTATATACAAAAACAGTGCCCACCATCAGTAACAGAAATACGGAGAATGCCAGCATAATCTTCTTGGGAGTAATCCCCAAGTAGGTACCCACCAGCTCAGGCACACCCACGCCGTTGTGACGTAATGAAAGCATGCCACAGAGATAATCGTGTACGGCACCGGCAAAGATACAGCCAAACACTATCCACAGATAGGATGCAGGACCAAACTGGGCACCCATGATGGCACCGAAGATAGGACCCGTTCCTGCAATGTTCAAAAATTGTATCATAAATACTTTCCATTTTGGCAATGGGATGTAGTCCACACCGTCAGCATGAGAGAAAGCAGGAGTACGATGATTGGTAGGCCTAATCAACTTTTCTACTACCTTACCATAGAAAAAGTAACCGAAAACGAGTGCCACTAAGGCAATAAAAAACGATACCATAATTATTTATTTAACGAAACAATGTGCAAAGTTAAAGATTTATTATCTTTGCAGCCAAAATTAAACTAAATAAATATGAAGAAATATCTTATATTGTTGGCCAAGCTCATCGTCTTCGCGATGGCAGCAGGTTTTTTTATGGTGGTTTTGTTGTTGCCATTCGCCTTTTCAGGATGGGTTGATGTGAACAACCCCGAACGTTGGGCCATACTGGTCATCGAAGCCATCCAAGTGGCATCAGTGCTGTTGGCAGCCTGGCTCATTATCCACTATTGGGATGAGGTACCGTTCATCAAGGAGATGGGCTTCGGCCTGCGAGGCAGGGGCAAGGATCTGCTCTGTGGCTTTTTCGTGGCAGCCGCCATCTATGCCATCGGCTATATCGTTTCCCTCATCGCTGGGTGGATCCGTATCGATGGTGTGCATTTCGACCCCTCTTACTTGCTGTTGCAGTTCCTGTTCTACATCATGGTAGCCGTGATGGAAGAATCCATGATGCGAGGCTTCGTGCTGGGTCACATGCTCGATGTGGGCATGAACAAGTTTCTGGCACTCTTCATCTCAGCCTTCATCTTTGCCTGTCTGCACTTGGGCAATCCAAATGTTACCACATTCGCTATTGTCAACCTTATTTTGGCAGGCATCTTGTTGGGTGCCACCTACATCTATACCCGCAACCTGTGGTTCCCCATCAGTCTGCACCTGTTCTGGAACTTCATCCAAGGACCCATCTTAGGCTATGACGTGAGTGGTACAGGCGCCAAGAACACCCTGGTGAAACTCGGCATATCCGATAATACCCTTATGAACGGTGGCGACTTTGGCTTCGAGGCCTCCTTGCCTTGCACTATCCTGATGATAATAGCCATAGGACTGATTATCTGTTATTTCGAAACAAAAAAAGTGAAACATGAAGAAGCATCTGTTTTTTGGGATGATCTTTCTAATGATGGCATCCTGCATTACATCGGGAGAGACGAAGACAGTGAAACTGAGAGTAATTGAAACCAGTGATGTGCATGGTAGTTTCTACCCCTACGACTTTATCAACCGCAAGGATGTAAAAGGTAGCCTGGCACGCGTACATACCTATGTGGAAGACCTTCGTCAGCAGTATGGTGACCATGTGTTGCTGTTCGATAACGGCGATATCCTGCAAGGACAGCCCTCTGCCTATTACTACAACTATATCGACCAGCAGTCGCGCCATCTGGCAGGCGAGATGTTGAGCTTCATGGACTACGATGCTGGCAATATGGGCAACCACGATGTGGAGGTGAGCCGTCCCGTATTCGACCGTTGGGCCAACGATTGCGACTTCCCTATACTGGGTGCCAATATCATCGAGACAGCCACCGGGAAGCCCCATTTCAAGCCCTATGAAGTATTCGAGCGCGAAGGCGTTAAGATAGCCGTATTAGGCATGATTACCCCAGGCATCCCAGCATGGCTCTCAGAGAACTTGTGGGAAGGCCTGCGTTTCGACGATATGGAAGAAACCGCCCGTAAGTATATGCCCATCCTGAAAGAGAAAGAAAAGGCCGATGTGGTGATAGGCCTGTTCCATACAGGCGATGAGGCCCAGTGGCTCAGTGGCATCTATCGCGAGCATGCAGCAGCAGAGGTGGCCCAGCAGGTTCCTGGATTCGATGTGGTACTCTTTGGCCACGACCACGATCGCGATTGCCGTAAGGTTGTCAATGTGGCAGGCGATAGCGTGCTGCTCGTCAATCCAGCCAATGCGGCTCACTTGGTGGCAGATGTCACCATCATGGTTAATGTCGAGAAAGGCAAGGTTGTGAGCAAGGAAGTCTGCGGCAAATTGGTGTCTGTCGATGACCTGCCCGTGAGCCAAGCCTTCATGCAACAGTTCTCCAAGCAGTATGATGCTGTGACACAGTTCATCTCCAAGAAGATAGGTCATTTTGCGACCACCATCACTACACGTCCTGCGTACTTCGGGCCTTCAGCGTTTATCGACCTCATCCACTCCCTGCAGTTGGCACTAACAGGCGCCGATATCTCTTTATCTGCCCCGTTGTCGTATGATGCCCAAATCCAGGAAGGCGATGTCTATGTCAACGATATGTTCAACCTCTATAAGTATGATAATATGCTTTATACGATGGATTTGACTGGTCGTGAGATACTGGGTGCCTTGGAGTTTTCCTACGGTCTTTGGATCAATGAGATGAAGTCGGCAAACGACCATATATTGCTGCTTGACCAGTCGCAAGAAAAAAGCAGTACAGAACGAGCTAAGTTCCTGTATCCGATGTACAGCTTCGACTCAGCAGCAGGCATCATCTATACCGTCGATGCCACCAAGCCCGCAGGACAGAAGGTGAAGATTGAGAGCATGGCCGACGGTACACCTTTCGACCTCGACAAGCACTATAAAGTAGCCGTCAATTCCTATCGAGGCAATGGAGGAGGGGAGCACCTCACCAAGGGTGCCGGCATTGCCCACGACGACCTCATCAAGCGCGTCATCGTCTCCACCGACAAGGACCTCCGCTACTACCTCATGGAATACATCGAGCAACATCCCGATGTCAATCCACAACCTCTGAACCAGTGGAAGCTCATACCCGAGGAATGGACCAAGCCCGCCATCGAGCGCGACTATAAGGCGTTGTTTGGAATTAAATAAATAGCTAATTTTTTGTTATAGATGATGAAAAAGAGTATAGTCATAGCATCCGCATTGATAGTATTATTCATAGGTTCATGCAATAATCGCCAAACAGTGGCACCACCTCCTGCCATAACTGAAGATATGGCATATGAAGGAGTAAGCAACTATTGTCATAGTGAATATGACTGGAGCATAGCCAAAGACAATCCTTCTATAATGAATGTTGAGATGGGAGAAGAGACTGATTCAGAGTATCATGTAGTATTCCGTAGTTATACAGGTGCATTTGTTCATTTCTATGTCAATAAGACAAGTGGTAATACAAGAATGGTGGAGAGCGTTCCATCCCTTAATGTTGAAGAAGCAGGCACCTTTGATTTGTTTGATTACTTAGATAAAGAATAGCAATTGGCACTTAAATATTGAAAATGTTGTTTGAAGCCCTTTGTTCACAGAATAAGCACTAATAATAGTGGAGTGTTGCAACCCTATTTTCCAACTATCAAAATGATAGTTACTGTTATTGAGTCTTTCTTGCTATTTTTAGGCTGAAATAGCAGAGAAGTTAGCCTAAGCAAAAAGCGACATTTTGAACAGTAACTTTTGGCCTAAATATTTAGTTAAAGTAAACGGTCCGTTTAGTACTAGTAAAAGGTGGGTTTACTAGAACTAAGCCGCCCTTTTAGAGAAACTAGACGAAGTGGCCGCTTTACCTGCATTTTTGCTGGAAAAATAGTGTACTTTTAGGACAAAAAACATTGCCTCTCCTTGAGGACCAATATAAAAGATTTTACCAAAAACACTCAACACTCCACTTTTTGATAGTAATATACTAAAAACAAGATGATTAAGATAGTGGAGTGTTTGAAAAACACTCCACAAACACTCCACGCTTTTTCACCCCAAAATATAGCCTTATTACTGACGATATTCATCATATAGATGTAAATACCTATCATATTGCCAATGATTATGATATTATAATGTCATATGGTCAAAATTTAACACTCCGCTGTCAGTGGAGTGTTAGTGGAGTGTTTTGCAAGCACTCCACTCTTCAAACAAGATGAATAATAATCAGTTATATGGTAATAGTGGAGTGTCGGAGTGTTTTTGCATCAATTCTTCTTTTTTTTTATCTATCTGAAGTAGAAGAACAACCAATTCATCAACTCCAAGATGGTAATATAGAACCGCATTTCATGCACCAACGCCATTTTTTATACAATCTATAGAAAAAACTGCCAAATACCTAATGATTTATAAAACCCTTTTCTTATATTTGCAGTGTATCTTATGATATCTTTGAGGGTTTAGTGATGTGTGGAACTTATTTTACCTTTTTGCGACATGATGTATAAATTGTTGTAGTCAAATATTGAAAATGATGAATCAATCTAAAATCTATTTCAATTCGCGGGATATGCTAATCCGCTTAGACATTCAGAAGATTGTCTATTTTGAAGGTGATGGTAACTATACTTGTATTGTTACAGCTAACAAGCAAAAAATATGCATCACTCTCAATTTAGCTCATACAGAGGAGATGCTTGCCAAGCAATTGGGCGATACCGCCAAGCAATTTATGCGAGTCGGGAAACGCTTTATTGTCAATATGAACTATATCAATCAAGTTAATATACTTAATCAGCATTTATGGCTTTCTGACAGTGAGCACTTCTTATTCCAGTTAACAGTGTCAAAAGAAGCCTTAAAGACTGTCAAAGAGCTAGTCGTCAAAACTAAAATCTAAGCGCTATGGAGATAATTATCGGTAGAGATGCCCAGACACGTCAATTGAATGTTGTAAAAGACGGAGTATCTAAAAAGTTTGGTTCGTCAGGAAGTGTACCTATGGATGTCAGTCGTCAACATATATCACTGATACCTGTAGGAACTGGATGTTGGCAAATTAAGAATTTGAATGCCCAGAATGTTACTTTCGTTAATGGCGTGGCTGTAGAAAGCAAAACTATTTCTGAGGGAGATAAGGTAGAGTTGGGTAATTCCCATTACTTGTTTCAATGGGATGCTTTACATGAACCGAAGGTGGAAACTGTGAATATTAAGGAGCTAAAGAAAGTGTGGGAAGATTATGAAAAAGACACTCTTGAACTTGATATAGCAGAGAGGAAGTTTAATGCTGCACGCTCAGCTACAGGTATCATAACAATGCTTGCTATTGCTTGCAGCATTATTTTAGGTCATAGCTTCATCTACATATTGCTGTATGCTATTGCTATAGGCATTTCTATAATATTCACTATTCAAGCTTATAATAAGTCAACAGAGGTTCCTCAGTTAAGAAGGGACATTAAAAGAAAATTTGAGAATGATTATAAATGTCCTAAGTGCCATCACTTTATGGGTTATCAAGGATTTGATATATTAACCCAAAATGATGCTTGCCCATACTGTAAGACTAAGTTCCAGTAATAGCTTCGTACAGAAAACGAGGCGTTTCCTACAAGATGCTTTAAATTCTTTGGATTGAGAGCAAAAAGTTTATTACATTTGTGAAACAAAAAAACTAAATGATATGAACGAAGAAACAATCATCGAGAAGAACTCAGTAGTTGCAGCAACGAACGGATCAGTAGAAAACAAGCAAGAAAGTAATCCTTGGAAGTATGTTACTTTGGGTGGAATGCCAGGCATTTTGTTAGGTGCAGGTTTGTTGTATGCAGGTCAAACTTCAGCTCAGGCGCTTGCTCAAGCAGAAGAAGTTGTAGCGTCTGATGGTAAATCCAATGGCGATGAAGTAACGAATGGGCAGTCTTCACAAGAATACTGCGATGCCCTGTCAATAGTACCTGATAGTTTGCATGTGGCTCAAGTATCAGATAGCATGTCTTTCAGTGAAGCATTTGCTGCTGCTCGTGCTGAAGTAGGTCCTGGTGGTGTGTTCTATTGGCATGGTGGTGTTTATGGCACCTATTATGCTAACGAATGGGATGCTATGACAGCTGAAGATAAACAGGAATTTGCTGAATTAGTACAGCCAGAAATCAATGCCAACCAAGTGCCTACACCTACAGATGCACATCCTGACATAGCCGTTCAAGATTCACAAGTAGTAGATGATGCAGAGGCACAATTAGCTCAACAGATTAGCGAGAATTTTGATATGGGTGGCGATGTTCATATCGTGGGTTATGCTAACTATGATGATCATTTGATGGTAGGATACGATCTGGATAATGATGGTGAAGCTGATGTGGCCATCATTGACGTTGATGGCAATTTCGCACTTAGCAGTGATGATGTAATTGTGGATACTTCTGGCAATGCTGTCACTATCGGCGATTTGGCGGGTACTGACCCTACCTTTATGGCAAATATGGAGAATCCTGATGTAGCTTCTGATATGCCTGACTATATGAATGATGCAAATATAGATCCTTTGGTGTGATGAGATTGATTCGCGTAATCCTCATGATGCTTTTAGTTTGTGCTACTCAAATACAAGCAAGAGTTTATTTGGTGAGTGTAGGCATAGCTGACTACCCAGGTAAAGTGAACGATTTAAGCATCAGTGACAATGATGCCAAGGTCATTGCCAAGGTGTTTGAAGCAACTAATAATTCATATGCTATTATATTAGTGAATGAAGAGGCTACTATAGAATCGTTGCTTCGTAATATGCAAACCGCCTTTTCTGATGCCAAAGAAGAAGATGAAGTTATCTTGTATTTTAGTGGTCATGGTACACCTGGGGCATTGGTTTGTTACGATGGTTTATTAACTTATCAGCGTATCTATAATGTAATGAAAAACTGTAAGGCAAGTAAGAAAATCATAATTGCTGATGCCTGTTATTCTGGAAAGATGCGTACCAGCAGCAAACAAAGTGATAGCTTTAACTCGCAAAGTGTCATGTTGTTTCTATCTTCTCGCGCTAACGAAACATCGCAGGAATCAAGATACCAGAATAGTCTCTTTACCATCTTTTTAGAACGTGGTTTACGTGGAGGAGCTGATAATAATAGAGACCGAATAATCACCGCACGTGAAATTTATGACTTTGTACATGATGGTGTAAGTGAAGCTTCCAAAGAAAGGCAGCATCCAGTGATGTGGGGGAAGTTTGATAATAATATGGCAATTATAAATTGGTAAGATTATGCAGATTAAAAGAGTAAGGTGTCCTAAGTGTGGGGTAACGCTTGAAGTGAAAAACTCTAAGAATGAAATTGAGAAGTTAGTTACTTGTCCTAAGTGTAAAACTCCGCTTAAAATTTCTTTTCCACCTCAACAAGAACCACTAGAGGCTCCTACAATATATGGAACTTCCACGTCCAATGAAGATGGTGCTACTCAGTTAGGAGGTGGTTTAAGTGACGCAACTGTCATAGGTGGTAATATGAACGGGTCAACACAGCTGGTTATCCCTTCTCAAAAGTCAGCAGTATTGCCTCGTTTACTATTTGAAGGAGATATCTACACTCTTCGAGATGGGAAAAATGTCATAGGTCGTAAGGCACAAACCTCACAAGCAACTGTTCAGATAGACACAGATGATCGTTATATGAGTCGTCTGCATAGCATGATAATGATTACCTCATTGCCCGATGGAAGCAAGAAAGCCACTTTAAGCAACTATCAGAATAAGAATAAAACCATCGTTGATGGTCAGGAAATCTGCACAGGCGATGAAATCCGCCTGACAGATGGTGATAGCATCACTATGGGACATACTACTATTGTTTTTAAACTTTCATAGCGTATGAAAATCGATTTATTTCCACCCCTTAGTATATATGAGATTGGTCAAAGGACCAATCAGGAAGATGCTATCGCTCAATGGAACAGTCAATTATTTGTGCTATGCGATGGCATGGGTGGACATGAAAAAGGTGAAGTAGCAAGTCAGACTGTCAGTACTTCTTTAGTAGAATGGTTCAATACAAATAGCATTCTATCTTTGTCAGATGAACAACTTAGAGAAGCTCTCGAATATGCATATAGTCAGTTAGATAAAAAAGATAATGGTGAACTAAAAAAGATGGGAACCACCTTTACCTTATTATTTTTCGATAATCAAGGAGTTACTGCTGCCCATATTGGTGATAGTCGTATCTATCATGTTCGTCCTGGGGTAGGAGTGCTCTACCAGTCACGTGACCATTCTCTTGTCTTTGACCTCTTTCAAACAGGTGAGATATCTTACGAGGAGATGGCTACCCATCCTCAGAAGAATATCATCACACGAGCCATGACCCCAGGTTTGGAAAACCGAACACATCCTGATATTATTCATATCACAGATGTTCAGCAGGGCGATTACTTTTATATTTGTTCTGATGGTATGTTGGAGCAAATGGATAACGACGAACTTGTTTCCTTATTCTCTTTAAGTGTATCAAATGAGGAAAAACGTCAACAACTTATCTCTGCTACTGTTCACAACAAGGATAATCATACTGCTTGGATCATACAAATTAAGAATGTGATAAAAGAAACTGGTGATGAAGAGCTTGTTAATGAAGAGTCAACGGCTCGTTGTAATGCTGTCAACCTGATACCAAAAAAAGTTCAGGAAATTGCAGAAGCAGTGTCTGATACAGAGTTAACAGAAGAAGATGATGTGGTTGTGGTTTCCGATGTTTCTCAGCCTTCAATTAAGAAAAAAGTATTTTGGACAAAACTATTAGTGATGTTAATAGTTTTGCTTGTTGTATTGTTTACTGTTTGGCATTTCTTTGGTAATGATACTGAGCAAGAAGGGCATTCTAAATATCATGAACATTATGACGAAATAATAAAATAGTTATGCAAAACCTTCAACCTAATACCACTTTACAGGGTGGAAAATACAGAATAGAAAAGGTGCTGGGGCAAGGAGGCTTCGGCATCACATATCGCGCCATGATGAAAGAAACAGCATCGGGTAAATTAGGAGCCATTGAGATTGAGGTTCCTGTAGCTGTTAAAGAGTTTTTTATGTCAGAGACTTGCATGAGAGATGAGAATACTTCCCATGTGACTGTGCCGTCTACAGGAAGTAAGGCTACAGTAGTACAATTTCAGCGTAAGTTCGTTAAGGAAGCTAACAATCTGGCAGGCCTGTCTCATCCTAATATCGTGAAAGTGATTGATGTGTTCAAAGAGAATGGCACTGATTATTATGTGATGGAGTTCCTTGGAGGTGGTTCACTCAAAGATTTGGTAAAGAAGAATGGTAAAATTGATGAATCACAAGCCTTGCATTATATTTCGCAGGTGGGTGATGCTCTTGACTACATGCATTCACAGAAATACATGTGTCATTACGATGTGAAGCCTGGCAATATTATGTTGGATAATAGTGGTACTCCTAAATTGATTGATTTTGGAATCTCTAAGAACTATGATACTGAAGGTAACCAGACAAGTAGCACGCCTGTTGGCATCAGCAAGGGCTTCGCTCCTTTGGAACAGTACCAGCAATCTGTGCAGGAGTTGTCTCCACAAACCGATGTCTATGCCCTTGGTGCTACCTTGTATTATTTACTTACAGGCAGTGTGCCGCCAGAGGCTTCTTTGGTGTTTAATAACGGATTGCCAGCTCTGCCAACAAGTATATCAGAGAAGACACGTATTGCTATAGAGTCAGCTATGCAGCCAAGGAAGAAAGACCGTCCGCAATCGATGCGAGAATTCCTGGATTTGCTTCAAGAAACCGTTGTGGAAGAGGATGATAAAACATTTATTGATAATCCTCAGCCAAAGCTGTCTCCGGCTTCAGTGCCAGAGCCAGTTCCGCAGCCAAAACCTGCACCACTGCCAAAACAAAATTCAGATACCAAATTCATAATAGCAAATAAATCATTTATTGCAATAGCGATATTTGTTGTTTTAGCTATTGGGTTTATTATTTATTGGGGTAGTAGTGTAGGCAACAATTCTCACATTCAAGAGGAAATAGGCGAGATCGCATTTGATTCTATAGTTATCAAAGAATATCGGAGCAATATCTTCTTCCATAGTGGTATCGGTGATTGCTCTTATACTGGTGAAGTGGATGATGAGGGAATACCTGATGGTACTGGCACTGCAACTTATTCGGATGGTCGTGTTTATGAGGGCAACTTTGAACATGGCGTGATGTCTGGAGATGCTAATTTCAAGTATGGTAATGGTGATACTTTTGAGGGAACATTTAGTAACAATGTTTTTAAAGAAGGCAAATATACCATCATTGATGATGGCAGCTATTTTCAAGGAACTTTCAAGAATGGTAAGCCCGACAAGGGTGATTGGTATGATAAAAGCGGTAAGAAAATCTAGGCAATATGAAAAGGATTATCCTAATTATAATTGTTTTGTTATTACCCATTTTGGCAATGGCACAAGGTGCAGGTGGTGAGATACGTCGTCCTGTGAGGACGAATACGAATAAAGTCAATAATAAACCAGCCCTGCAAGAAATAGATTACAATACATATAACACTGCTTTAGTGGAGAAAGCAGAATTAGGGGATGCCAATGCACAGAATAGCCTTGGAGTTTGTTATTATTATGGCCGTGGCGTGTCCCAAGATTATGAGAAAGCTTTTGAGTGGTACACGAAGTCGGCAGATCAAGGGAATATGTATGCTCAATATAATCTGGGCAGTTGCTTTTATTATGGAAATGGTGTCCCCCAAGATTATGCAAAGGCTTTTGAGTGGTACATGAAGTCAGCAAATCAAAATGATTCTGATGCACAATTAAAAGTTGGCTATTTTTATGGTACTGGCTTAGGCGTGTCCCAAGATTATGAGAAAGCATTAGAGTGGTACACGAAGTCGGCAGATCAAGGGAATATGTATGCAGAGTATAATCTTGGTTTATATTATGAAAATGGTCTTAGCGTGTCCCAAGATTATGAGAAAGCTTTTGAGTGGTACATGAAGTCAGCAAATCAAAATGATTCTGATGCACAATTTAAAGTCGGCTATTTTTATGATACTGGCTTAGGCGTGTCCCAAGATTATGAGAAAGCTTTTGAGTGGTACACGAAGTCGGCATATCAAGGGAATATGTATGCTCAATATAATCTGGGTATTATTTATCAATATGGTCGTGGCGTTGCTCTGGACTATACCAAAGCAATAGAATGGTATAGTAAAGCTGCTGACCAGGGTTTCGAAGATGCCAAAGAAAAATTGAAAGCTTTAAGATGATGAAAATAAGAAAAATATTAGCAATAGCATTTATGCTTCTACCTTTGTTGGTAATGGGACAAAACACAGGTGGTGAGATACGTCGTCCAGTGAGGGTGAATTCTCAAACTATGCTTCAATCTGTACCTCGTAGCCATGATGCCATATTACAGGATCTTATTAATAACATGGAACAAATTGAGGGTGGCACATTCTTGATGGGTGCCACTTCAGAGCAGGGAGAGGATGCTAATGGTAATGAGAAACCTGTTCATCAAGTGACTTTGTCTTCTTTCTCCATCGGAAAGTATGAGGTGACACAAGAGGAGTGGGAGACCGTGATGGGAAAGAATCCATCCGACTTCAAGGGTGCAAAGCGTCCTGTGGAGTTGGTAAGCTGGAACGACTGCCAAGCTTTCATAAGTAAACTGAATGAAATTACAGGAATGTCTTTCCGCCTGCCCACAGAGGCTGAGTGGGAATTTGCCGCCCGTGGCGGAGCGAAGAGTCTCGGCTATAAGTATTCGGGCGGGAATAGTCTGGGCATAGTAGCTTGGTACAAAGAAAATAGTGGAAGCACCACTCATGAGGTGGGTAAGAAGGCTCCTAATGAGTTGGGACTCTACGATATGAGTGGCAATGTGTGGGAATGGTGTTCTGACGGGAATGGCAGATACGAATCCTCAGCACAAACCAACCCTACCGGTGATGATTCTAATGAATTCCATGTGACTCGTGGTGGCTGTTGGAGTGATGTTGCGAGGGATTGCCGTGTGTCGACCCGTGGTAGTGTTTATTATAAGGATAGCGGTATTCACACAGGCTTTCGCCTTGCCATGTAGTTGAAAATCGTAATTGAAAAGTATGCCAACATAATAATTGGTGGCATATCTTTTTCTTGCCAGCGTGATCGAGTGATATAAAAAAAGACAGCCACCTTAAGAAGTGACTGTCTTTCGGTTTATTGTAGGATTATTATTATTGCTGTCCGCTAAAACATAAATATACATCAAATACCTATCCGCAATGCCGATAAACAGGCGTTGCGGATTATATTTCGAAAAAGTAAGCCCCTCCTAATCAAACAGAGTGGGTTCTGGAGGTTTTAATTCCCAATCCTCAATAATCTTTGCCCAGTCTTTTTCCGGTTCGTCGAAGAACGTGTAGCTGTTGACGTAGTACATGAGCATGATACGGAACATGGTGGCAAGGTTAGAGAAGCTCCAAGTGCGCCTGATGCGCTTCTGAATGACCATGAGCAGCAGGTTGGCGATGAGCGTCACCCAGATCTGTATCTTGATGGCGTTTGCACTCTCCCCGTAGAAGTACCTCAGTGGGAAGTTCTGCTTCAACAGCTTGAAGAGCAGCTCAATCTCCCATCTCTTGCGGTAGATCTCCACGATTTCCTCCGCTTCCATCTCCATGTCGTTGGTCAGCAGGGATACGAGTCTCGCCTTTCCCTTCTTGATGTCCACATAGGTGATGATGCGTGCATGATGGACGATGTCATCTCCATCCTTGACATGTTTGCGGAAGATGACGTGCTGCACGTGACACTCCATCAGCCCCTCAGGATTCATGTACATAGTGTCACTTTCCGTTTCGTAGACAAGGTTCTTCTTCATCTTCGTGACATACACCACATCTCTTCTGGTCGGTTCCTCGAACTTGACGTAGTCGATGTATGCCCTGTCCAGCGCGATGATGTCCCCACAGGTGTAGTTAGAGGGGCATTCGCATCCGACAGCGTCGAGCGGCGCGGCATGAGGCTGACGCCAAGATGTGCCAGTTTGTGGGCTTCGGGAAACATCGAGTCCGAAATCTCGCGCAAGGAGTCGAAGCGCTTGATGACAGCATAGAGCATTATTACCAGATGTTGCCATGCATCGAAGCGTTTTACATAACGTTCACCACCGTTTTCACGGCTGAAATGAAGAATTTTCGACTTGTCAAGCAAATTTAATAGCTGTCCATACATCGGCAGTCCGATAAAATGCGTACCTTTGTTCATTGTTACTTTGGTTTTGTGGTGAAACAAAGGTAACAAAAAAGGCTGGAATCCTTACAAGGACTTCAGCTTAATTTTTGGTCTTCAAAATTCTTTTAGCGGACAGCAATATAAAACAATAGACTTGGCAAATAGTGAGCATTTTATAGCTGAAAGTTGTAGGATTTTCTTTGTCAAATAAAATTAAGTAAGTAAATTTGCCGAGATTTGTAAAAAAAGATGATTCAATTCTTTTAAACAATAAGCAAATGAATAGAAGAAATTTCTTAGGAATGGGTGCCGCTGCATTGGCAGGTCTGGCATTGGTGCCAAGCATGAGTTCATGCGACGGACAGGCTTCTAAACCAGCAGCTAAGCCTGCTGACGGCAAGCCAAATTCAAACTTCGGTGGTGTTCACATGGGTACTATTACCTATAGCTGGCGCGATATGCCAGGTGGACTCGAGAACCTGATTAAGTATTGCAAGGATGCCAATGTAAGCAACCTTGAGCTGATGGGCAACGACTTGGAGACTGCTTTGGGTGCTCCTGAGAGCCCAATGATGGCCATCTTTTCAGCTGCATTCGCTCGCTTGGACGAGGATGCACGCAACAAAGCTATGGCTCAGCCTGGCGGTATCGCAAACAATCTGACCGATGACGAGAAGAAACAGATGAACGACTATAATGAAGCCGTCACTAACTTCCGCAAGAATCTCGACTGGAATAAGGTAGAGGAAGTACGCAAGCGTTTCGAGTCCGAGGGCATCGATATTCATATCGTGAAGACTCAGCCAGACGCATCATCTTCAGACGAAGATATCGAATACGCGTTCAAGTTGGCTAAGGCTATGGGTGCCAAGGGTGTAACTTCTGAAATGTCAATAGACAATGCTAAGCGTTGCGCTCCATTCGCTGAGAAGTATGACATGTACTACTGCATGCACAACCACTTCCAGTATGCTACTCCAGAGTTCGCTGCTGGTCCTGATGAGGTACTGGCAGTTTCTCCAAACGTGATGCTGAACTTCGACTTCGCTCACTACTTTGGCTCAACAGGCAAGAATCCTTGCGACTTCATTGAGAAGTATCACGACCGTATCTTCTCTATGCATACCAAGGACAAGACAGGTCCTGATGCTCAGACACCTAATGAGAACCAGGTATGGGGCCAGGGTCAGACTCCTCTGGATGATGTGCTGAAGTTGGTACAGAGCAAGTACCCGCAGATTTATTGCGATGCTGAGCTCGAATATCAGGTAGCTCCTTGGAGCAACTCCGTAAAAGAGGTAGGCACTTGCATGAAGTATGCTCAGCGCGTTCTCGAATTAGGATAATCCCCATTGATTAACCATAAATGATGTGAAGCCCGATAAGTTCATCGCTTACCGGGCTTCTTTAAAACTGATGCTTTTGACATCAGCACATCGAGGAGGCTACCTGAAGTTTTGAACTGTGAGAAATCAAAATCCTTTTCACTATATTTACTCGTAGCATCCAGCTTTATCATATTCTTGTTGTTGTGCACAAAAGAAAAATTCATGCCTGCTTTGTTGGCAACGGGATCGTTACCAATATTGAATATGAATTCGTTAGAGTCGGCATCATGCGTGCCTGGCAATTCATCTACTTTAGTCGTGAGCTGACCACTGATGTCAAAAGCATCAGTTTTAAGATTCAAAGACCATTGTGCCGCAGATCAAGGTGGCGGCAAACACCCAATTCATAATCTTTTTCATATCATTAAATTATAATAAGTTTTGCAAAAAAATATACAATAATGTTTAAAATATGTTTCAAAGATAATGTTTTCTTTGAAACTTATAATTTTTTTACTTTTTTTGTATCATTAATATGTCCTTTTTCTGAATATATTAGTTATTCAGGCGAGCGAGGTGACCTATTAATGCTATGATGAGGATTGGATAGAAGCACTTATGAGATGCTGCTATTATTTTTAGTGAACATTAGTGATTTACTATTATGAAAGAAGAGAATAAAGGCAAACGTGTGTTGCAGGTAGAACTTGACAACAACGTGAAGAAGATTGCTGTCACTGGCTTAGATGCTGGTGATAAAGTGGTTATGAGTCAAGAACTTAATGCGGATGAATTGGAGCAGATTACTGGAGGATCCCATCCCCGTCTGACAAGACCTACCCTCTCAAGTCTATGTCGCCATAATGCTCACTAGTCCATCTATAGCAACCACCTGCTTGTAATCTGCAACCCCCTCTTTGTCATTGTCCGCAATTTATCCAGCTGCGCCAGGGGTCATTATAGCCCCCAGAATCCCCCATTTTATTTAGAAGAAGAAAAAGGCGGGTTTAGTTAGGGTAAACCGTCAGTTTTATTCTGGTAAGCGCAACATGTGCAACATCGCAACATGTTGCACTTTTTGATAATATAAGCTGCGTCTTAACAATTCTCATAATCTTTTTGGAATTGTATTCGACTTGCATTATATTTGTAGGTTAAATATATAACTTAGGTGTAATCTGGTAATATACATTAAGCGTTGCTATCTGTTTTACAATGAACGTATTAGATTAATCAACAGAATTAGGGATATGAGAATTCAATATATGAGTGACCTCCATTTGGAGTTGAAAGACAATCTAAACTACATCAAGTCAAATGACTTTGATGCAGTAGGGGATGTGTTGGTCTTAGCAGGAGATACACTCTATTTGAATGATAACTTTATGTTCCATATGAGCTTCTGGAATTGGGCGTCGAAGAACTTTCGACAAACATTGATTATTCCTGGCAACCATGAGTTTTATGCAAATGGCGATGTGACTAAACGAGGTGATAGCTGGCAATATATGTTTCGTAAGAACATAGGCTACTATTACAATAAAGTGGTTAGCATAGATGATGTTGATTTCATATTGACTACGCTTTGGTCGATGATTCCTGAGCAAGATGAATATTTTGTGTGGCGAGGATTGAACGATTTTCGTAGGATAATGTATAATGGTCATCGATTGATGATTGACGACTATAATCAAGAACACAAGAAATGCCTTTCGTTCTTGAAACAGGCGGTTGAGCAAAGTACCGCGAAACACATTGTTGTCGTTTCTCATCATTTACCAACACAAGTTGTTGTGGCTCCTCAACATAAAGGTTCTGTGCTTAACAGTGCTTTTTCTACAGAATTAGGTGATTATATCGCTGATAGTCGCATAGATGCATGGATTTATGGCCATTCACATACAAATATTAATAGGATGATAGGCAACACCAAAATCGTATGCAATCAAATGGGATATGTCTTTTGCAATGAGCATTTAATGAATGGCTTCAACCCAAGTGCATTTATTGAGGTAAATTAAAGCCAGCTTAAAAAACACTGTCAATTAATTGAATTTTTTTCCAAATTCCTTTATATTTGTAGCTTAGTAATTACTAATATGTTTCAAGGTAAGATATGAGCGATTTAGAAGAGTTAAGGCAGGCTATCGTTAAGTTTACACAAGAACGTGATTGGGACCAATTCCATAACGGAAAGGATTTGGCGCTTGCATTGTCAATAGAGGCTGCAGAGTTAAATGAAGCTTTTTTGTGGAAAAACTCAGCAGATGTCAATGTGGATAAAGTTAAAGAAGAACTAGCTGATATAGTCAATTATGCTATTCTGATAGCTGACAAATATGACCTTGATATTAAGCAGATTGTATTAGACAAAATAAGACGCAATGCAGAAAAATATCCTGTAGAGAAAGCCTATGGGAGTGCAAAGAAGTATAACGAACTATAATCAATGATAGTTTATAACGACACAAAAAGGCAGTTTGTTTCTGACGTTAAAGGAGGCGAGATAGCAGATAAAATTCTTTCTTGTATTCGTCAAAAAGGATTGAATGCAGGTCAGGCAAAGAGTATGCATCATGGCATAACTCCATGCAATTTATGCGTAATATCGTCGATGACCAACAAATTGATGATGATGTGCGGGTTGCAATCGAATACAATATTCCGCTGACTTCAAAGCGTGTTGACTTTATCATTTGCGGGGCTGATATACAAGGGAATGATAATGTTGTGATTGTTGAACTCAAGCAGTGGCAGGAGGCAGAAATCGTAGATGATGATATGCATTATTGCGTAAGAACCGATGTCGGAAAGCATGGCAATATTGTTCCTCATCCTTCCTATCAGGCTTATTCCTATGCACGATTCTTATATAATTATTGCCAAACGATAACTGAAGACTCTATCAACATTGCCCCATGTGCTTATCTTCATAATTACAAGCCCGAAAAAAAATATGTACTTGAGGCTCCCATCTATAAAGAATGGACAGACGAGGCTCCCTTTTTCATTAAAAGTCAAGTTGCTGAGTTTAATTCATTCGTTAAGAAGTACGTTACAAAACGATCGTCTAGAGGTGATCTCCTTTACATGATTGATAATGGGCGTATCAGGCCTACGAAAGCTCTTCAGGATACACTTGTGTCAATGGTGGAAGGCAGCAATGAGTTTGTTTTGTTGGATGAACAAGTTGTGATTTATGATATGTGCTTAAAAACCATGACGCAATGCTTGGCTGATGGTAAGAAAAGGACTATTGTAATTCAAGGTGGTCCTGGTACTGGTAAGTCTGTTCTGGCAGTTAATTTGCTGATGGAATTTATCAAACGTCAACTTAATGCAAGCTACGTAACAAAGAACAGTGCTCCTCGTGAAGCTTTTATTAATTTGTTGAGTAACTCCGATGTTAAGAAGAAAGTGGATATCAAGCAACTCTTCCGTTCTCCTTTCAACCTTTCCTCTTGTCCTCCCAATATTTATGACTGTTTGATAGTAGATGAAGCACATCGACTTGTAAGGAAAATGTATGGTGATTGGTCAGGTGAAAATCAAGTAAAAGAAAGTATAAACGCTTCTTTATTAACCATCTTTATGCTTGATGAGGACCAGGCTGTTACGACTAATGATATTGGTTCAGTAGAAGAAATAAAGCAATGGTGCAATCAGCTGAATTGCCGACTTATTATGAATGAGTCAACCCGTTTGACTTCTCAATTCAGATGTAATGGCTCAAATGCATATATCCAGTTCATCGACCAGTTGCTTCAACGTAGTGAAGAGTCTGTTGATATAGACTTCTCAGAACTAAATTATGATTTCAGAGTATTTGATGACCCTAACGAAATGCGTGAAGAGCTACGCAAGAAAAACGAAATTAATAATAAGGCTCGAATGGTAGCAGGTTATTGCTATGACTGGAATGTCAAATTTGGTCGCGGAGATTATGATATTATTCTTCCAAACGGATTTAAAGCGAAGTGGAATCTAGTGAATGATAAGATATGGGCAATAAATCCAAAATCATTCGATGAGGTAGGGTGTATCCATACTGCTCAAGGTTTGGAATTTGATTATGTTGGTGTATTCATAGGTAGAGACTTAATCTATAATGTTTCCACAAATAGAGTTGAAACAAATAAGGCTGCTATTTCCAAAGACGATAAATCTTCTGGTATTCGTACATTAAGAGATTTAAACAAGGCTCACAAACTAATACTTAATACATATAAGACCTTGCTCACAAGAGGACAAAAGGGTTGTTATGTGTATTGTGAAGATAAGGCTCTTTCTGAATATATCCAAAATTTGTTGTCAAAGGGAACAGATGAAGAAAGAATTAAACATATTGAACTGATAGTTGATGATACAGCTAAATATGTTGAATTCTTGCCCGTTTATTCCATCAAGGCCGCTTGTGGATATTTTGGTGAAGGTGAAGATGTGAACGAATTAGGTTGGATTCAAGTAGAGGGGATGGGCAAATTGAATAGAAATATGTTTGTTGTACAAGCTTCAGGACATTCTATGGAGCCCAGAATAAAAGATGGTGATTTCTGCGTATTCCGCTCTAATCCGGCAGGAAGCAGACAAGGAAAAATTGTTTTAGTGCAGCATCATAACTATTATGATTCGGATTATTCTGGCGCATACTCAATTAAAGAATATAGTAGTTCTAAGAAATACGACGAGTTTGGTAATTGGCAACATGAGAAGATAGAACTATTACCTCTTAATAAAGATTTCAATCCTATTGTTATCGATGCTGAAGAATCAGATGATTTTCGTGTTATTGGTGAGTTAGTTGGGGTTGTTGATAATATGCGAAGTTAAACTATCGTGGAAATCTTCAGCTTTTTATGAAACCCATAAAAATCATAATAAAACTAATTGCAATAGCATTTCTTGTAGTGCTGTTATTGGTGTTGGGGTGCTACTACCTCGTGAACAGCAACGCCAAGGGGAAGGTATATGCTGACGTGGAGAGTATCCCAAAAGCTCGGGACGGTATGGGACAATGCTCCCATTGTAAAAGAAAGCAATCATATAATCGTTGACTATGATACATAAGCATGACAGTCACCTTTACAGGTGACTGTCATGCTTTATTATAGGACTATTCTCAGTCGGCAAAGGTCATTTCTTTCAACAGCCATTGTGCATGGCCAATCTTTTCTACGACGAATAGCAGGTACCTGATGTCCAGAGAGATGTTGCGGCAGAACTCGGGATCGAAGGCGAGGTCGCTCATGGTGCCTTCCCATACGCGGTCGAAGTTAATGCCTATCAGCTCACCGTTGGCATTGAGGACAGGACTGCCTGAGTTGCCGCCTGAGGTGTGGTTGGTGGCCAGGAAGCATACGGGCTGGTCGTCATGACCTCCTTCGGCATAGATATCGCGCAGGGTCTGCGGAATGTCGTAGTCGAAGATGTCTGGATTGTCTTTCTCTATGATGCCCTTGAGAGTGGAGATGGGTGAGTAGGTGATGGCATCGGAGGGGTTATAGCCTGCCACCTGACCATAGGACACACGAAGGGTGCGGTTGGCGTCAGGATAGAAGGTCTTCTCGGGCTGGAACTCCATCTGTGCTTTCATATATCTGCGATTGGCGAGGCTGATCTCTTGTCCCAGACGGCTTACTGTGGGCTGCAGATCCTTGCGGTACCACTGGTTGTAGGCATCGTACATCTCATAGGCTGGATCGGCCTTTATCTTGCTTAAATCATCTTTGGTGAGGCGTAACACCTTGGCCTTGTCGGTGAAGATGGAGCGTGCAAACACATCGTTACGCCAAGCTTCCAGACTGCCGTACTGGGCGAGTTTCTGCGTGTAGTAGGCGGGCTTGAACTGTGCACTGAGCTGTTTGTCGAATGCGCCCATCATGGCCACAAAAATCTCTTCGTCAATAGGCTGGTAGTAGTCCTTGTAGAAGGCGTCTGCCACAGCATCTATTGGGCGTCCTTCCTCAAGGACTGTATAGATCCTGTTGGCAAAAGCCAGCAACTCGATGGTGGATACGGTTTCGTTGTAGTATTCCTGTGCTCGGAAATAAGGGTTACGGCGCTCGTAGAGGGAGGTAATCTGCTCGAGCAGGCCCTTGTACTGGTTCTTCTCTGCCCACTCACGGAACTTCTTCTCAAAGTCCAGCTTGGTTTCTACCGTCTTTCTGCGTGCCAGACCTTTGGCTTCGCCTTGCCACTTCTTCCAGGCATTGGACACGCTGGCGTTCTTGGAGGAGTACTGGATGCGTACTGCCTGGTCTTGTGACATATATTTCTTCTGGATGTCCAGACGCATGGTGCGGAGGGCTATCTTCTCAGGGTCGGAAATCTCGCCTGTATAGCGTACCTCGTCGGAAGTGACATATTCCTTGGTGGTGCCTGGGGTGCCATAGACCATCGTGAAATCGCCTTCCTTCACGCCCTTGCGGGAGATGGTGAAGTAGCGTTTGGGATGATAGGGCACATTGTCCTTGGAGTATTCGGCAGGCTCATTGTCCTTGTTGGCATAGATGCGGAAGATGGAGAAATCGCCTGTATGACGGGGCCACATCCAGTTGTCGGTATCGCCGCCGAACTTGCCGATGGAAGAGGGGGGAGCGCCCACCAGTCGTACATCGGAATAGATCTTATAGACGAAGAGGAAGTACTGGTTGCCGTTGTAGAGGCCCTCTACTGAGGAACGGATGCCCTTAGCCTGGTTGTTGATGGCTTCGGTGATGACCCTTGAATTGACCTGTATCACTGAGTCGCGCTGTCCATTGGTCATCGTTGGTACATAGCCCTTCAGCACTCGGTCTGTCACATCTTCCATGCTCTGCAGGAAACTGACGGTGAGGCCTGGATTGGGCAATTCTTCTTCCTTGCTCATGGCCCAGAAGCCGTCTTTCAGGTAGTCGTGCTCTACCGTACTGTGCTCCTGAATCTGGCCGTAGCCACAGTGGTGGTTGGTGAAGAGCAGGCCGTCAGGAGAGACCACCTCGCCTGTGCAACCTCCACCAAAACGCACTACGGCGTCTTTCAGCGAGGCTTTGTTGACACTATAGATATCTTCGGCTGTGAGCTTGAAGCCCTTGGCCTGCATGTCGTCTATCCGACTGGATATGAGCAGGGGCAGCCACATGCCCTCATCGGCTTTCACTGGCACCAGGGCCGTGAGCAGTACTAACGTGAGTAGGATTGTTTTTTTCATGGTTATCTGGTTTTATTATTCTCAAATCATTTTATCGACGCAGGGTGATGACTGTGATTTCTGGCCATGCACCAAAACGGAAGGGCAGACCAACAAAGCCTATGCCCACATTGACATACAGGCCTCGTGTGCCTTCATAGTACATGCCTCCCCATTCGTCATAGACCCATGAGGCGGGTGACCAGCCGAAGAGCATGAACTGGGCTGCATGGGTATGGCCAGCCAGCATGAGGTCGATGTCGGTGGTGGGCAACACTTCTCTGCGCCAATGGGTGGGGTCGTGGCTCAACAGGATACGGAACATTCCCTCGGTACCTGCAGATGCTTTGGGCAAGTCGGCATATTGTGGGAAGGGTGGATTGCCGTCGTTCTCTACCCCAATCACAGCAATGCTGTCGTTGCCTCGATGCAGGATATCATGCTTGTTTTTCATAAATTTCCACCCCATGTTAATCTGTTGTTCCTCCAGATGTTCTTGGTTCAGCTCTTCATCTCTGGGCTTTGCCCAACGGAAATAGTTGCCATAGTCGTGGTTGCCCAAGATGGAATAAACGCCATCGGGGGCATGCAACTGACTCAATACATCTACAAACTGATCTACCTCTTTAGAGCGTTGGTTCACCAAGTCGCCAGTAAAGCAAATCACATCGCCTTGCTGTTCATTTACAAGCTCTACCATCTCCTTGATAATGCCTGGACGCTGATGGAAACTGCCCGAGTGGATGTCGGATATCTGCACGATGCGATAGCCGTCGAAGGCTGCAGGCAGGCGTGAGGAGGTGTAGGTTACTTGCTTCACTTGGAAATGACTGAGACCAAGTGTGGTGCCATAAAAGGCTATGCTGAAGAAGCCAATGGCCAGAATGATGCCCAGCCAGGCGAACCATCGTACGGAGATGGGCTTGATGATGGCATGCAGCAATCGGCCCAACAGATCGATGAGCATGAAGATGAGCTTGGGCACACCTATGCACAGGATAAAGATGCCTAACCAGGCGATGATGCCTTGACGATCGGACATAGGGTTTTGTGTGCCGATGTATCTGGCCCCAATGAAGCCGGCTGCTAAAATGACAGATGGTAACCACCAAAGCATTTTATATAATTGAGAATGGAGCTTGGAGAATGAAGAATTATCCAGCCATTTCTTGACATAGAGCCAGTAGATGTAGGCATCGGGGATGAAGAGCATCAATACAAATACAAATGCAAAATACTGTAACATAGTTTTATAAATTTGCTGCTAAGAACTTGCGCATGCTTTCTACAGGCAGTCCTCTGCGTTGTGAATAATCAATAAGTTGGTCTTCGCCAATCTTCCCCACGTTGAAATAACGGGCTTGTGGATGCGCCAGCATCAGTCCGCTGACGGAGGAATGGGGGTGCATGGCACCATTTTCGGTAAGGGTGATTCCTATCTGACTGAGACCGATCAGTTGGTCGATGATGAAGTTGACTGACTGGTCTGGCAAGGATGGGTAACCCACAGCGGGGCGTATGCCCTGGAACTTCTCCAAATACAGGTCGGCGATGCTGAGGTGCTCGTCTGGTGCATAGCCCCACGCTTCTTTCCTGACATAGAGGTGGAGTTTCTCGACAGAGGCTTCTACCAGTCTGTCGCACAGGGTCTGCACCAACAGCTTGCGGTAGGCATCATCTGTCTCTAATAAAGCAGTATCGTCGATGGATGCGGCAAAAACGCCCACTTTGTCTGGTACACACATTTCAACGGGTCTGACGAAGTCGCTGAGACAGAAGCAGGGGTGGCCCTCACTGGTATGTTGCTGGCGCAGCAAGGGGAACAGGGTGCCGTCGATGAGCAGGTTGTCGCCTGAGGCATTGGCCTCAAAGAGCCGGAAGGCACATCGACAAGTGAGTTGGCCATCCAACTCGCCCAACAGCCTACGGGCATCCTGGATGAGTTTGAGGGCTTCGCGTGCCTTGGGCTGTTCGTCTATTGAGAAACTATTCACCCAAGAAGTTTGGCATGCCATACAGTCATGTATCTGGGCAATAGCAGCGAAGCGTGGGGCAAAACCCCACGCATGGAAGAAATAAATCCAGTTCACGAAGTCAGCGACTTCGCTCAATTGATATTTGATGCTTGATGATTGAAAACTATCCACTTCTCAATCTTGCTATCTTTATGCCAGTTCACATACTGCTTTCATGTAGCCGTAGGACTCAGCGATGCCGATGAACGGATTATCCATATCCTTCTCATACTCAAGGCTGCACATGCCGTCGTAGCCAACCTGACGCATCATGCGCACGAAAGCAGGGAAGTCAATCTTGCCTCGTCCCATCTCGATGCACTTGCCCTCTTTCGAGTTGTCGGTCTCGTCCTTGATGTGCATGTCGAACACGCGGGTATGGTATTTTTCGAGGTCAGCCACAGGGTCGGCACCGTTGCGGAAATCGTGACCAATATCCAGACACATACCGATATTCGGGTCGAGGTCCTTCACCTTGTCCCAGATAATAGTGGCATCCTGATAAACATCCAGGTCTGGTCCATGCAGGTGAATGGCATATTTGATCTCGGGATATTCCTTGATTTTCTTATCAACGTAAGGCAATAGTTCGTAAGGAGGTACAGACAACATGACCTTAGCACCTACTCTGCGAGCATAGGCAAAGGCTTTGTCCACCTCTTCCTCGGTATTCTGGTAGATAGGACCTACGCCGTAGCCTGTAACGCCGTATTCTGCGCACTTGGCGTGGAACGCCTTGATCTGTTCGTCAGTAGCATCCAGTGGCAAGTGGAAGTCCTTGATGCAGAGGTAGTGGATATCGCACTTCTGCAAGGTCTGGAGTGCTGTGTCGATGTCAAACAGATGGAAGGTCCAGTCTGCACAACTGAGGTGGAATTTGTTGTCGGCAGCTGTGGTCTTAGGAACTGCTTCCTCTTTGGGGGCAGCAGGAGTGCAACCACTCATGGCCAAAGCGGCACCACCTGCTAAGCCTGTCTTGATAAATGATCGTCTGTTAATCCTCATAGTATTTAGATTTTAATTCATATTTGGCCTTGCCTCATGGATATGCCGGCAGCTGACTGCGAGCAGATATGCTGCCTACACATATCCATTTCGTCTTTAAGTGTTAATGATCAAAAAATAACTCTTTTCCTCTTACGTCTTCTACGGGAACGCCATTAGCAAATGCCAGTTTGCCGTTGACAAACGTGCGTTCTACTTGCCAGTTAAACTGGTGACCCTCCAATGGGCTCCATCCACATTTGTTTTGCAAGATGTCAGGCTTAACTGTCCAAGGGCTGTTAGGGCGCACCAAGACGAGGTCGGCCTGATAGCCAGGACGGATGAATCCTCGCTGCTCGATGTGGTAGAGCAGAGCAGGGTTGTGGCACATCTTCTGTACCAGTGCCTCGATGGTGATGATGCCCTTGTCCACCAACTCCAACATGCAGTTCAACGAGAACTGGATGGTGGGCATGCCTGACATCGCCTTCAGTGCCCCACCTAGTTTTTCGGAAAGCAAGTGGGGGGCATGGTCAGTGGCTACTGTATCGATGAGATTGCTTTGCAGGGCCTTTTGCAAGGCTTGCTGGTCGGCTATGGTCTTTACGGATGGGTTGCATTTTATCTTCGCACCAAAAGACTGATAGTCAGTATCGTTAAACATTAAGTGAGAAATACAGACTTCTCCCGTAATGAGTTTCTGTGCTAATGGTTCATCAGCCAGCAGAGTCAGTTCTCGAGCCGTGGAGATATGGGCAATATGTAAGCGAGCACCTGTTTCCTGCGCCAACTCTACTGCCAACTTGGACGAGAGCCAGCAAGCTTCTTCTGAACGAATGACGGGATGCAACTCGATGGGGGCATCACCATCTTCCCCTCTATATTTGGCTGTATTCTCACTGATGGTATGCTGGTCTTCACAATGTGCCATAATCAACATATCAGTACCCCCAAAGATATGGCGAAGACTCTCTTTCCTGTCCACCAGCATATTGCCCGTACTGGAGCCCATAAAAAGCTTGATGCCAGGCACACGACGCTTGTCCAACTTGTCGAACAGGTCGTAATTGCTGTTGGTGGCTCCGAAGTAACAACTGTAGTTTGCTAAGCTATGTTGGGCAAAGTTGTCCATCTTCGCTTCCCAGGCCTCGATGGTGGTGGTCTGCGGATTGGTGTTCGGCATATCCATCACAGAGGTCACTCCTCCTGCAACGGCTGCACGGCTCTCAGAGGTGATGTCTGCCTTGTGGGTAAGGCCTGGATCCCGGAAATGCACATGTTCGTCGATGACACCAGGCAGCAGGTAGCATCCTTCACCGTTGATAACTTCCCCGAAGTCTTCTATGTTGCAGACCTGTCCTTCTACAACAGATGTAATACGTTCATCCTCAATGATGACAGCACCCTTGAACTGCTTGCCCTCATTAACTATCGTCACATGTTGTATCAGTGTCCTTTGCATAACTCCTTTTTATCTTTGACTCAGCCAAAAACTCGCTATATCTTTGAATTATAAAGCATTCATGATGTCGCGGTCGATGTCAGTCAACTTATCTGTAGGTTCATAACGCTTCAGCACCTTACCATCGCGGGATACCAAGAACTTGGTGAAGTTCCACTTAATGCTTGATTTCTGGGCATAGTCGGCATCTTGCTTCTTCAGCATCTCGTCTAACAACTTGCCTGTTCTGTCATTCAGATCGAAACCACCAAAGCCCTTCTGTGCCTTCAAGTATGTATAAAGCGGTGACTCATTTTCTCCGTTCACCTCAATCTTATCGAACTGAGTAAACTGGGTGCCGAAATTGGCAGTACAAAACTCACGAATCTCCTTAACGGTGCCAGGAGCCTGGTTGCCAAACTGGTTGCAAGGAAAATCAAGAATCTCGAGGCCAGCCTGATGGTACTTCTCATACAACGCCTCTAAATCCTTATACTGAGGCGTGAAGCCGCATCGAGTAGCTGTGTTGACAATCAGCATCACCTTTCCTTTGTATTCAGAGAGAGATACGTCATTGCCAGCTTCGTTTTTCACTGTAAAGTTGTAAATGTTTTGTGCTGATACTGTCAACACACATATGGTTGCCAACAGGCAAATGGTAAAAAATTTCTTCATAATAGATAATTTTGATAGTATATGTTTCTGCAAAGATAGCATTTCTTTTTCAATTATCCTTTATTTTTGCGTGAAAGACGAAAAAGACGTGGATAAAAACGAATCCTCTCATACTCGTGATTTTCCTGAATCTGTTGGGAATGTTGTGCAAAGTGACTATCTTTGCAGTTTAATCAATAATTATGGATAAAAAGATGTCAGACAACAATAAATGGGTGGCGTGCTGGGGCAACGCTACCTCTATCAGTAATCGTGGTGAGGCTATCTATGCCAAAGACCTTACGTTGCGTTATCCCATCAGAATGTGCTTCAGCGGTACGATGCTGCGTTTTCGTTTTTCCAATCTTACTGGAACAGAACCTGTGACACTCGACAAGGTGTTTGTGAATCATACCCCCATCACTTTTGGTGGCGAGACAAGTGTAAGTCTGATGCCAGGAAAAGAACAAGAGAGTGATGCCATCAGCTATGTAGTAGAACGTGGTGACACCATTGAGGTAAGTATGTATATGGCTGGATATACACAGATGAATAGTGGTACACTTATTACAGGACCGCTTTCGAAAGGTTTTTATGCTTATGGCGATTTTGCGGATGCTGACGAGTTACCCCTTGACCTGACGCGCCACACCAACTGGTTCTTTTTCCTCAATACCATTGATATACTGACATCGGCTGATAATCATGCTATTGTGTGCTACGGAGATTCCATTACGGCACAGTCTTGGCCCGACTATATGGCACAACAGTCTTTCGGTACCAACGTTTCCATCATCCGTCGTGCCGTCAGTGGAACACGCATCTTGCGTCAATACGACTGTATCACCTATCAAGCATACGGCTTAAAAGGTGCCACCCGCTTCCCCCTTGAGATGAATGTGGCGGGAGCTTCAGATGTTATCATCCAGCATGGCATTAACGACATTATCCATCCTGTGGGCACCGACGTCAACCCTTTCCGTCCGTGGAGCGACCTACCTACGGTGGAAGAACTGGAGCGTGGAGTAGAGGAAATCTATGTAAAGCCCGCCAAAGCAATGGGACTGAAAGTGTGGAGCGGTACCCTGTTGCCTATCTATGGTTGGCGTACTTACAATGAAAACCGTGAAACCATGCGACAGACGTTTAATGAGTGGTTGCGCACATCGCCCATTTTCGATGGATGTATAGACTTTGATGCAGCAGTGAGAAGCGTTACTACCCCCAAGGCTTTTGCTGATGGCTTCGACAGCGGCGACCATCTTCATCCCAGTGAACGTGCTTACGAGGCGATGGCACAAGCTGCTGTGCACAAGCTGATTTGCAATTTACCATGATACAACTAAGATAGGATGTAAGTCGGGAAAGTCCGTTGTATCGACCTTGCTGATACAGCATTTGGGCTACTCTATTACTGCTGCCCATCCACCGTTTTTAGCTAAATGGATGTTCATCTGGGTAGAAGCATTCACGCTTTGTTCCACCTTATTGTAATGCATGGCCTGGTATTCGGCATTCTTGCCGTCTTTATAGGCAGTGAGCTGGTGCTGACCTCCCGACAGGAAATCCAGGCTTAATGTCAGGTCACGAGCTGTTCCATTGGTGATGGCACCGATAAACCACTTAGCACCTTTCCGTTTGGCTACTACCACATATTCACCTGCCTGAGCTGCCAAGCAACGTGTTTCGTCCCATGTGGTGGGCACACTGGCGATGTAACGGGTACAATCGTCTGCCTCGTAGTAGCGTGTAGGGTTGTCGGCCAACATCTGAACACCACTCTCCAGCACTACATAAAGTGCCATCTGGAAAGCGCGTGTACCCATTGCTCCACTGTTAGGACGGGTAGCACGATAGCGCTCGGGTTGCATGTTATACATGCCACCAGGGGTGAAATCTGCAGGACCTACAGCATTACGGATAAAGGGAATGAAGAGGGTGTTGTCGGTGGTGCATCTTGCCCCTTGTTCCAGACCCAGCACTCCTTCATAGCTCAGCAGATTGGGATATTCCTGTTCCAGTCCTGCTGGGGTGAATGCTCCGTGCCAGTCAATGATGATATGGTATTTGGCAGCTTCTGCAGTAACCCGTTTGTAGAAGTTCACCATCCATTGGTCGGCATGATCCATGAAGTCAATCTTCACAGCAGTGATACCCCAGTCAGCATAGGTCTTGAAGATAGTGTCGAAGTTGTTGTGCACCGCCAGCCAAGGAAGCCAAAGCACAATCTTCACGCCTTTGGCATCGCAGTATTTAATCAACTCAGGCAAACGCAGTTCATCATTGCCGTTGAAGGGGTCGGTAGTACTCTTAGCCCATCCCTCGTCGAGCAAAATGTATTCAATGCCATATTTTGCTGCAAAGTCTGCAAAGTAGCAATAGGTATCGTAGTTACAACCAGCCTTGAAATCTACGTCAGGCCCATAGGGTGTGGCTCCGTTCCACCATTCCCAAGAGAACTGTCCGGGCTTAATCCAGCTGGTATCGGTCAATACGCTTCGGCGTGCTAACTGTACAGGTATGGTCTGTTCGATGATACCTTTTGAGTCTGTCACAGCTACCCAGCGCCAAGGAAGCGATCTCTGCCCATTAGTCTTGGCAATGTATGCAGCTTCTTGGGTGATGGTCTCACTACGGTCTCCACGAGGCTCCCAACTGAGAGGCGCCTTAGGGAACGTAGTAGTAATGGCATTACCTTTAGTAAGGAGAAACATATGAGGATAGTCATCCACGTCGCTCTCGCCAATTAATAACTGAGTGTCGTCTGGGGCTGAAAGTAGCAAAGGGGAAGTAGCCATCTTGTCATCCTGTTGCCATTCAGACAAGCTCTTGTGCTGGTAAGGTTCTTCGTATGAAGTATTAAACGAGCCAGCAGTCTGATAATGTGCCGTAAAACCATCGGAGGGAAGTATGTTGAATTGCTCGTCCATTATCTCCACATCACCCTTCAGATTCAGAACAAAACGGTGTGCCACTGCATTGTCCATTACGCGCAGCAACACTTGATAAGTGCCATAATTGATAGTAGCTTCATTATAGCTATCATGAATCTCGGCAAATTTAAGAGGGACTACAGGGTAGATAATTTGGCTGCCTGCCTTCTGCTTGATGCTTTTTACTTTGGCTTTATCACCTAAATTTTTACCCCCTACGTTCAATGCAACCCCTTCTTCTGTATAGACAGTCTTGCCATTACGGCTCACTATCCACGAGAGTCCATTAGTAGTATTGATGTTCACTTTGATTTGTCCGTTAGGAGAGGTGATAACGGTATTGGCACCAAAGGCAACCATGCTGCAGCACAGCAATGCCAACCCAATGCTTAGTATCTTTTTCATGGAAATAATAGATTTTAGTTTATATGGCAAAGATAATGCAAGTTTGCGATAGAACAAAATAATATATGATTTTTATGTTACAGCAAAATAGTGAGAATGACACTCCAGTGAGCAATGGCGCCCAGAAGCACGAATACATGCCAAATAGCGTGGTAGTGGGGGCGCTTGTCGTTGGCAAAGAAATAGGTGCCAACGGTATAGAGAATGCCTTCGCTGAAAAGGAAAATCAACGAGAGGGCAGAGAGCTTTGCCCAGACAGTAGGAAAGATGAACAATACACTCCAACCCATAACGAGGTACATCGCCAAGGAGAGCTTGGGGCGCTTGCCTATCGCCACAATCTTGACGATGGAGCCTACTAAGGCCACAAACCAAAGAAAACCAAAGACTGTCCATCCTACCCAGCCTCCAATAACGCCTACACAGATGGGGGTGTAGGAGCAGGCTATCATGACGTAAATGCTGATGTGATCGCACTTGCGCAGAATGTCCTTTGCTATGCCCGGACGCAACCAATGGTAGATGGTACTGGACAGGAACATGAGGAACATACCCACGATGAAGAAGAGCACACCAAATGCCATCTGCCAGCTGGTATGGATAGCAGGCCACACCATCCAGATGGATGAAAGCGCAAAGACAACACCTATGAAATGAGTCCAGGTGTTGCCTTGCTCTCCTTTAGAAGGTAAGATACGTGTCATGCGTGAAGTCGTTCGTTAATGGCTTGCTTCACCTGGTTGGCAATCTGCTCGTATGACAGGGTGCTGTCGGGCAGGATGGGAGGCAGGTAATCTATTTCTATCTGATGTGTCGTTGGGAAACGCTTTGAACGTGGCAAAGCCTCGTAAGCTCCCTTGATGCATACAGGCACCACAGGTACTTGCAACTCCTTGCTCAAAATGGCGAAAGTTTTCTTGAAGTCACCCAGTTCACCAGTATTGGTACGCCTTCCTTCTGGGAAGATCGCCACGTTTTTACCCCGCTTGAGTACTTCACCCAGCTTCAGGATAGAATCGCGCAGGTTGTTGCGCTCCATCAAGATGATGTTGTTGTTACGGGCGTATGCCTTGCGCAAGGTTCCTTGCATGTGTTCCTCAGTAGCGTAGTAATAGGTGTCCTTCATGACGGTCGTAGGCAAGGTACACGATACTAACGGACCGTCTAAAAAGCTTTGGTGATTAGGCGCAATAATCATCGGTCCATTAACTGGTATGTTTTCCACGCCTTTGATAATAACATTATTATAAGTTTTGTAGAACCCACGGATGATGGCATTGCCCAAAGCCATGTAACGGTTACCATGAGGTAGTTCTAACCTGGAAGAATCTGCATGCAGGAACTGGTGCCAGTCTTCTTCCTGCACCTCCATGCGTGTCTTGCTGATGGCAATGAACTCGGCCATAGCTTGAATGTTCTTGTAGCTTGGCATATCGGCTGTATTGATGTGGGTACCAAAGGTTTGTTGTATGAAACCTTCCAACGATACCATATCCAACGAGTCGAATGCCAAGTCGGTCTCGATATGGTCGGTAGGACGCAGCTTTATCTTCTTCTCCTCCTCGATGTATTGTTTTAGAATCTGGTATTCCTCGAACGTAGGCTCTACAATAATCTCTTCTTTCTTGTTGATAGGCGCTTCGCCCTTGATAATATCCTTTAGCTTATAGCGCTTCAGTTTCTCCAATCGGGTACGAGGCAGTTCACCACGATAGACATAGAGGCTCATCAGTTTCTTGTAGTTGGTAACCGTTAAGTTGTAAGGCTCCAACACCTCGCGCTTCAGTGTTTCTTCCACTTGTTCGTCAGAGAGGTCTTTTGCCCACTCTGTCTGAGGCACGATGATGGCACGCAGCATATCGCCATCTTGTACCACAGCTGCTTCTTTCACTCTGTCGGTATATTTCTCCAACTTATACTCTATCTCGTTGGGCTGTACGTTCTTGCCGTTTGACAAGACGATGATTTCCTTGCTGCGGCCAGTAATGTACACACGCCCTTTCTCGTCGATGTAACCCAAGTCGCCAGTGTGTAACCAACCGTCTTTGTCGATAACAGCCGCCGTCTCTTCCGGACGATTGTAGTAACCTTGCATGATGTTGGGACCTTTGGCGCATACTTCACCGTTCTCAATCTTGCATTGCATCTCTGACGAAGGGATGCCCACACAATTAGGCACCTGGTCGCCTGGACGCGTAAAGGCAATCATTGGTGCAGCCTCGGTCATACCATAGCCTTCGAGCATCTCGAAGCCCAAAGTCTGTAAACCTAACAGTATTTCTTTATCTAAGGCGGCACCACCACTAACCATGAATTCGATGTGTCCGCCCAACTTCTGATGTACCGCCTTAAAGATGAAGCGAGAGAATGACTTGCTTTTCATTGTGGCACAGATGTTAAAGAGTCCACGGGTAACGAAACTCGCATCAATTTTTTTCTTTATTCCTCCGTAGAGTGTTTGCCATAATCTGGGCACGCCTACCATGATGGCAATCTTCCCTCTTTCCAGGGTGTCGATAATATCAGGCCCAGACATAGAAGGGCAGATAGCTACACCTCCACCAATATAAAATGGAATGATGACGGTTCCTACTAATGGTAACACATGATGCAAAGGCAAAAGAATCAGGGTTCTGCGCTCATCGCTGAAAATAGGTACCTCGTCATAAACGGCACGCTTGTTGGTCAATATGTTTTGATACGAGAGCATCACACCCTTAGGTGAACCCGTAGTTCCAGAAGTGTATATAATAAGGGCAGTGTCTTTTTCATCCAGATAGTTCACTTGTGCCTTCTCCTCGTTTACTTCTACACGTTCGTAGTTCTCAATGAGGTGGATGTCAACTGTTTGTCCTGCTTCTTCCAAGGCAGCCTTCACAACGTCTAACTTCTGACCTGTTGTCCAAATGCAAACAGGATGACAATCATTGATGATATAAGCCACATCGCTGACAGTTGAGGATGCATCTACTGGCACAGCTATGCCGTGATTTGCCCATATAGAATAGAAGGCATAAATCCATCCCTCTCGGTTTTCAGCAAAAATAAGTGTTCTTTCTTTAGGTTGTTTTGGGGTGAAATGACTATACAGCATAATACGCTGAAGCATTTCGGAATAATAGATTTTGCGCTCGCCAATTATAATGGCAATTTTGTTTGAATCTTTAATCATAACTTTTAGTTAGATATATTAGTGAATGAGTAAGGCGCATCGGCTTCAGCTATACCTCGTTTAGTATTTGGTTCCGCTGTCATTAACATCTCAATCTTTGCGCCTCGCATCAGGTCGTTGTGAGTGAAATAGTTATGCTGGTAGTCTTTCCCATTGAACTGCATGTTGTCGATAAACTTATTCGTGTCGGAGCAAGCAGGGGCATTGATTTCTACTATGTTACCATTCTCCAAATGCAATTTTACATTCTTGAAATAGGGTGTGCCCAAAACATATTGTCCACTGCCTGGACATACAGGATAGAAGCCCAAAGCAGAGAATACATACCAAGCCGAGGTTTGTCCGTTGTCCTCGTCACCGCAATAGCCATCAGGAGCTGCAGAGTAAAGTTTATCCATGACCTCACGAATCCAATACTGTGCCTTCCAAGGTTCACCAGCATAGTCGTAGAGGTAAATCATGTGCTGAATAGGTTGATTGCCGTGCGCATAGTTACCCATATTCATAATCTGCATTTCACGAATCTCGTGGATAGGGAACCCATAGTAACTGTCGTCAAAAATAGGTGGTACAGAGAATACGCTGTCCATCATCTGGGTAAACTCCTGCTTACCACCCATAAGGTTAATCAAACCCTGTGGGTCGTGGAACACAGACCAGGTATAGTGCCAACTATTTCCCTCTGTGAAGGCATCACCCCATTTCAAAGGGTTGAACGGACTTTGGAAGGTTCCGTCTTCATTCTTGCCACGCATCAGCTTGCTTTCCTCGTCAAACAGGTTACGATAATTCATAGCCCTTTGGGCATAAACACTAATCTCGTTTTCTGGTTTACCTAATGCCTTGCCCAACTGATAAATGCACCAGTCGTCGTAAGCATATTCCAATGTGCGGGCAGCACTTTCATTGATGCCCACGTTGTAAGGCACATAGCCCAAACTGTTATAATACTCCACACCCTTTCTTCCTGTAGAACCTATGGTAGGATGCGCGTGCTTGGCACCGTGTGTTACTGCTTCCCACAAAGTCTCGATGTCATAGCCGCGCAAACCTTTTAGGTAAGCATCTGCCACCACAGAAGCTGAGTTATTGCCTACCATGCAGTTTCGATGTCCTGGACTTGCCCATTCTGGGAGGAAACCACTTTCTTTATAAGCATTTGCCAATCCCTCCTGCATCTTGACATTCATGCTGGGATACATCAGGTTGAGGAAAGGAAACAGGCAACGGAAGGTGTCCCAGAAGCCAGTATCGGTAAACATATAACCCGGCAACACTTCTCCATTATACGGACTGTAGTGTACGGGCTTTCCATCAGCATCTATCTCATAGAGACTGCGTGGGAACAATACCGAGCGATAAAGACAGCTGTAGAATGTGCGCAGGTGATCAATATTATTATCGTTCACTTCTATCTTTCCTAATGTCTCGTTCCAGGTGGCTTTAGCCTCTGCACATACAGCCTCAAAACTGCGGTTACCTATTTCCTGCAGGTTCCTTTCTGCCTGTTCGTAGCTGATGAAAGAGGAGGCAACACGGGCTTCCACCACTTCGCCACGATGGGTAGAGAATCCTAGGATGGCTCCTGCATGGTTAGCTTCTGCCTCAGTAATTCCACCCTTGATATTTTGGTCGGCTACCACAGATACTTGTGAGAATGGTTTGCTGAACTTTATCACGAAATAGTTCTTGAAATTCTCAGGTACCCCTCCGCTATTACGGGTGGTATAGCCAATAATTTTCTGCTCATCAGGCAATATCTGGATAGATGAACCTCTGTCGAATGCATCGACAACAACTGATGAAAACTCATTCTCAGGGAAGGTGAATCGGAACACAGCAGCACGCTCAGTTGGTGTGATTTCAGTCGTGATGTCATAGTCAGCCAAATACACCTTGTAGTAGTAGGGTGTTGCTGTTTCTGCCTTATGTGAAAACCAGCTGGCACGTTCTTCCTCATCGAAGACAGTCTTGCCTGTAACTGGCATCAGACTAAACTGACCGTAGTCATTGATCCACGGACTGGGCTGGTGGGTTTGCTTGAAACCACGAATCTTGTCGGCATCATAGACATACGCCCATCCGTCACCCATCTTGCCTGTCTGTGGCGTCCAAAAGTTCATGCCCCAGGGCAGAGCTATAGCGGGGTAGGTGTTACCTGTTGAGAGGGTATATTTGGAGTGGGTACCAACAAGGGTACTCACATAATCAACAGGTGTCTGTGACTCAAAAGTCGTTTCCTGTGTTTGCTGACAAGCCATCAGGCAAAGCACAGATAATAATGATAGGAGTTTTTTCATATCGTAATGGTTGTTTAAAGGTATGTTCTAAAAATGTAATAATATATCATTCTGTATAGGAAACTTAATGCAATGGTAATTACAAAAGTATAACCGCACATATACACTACGAAGCGGAAGATGCTGTTTTTCCAAGTAAGGTCGTAAAGTTGCTTGAAATCCCATATCAGCAGTATACCCATTGGTATGCCGAACAAGGCAGTTGTATTGTAAGTGCCTGTTACAAGCATCAATATCAACTGGGCTATGATAAGCTGTGAGGCTAAATACACGAACATGATGATGCGCTCTGCTGCATTTTGAGTTTTCCCGATGGGTGTTTTGCGGAAACTACGCCAAGTACAGAACAAGAAGATTGGCAGCATTATTAGCATGCCCATAGGAGCATTATTGGAAATATAGCTTGAAATTATCCCATATATAGAACCTAACACAGTTCCATCGCCCAGATACTCTTCTCTTAACGAGTTCACATCACGCATCATTTCCCCTTGAGCTCTCATATAGTCCTCTCTGGCTTTCTCAATTTGCTCCCTGTCTTCAGGATGCATTTCACTCCAATGGTTGAATCGTTGCATCATCTCATCGGTGGCTTCATTGCCAATGCCTAATGCACTGATATCTCCCCCTAAACGAATGCTGTCCTGAATGGCTCGCATCTCTATCGTTAGTATGCTGTCTTGCAGTGTTTTTATTTGATCAAATAATTCTTTTGATTCTGGTACTAATGCTATCTCTTTCAGACGAGTTATCTGTGAGTTGATAGTGTTATAGTTCACAACCTCTTCTCTTAGGAACATTGAAGGGAATACTAGTCTTACCAAAATGGCACTGATGGCACAGATGATGAAGAATAGTTTGAACGGACGGAAATAATGGGCACGCTTGCCACTAATATAGTCGCGAATCATATAACCTGGTCGCCAAAAAAGCTCAATGATGGTGTGCAGGAATCCGCTTTCGATGTCGGTGAAATCGCTCACCACATTGTGCAGCAAATTACTCATTGTAAAACGATGAGAGTCCTGGCTTTGCCCGCATCGTGGACAGTAGTTACCTTTATAGTTTTCTCCGCAGCTCATGCAGTGATGAGACTGCATGGTGTCATGCGGTCTCTCTCTTCCACGTATCTGCTTGAGGTGTACGGCACGTTGCCAAATACGGAACCGGAGCCACCAACTTCCACTATTTTGATGACGAGTCTGACTCATGTCCTTCTATTGACGCTCAATTTTGAGCAATGCTCCTGTCACAGTGTCAAACTGTACTTTAGTCACAGTATTTCTGTTGAATAGCTGTGCCGACAGGTATTCACGTGAGCCAAACTGTGTAAAAGACATCTCTGAATTAATAATGTCCTTATGGTTGAAGGTAAGCTTTACATCAGCCTTTCCTGGTACATTGTAGGCCACACCCTCAATGGCTGTCTTACTACCGTTATTCAGTATGCTGACAATCGATTTTCTCGTTTTCCCATCAGCCTCAACAGGTGGCTCAGGAATCAGGTTTTTGTTCACGATGCTCAACTCAACAGGTTCGCCAGACAGGTCGTCAGCATCCACAAACCCCAGTTTCTTTGAGAAGCGGAACACCACTTTATTATTCATATTCTCAGGTGTAACCTTAGTCGAGAAATGTATTGTTTCATTCTCTACCTTGCCCTCGAACATTTGTATCATAGCCTTTTCCTGCTTGTTGAGATTGTCCAGCATGATTTGCAATTGAGCGCCATCCTTTGGCAGGTTGTCTGCCTCTCCTCTCAGCAAAGCGTTTTTACTTTCACGAATGCTATAGATCTCGCGAGCAACTAATTCCGCCATCTTGGCGGTTGAGTTGGCTACCAATATCTCTTCTGTTAAGAACGAACGTGGATCTGGTAAAATTTCTTCTTCCTGTTGTTTAACCTGTTGCTGAGCAGCCTTTTGGTCACCCACGAAAGGAAGGTTGATGGAACGAACGATACCATCGGCAGTGAGTTCCATTAATGGGGCAGTGGTGCGGTCTTTCATCTCTACAAAATAGATGTTTGTAGGATCAGGAACGCCCACAATATTTAACTTCACCTCATCCAATGTCCATGTGGTTTCGGCTTCCAGCTTCACGCCACTCAAGCGCAGGTAGCGTTCAGCATACTGGCTGAACTGTCCTGGTTCGTAATGCTGTCGTGTAGCTTTGGCCTCAATCGCGATTTCTGTCTGAGGCAGTATGTAGGTCACGCCAAATTTCTTACCAAAAGTAACGCCTGGAGTTACTTCTGTTTGGCTATAGACCATATTGAAAGCAGAAAATTGAAAATTAAAATAAATTAAGGCAACAATAACCTTATAAATAGTTCTTTTCATAATTTCTAAATATTGTTTTTACGTCATTATAAAGGTCAATGGTTATTTGGCGAAAATGATGCATACTGGCATGCTGAGTTGGATGTCACGCTGGGTGTTCGTCAGCAAGCCTGTTTGCAAATCGCGTTCAAATATCTCAATCTTGTTGTCGTTCATATCAGCCACCAATATATACTTTCCATTGGGGGTGATGTTGAAATTGCGAGGATGCTTACCCGTTGGCTGATACCCCACCTTCTCCAACAAACCTGTTACCGTATCCACCTTGAAGATGGCCAGTCCGTCTTCTTTATTACGCACGCTGGCATACAAGAACTTTCCATCGGGCGAGAGATGAATGTCTGCTGCATGACGGTCGGCCTGCGGATGGGTTTCAATGGTTTGAATCACTTGCATGTTCCCCTCGTTATAGCTGCATACAGTTACAGCTTCACTTAATTCACTAATTATATATACATATTTGCCATCATGACTGAAGATAATGTGTCGAGGACCAGAATCTGCAGTAATAGGTGTGTTCTCTAATTTCAGGTGAGGCTTTGATGAGGCAGATTCCACGTCAAAGTGCAAGATGCGGTCGGCGCTGAAGTCGGTGGCCAACAGTTGTTTGCCATCAGGACTGAAGACTGTGCAATGCACGTGGGGCGTCTCCTGCCGACTCATGTCAGGACCTCCGATGTTGCCACAGAAGATTGTATCGACAGGCTCCAGCGAACCGTCATAATGCAGTGGGAATACTGACATACTGCCCCCTGAGTAGTTGGCAGTGGTTACTATTTTTCCGTTGGTGGCCACGTAGCAGGGATCTTCACCATAGGTCAACTGACTGTTCATCAGCTCTGCCTTACCGCTTTCCTTGTCGAACTTGAATGCCGACACTGAAGCCGTTTCGTCATGTTGCTCACTCACCACATACATCACCTGCTGGTTGGCAGAGAGGGTGAGGTAGGAGGGGTTCTCCATTGGTATCACCTCCAAAGATTTTGCTGTTCCGTTCTCTTGGTCAAACTTATATGTATAGATGCCTTCACTACCAGCATGGGTATAAGTACCTATAATCATGGTCAGTTCATCAGACTTTGGAGAGGTGCTACATGCCGATACACCAATAGCCAATGATATAGCAAATAATAAATCCTTCATATTACTCAATTAATATTTATTCTGCAAATATACTATATGTGGCATACATGAGCAAATCTTAGCAATGTTCTTGTATAGTTGGAACAAGCTATTTGCCATCCAGTCTTTCTCAGTATTATATATAAAAAAGGGTTGATGCATTGTTAAGGCACAGCCTATGTTAAATTACACACATAAATACAAACCTGCAGCAATAGCGCCACCAATGACAGGACCAACACCAGGAACCCAAGCATAACTCCAGTCGCTGTTTCGCTTACCCTTGATAGGCAGGATGAAATGAGCAAAACGAGGAGCCAGGTCTCGAGCAGGATTGATGGCATAGCCAGTGGTTCCACCCAACGACATACCTATGGCCACAATCAGGAAAGTAACAGGGAAAGCACCCAAACTACCCATGCCCAGCTCAGGGGTATTACCCGCATTGCCAATCGCAAGGATGACATATACCAGTACAAAAGTACCAATCACCTCACTCAACAGGTTGCGCCATTTGTTTCTGATGGCTGGTATGGTGCAGAAAGAGCCTAACTTCACATCTGCATCAGGCGTAGCATCGTAGTGGTCCTTGAAATAGATATATACCAATACAGCTCCTACAAAGCCTCCCAGCATCTGGGCAATGATATAAGGCACTACCAAGTTCCAGTCGAAAGTGCCTGCCAATGCCAAACCTATGGATACCGCGGGGTTAAGGTGAGCTCCTGTGTAAGGGCCTGCAATAAAGACACCACACATCACAGCCAAACCCCAGGCGAAGGTTACTACCACCCAGCCAGCTCCTTTTGCCTTTGACTTCTCCAAACTGACGTTGGCACATACGCCATCGCCCATCAAAATCAGTATCATGGTTCCTAAGAACTCGAAAATCATTTTCTCTATCATAGTTTTCAGCTTTTGGTTAATGTTCGTTGTATCGCTTCTCGCCATCCTTTTACATTGGCTTCTACTTTCTGACGGTCATCTGTAGGCATGAACATCGAGTCTATCTGCCATTGGTCACGAATTTCCTCTACACTTTGCCAAAAATCCACCGCCAAACCTGCTAAATAGGTAGCTCCCAAAGCTGTGGTTTCATGGTTGCGAGGACGAATAACTTTGGTGTTTAAGATATCAGCTTGGAACTGCATCATCAGATTGTTACGCGAAGCACCACCATCAACTTTCAGTTCTGCCAAAGGAAGTTCAGCATCACGCTGCATTGCTTGTACAATGTCAAGCGTCTGGAATGCAATACCCTCTAAAGCTGCTCGGGCGATGTGTGCAGCTGTAGTACCACGACTGATACCTGTAATGCTGCCTCGAGCATACTGATCCCAATAGGGAGCTCCCATACCTGTCAGCGCTGGTACAAAATAAACGCCGCCTGTATCAGTAACTGTTGCTGCCAAAGCCTCAATCTCGCCCGATGACTTGATAATGCCCAGTCCGTCGCGTAGCCACTGAACCACTGAACCACCTACAAAGATACTGCCCTCTAATGCATAGGTAACCTTGTTGTTGATTTTCAGTGCTATGGTAGTCAGCAGGTTGTTCTTTGACATGATAGGTTTCTCGCCACTATTCATCAACAGAAAGCAGCCAGTTCCATAAGTGTTCTTTACACTGCCGGGCTCTGTGCAGAGTTGTCCGAAAAGGGCAGCTTGTTGGTCGCCTGCAATGCCGGCAATAGGAACTTGGTGGCTGAAGATGGCTGACTGTGTGTAGCCATACACTTCGCTGCACGACTTCACCTCTGGCATCATTGACAGAGGAATATCAAATAGCTTCAACAACTCTTCATCCCACTGCAGTGTGTGGATATTGAATAGCATGGTACGAGAAGCATTGGTTACGTCGGTGATGTGCAGTGCGCCTTTTGTCAAACGCCATACTAGCCATGAGTCAACGGTACCGAAACGCAGTTTCCCCTGCTGGGCACGCACTTTGGCACCTTCCACATTGTCAAGCATCCATTTAATCTTGGTAGCACTGAAATAAGCATCAATGATGAGACCAGTCTTTTTATGAATCATCTCTGTGACACCCTGCGCTTTCAACTTATCACAGTATTCAGCCGTACGGCGGTCTTGCCACACTATGGCATTGTAGATAGGCTCTTCGGTTTCCACATCCCATACTATGGTGGTTTCACGCTGATTGGTGATACCTATAGCGGCAATATCTTCTCCGTTGATGCCCATCTTTGCCATCGCCTCACTGATGACAGACGCCTCTGATGACCATATCTCGTGTGGATTGTGCTCTACCCATCCCGATTTCGGAAAATGTTGTGTAAACTCCTTCTGCGCCACCGCACAACTCTCACCTTTCTTGTTGAAGATGATGGCACGAGAACTGCTGGTGCCCTGATCTACTGCTAATATGTATTTTTCCATAGTATTATGATTAAATCTTTATTGTCTCAATGCTTCACAGTCTTTGATCAACTCATCCACATGTGCTTCATCTGTTGCCCAAGAGGTGACGAAACGGATGGCTGAATGATTGTTGTCTATCGGTTGCCACTCCTCAAAGATATACTTCTTAGCCAAGGTAGCCATTTCGCTTTTCGTGACGATAGGGAATACCTGATTGGTGGGTGAATCTGCCAAAAAATCATAACCGGCATTCTTCAAGGCTGCCGATAACTTCTTAGCTAATACATTGGCATGACGTGCCAACTTGAAGTAGAGATCGTCTTTGAATAATTCGCCAAACTGAACGCCTAACAACCAACCCTTTGCCAGTAAGGCACCACGCTCCTTTCGGACATAATCGAAGTCGGGATAGAGGTTGGGATCATTGAACACAATGGCCTCGCCCAACAAGGCTCCATTCTTGGTGCCGCCAATATAGAAAACATCCGTAAGTTCAGTCAGGTCGTGCAGGGTGAGGTCGTTCTCGTCAGAGGTGAGGGCACTGCCTAAGCGTGCTCCGTCTAAATAAAGAAGCAGCTTGTGGGAACGGCAAAACTCACTGATGGCCTGTAGTTCAGCTTTTGTATAAATAGTACCAACTTCGGTCGCATCGGAAATATAGACCATAGCAGGTTTCACCATGTGCGGGCGCATGAAATAGTCATCCAGGGCTTTCTCAATCCCCTCAGTCGTAAGCTTCCCTTGTATGCCAGGCACGGTGATGACACGATGTCCTGTTGCCTCAATAGCCCCTGTTTCGTGGGCAAATATATGACCTCCCTCTACACAAATCACCGCTTCTGGCGAGCGTAACAAGGCAGAAATCACCGCCATATTGGCTTGTGTGCCACCTATCACGAAATAAACATTTGCTTTGGGGTTGCCGATTCGTTGACGAATTAATTCTATCGCTTCGTTGGTTACTTCGTCCTCGCCATAGCCGGGATGCTGCACATAGTTCTCTTCCTGAAGCTTCTTCAAGATATTAGGGTGTGCCCCCTCTGAATAGTCGCATGTAAAACTGTACATTCTTTTGTGGGTTTGATTTACCATGCGAAGGTACATATTATTTTTCTATTATGAAAGAATATCAAGTCAAATTATAGCAATTGACAAGTAATACACTAACAGCCAATCGCCAACAGCCAACGTAATTTTCGGCCACCATTATTACCAGTTCGTTGAAATTCTTGCTTTCGCGCACTCTCGCAATTGTTTCTCTTCGCTGTCGCAAATCCCCCCTCGGTTTTGACAGTGCAAAGATACTGCACGCTATCCCTGTAAACCAAATTCGGATAGTTGTTGTGTATTAAAATCTGTTAACGAAATTATGGCCGTTGATGCTGCTCTTTTGTAGGGCAGGGTATGTGGAGTCGTTGCCTTACAGCAGAGCTTTCAGTCTTAGCCTGAAATAGGTTGACTCGAAGACACGACAAATAGACAATAAGATATTGTGACATTAAGGAGGCGGGTAATACTCATACTTTTCTCTCTATTCCCGCTTTTGGGTATAGCTTAATGTCACAATGTCAAAAGTCACAACGTCTCGATTAAACGAATGCAGAGCCAAGCTTGCTTGGACTCTGCCGATCGTTGGCTTGTTATGTAAAGTGTGGTTACTCCGTTTCTGTTTTTTGGAAACCTCTAACCAGCCCCAGTACATACTGTACCAGTTGGCGCACCACGATAACGCTCTGCTTCATTGGTTCGATGGCGTGGTCAATGATATTTACTCCGTAGGAAACGGACTCGTTATCGAGCAAATCCACAAACGATACATAGTCTTCGTTGTCGGCAAATTTGAAGCCCGGGAGCACCCACCAGTCAACGCCGTATTGGGTGGCCATCATTCGCATAGGGATGGTCTGGTTGACACCCTTGCAAGTTATCTCAGCTTTCACCAACTCGTTCAGCTGTTGAGCATACTCCTCAATGGTCTTCTGGTCGGCATAGTTGCGGCGTGCTAATGAATTGGCATGCTGCACCCTCAGTGCCTCCGCCATGTCAGATACGCTCAAAGTGGTAGTCAGGTCATCAAGCAGTGTAAGTTTAGCCTCGTCGACGCTGCGGCGAGTCCATAGAGTTGCTAATACGTCAAAGAGGCTGGATGCGTTCGCGAACTGCGAAAGATCGAGCTCGAATGGGTTGGATGCTTCGTCGCCAGATTCCTTAATCGACAGGGCTAACATTTCACGCTCATTCTGCTTCCATTTGAGGTCTGCTCCACCTTTCTTGTTCTTCATGTCAGCTATGACTGAGAAGCTGAGCGAGGTCTTATCTATATTCTGTCCCGGCATATTATAGCCGATGTTGGAATTGACGGTTCCGCTAACCTGCCAGTTTTCACTATTCTTGATGTATTCAGAGCCTTCTTTGGGCTTTATCTGACATTTAACGTTCGCTGAGTACATATCAATCCACTTGCCAGTCAAGTTGTTAGACATGATGTATTGGAACTCGGAGGGTAAAATGACAACAATGGCAAGACCTTCCATCTGTTTGGGGGCGATGATTGTTTTGTAACGCTGCTCGCCACCCATCTTTAAGACTACTTTTCCACTGCCGGGAATAACCGTTTGTGTTTTGGGATCAATGCCATTGACGATAATCTCAAAGTCGTCAGCCTCTTCTACGTCGAATCCTGGGCCATCGGTCTTCATCACGAGACGGTGCTTTATTTCGGTCAGGTCAACAGTGCCGTATGCCTGAAAGCCCATCTGCTCCAGTTCACTGTCCTCTTCCACTGGTTTGATAGTCGCAAAGATTTTCTGTAGGAATGCCATGACGAGGGTTTTCTCGAAATTAGGGTTGTTCAGTACATACATATTGAAAAGCATGTTCGTTTGGTTGGCTGCAATCCATGAGTTGAAGTTCAGGTTCTCGGCCAAATCTTTAATCGAAGCACGTGCGTGCACAACAAACTCCGTACGGCTGTCAATTACCGGTTCCTGGACGGGGTCGTCTTTTTTGTCTTTAGAACATGATGTCATCACGCTAGTGCCACTAATGATTAGGGCTGCGGCAAGTACCCAGTTCATAATCTTTCTCATCTTGTAATATGTATAGTTTAATTTGTGCAAATATAGTGATTCTTTTTATAATATCGGAAGTTCTGTTTGTTTTTTTATCTCTTGTGCATCTTTGTGCTCACTTTAACTGTTCTCGCTTTTCAGAATGCATATTACTTTTGTCAAAAGGTCAACGATTCAATGGCGAAAACGGGTATTGCCTTTTTTTATCTTTCTATATTTGCATTTGTCGGACTTTTTGTCTATTTTTGTAAAAAATAATGGATTATTGAAATGAATAAAATGAAAGCAACCGCAATTTCAGCTGCCATAGCTTTGTCGATGGGAACTAATGCACAGAATGTGCTGACACCCCGTCAGCAGAGTCTCGTGGTCATCTCATCGCAAGTAGCGCGAGGCGATATAAAAGACTTGGAAACAAGTTACAACAAGGCATTTGAGGTGGGATTTACACAAAATGAGCTGAAGGAAATCTGTTGCCATCTATATGCGTACATGGGATTCCCAAAGGCGCTGAACGGCCTGAGTGCCTTACAAAGAGTGATTGCCGACCGTCAAGACAAAAGTCTGGCCTGTGAGGAAGGTCGTTTGCCTTCTGAGCTGCCTGAAGGGTATGATGCCGTTCGTGAAGGAATAGCGGTGCAGAGTTCCTTGTTTGGGCCTTATACCAATACTTTCTCACCTACCATTGATTATTACCTGAAGGCACACCTCTTTGGCGATATCTTTGCTAACGACTTGCTGACCCACAAGGAGCGTGAGCTGGTAACCATTAGTGCCCTTGTCAGCATTGAAGGACTTGAAGCCCAACTGAATGCTCATTTGGCAGGTGCTCAGAAGATGGGCATGAGTCGGGACGAAATGTACGGATATGTGGTAACGCTGAGTGAGTTGGGGGACGATGGTACTACCAACAGGGCTTTGAAGGCTGTGGCTCAATTATATGGTGAAAACGCACAGACCGTTCAGACGGTTGATTTCTCCGTATGGCCAAAAGGGGAACCCAATCCATTTGGGCAGTATTTCAAAGGTCAGAGTTACCTTACCATGTTGGGAGATAGTGGAGCTTATAACGTAACTTTTGAGCCGGGATGTAGAAACAATTGGCATATACATCATGGTGCTGTACAGGTGCTGATTTGCGTGGCAGGACGTGGGTGGTATCAAGAGTGGGGCAAGGAAGCTGTATCTATGACTCCAGGCACCATCATCGCTATCCCTGAGGGTGTGAAACACTGGCATGGAGCTGCAAAGGATTCTTGGTTCCAGCATATAGGCTATGAGAAGGATGTGCAGTCAGGTGCCAGCAATGAATGGCTGGAACCTGTAGCAGACGAACTTTTCGATAAACTATAATCCTTTCATCAGGCATCAAGCGTGCTAATTGGTCAACTTTAGTCTAGGATGTTGCCAGTAATTTGCTGATTCGACAACTGGGTTGCGATGAAGTACTCATCATGAGGATAACGCTTCAAGATGTTACAAAACTATGTTTTAGTACATCCCCTTGTTCTTGTATTCTTTGGGTGAACACCCCATCTGCTTGCTGAAGAAACGAGTGAAGTGCTGGGGATATTGAAATCCCAGTTCATATGCTACTTCTTTAATGCTTGAGTTCTGTTGCTGCAGCTTCTTCACAGCTACATCCAGTACGTATGAGGTGATGAGATCTTGTGCACTCTTTCCGGTGTCTTTTTTGACGAGTTCGCTGAAATACTTGGCTGAATAGCCAGAAAGGTTGGCAAAGTGTTCTACGGTAGGCAACACAATCTCCTTATCCTCTTGATGGATATAGTATTCGTGCAACTGTTGCTGGAACTTGTTAGTTGCTTCTTTATTCAGCGGACTGCGTGACTCAAACTGGCGATCGTAAAGTCGCAAGAGATATTCCAATAATAATTCGATGTTAAGTCGTAGAAGGTTTTTGTTGTGTGTGGTAGCTTCTTGTTTGATTTCCTGTCTTATTCGATTCATCGATTCCATAAAGAATTGCTTCTCTTCTTCAGAAATATAAAGTGCCTCGTTACTGTTATATGAAAAGAATGGAAATCTGTCGAGTATGTGCATACCCAGTTCTGTGCCGTGTATCAGGTTGGGATGAAATAGCAAACAAACAGATGATGGCTTTTCGTATTCCTTCAAGTCGATGGTAATCTCTTGTCCGGGTGCTATGCAGAAGATAGAACCGTCTGTGTAGTCGTAGTGGGTGTGCCCATAGGCGATGTCACCACAATACTTGTTCTTCAGTTTGATGATATAGAAGCCAAAACTAAGAGTTTCGTTTTTTAATTGAACAGTTTCATTGAAGTCCACCACATTGATTAGGGGATTTACCCCCTCGAAACTGAACTTCTCGTTATACTCAGCTATGGTGCTCAAATAAGACGTGCTCATATTGTAAAAAAAACTAAACTTATAGTACCTGTTTTGGTTAAAGAATACAAATACAACAATATAAAATAGGTAAATAGGTAATTTAGGTATCTTTATCCGTTGCAAAGGTAATGTTTTTTTTATAATTTTGGGATATCTTTGCGCTATAAATAATTAAATATAGTTGCATTATTATGAAAAAAAAACAAATTTCAAGAAGAGAAGCCCTTAAGAGAATGGGTGGCTTCTTTGCGCTGACAGCTATGGCATCATACACTGGCCTTGCTGCCACTTCATGCAAGTCATCCACTGAGACAGAAACTACAACTGTTACAGGCAAGCGACTCATCTTTTTCTTCTCAGCTACAGGCAACAGCCTCTATGTAGGTAAGACTATTGCTGGCGAGGAAGGGCAGATGCTGAGCATCCCACAGGAAATCCACAAGGAGCATCCTGTTTATGAAGCAGAGGAGATTGGTTTTGTATTCCCACTCTATTGCTTTATTCCTCCTACTATTGTACAAAACTTCATTCGCAAGTCAACCTTCAAAGCAGACTATATCTTTGCAGTAGGTACTTATGGAGCTAACTATACGTTGTTCCCCGAGTATTTCGACAAACTGGCTGAGGAGTGTGGTTTCTCTGTAAACTATATATCTGCTGTTAAGATGGTGGATACTTATCTGCCTTATTATAATATGGAAGTAGAGAAGGCTACTGACAAAAATACGGAGGAGAACCTGACTACTGTTGTTGCAGAAATCAACCGTCATGAGAACTATCGTCTGCCCATCACAGAACGTGATCGTTTCTTCTATGAAGGTTATTACCGTCACTCAGGCCGTGACCGTGTGAACCCAACGTTTACTCGTTCCGAAAAAGTTGTCTATTCAACTGAGGATTGCATAGGTTGTGGTATCTGTACCAATGTATGCCCTCACGGCTCATGGAAAGTGGTGAATGGAAAGAGTGTAGCTGAAGGCGAATGCGAAAACTGCTTGTCTTGCGTTCAAAACTGTCCATCTAAAGCTATCTCGATTATCCGTGTAGATCCAGAACCAGATGAACCAAATCGTAATGCCCGCTATCGCAATCCGAATGTTACTCTGGTAGAAATCATCAGGGCTAATCATCAGGTTTAAAAGTGATAATTTATATTTAATGATTGATAATTATGCAGATAAAACATGTATTAGCATTATTGTTGGCCTCTGCCAGCTTGAGTCTCTTCGCTCAACCTTGGATGCGTCCACAAGGACCGCTGAATGAATTTTCTCCGATGGAAGGTACTTCTGTCCTTACATACAACCTTCCTATGGAGCGAGATATACATAGTCGTGCTGGCTATGGTCCTGCTTTCTATATTTTCGCTGATCAGAAGCTCAATGAGCAGACCGCTTTATCATTAGCTAATGAACTGAACATAATTGAGATTGCTAAAACTTACGGAGGACGCATCAATGTGGTTAATCCTGTTGGTGACAAGTGGCAGGCTTCTGACTTACAGGCTGTGCAAGAGGTGCTGAACAGAGGCGGTGGAGCTACTAACCTCAAGATTGTGGGTATAGGTAGCGGCGCTACTTTTGTAAACCAATACTTGGCAGCTACCGACTTGACGGGTGCTATTGCTGGCATAGTTTCAATCAATGGCGCTCCTGGTAAGATATGCAAACTTCCTGTACCTGCGTATATTGGCGGCAAGAATGCCGTTAAAGCGGCTAAACCTTATCAAACTGCCAGCGATGTAGCGCCTGCTGATCCATTGCAGCAAGTTGTGGTTAATCCAGATGCTAAAGCTTCTGTGGCAGCTTTGTTTGCTGATGCATGGGACAAGGTATTGAGTGCTAACTATCGTTACAACAACTTATATCGTACCTTCTACATGAGTCGTGGCATTGAGAATCCTGAGGGCATCAAGACTTTCGAGTTGGTGTCTATACCAATGTTCGACAAATTAGGTATTCAACGTAATGTAGTTGAATATCCTGTGGTAGATACTAATGCTGCCGGCAATGTGGAGAACCCTAATAAATACCTTTGGTATGAATATCTTCCCAAACAAGTTCGTGAAGCAGCTCCTGGTACTGTGCCATTGGTGGTGATTTTGCATGGACACGGCAATGATCCTCGTACTCAAAGTGAGACTTCTGGTTTTGTAGAACTGGCTGCTGAAGAGGGATTCATGGTGGTAGAGATGGAATGGCAGGGTAGCAATGGCTATATTGCTATGGGCTTGGATGGCATAGAGGCTGTAATTAGCGTATTGCGTGAGAAATATCCACAGATTGATGGTTCTCGCATTTATTGTGAAGGATTATCGGCTGGCGCTATGACCAGCAATATGTTGGGCGTACGTAAGTCGCACTTGTTTGCAGCTGTGGCAGGTCACTCAGGTGGTATTTTCTCTGGAAACGGTTTAGGCTATTATGGTTATGGTAGCGAACCTTTGATGAACGAGGCCATTCAGAAGCGAGGCTATGTGGAGGTGGGCTTCTGCAATGTAGTTGGCACACATGATGATGTAATTCGTTTCTTCACACCCGACAACTGGCGTGGCAATCCTTATCTGAATGTTTGGCAGATTTACCAGACTATCAATGGTATGGAGGTAACGAAAGGCTTGGATTTTAGGATTGATAAAACTTTCGGTCTTCAATTGCAAGATCGCCAGCAGATACATACGGGTAAGAGCGAGGACATCACTATGGAGTTCGGTCAGTTGTACAAGAATGGCAAGCCGATGATTCGTCTCATTGTCATTAATAACTATGGCCACTGGAACTTCAAGCCAGCAGCTCGTCTTATGTGGGATTTCTTCCGCCACTTTTCACGTGACACTCAGACCAAGAAGCTGAATTATAATGAATAATACATTTTGGAAGAGGACGTTTATGTTGAATTGTCCTCTTCTTTTTTTCTATCATTCTTGTTCTTAAATACAAAACAATGAAGAGGCTATTTACTTTGCTTTGCTGTTTCCTGGTTTCATGGATTACAGTCTGTGCACAGATGGGTACACCAGTCATCATTCCTTTGTGGCCTAATGGAGCGCCCAACGACAACCATCTTACTGGTGATGAAGGGCATCCAGACCCTAGAAGTGTCAACAATGTTTCTAAGCCTGAGTTGTGGGTTTACCCTGCATTCAGACCTAATGGTACTGTCATCATCGCTTGTCCTGGTGGCGGATATGTCTATTTGGAGATAGAAAAAGAAGGCACTGCGTTGGCACCATGGTTCAACTACATAGGCGTAACACTGGCTGTGCTGAAATATCGTATGCCCAACGGACATTTTGAGACTTCCTTGAGCGATGTACAGGAGGCAATCAGGATTATGCGTCAGCATACTGACGACTGGAAGGTGAATCCTAACAAGGTGGGTGTCATGGGCTGCTCTGCTGGTGGAAATCTTGCATGCGAAGCTGCTGTACAGTTTACGGGCCCAGAAAATAGACCTGATTTCCAGATACTGCTCTATCCCTCCACCATTCCAAATAGCTATATGAACAATGAGATGCATGGAGCTAATGCCACGCAGGAAATGATAGACAAATACACAATACTTAAAAATGTCAAGCCCAACACTCCTCGCGCTTTTATAGCTTGCAGTGCCGACGACCCTATCGTGTCGTTTGAAGAAAGTATTCAATATTTTCGCGTGTTACAACAGAACCGCATTCCATCAGTGTTGCATATTTATCCTACTGGTGGTCACGGATGGTGCGAAGGTCCTTGGTTTCATTACGCCCGAGAATGGAAAGCAGAACTGGAACGATGGCTGGTTGAATAATTTATTGCGTTTATTGATTCAATTTCTCACGGAAGCATCAATGCATTGATTTATTTGCCTTTTTCCACTAATAATCACTGCATTTATATATAACAATCAGATATGAAAATAATAAATAAAATGAAAGCAACAGCAATCTCAGCCGCCATCGCCTTGAGTATGGGCGCAGGCGCACAGAATGTGCTGACACCCCGTCAGCAATGTCTCACGGCCATATCATCGCAAGTGGCACGAGGGGACATCAAAAACTTGGAAACGAGTTACAATAAAGCCTTTGAGGTTGGGTTTACCCAGAATGAGTTGAAGGAAATCAGTTGCCATTTGTATGCCTACATGGGATTTCCCAAAGCACTGAACGGACTGAGTGCCTTGCAAAGGGTGATTGCCGACCGTCAAGCTAAGGGCCTAACTTGTAAGGAAGGTCGTTTGCCTTCTGCACTACCTGAGGGATATGATGCCCTGCGTGAGGGTACAGAGGTGCAGAGTTCGTTGTTCGGACCTTATACCAACACATTCTCTCCTACCATCGACTATTACCTGAAGGCTCACCTCTTTGGCGATATCTTTGCCAATGACTTGTTGACCCACAAGGAACGAGAGTTGGTAACTATCAGTGCCCTTGCCAGCATCGAAGGACTGGAAGCCCAACTGAATGCGCACTTGGCAGGCGCTCAGAAGAAGGGTATGAGTAAAGACGAGATGCAGGGATATGTGATGACACTAAGTGACCTAGGTGATGAAGCTACTGCCAACAGAGCTTTGAAGGCTGTGGCACAATTATATGGCGAGACCGCACAGACCGTTCAGACGGTAGATTTCTCCGTGTGGCCTAAAGGGGAACCCAATCCATACGGGCAGTATTTCAAGGGTCAGAGTTACCTTACCATGTTGGGAGATAGTGGAGCTTATAACGTAACTTTTGAGCCGGGATGTAGAAACAATTGGCATATCCATCATGGCGCCTCACAGGTGCTGATTTGTGTGTCAGGTCGTGGTTGGTATCAAGAGTGGGGCAAGGAAGCTGTATCTATGACTCCAGGCACCATCATCGCCATCCCTGAGGGTGTGAAACACTGGCATGGAGCTGCAAAGGATTCTTGGTTCCAGCACATAGGCTATGAGAAGGATGTGCAGCCTGGTGCCAGCAACGAATGGCTGGAGCCTGTAGCAGATGAGGAATACAACAAACTGTAATTCATTCACAGGCATTAAGTGTGCTAATAGACTAATTAGTGCTATATTAAAAGAATGGGGCGTGTTTACTGACACGCCCCATTCTTTTAAAGTTTAATTGCTCAATGGTAAACTTATAAAGTACCTTGCTTTAGCTTCTCTACATAAGCATCAATTTTTTGCATCTGCTCAGGGATGTTGATGCGTTGCGGACACTCGGGTGAACACTGGTTGCAACTGGTGCAATGACTGGCCTGACGGAGCTTGGGCACTGCACGGTCATATCCCACCAAGAATGCCTGACGGGCCTTCTTGTAGTTGGGGTCTTGCATGCTCTCAGGAATGTTGCCCTCGTTCACGCACTTGTTGTAATGAACGAGAATGCCTGGGATATCCAATCCGTAAGGACAAGGCATGCAGTACTGACAACTGTTGCACGGGATGGTGGGGTAGGTGACCATCAGGCTGGCGGTGTCTTCCAGATAAGCCAGGTCGGCCTCTGACAACGGTACCACTGGTGCCAAACTGCGGATGTTGTCCTGCAGGTGCTCCATATAGGTCATACCGCTCAGCACACTCAGCACCATAGGATAGGTGCCACAGAAACGGAAGGCCCAGGATGCCACGCTGTTCTCAGGCTCTTGCTGCTTGAGGCGTGCCACGATATGGTTGGGTACATTTGACAATCGGCCTCCCAATAAAGGCTCCATGATGGTGCAAGGTATGTTGCGCTTTGCCAGCTCGCCATACAGATACTCGGCATTGACATTGCGCGGATTGGTCTCCTTGGCATGGGTCCAGTCGAGGTAGTTCATCTGAATCTGCACAAAATCCCACTTATATTTGCCTTCGTCATGCAACTGCAGCATGTAGTCGAACACTGCCACATCGCCGTGGAAAGACCAGCCCAGGTTGCGAATCCTGCCTGCTTCTTTCTCCTTTACGAGGAAGTCGAGCATACCGTTGTCGAAGAATCGTTCCATCAGCAAAGGAATACCGCTACCGCCTCCGATAGAGTGCAGCAGATAGTAGTCGATATAGTCAATCTGCAACTCCTTGAATGAGTTGTAATACATCTCCTGTGAGCGCTTCAGCAGTTCCTGTGGAGATAGCCCTTGACCTGCAAAGCGTTGGTTGGACATCTTGGTGGCCACGTAGAAACTCTCGCGTGGATGGCGTTTCAGGGCAATACCGGTGGCACGCTCTGACTGGCCCTGCACATATACGGGAGCCGTATCGTAGTAGTTTACACCATGCTCCATTGCATAGTCAATCAGCTCGTTCACACGTTCCTGGTCGATGATATTGCCATTCTCATCTGGCTTTGGAAGGGTAGGCCAGCGCATGCAGCCGTAACCCAAGAGCGAAACCTTATCGCCTGTAGTCGGGTTGGTGCGGTAGGTCATTGTTCCCTTGGGAACTTCTGTCGTATGATGTCCGGCTGGGTCGTACTCAGCATTCTTCTTGGGGGCACAACTTGCCACTGCAGCACCTGCAGCAACTGTTGCTCCTGCTCCCATGACCTTCAGGAATCCACGACGGTTGATATTGTTATTTGCCATAATGGTTTTCAATTTTAAATCGTTCTGTGTACTTCGTGGCCTTCCACGTGGATAGCACTGATAGGACGGCTTGGACACAAGTTCTCACAGGCACCGCAACCAATGCACAATTCCTCGTTCACCACAGGAATCTTCAGAGACTTAGGATCGCTTGGGTCGTGAGCCACCATCGTGATGGCACCAGTAGGACAGTGACGGGCGCAGTTGCCGCACTCCTGACCGTCTTTCAATGGGACACAAAGCTCGGCAGTCCATACGGCATGACCTATCTGGATAGATGACTTTTCTGCCACATCAATCAGCTTGATGGCACCAGCAGGACACACCTCAGAGCAACGCACGCACTCAGGACGGCAATAGCCCACCTCATAGCTGGCCTCTGGCTGCATGAATGTCAGCAGGTCGGTACTTGGACGCAATACACCATTCGGACAAGCAGATACGCAAAGCTGACAAGCCGTGCAGTGGTTTTTCATGTTCCTCAAACTGATAGCTCCAGGAGGTACAATCTTGGTAGCGCGCTGTGGAGCCACCTTGTCCTCTATCTCAGCCAAACCACCATCCACTTTCTTGTCGGTAGCCTCTGGGATAATCTGTGCTTTTGCAGCAGCTGCAGCACCTACAGCGACGGTAGTCAGGAAGGTACGCAAGCCAGGATCAGCCACTTCTTTTTTCTCTTCTGCTTTAGCAGCAGCCTTAGTAGCAGCCTTCTCTACCACAACAGGCTTAGGGAATGCCGTCGCCAAAGAAGGCGTACCAAACTTATAGCTCAACGCACCAAACTTGCATTGCTCCAAGCAGTTTCCGCAGGTGACGCATCGGCTGTAGTCAACGGTGTGTGTCTTATAGTCTATACAAGATGCCTTGCAGTTACGTGAGCACATGCTGCATGATTTGCACTTCTCTGCATCGAATGTCACATGGAAGAACGAGAAGCGTGCGAAGAATCCCAACACAGTACCAACAGGGCAGATAGTGTTGCAATAGGTTCTGCCGTTTCTCCATGCTAAGATGAAGATAATCACCAGCGTCACCACAGCGATAATAAGGGTAGGCATTGACTTTACCCAAACATCCACGTCATAGATGGCATAGCTGTCATATTTCTCAGCGAAAGATGCCAGAATGTTGTTGCCCCAGCGATAGAGAGGCTGGAAGAGGTTGCTGGCGATTCTGCCGTATGAACTATATGGAGCCAGCAGGGCTACGAATGAGCCCACACCAGCGATGATAGCCATCACAAACACACCCAATACGGTATATCTCAGTGCGCTCATCGCCTTTGAATAGGTGTAAGGGATTTTGCGCTCCTTCTTTGGACGGGCCTTCTTGCCGAACCATGCGATGATGTCCTGGAACACACCCATAGGGCAGATTACCGAACAGTAGATGCGTCCGAACAGCAGCGTCAGGGCGATGAGAAGAATAATAATTCCGACGTTGAGTGCCAATACAGCTGGCAGGAATTGTAATTTCGCCATCCATGAGAAATAAGCGTGTGTTACCCCCGTGAAATCCAAAAACATCAAGGTGATGCACACGAAGAAGATGGTGGCCAGAGTTAGTCTAATTTTACGTACCATATTCGTTTTTATTACTTAATATTTTAACTATTTGGGTGTAAATATACACATTATTCTTTTATTATTAAAGCAAATCCAGTCAAAAACGAAAAAAAGAGCATTAAGACGAAAGTAAAAAATGGTTGCTCAAAGCATGGTGCCTTGTTATTTATTGAGGGGAAAAGATTTTGTGGGTAGGAGCATCGCATTCGTAGATCCTCAGATAGTGGAGGCGCAGGACATTGTTGAGCGTATTTAGTTTCGCCTCATCATCGTCAAATATTTCATATAGGTCTCTTGTGGTATATTGCAAGAGGTCGCTTACCAGTATGATTCCCTTTTTATCCAGTGATTCCTTTATATCATCAGGCAAGTCTGAATCTTCAACGTATGTCGATAGATACGGGTTCTTTTGTGTGGCATATTGCAAAGCCTGTTCGCCCATGAACCTGATCCATAATAACTCCGGTCTTTCTTCAGTGGCTTTCTCGTAAGCAGTACGGATTTGTTTGTCGCTATGATATTTTCGATACTCCCTAATCTTTCTCGCTAACCAAGGATTCATAATACCCACATAAAAATCATCATCTGAGCAGATTCCTTGTCTCTTTTGTTCCTTCAAATCAATGACCAAGCTTTCCAGGTCAACACCAATTTCCACATACAATATCAACAACAATTGCATGGTAGAATCCACTTCCATTTCTGCGATGTCTAACTTCTTATCGAGATCGGCTTTAAGGAAATCGGCTATCGAACTGCCACAGAGGAAACTTGATCGTCTCAAAAGAGCTATCAGAGCACGTATAGATGCTTTCTTCAATGACAAAAGTAGGGCGTTTGAATGCAAATTAATTTCGGAAGCACATTTGGGGATGGTAGGTTCTTCCACTTCCATCTCTATCTCTTGCTTAATGCAACATCCCCTGTAGGAAAACCAATACTCATAGACTGCATGAATGAATTCATCATAAGGTCCCAATTTCTCATCAGGATGTTTAACCCTAAATGTCACATGTTTCAGACTCTTTTCCAATAAGTCTTCGTCTTCCGTACGGCAATAGTTGTTATAAAACTCCTCAAACCACCACTCATGGTTCAGCAAAGGTCGGTCTAAATTGAAGTCTGTCAGCAGACTCTCATTGTCGAATACCTTCATGGCATCGCTGACATAACTGCCTCGGTAATTCCTCGTAATCTTCAGGAAGGAGTATTTCTGTGTCTTAAAGCCTTTGGCATCCATGCGCAAGACCTTTTTGTACATGTAATTATCTACTTCCCTGGTTCTGATGTCCACGAATTGTGTAAAGTATGTCAGCTCATCCAACGAAAATTGCAACAGGTCGGCCACTGTGTCAATGTATAGCATGTAGAGTCCCTCTTTGGTGGTGTCAGATATTGCTAAGTCCCAGACAGATGTCTTTAGGAAAGGGCGCCTGTTTGCCTCCCATTTCAAAGCCTCCGCAATGACGTATTCGTCCCATGACCTCTCTTCAAGACTAGAGGTCTGTATGTAGTCCTTATTCAGGTCTTTAGAGTCATCACTTTTCATAAAGTCGGTGATAACCTGCGTCAGCCAAGGACTTATTCTGGGTCGTTTGTTGGTCATGACAATGCTTTATTAGAATCCGATAGTACCTTTCCTTCCGTTCCACTTGAAGGTCTCGATGTCCGACAACTGTACTTGGTGTGATTTCGGACGGCGAGTCAGGTTCGATTCGCGTAGTACAATCTGCTGATAAATAGTACGTGACATCAGTTTCATGGTACGGGCGTTGGCACCAATAGACGGACGCATTGCTCGCAGGTTCTCCAGCATGTGCTTCTCGGCAGCAGGACTGAAAGTGACATTGAATCGCTTCAGGCAGTCGCATAAGATAACATACAACTCCTCTGCCGTGAAATCCTTGAACACCAATGTGTGGTCGAACTCGTAAATGCCTGCATCTATCAGCTGCTCAGCCATATTCTTGTTGGGCGCATCAAGTTCTGCCAAAATCAATGCACATTCGCCACCAGCCTCTACGGTCAGTTCGCCCATCTTCAGCCTGATTCGTTCTATGATACGGGCATAGTTGTAATCGTTGGCAAAGCCACGAGTATCCACATCAATGAAGATGAGGCCATTGCACGATTTCTTCACAGCTTCCCTCAGCACTTGGTCGCAATCCATCTCGGATACGTTAAAGATGCGCTCACCTTTTACCTCTGTAATATGACTGTTGGCAATCAGTCGCATACCCTTCAAGATAACCGCCATCAGCTCTGCTACCGTACTCTTGCCTGTACCGCTATTGCCCACAAAACGCCAGGACAACAAGCCTTTACCTACATAGGGCTCGCCAATATCGTGTAGGTAACGGGCAGACTTCACAAAGTTGTGTATGGCAATCTTGACGTTGGTAAGGCCAGCCAGATTGTCAAGTTTCTCTAAAGCCGTATCTATTGCCACATCGTCAAACACCACATCCTTCTGAGCCTTGTTAATCACCACATCTTCAGGCAGAATGGTATTCAACTCATCCGCCGAAGGGTGGGGCAGTGCTGCCGTTCTGGCACCCAAACTGGCAAGTATCTGGTTTTGCAGCAGGTTCGACACAAAACGTCCGTTGCCAAAGCGAGGCGATGGTTTTTCTGCCTCTTCCTCTATGATGGCACGCATATTGGTGGCTGCTCCTTCTGTCAGCATGAAGCCCTGCTTGTGAATCATTAGTTTGCCAATCTCCATCAGCTCATCAGTGGTATAATCCTCGAAGCTGAATACATTAGGGAATCGGCTCTCTATACCCTCGTTGCTCTCCATTAGTTTCTTCATCGGAGCTGTATAGCCAGCCAAGATTACCACCATGTCCTGATTGTCCTTACCCAATTCCGTCAGCAGTGAATTCATCACAATGCGACCATAGTCCTTTTCCGAACCTTCCACCAACTGATAGGCCTCGTCGATAAAGAGGATATTGCCCCTGGCTTGTGCTAATAACTCGCGCATCTTGAACTCCGTCTCACCAATATATTGTCCCACCATCTTGCTCTTTTCCGTCTCGATGACACGCCCTCCAGAGAGGATGCCCCACGACGCAAACACCTTGCCGATGATGGTAGCAACGGTAGTCTTACCCGTACCAGGATTACCCATGAAAGCCATGTGCAAGCGAGGCATATTGGCAGGCAGGCCCAGTTCCATTCTTCGTGCTGCCAACTGAACGGCATTCAGGTAATCCCTAACACGCGTTTTTATCTTGCCCAAACCCACTAAGCTTTCCAGTTCCTGGAATGCCTCATCAGATTGCCCTTGAATGGATGGAATATCTTCAGGAAGTACCAATCGCAATTCTTCCTCTGTTGGTTTCTTTATTACTCCAACACGTTGGTACATCCGAGGCACAATCTGATTCTCGAACAGTCGTGGTATCAACCAGCCATTCTCGAAGTCTGGTCCACGCATGTTATACTTGTGTAAGATAATGCTTTCCAACTTCTTGTGAGCCTCTTGACTCAGTGTCAGGTCATGCGCCTCACAATATTTGTCTATCATGTTACTCAGCTCATCAGGCTTGAAATCTGCCATCAGAATCGGATCGGCAAAATGCTTTTTCAACTCGGGGTTAGCCGTTAGGAGCGATGCCATTTCGTCAGGATTACCCGTCATAACCATTATCCATTTATCCGATTTCTGGTTGTTCAGCACATTCACCAAAGCCTTTAGCAGACGGTCTTCGCTGTTATAATTCCCTCTTGGGTCAGGGTTATGCAGTTGATGTGCGTTTTCAAATAACAATATGCCCCCTTGTGCTCTTTCCACGACGCTCTTGATCTCTTCCATCTCATTATTCATCGCGTTATTCAGCAGATCAGGCAGCGACACAGTCACCACCTCGTCAGTTTCCAGCTCCCCTAATGCATATAATAACCGAGCCAAGTAACTCACAGCCGAAGTCTTTCCCGTACCCGTATTACCTATAATGATCGTATGCCTCTTGGGGCCGATGTATGCCATATCTGCGTGTGCACGGAGTTTACATACCTGATGGTTGGTTATCACGCTACGCACATGTTGCTTGAAGCTGTCCCAACCAACGTATTTTTCCAGCTCTGCATATCCAGCCTGAATCAATGCACTAGAAAACTCAGAGGGTTTTGGTATCTCCTTTATCGGAATGAATATTTCATAAGAAACCTCCTCGTCATCCTCTTCAAATAACTTAATGACAATATTGTCAGAACCATCTGAATACCTCCTGCAATCATCATCAATCAAGTCAGCCATATCGATGGGATCCAGGTGAATGTGGTTGCCATCTCGGAAAAGCTCGATGTGGACTTCAGAGAACCAAAACTCTTTCTTAAATTTACCGTGCAGGGTAGTTACAGTTACACCAAGATTTAATTCCTCCAATATTATTTTCTCAGGAAATTCAAGGTCAACATGCAGATATAGCGGACTATAGTGATCCGCATCCGCATCGAAAACATTGGGGTATTCGCTAAGGAAAATGATTCCGGGCATACCATCCACCATCAGCTGTGCTTTACTATTTGTCAGCTCTGCGTGAAACTTAAACCCATTCTCGTTCCCCAAATCGTATGTCTTAACTGGTTTCTGTGCCATAGTATTCAGATTCTTTTATTCGTCACATTCTCTACCCCAACAACCATTTCCAAATAGGGCGTAACAATATCTTAAAGTATACTTTGCAAAAATACAAAACTATTTTGAAGTATACTTTAAAGTAATGTAAAAAAAGCATTGCCTTCATATCGTTGCAAAGGTAGAGCTTTGTCTTGGAGATACAAAAAAAGAAACCCGATAAACTTACAGTGAAGCTAACCGGGTTGTCCTTTTATTGTTGCCTGCTCAGAAGTAGAGAGGCAAGGGGACGTGTTTTAGATAAATATCGGTCCATGTCCCATACACGATGTTGTGCTTATTGCTGTCAGGGCAGCAGTCAAAATCGATATGGCGATTTTAATCGCATACTCCCAAAGATTTTTGTTTTTCATTTTATAAAATTGAGAATTGAAAATTGAAATTTGAGAATTATTAAGCTCTTCGCCTTTGTGAATGCGTCGACGGCTGACTGCGAGCAGATATGCCGCCTACACGCATCCACAAGGCTCCGAGCTATCGGTCAACGGTCATCGGTTTAAATCTGCATATCGTCACCACCATTGCCGCCATTGCCGCCGTTACCGCCGTTGCCACCAGTGTTGGTGCCAGAGTTAGAACTGCCATTCTGGGTGCCGCCGTTCTCCGTGCTCTCGTTGCTCTCCAGTTCTGGATCCTCTACGGTGCCGCTGTCGGTTGAAGTCACACGCTTCACCTCCTTGCCGTCCCTGTCGAAGCAGGTGATGTTGATGGCGGTTGAAGCCAGTTCGTTCTTCAGGTCCATGTCAGGGGTAAAGATGATACGTCGGGTAGAGATCAGACTGGTCTTCACATCGTTGACGTTAGCCACCGACTTGGCACGCAGTCCGAATCGCATGGTGCCCAGACCAGGCAGTGCCACAGAGTGGCCTTCGGTGGCCCATGCCTTGATTACTTCGCCAGCCGCATCCCAGCAGGCCTGCATCACACCTCGGCTTACACCGCTGCGGAGGGCTGCCTCCTTGATCACCTTTTCCTGACTCAGTGCCGTGTAGAGTTCCGGCATCATCACGTAGCGGTAGGTTTCCGCATACTTGCCAACTTTAATCAGTTGTTCTTTCGCTCTTACTTTAAGTCCCATAATTCAATTTGTTTTTAAAGGGTTAAACGTTAATTTTCTTGCTGCCTAACTAGGGAGATTTGTTTCTTTAACTAGCGCGCTGTTTTTTCTCTCTCAATTCGACGCTGCGAAGATATGTCATTGGCTTTGCGGTTTTCGAATTTTCTCGTTATTTTTTTGTGATTATTTTTTCATGATTGTGGTCAGAAAGGTCGTTAAGGTCATTAGTCATTAAGCATCCGGAAGGGTGAAAGATCGCCTATAATAATAAATATTTATATTAATTATTATGGCTCTAAAAAACACCCCATCTCTTTCAGAATCCTTAATGACCTTCATGACCAATGACCTTAGTGACCGCATTGTATTCAAATGTTAAACCCATTGCTTTGTGAAAAAATGCTTGAACTTTTATAGCTACCGTGTCAAAAATAACCGTACCTTCGCGCTGACTAACAAGCAAATATTCCTGTTTTGGTATACAAGGCTTGTTTTGTATCTATGTTGACTTAGATTTCTTAACTCGGAAAAGCCTTAGCAGACTGGGAGATGTCTGTAAACCTTTAATTTGAGTAGAGTGAGAAATCTCACAGGATAAGTCCGAATGTAATTAGGATCTCTTCTCGCAATAACATAAGCGGATGAAGAAAGAGATCCAAGTGACTCCCGAAAACTTTAACGTAAAGCTATTATATAAGGCTGCCTGCGAAGGTCGTTTACGACTAATCGTGGATGATTATGAAACTGACCAGGTAGGTTTTGATATAGACGAGATGCGGGCGTATGTGCAGCGTATCAAACCGTTTGTTACCCACCAATACAAGAATGTCGTGGATGATATCTGGGAGCAGGTATTATCTACAGCCGAATTCATTGAGCTGCTCAAGCCAGAAAGAAAACCCAGGAAATGCAAGGTTTTCAACAAGTATAGCGTGATGCGCCTGATAGGAGTGTTGCGCGAACTGGGCGTGTATGAGCAGCGTAGCGACCGCAAATTCAATGCGTTGCTGGAACAGACAACGCAAGACAGCCCGTACAGGAAGTACCTCAGTATGGGACTGGCACGGCATGATTTTCTCGTCAAATTAAGGCAAATAGTGACTCAAATTCAGAATTTAACATTTGGGTAAAACAAATTCTTTTTACCCATCTGAAATACCCAATACCTTTGCTGCGTCGAACTTAAAAAATGAATTATGACATTTATGGGAAAATAATATTAACCTGGGTTGAAGGCAGAGTGAGGGAAGGGTACCGGTTTAAATGAGCTCAACTAACTACTTCGCACCTCCCGAAAACTCGCAAAACAACTCATTTTTATGAACAAGAATTTGACGCTGGACGCCATAATGGACGTCAGCAAGACAGAGACAGGAATGGATTACGTGCAGGTATTACCCACGAATCCGCGTGCAGGACTGGTACAGCCGTTTCACGGCAGAGGGTACGGTCAGCTGCTGAGTAACGGAACCTTCGACTTCACCCGCAGGCCACGCAAGAAGCTCAAGCCGGCACTGAAGCTGCCGCACAGCTCGGTGTCGTATGGGACCGACGGCTACGACCGCTACATTTTTACACTGCCCTCAGAGCAACGGTACGAATTTTACAGGCTGCTGGTGGATGAAGCCACCAAGGCGGGAATGTTTGTGACACTTAACAACTAAGCAAGGAGGCAAGACAATATGAAACAAATGATTGCAGTAAACTCGAAAAACACGGGCGACCAGAGCAAGGACAACCGTGGATATGCAGAGTCCTGGACTTCGGAGCAGCTGGACGGGCTGCTCTCCGAGGACTGGCTGAGAAAGAAAGTGGCCGACATAAGAGGTGGTAACGAGAAGCTGAAAGACTGGTTGCCGTTTATCTGTCCGCACTACAGCGCCTTCCGCAACAACCACCGTGCGCAGGCCGACATCATCCCCGATACATTCACCTTCATGACCTGCGTGGATGTGGATGACAAGGAACTGGTGGACACGGCTATACAGCGTGCTTTTGAACTGAACGAAGACCCAGATGGCGACTGGTACGACCAGGTGCTGCGCATGGAGTATTCCGCCCGCAAGAAGGTGCACATCTATATCAGAATTCCCAAGGGAATGACCATCGAGGAGGCACAGAAAGCCTTCTGTCAGGAGCTGGATGTACCCTATGACGTATCCTGCATCACGCCGGAAAGGTTCATCTACTTGACGGGCAAGGACGAGGAAATCTACCGCTCTGCCCATTGGCTGGAGCAGCTGAGCGACGAGGAACTGGCTGAACGCAGGGAAGCTTACCTGAACCGTGGGCTGGATGTTGACGGCAGACCGCTGAAACAGGATAGCCCAGCAGGTAATCATACTGCAGAAAAGACTCTAAACCCTCCAACAGCCCAACTGACCTATCACGGCATACCTTATTCCACCATTATCAACGAATGGCTGGAGGACAAGAATGTGAAGGCAGGCGACAGGCACAGGACATCACTGACACTTGCCGACCAGCTGCGTTACATCACTGACAATGACGCCTCGCTGATAGAGCGCATCTTGCGCGAGACACCTTTTGTAAAAGAGATCATAGAGGAACGTCAGGAGAATGTGACAAAGACCGTGCAGGATGCACAGAAATTTGATTTCCTGCACAACACACCCAAGCGCATGCAGGCGGCGCTGAAGCGTGCGGGCGTTGTGGCAGACGATGAGGCTGACAGCGACCCGCTGGAAGAAATGCCCCTACCGCAGCTGCCCAGGATGCCACAAGGGGTGAAGGAGTCGATTGACGCGGTGGGTCCCAACCTCATGATGCCGGTGGTGACGGCCATCTGTCCGGTAATTGGTATGCTGGCTACAGGCGTGAAGCTGGACGTTCACGGTGTGAAGAACACGCTGAACCTCATCGCTTACATAGTCGGTGACTTTGGCAGCGGCAAGGGCAAGATAGACCCTGTGGTGGATGCCTGGACAGCCGAACTGATGCAGCAGGAAAAGATATATCAGGACCAGGAAGATGAGTGGCGTGCCAAGATGTTGGCAAACAAGAACAAGAAGGAGCAGCCCGTAGAGCCCAAGCTGCCGGTGCGCCTGCTGACACTGAACAACACGGTGGCCAACATAGCTGAACGACTGGCGAATACGGACGAGAAACACGCCTTCTCTTTCACCCCCGAGGCCGACACAGTGGCCAAGCAGTGGAAGTCGTCTGTGAATGATTTCTCGGTGATGGTGCGCCAAAGCTATGACGGATCACGCTACTATCGTGAGGCACGCAGTGCCGAAGCGGTAAACGTACATATAGAGCGCCTGCTGTGGAACATCACGATGTGCGGCACACCCGATGCTCTCTATCGCGTGGTGAACAATTACACCGACGGATTCCAGAGCCGCATAGCCGTTGCCAAGACGCCAGACAATACCTACATGCCGTTGGAGGTTACCCCGTATGTGCTGACCGACCGTCAGGCTGAACGCATACAACAGGTGGCGCATCTGCTGCCTTTGATGCAGGGGGAGGTGACGCTGAACAAGCTGGAGGCAAAAGGCCGTGAGTGGGTAGAGAACGTGCGCTTGGAGAGCCTTAAGAGCGACGACAAGGTGAGGGCACGCCAGCGATTCCGCGTGTGCGTGACGACCCAGCGGATGATCTGCTGCCTGATGCTCTGCAAGGTGTGCGAGACGCTTATCCAAAAGCATGGCTATCAAGGTGCTGAGAATCTGTTGAAAATGAAGCCCCACGTGTGGAAGGAGCAGCTGCAGAAGGCGCAGACACAACAGCTGCTAGAGGCTTACGACGTGGTGGCCGACTACCTGATAGATACTGCACTCTATTTCTTCCGTGAACGAATAGAGAATGCCTTCAGCAGTCGCAACTATGTCAACGCTGCCGACCGTCAGCGCATCGGTAAGAACGACTCTATCTTTGCCCGTTTGGACGTGGACTTCGGCTTCGAGGGTGCCCTGCAGCACAGCATCAGTCTGAAAGGTGGCGATGTTTCTCGCAACCAGGTGCGTATGATGCTGAAGAACTGGAAGAAGCAGGGGCTGATTGTTCAGACAGAGACTGGCCGTTACCGCAAGGTGCAGGAGGTATGTCATTAAGGTCATTAGTCATGAAGGTCATTAAGCTTTTTGCATGCTATGATTACCATTGAAAATACACAAGCTTGTTTCGTGCAGCTTTGGCTACAGCTAGAGCGCACGAGGCTGCTCCTCGCAGGGCAATACAAGCGCTATTGCATCCGCCGTATATGTCAGTCATGGTTTGGATTAGAGGCTACCGACGACTTCATCTGGGAGGTGTGTTTCAAAGCCAACAACGACGATGACGAGCCCGTATATGGTTGGGACATCTTGCCTCCGCCGCAGCTTTCTCCCCGTAAACACCGCGAGTTTCTTCGCGCGCTGGTACAGGTAAGGCTGGGTCTCAAGATACAGCAAGTCAACCTCCGTGCCCTCGACGCTGCCTACAGCATCGCTTTTCCCTTGAGCACGCCCCTTAATGTGAACAAGAAGAAGCGGAATAAATAACGTAAAATTACTAATTTATAATGAGAATTTAAATGATGATACCAAGAGGAATAAGGAATAACAATCCTTTGAATATCCGCAGGGGTGCCAATGCTTGGCAAGGCTTGGCTGCGGTGCAGACCGACCCTGATTTCTGCCAGTTTGAATCGTTGGAGTGGGGGTGGCGAGCTGCCTTCGTGCTGCTAACCGAGACGTACTACAAGCGCTATCGACTGGATACCGTGAGGAACATTGTGAAGCGCTGGGCACCACCAGCCGACCATAACAACACGGTGTTGTACATAGACAATGTCTGCCGTCTGACAGGTCTTGCGCCTGACGAACCATTAGGCGCTCCCGACCGGCAACCTGCCCGCTGGCTCTTGCTCGGTGCCGCAATGGGCATTCAGGAGAACGGCTCATCCGGCATGGATTACTTTGCCATGCTGCGGGGCTGGCAGCTGAAGTGACAAGTTACAAGGCTGCAACTTGGAAGCAGCAACCCTCCAAGTCTCAAATTGAAATCAGTCTCAGCGCGTTGCCCTGGGACTGTTTTCTTTTTTCCCCTCGACTCTTATCTGTTGGGATACATCTGTTCTATCCAAGTTGAAATCTCTGCTGTCTATTTTTTTTGCAAAATGTGTAATCGTTGTATAAAAGGTAATAACCTTTAATATGTCTTCAATTCTATATAGACTTTCGTCATGTCCATTAGCATTACGTCAAACGAATAAGTAGCAACAAATATAAGTATTTGGGGGAACTTGGGGTACTATCTTGTTGGAAATAAAGAAAAATATAAGTATCTTTGCAATAGAAATAAATCAAAATATGGAAAGAAGTGAAATAGAAATCAGGGCTCCTTATGATCGTGCGATTGAGACCGATTGTGATATTTTCTGGCTTATCACCCATGAATATTGTTATATTGATGAAGAGGTACGTAGCCGTTATCGTGAAGTATTGAAGCTTTATATAGCAAATAAGTTAAGCCATAAAGAGCTTGATTCTTTAAAACCAAAATATGGACGTGACTTGTTTGGGAAAGATTTGGCAAAGTTGCTTCGAAATAAATGTCATTACTTTTGGGGATATGAAATTAAAGGCGCATATGTATATGTAAAAGAAAATGGCAAACAATATGCGTTCGGAAGTTTTTTGTCTGAGTCTAATTTAAAGAATGCTGTCGTTAAGATGCCTGGTAGTAAAACTGAAAAGATACAGCTCAAATCTTTAAAAGCTTATTCTGATGTGCAAGATGCAAAAAAGAAGTATAGGTGGAATGTGTCGTTGACTTTTGGCTTAGCGCTGACCATTATTTATATGTTTTATAATTTAATAGCTCAAATCTTTTGATATTATGGCAGATTATAGAATACCTTCCGGAATTGATGGCGAAAGAAGATATGTTTCTTTAGTTTTTAATAATGAAAAGGAATCAGATTATTATTTTTTAGTAAAAGACACGGGCGTTGGAGTCCTTCAACTTTTATACTTTTTGAAAGATATGAGGGCAACTTCAAAATACAATAAAACGTATGATAAAAATGTCAAACTGAAGTCGTTCAGCTATGATGAAAAAGCAAAGCATTGCATCATAACTCTATCAGATAAGGAGGAAACGGAAAATTCCGGCATCGAGCAAAAGAATTTATTATTAGTAAGTGATGAAAACTTCTGGGTGCTGACGCGTAAGTCAGGCTCGAACTATGAAAGACTTGAGGTAAAAGTTAAACTTCAAATAGGAAATGAAAAATTCACATCCAATTTGCATTTTGACATAGTTCCCGAAAAATATTATTATGCGCTTAGTCTCGATTTTGGTAGCGAAGCATCTCAAATGTCAATTGAGCATAAAGATTATCAAGGGAGGTTCAATGTATTAGAAAGAGCTCGTAAAATATTTGACAATGATGAAAATCTTAAGAACAAAGATTTCAATCAATATAACTCTGACAAGTGTTTGTTTAATAGTATATTCTTTAGGAAAGAAGGAAAGCCTGCTTTTATTACAGCTATCAGAGACACTATTGATAACAAGGACAGAATGTGCGACGTTATACCAAATTTGAAGATGTCACTCCTACAGAATCTTGGTCATGATGATGATTATAAAGAGGTAGTTCTTAGCTTTATCAAAACTGCTATAGCTGAAATACGTGAAAGGCAAAAGGAAAAGGATAGGGAAAAGCCATTGGGACTGTTTTTGAATCTCTTGGTTCCCAATGTGATGAAGATGGAAGGTATTGAGAAACTTGTAAAAAATGTTTCCGAAAAATTCTCTAAAAGTGATAAGTATAAAGACATTTTTTTAGAGATTTTCCCTATCAGTGAAAGTGATGCGTCCTTTGTGGGGTATGCCAATTCTAAAGAAGATAATCAAATTAAGCCAAATGAAGTCTACCTTACTATCGATGGCGGAAAAGGTACTATGGACTTTTCTTTGATTAAAAAAGTTGAAGGAACCAGATTTAGTTATGAATGCATGTTCCGTGATGGCTTTATTGGTAGTGGCAATGCCATTACCTATGCTCTGTTTGATTATCTATGTGCCATCATGGTAGGACCTACTGATGTGGAAGGACGAAAGAAATTGATGCGTAGGATTTTATTTGAGTCAGACCCATACGGATTATTGCTATTAGCCAAACAGTTGGACAGCATTAAGAAAAACTATAATCAAGAAGAAAGTAAGAAAATGGCTGACAAGTGTTGCGAGGAATTGAAACGTCTTACGAATGGAAAAACTGATGAGTTAAACGCTTCTGGATTGGCGACCCTCTTGCAGGCGATAGGGGAAAAATTTAGATACCCATGTTTTGGTGATAGATTTGGTATAATTCATGCTACCTGTTACAACATCTGCAACCTGCTGGTCAGCAATTTGAGTAGAAGTCATATTTATCCCGTACAAATGAAGTCTGCGATAATGAATGAGTCTGGATATAATGAAAGTGGTAGCTTGTTTTATCACCATGTATTGCTCTCAGGTCGTGCATTTATGTTTGCTCTTCTAAGAGAACAATTAGTGCATGTTTTGAAGGAAGACTTTGGCATGGATGACAAAGACATTGTTTACGATTCAAATACAGCAAAAAGCGGATGCTTGAATGGAACTATGCATAAATTGGTCGTTAATTTGAATTGTGGCCTGTTTGGTAAACCTGTGGTGGTAAAAGCTCCTAATGAAAGTGAGAAGAAGGTAAAACATTCGAATGGCAGTCCGTTTAATAGATTCTCTAATTCCGAATATGATATTGAAGAGAATGTCCAATTTAATATGGATGTGAACATTGAAACTTTGATGAAAGGTTGGGATATTGAGTTAGATGTGAATGATAATATCCGTCTGAATGGTCATAAGTTGGAAGTTAAAAGTAATAAAGGAGTTATTTTTAATTTGTATTTTACGGATGCTGCCTTATATCTTCGTGATGATAAAGATGTTAATGAACTGGATTACAAGAATGATATCGTGCAGACAGAAACGAACTTGAGTTATATGAGCCGGTTCCCGAATTATAAGGATGGAAATATTGCTGATGATCAAAAAAATCTATATGCTTTGGTCTTTCCTGATGTTAAACAAAAAATGAATGACTGATATGAATACATTTGAATTGATTATGTTAATACTGATGGTGGCTGTCGCAGTTGTGACCATTTTTTCTGCTTGGACTGTCCTGCAGCATAATAAAAAACTATCTTTGCAACTGGCAGAGCTCAATGCTAAATTGGCTGTAGAACCATCGGAGCCTGAAATAGATAAAGTGCCAGAAAAACTCACAGATTGCTCTTCTTTGAGTGAGCTGTTGAATAAAGTTGAACCTATGTTGGACGAAAAAGATGCTGATTCCCTTTTTGCGGAGTTGGATTCATATAAAGAATTAGCCGTGTGGATAGAGCGAATCAATCAGACATACGGAAAAGCATGGGGCACATTATTCCAACAGGCAGAAATGCCAGTTGGCGAAGAAGATATGCCCCCCATGCGTAGCCTGACCATGGAATTGGCACTTCACACCATTGATTTCTGTCGTTGTAGGATGGGCTATGTTAATTTGACGGATGCCATGAAGGTCAACCCCATGATGATGCTTCATCAGAAAGATGCACAGGCTGTAGGATCAAAGCCTTTTGAGGACAATCCAGAAAGGACTCCTCGTGAAGTACGAGCTTTGTACCAGTTGATGAAACATGATGGTATAGCTTTAAAACATGCTACCATACATGGTTATGAGGTGACAAATGAGATTCAATAAAATATCATTAGAAGATGAGAACCTTTCTTGGGAAATATATAGAGTTTTTTCCTCTGGTCATTGGAGTCTTGATGTTTTCGCTTTATGGCTTTACTTTGACCACCTGCACCTTATTTTTTGTTCTCCTAATCTTGCTTAATGCTTTTTCATATCGTTTCCGAGATGAAAATCAAGGTATCGATTTGGGGGTTGGCCTGTTCCAGTTAGTACTCTCGGGTGTTGTGGCATTGTGTACGCTAAATTTTCTCTACAACCCAGGAAAAGAAGTATTTGTCAATACCGACCACCATGTGCTGGTGTTCAATGGCTATCAGGCCAAGCAACAAGGAAAGATTACTTTGATGGATGCTGCCCATCCCGATAAAGGTATTTGGAAAGCTGCCAGTTTAGGAGGCAGGATTGAAGTGAGCCCGGAAGCTGGAGGCGTATTAGTTGATTATGAGTTGTCTCAACCATTATATAAAAAGGAGGGTACTCGTGATGTGTTACTGAATGCTGATCATTTACCTTGTTTTCAAAATACTTTTAGCCTTTTGTTCACTGATGGCTATGGCATTCAGGTTACGATAGCTGATACCGTTCAAGTAAGAAATGCCTGGGATGAACTGAAAGGGACACTTTTCCCGGAGAAATGGTATTGGAGCCATGTGCAGGTAGATTTTTTGCGTGATGGTGAGGTGATCAGTTCTGAAGAAGGAGCCTACAACAAGTTGATTCGCCGTTCCTTGCCTTTGAGTGACCTGATCAATGATGTGCCTATCCCTGTAGATGTTGATTTCGACTGGCATTCTCTTACAGGTGTGACTTTACTTCGTGGTGTTGCAAATGTCCCGATAGCAGATATTGAGCTGGGTAAGTTCTATTTAGCCTTTTCTGCAGATGCCCTTCCATTAATCAATGAAGTACATGTAGGTAATACCTCATATACAGCTCGTGATTTAGTAGATAAGGGGCAGGTATATTTGAGTGCAGCTGATGCCATCAAGGTAGGTGCTGGTTTGTTAGCTACCGACTATCTGCGCATAGAACGGAGAAACGATGTTTTATTCTTGCGCATGGATAGCCCTGTCAGACATGTCTTGCCAGTTGAACACGACTCCCTCCATTTGGCTCAGTCTTTAATTGTGACTACTACAGTGGGTGGCTTGGCTTCCGCTACCACCGATGCCGCGCTGTATTACCCAGTATTGCCAACTCTGGATGAAAACCAACAGTCCAGCTTTGCCATGGAATATCTGGCTGATGAAACTACAGTTCCTCTTGCCTGTCGTATTCAACCCCTGGGTGACGAACAGATTATGATAAACCGAACAGAGCGTTCGTCAAAATTGCAGAACGATGTTGTGGCTGCTGGTGACGAACTGCTGTTGGAGAACCCCAATCGCGAACTGTCATTGTCATATACTCTTCAGAATTTGCGTGAAACGGTTCCTTTTACAGATAGACATGGATACATTTTAGTAACTCTTCTGCTCTTATGTGCTGGTCTTTCTTTCTTGATCGGTGGTATCAGATTCGAGGTAAGAGGAGAGTTGATTGTTTGGCTGGTATTGCTGAACCTGTTGGTATTCCGTTCATTCCTGGCATGGAGAACCAGCGTGTTCCCACCGTTGGAAGGCTTCAGCGAAAGCAGTATGGATTCATATTTGTCCATCAAATATACCTATGTCTATACATGGAGAGCCATTGTTTTTGTAACCGTTGTAACAATTGCATACAAGATCATTAAAATGTTCCACCTGCCTTCCTGGCAGAAAGGCTTAACTTGGCATAAGTGGGGAGTACACATTATTATATTATTAATGATGGGTATAGGCTTGTTCTTGTCTGGCAAATTGATGGGCAATAACCGAATAGCCTATATTTACGCTCCCATGATTGTATTCCTTCTGGGCGAATGGCTGTTTTTCTCTGCCATTCAAAAAGACAGATATATGTCGTTAGTGCGTTATGGAACGATGGCATTCTTGGTGCTCTTCATGTTGGCTACCGATGCTGGATTTGGTATCATGTTCTTGCTATTCTTGTTGTTCTACAATGCATTAGAGCAATATTATCATATTTATCACTCCATAGATCCACAAAACATGAACAATCGCGGTTGGACCATGGTTGCTTTGTTGATAGCCTTTTTAGCTATCATGTTTTGTGGAGTTTACTTGGTGAGCTTCCTCTTCAGTCATTTCTGGATATTTGCTGTGGTAGTTGGGCTCATCTTCTGTGCCATTGGCTATTTCTATTGGCGTCATGCTGTAGCTCGTTCTTATGCCGTTGTGGCAAAGTCTTTGGTTTTGCTGTTAGCTGTTGGCTTTGTGGCGTTTTGTGCTTTTGGACCTTCTTTTTTACAAAGCCATCGTCACCTGTTTTACCGTGCGGAAGTTCACATCAACGATGTGGAGAATATATTGAAAGACGAGGCTTTACAGAGTCGAGACCTTAGCAGGTTGTTCGAAGCATCTCAGAACCGTTGGTATCTGGGCTATTACAATCAAGACAACCTGCTGGATGAGCTGAATCCCACAACAACTGCTTATCGTTTGCGTCCTCATTTCAATAAAGGTATTACATGGCAGACACAAAAGACCGATGCTGTGCTGTCGAGATATGTGATAGGTGAACATGGTTTAGATACGGCTTATGTGTTGATTTTGCTTTTCTTGGCCATGTTTGTAGGGTTGTTTACAGCCATGAAGAATAATATTAAGGAACACAATAGCGGAAGCCTGGAATTATTTTCAGGAAAGTATATGCTTATAGGTATGGGGGCAGGACTTTTCTTCGTTTGTCAGTCTGTTTTCATAACCTTAGCTGTCACAAACCGTTTCATCTTTTTCGGTCAAGACTATCCTTTGCTGAGCCAGCATTCCTTCTTGACTATATTATTGACTTTCACATTGGCTTTGGTAATCATTCTTTCTACACTGCATCCAGCCGACAAAAAAGGATACGTGTTCAATAAGTTTGATAAGGTTCCTGCCATATGCTTGTTTATACCATTTGCAGTGGTATTTACTGTTGTCATATTAAAGCCTGTCAATGCCAATCGTAATTTCAATGTAGGTAAGGCGTTAGCTGATGCAAAGCAAGAGTTGAACACAGTAAACGAGCATTTGAAGAACTTCCAGGAGGCGAACTATGAGAATCTGATTAACCAGAAACTGCTGACACGCCTGCAGTCGCAAACGGCAACTGGCAGTTATAAGGCTCGAAATCTACAAACCAATTTCAATGCTTTCATGCAGTATTTTGACAGTCTTACCGCTACGGGCAGGTCTTTGGATTCATTGGCTTCGCAAATAAATGGCATTTCCACTTTTACGGCAAGTCTATACAGAGTATATCGAGATCAGCTTTCTAAGGAAAACAACGCGAACGACATTTTACATCTAAGAGCACGTAACGATGGTTTGGTTGAGTTCAACATCAACAATGGTTATTACCTGCTTACCACACCTGAAAACGATGGTATGCGTTGGCGAGGCCATATTTTACCTCATCATGCTTCTGATGATAGGGGGGCAAGTCTGGTGATTGAAGGTCGGAAACTTGAAACATTACCATGGATGAATGGTAGTGTAAGTGTTGATGCCAAATTGCCAGTGTTGAGCTATTACATGAAACTGTGTCAGGTAGATAGGACATGGGTGCCAGGTGAACGGGAATACTATATTGTAGGGCGCAATACAGAGCCCGTTGTGGTCAAGAACGGAATCCGTCAATATGCTTTGTCACAGGCTTCGGGTGCAGCACACTACTTGGCTGTCTTCCCCGGTGACATCATTGAACCGAATATGCAGGCAAATCAACGTGTGAAGAGGGTGTCTGTGCAAGCTGATAAATCCAGCTACCTGGCTCGTAACGTGCAGCTCAATGGTCGTAGGCAGATGATTTATCCACTTAATCATAAACTCTTTTATCTTTATCATGTGGCAAGGTTGGCAGCTGATACGCTCAGCAAGTTAGATAATCGCAGAGGTCAGGATATCAGACTATCTATTAATTATGAGTTGACCAATCGCCTGTTTGACAATTTGAATGTCTTTGGCCAAGCTGATGCTGAAGCCAGAAGTTTGGTCGTGGCTGATGGCGATGGCTATGTCAGGGCTTTGGTTACAGCCAAGAATGAGAAGCGTAGTTCTGGCTTTGTCTATATGGATCCAAATGACACTGAATTATTGACAAAAGCTTATGAGCAATTCTATCTCACAGGTGACTATACTGGTGAGGAAAGAGCATTCAACGACTTGAACTTCATGCACCTCAAGCCAGGCCCGGGTTCCAGCATCAAACCGCTTACTTTCACTTCTGTAATGTCGCAGTCATATTATGACTGGAGTCGTTTGAAGTTGTATGTCAGTCCAGGTGAGCAAGGATTGGATACCAGAGGTGGTATCTTAACAAAAAGCTATGCAGGAAAGCGCATTCAATTCTCTTCAATTTATAATGATGAAATTGGTATCGATTATAAGACCGATATTGCTCGATATATGGAGAAGTCCAGTAACTATTTCAATTCTCTAATGGTATTTATGGGCTTCTATAGGGGGGATGTGTTGTCAGATGAGCTTAATAAGGTGGCAAAAGGCAAACAGTCCACTTTGTTCAAAAAATACCAACCCCATGCAACAGGCAATAATTTCCCTGCATTTACATTAAAAGAAAAGGATGGGGATGCGCTATTTAATTTCAGTCAATGGGTAACCGACGATGGCATGCCTATTCATCAAAATGGATCTTTGCAGGTAGGTTTCTCTGAGAATTTCGGTTTGTGGAATAATTATGAATACAATCTGTTTGACAGCCAAATCCGTGAATCTGCCGATGTGTTCCGAGCTGATTGGGTTGACCCTCTTAAATCTCGTTCTTCTTCAAGGTTTGCATTCCCCGAGGTGTCTTATTTGCCTGAGCAGGAACGCATCACTTATGAAGGTGCATCAGCTGCAATTATAAATACCACTTTGGGCGCCTCCCCGTTTGAAGTGACTCCGTTTAAGATGGCAGAGATGTATGGAAGACTGTTCTCGCAGAATCGTAATTATCGTCTCACCGTCAATCAGGAGGCACAGCCCGTAACGGCTGCTCCTTTCAGTCTAGATGAGGGATATCTTTCTAAACAAGGTAAAGACGTTTATGCCAAGGTGTTGAGCAATTATCTCTTCGAAGGTTTGTCAAGAGTCCCTTTGAGTGGAACTGCAGCCGATTCTAGAAACAGTAATGGTATTTTTATCAACAGACTGACAGGATTGGCCAAGGAGCTTAAACAGAAAGGCTATACCATGTATGCCAAAACAGGTACCATTAGCGATTCTCGTCGAGGTACTGCTCAATCTCAGTTGTTGGCTGTTGTGATTACTCAAAAACCAGTACATGGCTTAAAGGATGCACAGAGTTTTGAGGATACTATAAAAGATAACCGTTTCTATGTGCTTTACTTCTTGACAGAGAAGCAAAACCATAATTATGAAATTATCCGGAATGCGATTAAAACGGTTACTGAAAGTGACGAGTTTATTCAGTATATGAAATCGGAGAAATGACTATGAGCAAGTTGAACAGCATAATGTATGGTCGTAGATTACCATTGATTTATGTGGTATTGGTCGTGATTGTGGGTGGAGCTTTTTTCTGGTGGCTTGGGGTTCATGATAATGTTCCCTTGCAACACAACTTTGTGTCAGTAGATAAGCCTGGTGTGGAAAGGCTATTCATACCCATTAAGACAGATGTAGCCAAGAAACTGTTTACCAAGCCAAAAGTGGTGAAAGGTGAGTTGAAGGTTAAACTGCTTGACGACAGGTTTACCATAGAGGGTGATGCTTTGAGAGATATGCTGCAGCTGATTGATATGCGTCCTAGGTCGATGTGGAATGAACTGAAGAATTATGACAAGAAGTTGGATTTCTCAGCTGACGAGAAACAACTTACTTTGGGAGTATATACTGATGAAGATACTAATGAGGAATATGTCAATGTTCCAGCTGGTTTGCTGAGAGCATATATTGAATGATAAAAAGGAGTTGAATAAAAATATGAACAAAGAATTGATAATAGGTAGGGGTAAGTTGTCTCAAGAGATAACAGATTTGTCTGTCAGTAGGGAACACGCGGTGATGACCGAAAGCGGTAATGCAGAAAGGCCATATCATTTAAAGGTGGCAGACATCAGAAAGAAGCTTTGGATAAATGGACAGCAGGTTATTGAGAGTAACGTTGCTGTCGATGATAAGGTGGAGCTGGGCGATAACCATTTCCCCCTGGATATGAGAAGTGCTGTTGTGGATTTTGAAAAGATGGGGCAGGAACAAAAACCCGCAGAAGAATTGAGACAGACTACTGTGTCTGGCGGCACTTCTTCAAGACGGTCGTCAGATGTATCCCATCCTTCAGCATCCGAACCTGTTGTGAAGAAAGGCAAAGAGGTGGTGGAAGTGAAACAGCAAGAGGCACCTCAACAGGAGGATTATCCTCCTTTGGACTTTAAGAAACCTAAGTTGGATAATTTTCTGAATCTGGCTACTATCATTATTTTGTTGTGTTTCTTTGTTATAGTATTCTTCTATACAAGAAACCTGGCTGTGATGATTGGTTGGTTGGTCATTGCCATAGTAGCATTGCTGTTGCGTTTGAAGTTTAAATTGTATAAATAAGTATGGTCATGAAGACAACGAAAGAGACTTTATTGAAATGTCCTGACTGTGGAGAATTGCAGCCTGTTTTTATCCTTGACAACAATCAGGTGGCAGATTTGAATTTGGTATGCAGGTCATGTGGAAAGAGCCATCCCCTTAAGGAGTTCCCTGGTTTCAATGAGCCTTTGTCTGAGGGTAAATTCAAAGGTAAAGTATGCTTCCAACTACAATTGCAGGATGGTGGCGTAAGGAATAATGTGATTAATGAAAGTGGTATGACTTTTGGCAGGGCTTCTAAAGACGACGGACCAGATGTGGGAGAAATCTTGGACCTTTCTGTCAGTCGCAAACAGCTGAAGGTAACTATGCTGCCTAAAGATATAGGCTTCGAAGCTTTTGTTACCAACATTGGTAATAAGAATACACTTGTGTCTTTAGATGGTGAGCGGTTGCAGTATGATAAGTTAAAAGAAATCAAGCCGGACATGAAGCTTGTTTTAGGTGAGAATAATAATTTTTTAATAATAGATCAAAAATAAAAGAGCTATGGCACAGTATGCTAAGTTTGAATGTCCTATTTGTGGGACAGAACATTTTATTGAATATGACGAAGCATTGGATTATGAAGATGCACGTTGCAAGAATCCGGAATGCGGATATGTAAGACCTTTATATACTTATAAAAGAGACTTTCTTGAGAAACGTCCAGCCCACTTGGATGCAAACTTTGTCACTCGCAGTGGGGGCACTGTACATCGTGGAATGGTCGCAAATACAGTCATAGGAAACATTAAAGATGACCCTACTATGTTCTTGCACCCCATTTTGGTAGAAGTGGATACGAATGAGGTGTATGATGTGTTCTATAAAGAGAAGAGTTATGTCTTTGGTAGGGGAGGGAACGAAGTAGATATCGTGTATAAGAATCATGATCAGGATGGCTATAATAAAGTGAGCCGCAGGCATTGTACTTTCTTCCTTAGAAAAGTAGAAAATCGCTATAAGGTATCAATCAAAGATGAAAACAGCACTAATGGCACCCTTATTTTTAAAGAAGGAAAGTGGCAGCAGTTGAGATTAGACCAGGAGGTTGTCCTTTCAAAAGATGAAGTGTTTATGCTGGCTAAAGTGAAATTTATGTTTATCGATAAATAACAGGATACTCAATGAAAAGATACAGCATAGCCATGCCCCAGGTTATTTTTGAACTGGGCAAGCGTGAGAATCAAGAAGACAGCATCTTCCCGTTGCCAGGACAGGCAACGGCAGAGAGCCGTCTCTTTCTGGTTTGCGACGGTATGGGGGGGCATGCCAAAGGAGAAGTTGCCAGTGCCACAGTCTGTCAGGCCATTTCTGAATACATGCAGGCTCATGTACAACCAGGCTCGCCTTTTACCTCTGACGACTTCGGACAGGTGTTGGCTTTTGCTTATCAGGAGCTGGACAAGGAGGATGATGGTACGGCCTATCGCAAGATGGGTACCACCCTCACCATGATATACTTTCATGCCGATGGTTGCTTAGCTGCACATATTGGCGATAGTCGCATCTATCATATTCGCCCATCAAGGCATCAGATAGAATACCGTTCCAAAGACCATTCATTGGTTTATGCCCTCTTTGAAGCAGGGGAGATTACGGAAGAAGAAATGTACACCTCTCCACAGCGCAATGTGCTGACTCGCGCCATGATGCCCCATCAGGACAGTCCTGCAACAGCTACCATCTGTCAGCTTACCGATGTGCTTCCAGGTGATTATTTCTTCCTGTGTTCAGATGGCATGTTGGAGAAACTTAAAGATAACGAGCTGCTCAATGTGGTTTGTGACGAGATACTTACTGATGAGCAGAAGATAAATACCCTGAATGAGTTGACCAAAAATAATGCTGATAATCGATCTGCCTACCTGGTACACATTACAGCAATTGATACAGAAGAACCAGTAAATACATCTGACCATAAGATTGAAGATGAGTCTCTCCCAAAGGTAGAAGAACCATCTACTCCAGTGGAACAGCCTGTGAAGGTACCTGATGAACAGCCTAAGCCGAATAAAAAAAGCAAAAACTTTTTTTATCATATTCTCAATTTTTTCTTTAACAAAAAGTCGGAGGAATGAATATGGAATCACAAAAAGAACCAATACCATTGGAGAAAGGGACTAAACTTGATCATGAAAAGTATGAGGTTTTAGAATATATTAGCAATGGTGGATTTGGCATAACGTATAAAGCAAAGCGCACGAATGACAATTTTATTGTGGCGATCAAAGAGTTTTATTTATCTGTTCACAATATACAATTTGATGGTTCAAGAGAAGTTGACCATGACAGCTATTGTAAGCGTGGTGCCGATAGTAAAACTTTAGAAACAAGAGAATACGGCGATGCAGTAAAAATTGTAGATTCTATGAAAAATAAATTCCTGAAAGAAGCTCAGCGTATTCATAAATGTGACCATAATAGGATTGTTAAGATTTTGGATGTTTTTGAAGATAATAACACTTATTATTATGTAATGCCATTTCTGGCCAATGGCTCTTTATTCAAAAAAATAAAAGAATATGAAAATAAAGGCGAAAAGATGCCTTTCGACGAAATTAATAAATATATTAAACAAATCGGAGAAGGATTAGATTATATCCATCATCATAAAAATGAAGTGGGGGATTCTGATTCAATTATTCATTATGACATTAAACCAGATAATGTGTTGATAGATGACAATGGTGATGCTGTAATTATAGATTTTGGCGCTTCGAAACAATATACACCAGAGAAGCGCACTGGCTCTTCTACAATGTCTTCATTTACAAATGGCTATGCGTGTTGGGAAGTCCAAAATTCTCAGCCATTAACAAAACCATCTTCGGCTGATATTTATAGCTTGGGTGCAACTCTTTATCGAATGTTGAGAGAAGAACCTCTTAATGTAAATAAATTATTAGATAATTCCGCTCCTACTGGGTATCCTGGATATATTAAGAATGATTCACGTATTCCAGAAGAATATAAACCAGTTCTACTTAGGAGCCTCCAACCTTTTGCGAGTGAAAGAATATCTGAAGTTAAGGATTTTCTTAAATTGCTCCCAGAAAGCATTGTTGTTCCTCCTGATTCTGAGAGCTCTGATGAGCTTGAATTGATAATTTTGTTTTTGCAGATACGCTTGAAAAAAGATGCTAAAGATTATATCGATTTAAATGGAAAGGCAGATTGTCCCAAAATTAATGGCTTGGCAGGTGAGCAGTCTGATGATGAGCATAGACTTAAATTATATCGTTTCTCAGCAGAGAGAGATGATAAAGAAGCCCTATACCAGGTGGGCTTATGTTATAAGAATGGAACTGGAGTAGAAGCTGCTGATCAAGATACTGCACTTAAATATTTTGAGAAAGCAGCAGAGGGAAAAAGTGGGCATGCTCAAGCTGCCTACGAAGCGGGTGATATATATAAAAAAAAGAAAGACTACACAAACTCCTTCAAATATTTCAAGCAAGCAGCAGAGGGTAAGATATACAATGCTTATTACGAGGTAGCTTGTATGTATAAGAATGGAGAGGGTACAGAAATAAGTATTAAAAAGGCCATTGAATGGTTTGAAAAAACCGTTAATGAAAAAGCATGGCATTGGGAAAAAGCTGAGTCTGAACTGAAAGAATTGCAGCAACCTATAATATGGAATTCTCTTATTAATTATGGTGAAATTGCTTTGTTGTTGCTTTTACCCATTGGATTATTAATTATTCCCCTGTGGATTTCAGGCTGGAATGATTGGCCATTTGCAACGTATATATTTGTATCGTTTATTGTTACCATATCTATATTCTATTGTTTATTTGATTACGATTCAATTAAATTGTCATTGCGGATTATTATTTGTATTCTGCTGATGGGGGCGTACGTTTTATTTTGTCCTATTTTATATGATCCTTTTAAGCTTGAATGGTTGCAAGCTAAAGCTGAAGCAGGCAATTTATGGGCACAGAAAGAATTAGGTAAAGCTTATGATAAAGGATTGTCAACAATAAACCTCTTTAATGATTACAAAGATGTCACATTATCCGCTAAGTATTATGAAATGGCGGCTAATCAGGGTGATAAAGAGGCTCAAGAGGCTTTGGCTCAATTGAAAGCTGTTAACGCATCAGAAGAAAAGAAAGAAAACAGAACAGTCACAAATATGGTTTATCAGTCTGCTTTGGGTAAACTGATATATACAGGACCTGTTGATGATGATCAGTTACCTCATGGCGTTGGTGTTGGTGAATTCTCTGATGGAAGATATTACAAAGGCAATTTCTCTCATGGGGTAATGACTGGTGATAACGTGGTGTTCAGATATGCAAATGGAGATGAGTTTACTGGCTCTTTTAGACAGAATACTTTCAGCAAAGGCAAATACACAAGAAAAGAATCAGGTAGCTATTTTGAAGGAACTTTCAAAGATGGGAAGGCTGACAAAGGCCTGTGGTATGACAAAGATGGTAATAAACTAAATTGATATATAAGTATGAAGAAACTTGTTTCTATTTTGATAGTATGCATGTCGTCACTCTCTCTGATGGCTCAGAAAGCAGGTGGTGAGATACCAGAACCAGTGTATGTGAAGCCTGTTATTGGCGCAAAAACGAAGGCTAAACCTGTTGCTAAAACCTATGTGACAAATGTTATTCCTACGAAGGTTGTACAATCATCTACAACAGTGAAGAAAGAGGAAATTAAACAACTTTCTGCATACGAGCTGTTGCTACAGAAAGTTAGTCAAGGTGATGCAGAAGCACAGTATCAACTTGGGTTGAAATATTTGGCATTGAAAGATAATGATGTGCCCCATGACAATATAAAAGCTTTTCAGCTTCTTGAAGATTCTGCTAACAAAGGTAATGCCAATGCTCAATATGAAATGGCCAAACTCTATGAAACAGGTGTTGATATAGTGAAACCTGATACTGTCAAGGCTTTTAAATGGTACGAAAAGTCCGCCATGCAGAATAATGCTGATGCTCAGTACGAAATGGGCGTGTATTGCTATAATGGTTGGGGCGTAGTGAAGAATGATGCTTTGGCTATTGATAGGTGGAAGAAAGCTGCAATGGGGGGAAACATATCTGCTAAGTACCAATTGGCCTTATGCTATCAGGAAGGTATAGTTGTAGAAAAAGATGTGGTTAAAGGTCTCTCGTTGTTAACGGAAGCTGCAGATGGAGGAAATGCTGATGCCCAGTATAATCTTGGCTGTGATTATTATTATGGTGATCATGATATAGTTGTGGATAAAATGAAAGCAGTTGAATACTTTCGAAAAGCTGCTGAACAAGGGCATGCTTACGCACAATTAAGTTTGGGCTCTTGTTATTTTAGAGGTGAAGGTGGGCTGCACATAAATAATGATGAAGGTTTGAGATTATTTCAAGAAGCAGCCAATCAAGGGGATGCATATTCTCAACTGTATTTAGGGTTGTATTATGCTAGTTATGCTAGACTGCATTTAGGGAAGGATTATGTTAGTGATTATAAAAAGGCCATTGAATTATTAAAGAAGGCAGCTAATCAGAATTTAGCTTTAGCCAAGTATTATTTAGCAGATTTGTATGAGACTTATTCCGCTGACTTGGCATTAACTTCGCCTGAAGCAGATTTGTCTTTTGCTCTACAAATATTTCCTTTGTATGAAGAAGCAGCAGATGCGGGTTTAGCTGCTGCTCAGTATTGTGTAGGTGTCTCATACGAATTAGGAAGTAGAATTCAGAAAGATTGGTATAAAGCGATTGAATATTATGCAAAAGCTGCTAAACAAGGATATAAGGAAAATATATTTGATGCACAAGCTAAATTAGATAAAATAGAATCTGCAGGAGATAATTCAGATGAAATAGACATGTTGAATGCTTTAGCTATACATTATTACAAAGGTGAATACTTGAAGAAAAACGAAATAAAAGCTTTTGAATTATTCCAGAAAGTGGTAGAGTTGGCAAATAGTTCTACTTCAAATAAAATGTATCTTGCTGAGTCTTTATATTATCTTGGTCTCATATATAGTAATGGAATAAAAGATAGTGAACAAGTTGTATTAAAGGCTTCTAAATCTAAAGCAAAATCATGTTTTAAAAAGGCTGTTGATGCAGGGTATGATGAGGCTATAAATGCATTAGCCTCATTGAATAAGGCTAAATAGTGGACTTTCCTAAAAGGGGAAGTTTACATTATTAGTTTTCATGTTGTTGGTTATTAATTAGTTCGTCGTATTTCTTGTCAATATCCCAAACGAGGAGGTCTGAGCCTGGCTTATTGGGCATCTCTAAGTAGATAGTATTTTCCATTACTTTTTTGAGTGGATCTAAAACCTCTTCCACGACAATCCTGATGGTTTTCCCCCAAGGCAGTTTTACTCCTGCATTTTCACGGTCTAATGTCTCTATTACCTGTCCCTCGCATTTGAGCGTTACTTTTTTCAACTTCTTACAGTAGATAGTGACAATAGGGCCGTCAAGTTCATTAACTGAAAGTCTGGATTCTTTATTCCGGGTATCAGGGTATTCCAACTCAATAAACTCTCCAGGGCCTCTTGCGATTACATTGTCATAAATGATGCTTTTTCCATCTTTAGATTTAAACTCCACTTGTATGGGGGTACCTTCGTTGAGCTTACTTGGGAAACTGACTTGATAGCGAGGGTCATAAACCCTCTTGTTAGTATATGGATTCTCACTTTTGACGGTCCCTTTAAAGATGGATTTGTTGTTTATACTAACGACCAAGTCTCCATCGTATGAACTTTTGAAGCGGATGCCTCCATTTTTAGCCTCCATAATCTTCTGGCAAATAAAATTGACGACAACAATGTATGTGAGGCAACAATCAATAGGATCCTTTTTGAGTTCTCCTTTATGTGAAATAGAGTTCCTCTGGTTTTTCAAGGCAAATAGTGGCTTGTAAAGAGCTGCAATGGTTTTGATGTCTTGTACAATACACCAGGTGAGATAATGATCCACCAATTGTTCTATAAAAACTCCGATGGTACATTCTGTATTTTTTGAATCCTTGATGTCATTAATCGTTTTTTGGTCATAGATACCGCATAAATAGCCTATGATTTGGCTGTAAGATTCCATCTTCCGCGTGAGCTGTTGAGCAATCACAGTGTAGGTCTTATTATCTGTTTCGTCATTTGTGTCTGCCAACATCTCAAGATAATTGATGAAATTGTCATAGTCATCTTTATCACTAGACTTTTTAGGGTTGATATAGAGCAAATCTAAGATGCCTTCTTTCCCTAATTCCTCAGACGATAATACTTTATTCAAGAATGACATCTGTGTTAATACCTCATTTTGCAAAAACTGTATTAAATTTCCTTCATCTTTAAAATAAAGCTTTTTTGGTTGATGATAGTTATGATAGTAAAAGTTCTGGATAGAACTATCCTGAGAGCAGTTTATTATACCTGCCAGTTTTTGCAAAACTTTTTTTTCCATGGTATATGTCGTTTAGTTTTATACTTCCCTAATAGTTATATCTTGTATGCCCCCCCCACCAGTCCACAAGTGTATGCTCTCATGGTTTGCAGGTTGATGGTTTGAAGTTCTTTCCCATTGAAGGACTTCTCAATCTCGTATTCCTCGCCTGGCACTTTTTTTGAGTTGTTCAATAACATAAGGATGCATCATATTAGTATGGGGGTTAAAGAGTTTATTTGTTTATTGGTTGTGGCATTTCTCCCTTGTGTTATACAGCCTGCAAGCATAAATGTATTTGCAAACACTACTAAAAATACTTATTTATCCTTTTGGAAAAGTTCATTCAATAATAAAAGCTTTAACATTTTTGACTTTATTAACTCGGGCATAGTAGTCGCGGACGATGTTGTCAACATCACGTTCCACTACATATATCTTTTCAGCTTTCTCAAATTCCGCCCTTGCTCCGGCGTTGATGTTTGGAAGCTTGATGGTCCAGTCCATACTCATAAGGAGGGCAGTATCGCTATCGTCATAGACTAGGGAAGGGTTCATAGGCTCTCCATCCTGTGGGTTGATGACCAACACAAGCTCTCCATCTGGTGACTTGAATAAATTATACATAGGTCATTCTTTTAGTTAGATTGTTTTTTTTGTAAAGATAGTAATTATAATTACATAAACCAAGCGGAATATGCTTTTTTTGTGAGAGGGGTATATCCAGACATTAGATACTATTATTAATTACCAAAGTGTGTAATCGTTGTAGAGCAAGGCTTAAAGAAGGCTTATAGATAGTTCTTTGCAGGAATGTGCTCAATTGTCTTACCATCTTTTGAGATTATAAGATCTTCACCACGTAGTGCCTTTTCTTCAATCATCCTTTTTCCAGCCAACTCTATGCCAGCCTTTATTTTTTCAGAAAACTCTTTATTTGACATAATCAGCTAATTCTTTTTATCCCTCCATTACAACCACTGATAATATATAGATATTTATCTGTCATTACACCTGCAAAAATAATGATTATTTCCTGTATTTCATTATTTCCGTTGGTGTTTTTAACTAGAAACTAGCGTTTCAGCTTAATATGTTTAACCTATTGCGTTATTCTATTAATCCTCTAGTTCATCCTCTAGTATTATCTCTCTATTTTCTACTATCTCATCCCATAATTTCAGATGGCAGAACAAGTCGTAGGCCTTCAAAGTCATTGCGTGATAGTGCTCTGCGAGTTTGGGATTAGTTGTTTTGATTTCATTATAGATGTCTTCTCTATGTCGGTACCATTGTTTGATGGTTGGTATTGTAATAATCCATTGATGGTCATTGGAGGTGGTTTCGCATGAGGGAGTCTTTGCTTCATAGCCAAGTTCCTCCTCCATAATGGTTTGTCTTGCTATGGCAAAGTCTTTAATAAACCAACCATATATATAATTACCTCTAGCGTTTCCTAAGTCGATATAAAGGCTGTCAATATCCATAAAAATGCTGTTTAGGATATCGTATTCCTTGAGGTAACTGTCAGAAAGCGATTTGTATTTCTTGCCAGCTTCCTTGAAATAATCTATTAAATGAAACCATTGGACGGCTGCAGCATTTTGATAGACAAAAGTATCGGCTCCTCCTCCTGTACCTCCTGGACCAGGCAACAATTTTTCATAAGCATGAAAGAATTGCTCATATAATTGTGTCAAATCATTCAGAGTGGGATTCGAATTCCCATTCCTTTCAAGATAGTCATAAATTAGTGGTGATACAGTTGCATGGTTAGCCCAGTCTTTTTCAGCCGAATGTTTCTCTCCCAAATCTTTCAAGGCATTTTCGATAGAGTCCGATAAAGCTATCATCTCTATATCAACATCATTCAATTGTTCTATTTCTGATGATGTTTCATCACTATTATCAGATGTAGCATTTCCGCCTTGTGACTTGCAACCTGCAACAAGCATCAAAGCACTTGCAAAAGTGGCTATTAAATAAATCTTATTCATCCTTACTTGAATATACATAGGCCATTTATACTAGTTAGATCAATTATTGTGTAAAGATAGTAATAATAAACCATTAACCAAGCAGAATCTGCTGTTTTTTGAGATTCCGCTTGGTTAATGGCAATCATCCGAGCTTTTCTCGGAGTTACGCTACACCCTTGCTGTGGTAGATATCGTCTATCCACGAGCAAGAGGCGTAGAGGTTCCAGTCAGCGGGGATGATGTCATCCCAGTCGGGAATGGACTCGTAATAATGCTCCACCCACAATTCATTGTACCAGTCGTCGGCATCATACTCGTTGTCAGCCATCTCAGGATGCTTGAGCTTTTTCCAAAGCTCGTCCATCTTGCGCCCTAACCGCATGGCACCGAATCGGTTGGTTACATGCTCCAGGCGAACATACACAGGATTTGGAAAAACATTGTACCAGTCGTCCCAATCCTGACCAATCACCTTATACATCGTCTTGCGCCAGATCTGCATCGCCAACCAGTAGTGCCCTGAGGTTTCGCAGATATCTCCCAAGAGCAACGCTCTGTTTACCATCACGCCCGTCTTTTTGGTGCTAACAATCACCTGACCGGCTTTCTTTATCACTTCATACAACAACTTCGTGTCGATGTACACAACATTTCCCTCAGATGTGCAGGTACACACCTTTTCATAGAACTTTTCTTTCATAATACAATCTGTAACAATAAGTTAATGAACTACTAACTCATTGGAAAACTGCACAAAAAAAGATACAATAATCCCAAAGAGTGCCCCCGTAGTGGGGTTGCTTTTTAGATTATTGTATTAAGGAAGATGTTTCATTTCGCTGCAAAGATAAAGCAGGGATTTGAAATCTCCAAATAAAAAGGGGGAAAAATTATTCCTGCTCAGCTGCTGCCTCTGCTGCTTTGTCGGCAATGAGTTTCTCGACGTATCGAATCTTGAGTTGTGCCTCTTCCTTCGCCTTGTTAAGGTCGGTAATCTTATTCAGTAAGGTAGCCAGTTCGCTGATATTGGCAGCTGCTTTGCGATCGGCAGCTGTCATGCTGGTGTTATAGTTGCGGTCGCCGATGAACTGCACCTTCAGGTTATCAGCCTGGTGGGCAGCAATGAAGTCAATCACACCGCCATCTTCACCATATTTATAATCAGCCTTTTCAATCTGCTCGCCCAAGTCGGTGGTCTCGTAGCTGTCCTTCGTGTTAGGCATCTGTGCCGATGAGCCGTCGGGAACCGTAAAGCCCCTGAAGAGTGATAATATGCATACTTATAATAATATGCCCATATAGTAGCATTTCTTAAGGAAATTTTCATTAACTTAGTGCAATAATTAGTGGCTTGCGGCATTATTGTTGTAGTGACGAAAAACGACAAAGATTATGAAACAAGTATTCAGACTAAGCTTTATATTAACTATCATTACTGCTATGATACATATACCTGGGTTTGCACAAACATATGAGAGCCTGTGGAAACAGGTGAAGGAGGCAGAAGAAAAAAGTCTGCCTAAAACTGTGATGGACCTGTCTGACAAGATATTCCAAAAGGCGCAACGTGAGCAGAACGCCCCACAAATGTTCAAGGCTTACCTCTATAAGACGCAGAGTCAGGAGGAGGTGACGCCAGACAGCATCTACCCCAACTTTAAATATGTTGAGAAATGGGTGAAGGAGGAGCGCAATGGGGTGAATCGTGCCATATTGCACTCGATGTTAGCTGGTATGTATCAGGACTACCTGAGTCGCCATAGCTACGAACTGCGCAACCGTACCGAACTGGCAGAGGGTGAGGTGCCTGAGGATATGCGTGAATGGACAAGGGGGCTGTTTGAGCGACAGGTGGAGCAACATGCCAATGCTGCGCTGACGGACGTGCCTTCATTGCTGAAGACTTCTGCCAAAGACTACGTGCCTTTTGCCGTATTGGGCAACGGCAGTGAGTTTTATGCGCACGATATGTTTCATCTGATGGCAACACGCACGATTGATAATTTGAAGGAACTGAAGGATCAACACAAACGCATTGATGATATATACCAGCTGATGATCAATACTTACGGTGCTATCAAGGGCAAAGAAGAAGCTGCATTGATGGCTACACTTGACTATTATGACTGGAAATCGATAGATAACGATAGTTGTTATAATGATTTGATCTTCAAATATAATAACTATCCTGCCGTGATGGAGGCCTATCTGCTGAAGGCGCAGTGGCTGAATGCCAACGAGCGTCCTGCTGAGGCGCTGGACCTGATTGGCGAGGCTTTGGCGAAATATCCTAAATATTATCGTGCCAATGCTTTGGAGCAACTCAAGGCCAGCATCTTGCAGCCTTATCTGTCAGCCAGTATGCTGAAGATGCTCTATCCTGGCGAGGAAACTGAACTGAGCATAGACTTCAGAAACCAACGTGACGTAGAGGTGAAGTTGTTCGCGACACAGTTGAGCGAACTGCCCAACGATGAGCGTACTGAGGCCAAGGACATTCAGCAACTGAAATTGCAGCAACTGCAATCGTGGAGCTTTGATTTAAAGCCTGCGGCTAATAATAAAGAAGCTACTAATTCTCAATTTTCAATTCTCAATTTTCAATTTAATAACAATGATTATCTACAACACAAAAACACTTTCAAGATAAAGGCTCCAGAAAAGCCTGGCGTATATCTGCTGAGCGTAATACCCAAAGATAACCCTCAAATGGCTTGCTACCGCTATGTGGTGGTGAGTCGCTTCAAGGTGCTGGTGTTAAATTTGGGTGACGGAAATACTGAGGTGGTGACGCTGGATCGCAAGACGGGACAACCCATTGATGGGGTGGAGGTGACATTCTATCGTGGAAATGGGGCACACTATAAGGAATTTAATAAGGTGACAACGGGCACCGATGGACGTAAGGTGTTCAAGAGTGCCAACAATAGCTATACACAGTATGTGGCGCGCAAGGGCGACGATCGCGCTATGCTGAAGCAGAATGTGTATCTGCGCAACCAGCCTAACGTTCACGAGGCAGAGACCGAGACGCATGTGACGTTGCTGACTGACAGAGGCATCTATCGTCCTGGACAGACGGTGTTTGTAAAAGGTATTGTATATAGTAAAAAGGGTGAAGATGCTAACGTGGTGCAGGGCAAGAACTATCATCTAACGCTGCATGATGTAAATGGTAAGGAACTGAGTACTGTTGACGTTCGAACCAATGACTTTGGATCGTTCGATGCGTCGTTTGTGCTACCTACAGCTGCCTTGAATGGTGCTTTCAGTGTCCGCACAAACAGTGGTGAGGGCTATAAGGATATAAAGGTAGAGGAGTACAAACGTCCTACCTTTGAGATTACTTTCGAGCCTGTGAAGGAGGCTTACCGCATAGGCGACAAGATTGCGCTGAAGGGGCACGTTGAGACCTTTAGCGGGGCTACCGTACAGAATATGCCGCTTGCTTATCGCATTACGGGCAATATATGGCGTTGGTGGAACAGGACTGAGGATCCACAGGCTGCCGACACTGTGATGATTGATAACAAGGGTGACTTTGTGATTCCGATTGAACTGAAAGCCGATGATGGTCAACGTTCGCTGAGCATCAGTGTGGAGGCTACTGTTACCAACGAGGCAGGGGAAACACAAACTGCCAGCAGGCATATTTGGGCAAGTGAGCAAGCTTACTCATTAGGTATAGATATTCCTGCCTACCTGAATAAATCAACTGTTGCTGATTGGTCGTTCACTCCTGTAGCGAACAATGCGGCTGGTCAGCCTCAGGATGTGATGTTGCACTATCGCCTCTATCGCTTGGATAAAGAAAATGCTCCATTTGACGAAGTGAAACAGCAGGAAGTGGTCGAAGAAGGTGATGTTAAGTCTAATAAAAATCAAATATTTAGCACTTTTTCTACTTTGCTTTCGGCGCAATATATGCTGGAACTTACTGTGGTGGGTGAGGAGAAACTGAAAGAAGAGCAGCAGTCGCGCCACTTACAGACATTCAACATCTACAGTAATGAGGATAGCCAGTTCGGCACGTTTGTCGATATCTTCCTGGACAAAGGACAGCAAAGACTGACGTTTGACGAACAGCATCCTGCCACCTTTATATTTGGCACTTCACATGCCGACGCCTATGTGCTGATGGATGTGTTTGCCGGCAAAAAACGAGTAGAGTCGAAGGCACTACAACTCAACAACGCCTTGCAAAAATTCGTGTTGCCTTATAAAGAGGTATATGGCGAGGGTATAACGGTGCTCTTTACCTTCGTGAAAGATGATCAGGTGTATGCCCGTCAGTTGCAGATTGAGAAGACCAAACCCGTCAAGCAACTGAGCATGAAGTGGGAAGTGTTCCGCGATAAGTTGCAACCTGGTCAGCAGGAAGAGTGGCGGCTGGTGATTAAGACACCCGACGGTGCTCCTGCAGCATCCGAGATGCTGGCGTATATGTATGACGCATCGTTCGACAAGATTTATCCCCATTACCAAGACTTGTATGTGTATTACAACCGTTATTTTTTCTCAGTAGGACGCCACCAGAGTTCCAACAACCGTTCGTATTGGTCGTTCCGCTGGAAAGGAAAGGACTTCAGGGTACCCGTTTGGGAATGGGACTACCTGGACATTCCACGCATGCACTTTTTCAGAGACGACCTCGTCATGTATTCGAAAGTTGCTATGGGAGCCACACGCATGATGAAAAGCGTGAATGCGGCAGGCATAGAAGCCGATATGGCTGTGGCCGAGGAAAAGGCATTTGAAGCACCTCAGATGGCAGAAGCTACTGCAGATAGTGAGGAGATGGCCTTTAATGATGAACAAGTAGGTGAGCAGGAAAAGAAATCGCAATCAACAGATGAATCATCGGGCAATGAGTTGGCTGTGCGTACCAACTTTGCTGAGACAGCTTTCTTCTATCCTCAGTTGCGCACCAATGAGATGGGTGAGATAGTGCTCACGTTCACGATGCCTGAGAGTCTGACACGCTGGAATTTCAGAGGAATTTCACATACTAAAGATATGATGGTGGGTAACCTCAGGGCGGAAGTGGTAACACAGAAAGATTTCATGTTGCACCCCAATATGCCACGTTTCGTAAGAATGGGTGATCAGGTGAATATTGCTTCCGTGATAGCTAACCTTACTGAAGAACTTGTGGATGGCAAAGTGGTGTTTACATTGTTCAACCCTGTTACTGACAAGACCATTGCTACCCAGACAAAGACCTTCAAGGCGGAGGGTAAGGGCAATACTACTGTATCATTTGGTTTCGATGTGACCGAAGACTACAATCTGCTGGGTGTTCGTGTGGTGGCTGATGGTGGAAAATTCAGTGACGGTGAGCAGCATGTGCTGCCTGTACTGAGCAACAAACAATATGTAACCGAGACAATGGCCATGCCTATCAGGGGCAACCAGACGCGTGAGTTCAGCACAGAGACTTTGTTTAACCACCAGCATCTATCGGCTACGCAGAAAAAACTCACCGTTGAGTTTACGGGCAATCCAGCCTGGTATGCGGTGCAGGCACTTCCTGAAATCAGTGAACCAACTTCTGACAATGCCATTGCCTGGGCGTCAGCTTTCTATGGCAACACATTGGCGTTACATATTGCCAATAGTCAGCCACGCATCCAGCAGGTGTTCAACCGCTGGAAACTGGAGGGTGGTGACAAGCAGACTCTGTTGAGTCAGTTGGAGAAAAACCAGGAACTCAAGGAGATCATCTTGAATGAAACCCCTTGGGTAATGGATGCACAGGATGAGACCGAGCGCAAGCAACGTTTGGGTCTGTTGTTCGACCTCAACCAGATGAACAACCGCATTGAAACAGACCTTGTCAAGTTGCAGGGGCTGCAGAATGAAGATGGTGGCTGGAGCTGGTTCAGTGGTATGGAGAGCAGTTACTACACCACCACCTACATTACAGGTTTGCTGATTCGCTTGGATATGTTGCTGAAAGAAGGTGCGGAAAATGGTCGTCAGCCGTTGGCAGTCAATGCCCATAGCAACACTGTTGAGGAAATGAAGGAAAAAGGCTTTGCCTTCCTCCATGCGAAGATGTTGGAGCATTATCAGGAGATGCTGAGGAATCACGGCAAGAGTAAGATGCCTAAGTATCTGTCGTATATGGAGATGCAATATCTTTATCTGATAGCTATTGGCGATATGACAGTGCCAGCAAAGAACAAAGAAGCCTACAATCACTTCTTGTCGTTGGTGGACAATAACCTGAAAGACGGTGATGTGATTGGCAAGGCACAGAGTGCGATTATCCAGCATAAGACTGGCAAGCTGAAGAGTGCGCATAACTTCATCAATTCGCTGAAAGAACACATGGTGGACGAAGACGAGATGGGAGCTCATTTTGCTTTCCTCGATAAGCCATACACTTGGGCTATGATTCCTGTACCACAACATGTGGCAACGATGGAGGCACTGAAGTTTGTGGGTGGCAACGATGAACTGATAGAGGAAATGAAGATGTGGCTGCTGAAGCAAAAGCAGACACGAGGCTGGAACTCGTCGATATGTACAGTGGATGCTATCTATGCTTTGCTTTGTCGTGGTGCCAACTTGTTGGAGAACAAAGGGGATGTGAGAATTACTTTCGCAGATAGGGTGATGGAGACCATTTCACCTTCCAAGAGAGACACCCCTGACTTGGGTTATATCAAAGAGGTGTTTGTCGACAAAGAAACCGTTGAGGCTCCTGTTATCAAGGTGGAGAAACGTGATAACGGTATTGCCTGGGGAGCTGCCTATGCCCAGTATTTCACCCCAATGACTGACATCCAGCAGCACGGTAAAGAACTGAACCTGGAACGTCGCTTCTATGTTGAGCGCATCGATACACAGGGCAAGAAGACCTTGCAGCAAATAGGCAATGGTGCTAAGTTGAAGGTGGGAGATGTGGTGGTTTCTCGTATGACCGTCGAGTTGGATCGAGCAATGGATTTCGTACAGTTGAAAGATCGTCCTGCTGCTTGCTTCGAGCCTGTGGCACAGTTATCGGGCTATCGTTGGAATGGAGTGGGTTATTATATGGAGGTTGAAGATGCAGCCACCAACTATTTCTTCGATATGCTGGGCAAGGGAATGCATGTGTTGGAGGTTCGCTATAGAGTGCAACGCACAGGTACTTACCAAGTGGGCGCATCAACCGTGCAATCGGCTTATGCTCCTGAATTTGCATCTCATTCTTCAGGAATAACAATTATAATTGACGATTGATATAGTTGAAATTAGTCACGACTTTGCATCTTTTAAGCAAGTATGATGCTGCTTTCGCGATAATTAAAAAATGATAATAGAAGGGATTATTGGCAGATAATTATTATCTTTGCAAATTATTGATTGATTTGCATGAATAAAAACTTCTACATATTGAGTGCACTGTTGTTGTGGCAGGTGGTTGCCATAGCTCAGCCACGCTTCATTCCCAATACAGAAACACAGAAAGTTGGCCAGGTGGAATGGAAACATCCACTGACAGTTAATTATAGTATTACTAATGGAGGCGACCAGCCATTGGTGCTGACTGATGTGCAACCCGACTGTGACTGCACGGCAGTAAAATGGACAGAAACACCTATTGCCCCCAATGGAAAAGGGGAGGTGAGTGTGACCTTCGATGCTTCGATATTAGGAACCTTCGACAAAGGGGTGGCTGTATATACCAACGCAGAGCCCCATGTGGCATATCTGCGCTTTACCGGTCAGGTGATGGCGGAGGTGAAAGATTATACCCGTACGCATCCGTATAAGTTTGGTGATGTGAGGATTGATACAACAGAAGTGGCGTTTCCCGATGTGCAGCGCGGCACTTATCCCACTTTGCGCATAGGAGTGGCCAACGAGGGCGACAGACCTTATGAACCTGTGTTGATGCATCTCCCATCGTATGTGACGCAAAAGGCAGAACCTGCTGTGTTACAGCCTTACGAACACGGAGAAATTGTGTTGACACTGGAGAGCGATCTGCTGGATGATTATGGTTTGATACAAAGTACTGTCTATCTGAGCCGTTTCCAAGGCGACATCGTGGGCGAGGACAATGAAATACCGCTGTCGGTAGTTATCTTGCCTGATTTCAGTGCTATGTCGCCAGAGTTGAAGAGTCGCATGCCAGTGATAGATCTAAATTTCCGAGAGGTGGATTTCAGAGCACAGTTGGCTAAGAAATCTTCGGCTAAACAAGACCTTGTGGTGACCAATAGGGGTAAGTCTCCTCTGACAATACTGAAAGTACAAGTGTTTAATACAGCCGTAGGTGTTGATTTGAAGAAGAATGTGCTGGAGCCTGGCGAAAGCACCAAACTGCGCATTAGTGTAAACAAGCGTTTGCTGACACAGGATCGTCGTCACTTGCGTGTATTGCTCATCACTAATGACGTGCAGCATCCGAAAGTAGAAATAAATATAAAAGCGAGATAATTCTCCATATCTTAATTATCAATTATCAATTGTTAATTCTCAATTAATACCATGATGGAACATCCTGAAAACAGTGAAGAATATAAAGGCTTGCAAGTAAATGCAGGAGTAGAGCAAGTGTCGATAGTGAACCCTTATCGCAAGAAGAATGCCCGCAGACGTGCGCTTTCTGTAAACGACTATGTAGAAGGTATCCTGAAGGGCGATGTAACTATTCTGAGCCGTGCGGTAACACTGGTAGAAAGTGTACTGCCCGATCATCAGGCTGTGGCGCAGGAGGTGATTGAGAAATGTCTGCCTCATGCAGGTAACTCTGTTCGCATAGGCATCAGCGGTGTTCCTGGTGCAGGCAAGAGTACCTCCATTGATGTATTCGGCATCCACGTGCTGGAGAAATATGGAGGCAAGTTGGCAGTGCTGGCTATCGACCCCAGCAGTGAGCGCACCAAAGGCAGTATCCTGGGCGATAAGACCCGTATGGAGAAATTGTCGTTGCATCCCAAAGCTTTTATCCGTCCCAGTCCTTCAGCTGGTTCATTAGGTGGTGTTGCCCGCAAGACGCGTGAGACCATCATCTTGTGTGAGGCTGCTGGCTTCGACAAGATATTTGTAGAGACAGTGGGTGTAGGACAGAGCGAAACAGCTTGCCATTCAATGGTGGATTTCTTCCTGCTGATACAGTTGGCTGGCACGGGTGATGAGTTGCAAGGCATCAAGCGAGGTATTATGGAAATGGCCGACGGCATTGTCATCAACAAAGCTGATGGCGACAATATTGAGCGAGCTAAACTGGCTGCCAGTCAGTTCAGAACGGCACTTCATATGTTCCCTGAACCCGAAAGTCATTGGACACCTCAGGTGCTAACCTATTCTGGTTTCTTTGGCTTGGGTATCAAGGAGATTTGGGATATGGTATATAAGTATATCGACTTTGTGAAGCAGAACGGCTATTTCGAGTATCGCCGCAGTGAACAGAGCAAATACTGGATGTATGAAAGTATCAATGAGCAGTTGCGCAACAGCTTCTACAATAACCCCACTATCGACAGCCTCATAGCTGGCGAGGAGGCCAAAGTGCTGCAGGGGCAGGAAACTTCATTTGTGGCAGCAAAACATTTGCTCGACACATACTTTAACCTATTGAAAGGTGAATAATAGAATGGTTGATTTTTAATTGTCAATTATCATTTATCAATTCTCAATTAATAATGGAGCAGCAGGCAAATTACATCAAACGCATAGAGATTCACGGATTGTGGAACCGCTATGACATTGCTTGGGACTTGCGTCCCGATGTGAACATACTGAGTGGCATCAATGGTGTGGGCAAGACCACTATCTTGAACCGCTCGGTCAACTATCTGGTGCAGACATCAGGGCGAGTGAAAGATGGGGCCTTTGAAGGTGTTCAGGTTTGGTTCGACAATGAGCAGGCCACTTATATCCCTTTCGATGTGATTAGGAGCTACGACCGTCCGCTGGTGCAAGGCGACTTTACAGCTCGTATGGCCGACCCTTTGGTGCGTACGGAGATTGACTGGCAGATCTACCTGTTGCAACGTCGCTATCTGGATTATCAGGTGAACATCGGCAACAAGATGATTACCATGCTGAGCGGCGATGAAGAGCAACGGGCGAAGGCGGGCGATCTGGCAAAGCCGAAAGTACTCTTTCAGGATATGTTAGACCAGCTGTTCAGCTACACAGGCAAGCATATTGACCGCCAAAGCAACGAATTGTCGTTCATCCAGTTTGGCGAGACCATTACTGCTTATCAGCTTTCTGCTGGCGAGAAACATATGTTGGTGATTCTGCTTACCACCCTGCTGCATTGTGGAGAGCACAGTGTGTTGTTTATGGATGAGCCCGAAGCCTCATTGCACATTGAGTGGCAGGAACAACTCATCAATATGATTCGTAAACTGAATCCCAATATGCAGCTGATTCTTTCCACCCATTCACCTGCGGTGATTATGCACGGTTGGATGGATGCAGTGACCGAAGTCAGTGATATCGCAAAAGAAATAAATGCCTGAGGTACTGTAAGAAATAAATCTTCTATAGATGCCAAAAACACTGAAACATAGTCTGAGTTCCGATTATCTGGCGGCTGCTCGCTTACTTTCGCCCAAGAAGAAGCGAAAGCGTGTGGTGGTGTATGTGGAGAGCTACGATGATATAGCTTTCTGGCGCGACATACTGAAAGATTTTGAGAACGACAAACGCTATTTCGAGGTGATGTTGCCAGCCAACTCACGTAACTTGGTGCACGGCAAAAAGAGTGTGCTGATGCAGTCATTACAGAATGAGCAATTAGGCGAGAACCTCATAGCTTGTGTTGACAGCGACTATGATTTTCTGCTGCAAGGGGCTTCTGATTCTTCTAAGCAAGTAAACAGCAGTCCGTATGTGTTGCAAACCTATTGTTACGCTATAGAGAACTATTGGTGTTTTGCAGACTCGCTGCACGAAGTGTGTGTGGAGGCAACATTGAACGATCATCAGATATTTGACTTCAAGCGGTTTATGACAGATTACTCTAAGATTGTCTTTCCGCTGTTCATGTGGAACATTTATTTCTATCGTCGTTGCGACTGGAGTAAATTCCCCATGAAACGATTGCATGATAATACGATGATATCGCCAATAAACATCAAGAACCCACAGCAGACCCTCGATAATTTGCAGCATAAGGTGGATAGAGAGTTAGAATACTGGAACACCCGCTACCCTGAATTGGTGGACGAGGTGGAAAAGGAGAAGGCGAGGGTGCAGGAATTGGGCTTGACTCCCGACACTACCTATTTATATATGCAGGGGCATCATATACTTGACAATGTGGTAATGAAAGTATTGATACCCGTTTGTACCCAACTTCGTAGGGAGCAGGAAGATATGATTCGTCGCAAGTCTGTGCACGTGAAGCAGTATGATAACGAACTGACAAGCTATGAACGTAGTTCGTTACCCGTAGAGGTGGTACTGCGCAAGAGTAAAAAATATACCGAATTGTTCTGCTATCGCTGGATTCTTGAAGATCTCTACAATATCTTCCCTGACTGATTATTAGAGTTTTTTTTCTTTGTTCCCCTTTCCCCGTCCTACATTTTTGTATTTTGGGGCAGGGTAGAGGCAAAGTAATGGCTGTCACATCAGCTTTTCTTTCAAGAACTGTCCTGTATAGCTTTCAGGATGATTAACTATCTCCTCGGGAGTACCAGTAGCTACCAGATAGCCGCCCTTATCACCGCTTTCAGGCCCTAAGTCAATCACATAATCGGCACATTTTATTACCTCCAGGTTGTGCTCAATAATCACAATAGTGTGACCCCGACGAATCAGTGCGTCAAATGATTCCAGTAACTTCTTGATATCGTGGAAATGAAGACCGGTGGTAGGCTCATCGAAAATGAACAGGGTAGGGTCGGTACTCTCCTGACTCAGGTAATAGGCCAACTTTACACGCTGGTTCTCACCACCCGAGAGTGTGCTGCTCGATTGCCCCAGTTTGATATAGCCCAATCCTACATCCTGTAGCGGTTTCAAACGCTTTACAATCTTGGTTTGCTTATGGATGGTAAAGAATTCAACAGCTTGGTTGACGGTCATTTCTAATACATCATATATGTTCAGTCCATGATATTGTACAGCCAAAGTGTCGGCTTTGAAACGCTTCCCGTGACACGATTCACACTCGAAAGTGAGGTCGGCCATAAACTGCATCTCTACCGTTACTGTGCCTTCGCCCTTGCACTCTTCGCATCGTCCACCTTCACTGTTAAAGCTGAAATAACCAGGCAAATAGCCCATCTGCTTACTGAGTGGCTGGTCTGCCCACAGCTTGCGAATCTCGTCGTATGCCTTGAGGTAGGTCACAGGGTTACTGCGGGTACTCTTGCCAATAGGGTTCTGGTCCACAAACTCGATGTTACGAAGATTATGTAAGTCACCTTCCAAAGTAGCATATTCGCCTGGACGGTCGGCACATTCGTCGAGTTCTCGCTTCAAAGCCCGATAGAAGACATCGCGCACCAATGTACTCTTGCCTGAGCCGCTCACACCCGTTACCACCGTCAAAACATTCAATGGGAAAGCAACATCGATACCCTTGAGGTTGTTTTCACGGGCCCCTGTAATCTTGACAAACTGATTCCAGGGGCGACGCGACTGAGGCACAGGAATCTTCTCCTCGCCCAGCAAATACTTAACTGTATAACTGTTGGTGCCCTTTTGCAGGTCACTCATATTCCCCTGATAAACAATTTCTCCACCCAGGCGTCCTGCATTAGGACCTATGTCAATGATGTAGTCAGCAGCACGGATAATCTCCTCGTCGTGCTCCACCACAATCACCGTGTTGCCCAAATCACGCAACTGCTTAAGTACGTGAATCAAACGATCGGTGTCGCGACTATGTAAACCTATACTGGGTTCATCGAGGATGTACAGACTGCCCACCAAACTGCTGCCCAATGAGGTAGCTAGGTTGATGCGCTGACTCTCACCACCAGAAAGCGTGTTGCTTTGTCTGTTCAGCGTGAGGTAGCCTAACCCCACTTCCACCATAAAACTCAGGCGGCTCTTGATCTCGGTCAAAATGCGCTTAGCTATCTGCTGTTGGTTGTTATCCAGCTTAAGGTTATTGAAGAACTGCTGTAATTCATCAATCGGCATATTCACCAGTTCGCTGATGCTCTTGCCGCCCACTTTTATATATCCAGCTTCGGGCTTTAGACGCGATCCGTGACATTTGGGGCACACCGTCTTACCGCGATAGCGAGCCATCATGACACGATATTGAATCTTGTACTGATTCTCTTTCACCATCTCAAAGAAATCGTTGATTCCCTTGAAATAACGAGTACCCTCCCACAACATGCGTTTTTGCTCATCAGTAAGCTGATAATAAGGAGTGAAGATGGGGAAGTTGGCTTTTTCGGCACCACGAATCACCTCGTCTTTCCATTCGCCCATCTTGTCACCTCGCCAGCACACCACAGCACCATCATAAATAGACAATGAACGGTTGGGCACCACCAAATGCTCGTCGATGCCTATAACACTGCCAAAACCCTCACACTCAGTACAAGCTCCTATTGGAGAGTTAAAGGAGAATAGTTGGTCGTTGGGCTCTTCAAATTCTATGCCGTCAGCTTCAAACTTCGTACTGAAACGATAGAGTTGAGTACTGCCGTCTATGTCGAAAAAACGTAACAAGCAAGCACCATCACCCTCATACATAGCTGTTTCGGCGGAATCGTTCAAACGACTGATAGCATCAGGTTCGTGTGACACCACAAAACGGTCGACTAACAAAAATACCACATCTTCTTTCTTTGGAACATAGTCTTCGAGTCTCACCACTTTGCCGTTTACCTCTATGCGGTTAAAACCTTCCTTGTACAAGATGTCTAACTGGCGTGTCATACTGCGTCCTTCAGGAACAATCACAGGTGCCATCAGCAACATACGAGTACCATCAGGAAACTGCTGCATACAATGACTGATATCGTCCACAGAATGTTTGCGCACCTCCTGTCCGCTGATGGGACTGAAAGTTTTACCAATGCGGGCATACAGCATACGTAGATAATCATATATTTCAGTGGATGTGCCAACGGTAGATCGTGGGTTACGGCTGGTTACTTTCTGTTCAATAGCAATAGCGGGGGGGATACCCTTGATGAAATCGCACTCAGGCTTGTTTAACCTACCTAAAAATTGACGGGCGTAACTGCTGAGACTTTCCACATATCGGCGCTGGCCCTCAGCATAAAGTGTATCGAAAGCCAACGATGACTTGCCCGAACCAGATAGGCCAGTGATTACCACCAGTTTGTTGCGGGGGATATCTACGCTCACATTCTTCAGGTTGTTTACCCTGGCCCCTTTTATGCTGATATATTTGTCTTCTTCCATCATCTTAATGTCACTTTGCTTTGCAAAGATACGGAAAAATTATATCTTTGCACTCAAAATCTCAAACTGATTCAGTACTCAGATGAAAATAAAACAACTCATGATATATCTCATTGCACTCATGTTGCTGAATGTGAGTGCAATGGCGCAGAATACCCCACCCAAACGAGAATTTAGAGGAGCATGGATACAAGCCATTAACGGACAATTCAAGGGCAAGTCCACTGCTGAAATGCAACAGATGCTGACCCAACAATTGGATGCCTTGCAGGCTGCCCGTATCAATGCCATCATCTTCCAGGTAAGACCCGAGGCTGATGCCCTCTACGTTTCCTCTATCGAGCCTTGGAGCCGATACCTTACCGGCGTGCAGGGACAAGCTCCCAATCCATATTGGGACCCGATGGCTTGGATGATAGAGCAGTGCCATCAACGCAATATGGAGTTCCATGCTTGGATCAATCCCTATCGTGCCAAGACACAAGCTTCGGCACAGACCGATCCCAAACACATCACTAACCAGCACCCCGAATGGTTCTTGCTTTATAATAACCAGTTGTTCTTCAACCCAGCATTGCCAGAGTGCCGTGCTTATATTCGTCAGGTGGTAACTGATATCATACAGCGTTACGACGTGGATGCCCTGCACATGGACGACTATTTCTATCCTTATCCAGCAAATGGCCAGGAGTTCCCTGATGAGGCTGACTTCCTGCGTTTGGGCACAGGCTTCAATAACAAAGGCGATTGGCGCCGACACAATGTAAACCTCCTGATTGAAGAGATACACAATCTGGTAAGGTCGCTCAAACCTTGGGTGAAGTTTGGGATCTCTCCTTTCGGTATCTACCGCAACCGGAAGAGTGACCCACTAGGCAGTGACACCAACGGTTTGCAAAACTATGACGAACTGTATGCTGATATCCTGTTGTGGGTAAACAATGGTTGGATTGACTATAACATACCACAGATCTACTGGCATGTGGGACATCCTGCAGCCGATTACGGCAAGTTGGTGGACTGGTGGGCTAAGAATGCGGGTAACCGCCCGTTGTACATAGGTCAGAGCATCCTTAATACCGTACAGAATGCTGACCCTACGACCCCCAATCAACATCAGTTGCCTCTGAAGATGAGCCTGCAACGTCAGTATCAGACCATTCTAGGCAGTTGTCAGTGGTACACCCAGAACATTGTGGACAATGTAGGCAATTATACCGAATTGCTGAAACAAGTATATTACAAATATCCAGCCCTTCCGCCCACGTCTCCATTCATGGACAACAAGGCTCCCAAGAAGGTAAGAAAGTTGGCTGTAGTAGGCACTGATGACGGACCTGTACTGATGTGGACTGCCCCTAAGGCCAAGACCGAGATGGATAGGGTAGTGCAGTATGTGGTGTATTGCTTTGTCAAGGGCGAACGGGTGGATTTATCTGACCCATCTCACATAGTTGCTATTACCAGTAACACCTATTTCAACCTGCCTCTGTTGGTAGAGCCAGGGCAATACACCTATGTGGTAACCGCTCTCGACAGGTTGCACAATGAGTCTAAACTTGCAAAGAAAAAAATTAAACTTTAAAATATGATTTTATTTTTCCGAACCCCACAACAGAGCGTGATAGCTGTTGAAAGCGACCACACGCCTAATCAGAAAGAAGCCGAAGAGTTGTCTTGGCTGTTTGGCGAAGCCAAACCAGAATTTGAAGAAAACCTCAAGGGCTACTTCGTTGGTCCTCGTCGTGAGATGATCACTCCATGGAGTACCAATGCTGTAGAGATTACCCAGAACATGGGCTTGCAGGGTATTGCCCGCATAGAGGAATATTTCCCTGTGGCTGACGAGAATGCCGACCACGACCCTATGCTTCAACGTATGTACAAAGGACTGGACCAGTTGATATTTACTACCAACCGCAAGCCTGAGCCTATTGTACACATCGATGACCTGGAGGCTTACAACGAACGTGAAGGTTTGGCACTTTCTAAAGAAGAGATGGACTACCTCAAGCAAGTAGAGAAAAACTGTGGACGTCCATTGACAGACTCTGAGGTGTTTGGTTTCGCACAGATCAACTCTGAACACTGCCGTCACAAAATCTTCGGTGGCACCTTCGTTATTGACGGCAAGGAGATGGAATCCAGCCTGTTCCAGTTGATCAAGGACACCACCAAGGCACACCGTGGTAAGATCATCTCGGCTTACAAGGACAATGTGGCATTCGCCGAGGGTCCTGTGATTGAGCAATTCGCTCCGGCAGACCATTCTAAGTCTGATTATTTCCAGGTAAAAGATATAAAGAGTGTGATCTCCCTCAAAGCCGAGACACATAACTTCCCTACCACCGTAGAGCCTTTCAACGGTGCCTCTACCGGTACGGGTGGTGAGATTCGTGACCGTATGGGTGGCGGTAAAGGTTCTTGGCCTATCGCCGGTACCGCAGTCTATATCACTTCTTATCCTCGCACTGACGAAGGCCGTGCCTGGGAGAATGTGCTGCCCGTACGCAAGTGGCTCTACCAGACTCCAGAACAAATCTTAATCAAGGCATCCAACGGTGCCAGCGACTTCGGCAACAAGTTTGGTCAGCCCCTGATTTGCGGTTCTCTGTTGACCTTCGAGCACAAGGAAGGAGACGAGGTATATGGCTACGACAAGGTCATCATGCTGGCAGGTGGTGTGGGGTACGGCACAGAGCGCGATTGCCTCAAGGGGCAGCCACAGCCTGGCAACAAGATTGTGCTGTTGGGTGGTGATAACTACCGCATCGGTTTGGGTGGTGGTTCTGTGTCTTCTGTAGATACAGGTCGCTATAGCAACGGTGTCGAACTGAATGCCGTACAGCGTGCCAATGCCGAGATGCAGAAGCGTACCTACAACGTCGTGCGTGCCCTCTGCGAGGAAGAAACTAACCCAGTGGTATCTATCCACGACCACGGTGCTGCAGGTCATGTAAACTGCCTCAGCGAACTCGTGGAAGATTGTGGTGGTCTGATTGACATGAGCCAGTTGCCTATCGGTGACAAGACCCTGTCATCCAAAGAAATCATTGCCAACGAGAGCCAAGAGCGCATGGGTTTGCTTATCCAGGAAGAGGCACTGGAGCATGTACGCAAGATTGCCGAGCGTGAACGTGCCCCGATGTATGTGGTAGGTGAGACCACCGGTGACCATCGCTTCGCTTTCCAACAGGCCGACGGTGTTCGTCCGTTTGACCTGGCAGTGAGCCAGATGTTCGGTTCTTCTCCTAAGACCTATATGATTGACGAGACCGTGGAGCGTCACTATAAGAATCCTGAGTACGACGTTACCAAGCTCGATGAATATCTCAATAACGTGCTGCAGCTCGAGGCAGTGGCTTGCAAGGACTGGCTCACCAATAAGGTAGACCGTTCCGTGACAGGTCGCATCGCCCGTCAGCAATGCCAGGGAGAGTTGCAGTTGCCACTCAGTGACTGTGGCGTTGTAGCCCTCGACTATCGTGGCAAGAAAGGCATCGCTACCGCCATCGGTCATGCGCCTCAGGTAGCGTTGGCAGACCCCGCTAAGGGTTCTATCATGGCAGTCAGTGAAGCCCTCACCAATGTGGTATGGGCGCCTCTTAACAGTGGCATCGACGGTGTGAGTCTCAGTGCCAACTGGATGTGGCCTTGCCGTTCGCAGAAGGGTGAGGATGCCCGTCTCTATACCGCTGTCAAGGCTTTGAGTGACTATTGCCAGCAACTGGGTATCAACGTACCTACCGGCAAGGACTCTTTGAGTATGACCCAGCAATATCCTGACGGTACCAAGGTCATCGCTCCGGGAACCGTCATCGTCAGTGCCGGTGCCGAGGTGGATGATGTACGCCAGGTAGTATCACCGGTGATGGTGAACAACAAGAGCACCAGCATCTATCACGTGGACTTCAGCTTTGACCAACTGCGCTTAGGTGGTTCAGCTTTTGCACAGAGCCTCAATAAGGTGGGTGACGATGTGCCTACCGTTACCGATCCCGACTACTTCCGTGATGCCTTCAACGCCATCCAGCAACTCATTCGCAAGGGTGTTATTCTGGCAGGTCACGATATCTCTGCCGGTGGTTTGATCACCACTCTGTTGGAGATGTGCTTCGCCAATGTGGAAGGCGGTATGGAGCTCGACCTCGACAAGATTGCAGAGCCTGACCTCGTGAAGATTCTCTTCGCCGAGAACCCTGGTGTAGTGATTCAGGTTGCCAACAAGGATACCCAGCGCTTCAAGGATATGATGGAAGATGCAGGGGTAGGGTACGTCAAACTGGGTCACCCATGCGACGAACGCCACATACTCGTCAACAAGGCAGGTGCTACCTATCAGTTTGGCATCGACTACCTGCGTGACGTATGGTACTCTTCTTCTTATCTGTTGGACCGCAAGCAAGTGGCCAACGGTTTGGCAAAGGATCGCTTCAACAATTACAAGCAACTCCCGTTGGAGTATAAGTTCAACAAGGACTTCACCGGTACCTTCAAGCAATATGGCATCAGTCCAGACCGCCGCAAGCCTTCTGGTCTGAAAGCTGCCGTCATCCGTGAAAAGGGTACTAACAGTGAGCGCGAGATGGCTTATGCTCTCTACTTGGCAGGCTTCGATGTGAAGGACGTTACCATGACCGACTTGGCAAGTGGACGCGAGACCTTGGACGACATCAACATGATTGTGTTCTGCGGTGGCTTCTCTAACAGCGACGTGCTCGGTTCAGCCAAAGGTTGGGCAGGTGCATTCCGCTACAGCGAGAAGGCCAAGGAAACCCTGGACCGCTTCTATGCCCGTCCTGATACCCTGTCACTGGGCGTTTGCAACGGTTGCCAGTTGATGATGGAGCTCAACCTCCTCTCACCCGACCGTCAGGACATTGGCAAGATGGTACACAACGACAGCCATAAGTTCGAGTCATGCTATGTCAGCCTGAGCATCCCTAAGAACGACAGTGTCATGTTTGGCTCCCTCAGTGGCAACAAGATTGGCATCTGGGTAGCCCATGCAGAGGGCAAGTTCAGCCTCAAGGGCAAGGAAAAAGACTATAACATCATTGCCAAGTACAACTACAGTCTGTATCCAGGCAATCCTAATGGCAGTGATTTCGACGTGGCAGGTTTGGCAAGTGCCGATGGCCGTCATGTTGCCATCATGCCTCACCTCGAGCGCGCCTTCTTCCCTTGGCAGTGTGGCGACTACCCTGCTAACCGCAAGAATGACGAGATAACCCCATGGATTGAAGCATTCGTCAATGCTCGCAAATGGGTACAAAAGCATAAGAAATGAATTTCTATTTCGAAGCCTTTAAGATCTTCTTCAAGATAGGCGCATTTACCATTGGCGGAGGTTACGCCATGGTACCCTTGATTGAAGACGAGATAGTGAACAAGAAGAAATGGATAGAGCAGGACGATTTTCTCGACCTGCTCGCCATTGCTCAGTCGGCTCCAGGCATCCTGGCCGTCAACATCGCTATCTTCGTAGGCTATAGGCTTCGAGGCGTCAAGGGCAGTCTGGTCACCAGTTTAGGCAGCATCCTGCCATCTTTCCTGATGATACTGGCCATTGCCCTGTTCTTTGCTACCTATAAGGACAATCCCTATGTCGAGAAAGTCTTCAAGGGCATCCGTCCTGCCGTGGTAGCCCTCATTGCCGCCCCAGTATTCCGTATGGGCAAGAAAGCCAAACTCAACTGGAAGACCATCTGGATTCCAGTAGTTGCTGCCTTGCTCATCTGGCTCCTGGGCTTCTCACCAATTTGGATCATCATTGCTGCCGGTCTCGGAGGCTATCTCTACGGGAAATGTTGTATTTAGCACTGTTTTGGACATTCTTTAAGATTGGCCTGTTTGGCTTTGGAGGCGGCTACGCCATGCTCTCCCTGATCCAAGCCGAGGTAGTCACTATCCATGGTTGGCTCACCACGCAGCAATTTACCGACATCGTCGCCATCAGTCAGATGACGCCAGGCCCTATCGGCATTAATAGTGCCACCTATGTAGGCTTCACTGCCACAGGCAGCGTGTGGGGCAGTATCGTTGCCACCTTTGCTGTGTGCCTGCCCTCCTTCATCCTGATGCTCACCATCAGCAAGTTCTTCCTCAAATACCAGCACCATCCCTTGGTAGAGAGCGTCTTCAAGGGCCTGCGTCCCGCCGTGATAGGCCTCTTGGCTGCCGCCGCCCTCCTGTTGATGAACGAAGAGAACTTCGGCAACCCCGTTACCGACAAATTCCAGTTCATCACCAGTTGCCTCCTCTTCCTCATTGCCTTCGTAGCCACCAGCCGTTACAAGGCCAATCCCATCCTCATGATTGCCATCTGTGGTATTATAGGCTTAGCAATATATTAGAGCTATGTTTTTGAGACCTATAATAACGAGTATCCATAGAGAAAGATAGCTATGGGAACTTCGTAATTTGTGTTCAATTTGAATAAGAGTGTTATTTATTGAATAATGAATCCCACTTCATTTTGATGACGCCGAACATGGCTTCGCCAAAGATGCTAGTGTTCATCTTGGAAGTTCCTTCTTTGCGGTTGACGAAAATGACGGGTACTTCCTTGACGCGGAACCCCAGTTGCCAAGCAGTGAATTTCATCTCTATCTGGAAGGCATAGCCCTTGAAACGGATATTGTCGAGCTCTATCATCTGCAATACTTCCTTGCGGTAGCAAACGAATCCTGCCGTTGTGTCGTGCACAGGGATACCTGTAATCAGTCTGACATACTTTGAGGCCCCATAGCTCATCAGAATACGGCTCATAGGCCAGTCTACCACATTCACACCAGTCACGTAGCGAGAACCGATGGCTACATCTGCTCCTTCCTTGGCGCAAGCATTATAGAGACGGGGTAGGTCGAGGGGATTGTGACTGAAGTCGGCATCCATCTCGAAGATATAGTCGTAGTCTTGTTCGAGCGCCCACTTGAAACCTGCAATATAGGCCGTACCAAGGCCTAATTTACCTGTGCGCTCAATCATGTACAGGCGCTCAGGAAACTCTTCCTGCATGCGCTTTACAATAGCAGCTGTGCCGTCTGGTGAGTTGTCTTCTACTACCAGAATATGAAAGTCGTGTTCCAGTGCAAACACTGCACGGATAATCTTCTCAATATTCTCGCACTCGTTGTAAGTGGGAATAATTACCAAACTGTCGCTTCCTAAATGCATGTTATTATTTTGTTTTATATGTCACAAATGTAACTATTTTTGCTTTATGTGCTCTAATAATTCATAGCTTTTTCACTTATTTTAAAAAAAAGCCCTATATTTGCAATATTAACCTTAAATTAATAAAAAGATAAACATGAAAGAAAATCACATTTCAAGAAGAAATTTCCTGCGCGGAGCTTCTGCTGTGGCTGTGTCAAGTGTTTTGCCTGGGTCAATGAAGGCAGCTTCTGTGGATGAGGTGAAGGCTTCTGAAGCAGCTCCTGCTGAGCGCAAAGGTCCTAAGAGAGGAGTTTCATTCTACAGCTATTCAGCTGAGTTCGGTTTCGAGAAAAACCTTGAAGATTGTTTCGAAGACGTATGCGATATGGGTGCTCATGGCATCGAGATTCTGGCCAATGCACACATCGCCAACTATCCTTATCCTACTGAGGAGTGGATCAACAACTGGTGGGCGTTGTGCCGTAAGTATGACATCGAGCCAGTAGAGTATGGTCATTGGCTGGATTGCCGTTTGTATCAGGATCGTTTGCTGAATGTTGATGAGGCAGTAGAGTTCCTAAGCCGTGACTTGCATCTGGCACATCGTCTGGGCTTTAAGTTTCTGCGTACCAAGATGACGGTGAAAGACGGTGACTTGGCTCCTATTGACAACTGGCAGGATATCATCATCAAGGCGTTGCCACTAGCTGAGCGCTTGGGCTTGGTGATGTTGCCTGAAATTCATACTCCATCAAGTTTGACGGAGGGATTTATCAACGATTATGTTGATTTCATCAAGAAGACGGGTACCAAGAACTTCGGTCTGAATATCGACTTCAGCGTGTTCCGTACTACTCGTGGTCGTGAAACTCCGGGACAGACTGCTCATTACAGCAAGCCAGAGGATATTATTCCATTGCTGCCTTACATCTATTGCTGTCACGCTAAGTTGTTCCATATGAGCGACGACTTTAAAGAGACAGAGATTCCATACGAAGAAGTGTTGAAGATTATGATTGACCACAACTGGAACGGCTATCTGCTCAGCGAGTATGAGGGTAGCGACAAGTACGACCAGGGCTATGAAGTGGGTCAGACACTGCGCAAGCAGCACATCATGATGAAGAGAATTTTAGGTGATTAATGAAGGAGGAAACAGTATGGAAAAACAAGTAATACAATCTGTAGGATTTAGGAATATCACTGAGGGAGGCAAGGTTACTGGCTTCCAGGTGAAAATTCGTCTGCCTTATTACAGAGGCGTTTTCTTGAGCCAGGTAAAGGTGGGCTCTATTGTTGTCGATGGTGAGGAAATTACCAAAGACCATATCCTGTGGCGCTTGAATGGTTCTGACTATACTTGGCAGGAGATGCTGAAGGCTGGTAATGTGCACTGGAACCCATTGGAGTTGGTGACTCTGGTTGTGGATAAACCTGGTGGTTTGAAACAGGGCTATCATGACCTGAAGTACAGCTATGCCTGCACGCACTCATACATGCCGCCTATCATGGAAGAACTGATGCAGCCTGATAAACCAGAGACCGTTTATCTGGTGGAATTCGGACATATTCACAACACTCGCCGACTGATTATTGTTTAGGCGAAAAGTGACGTAATTCACAGGAAGCTCCTCCTTCAAGTGAGGAGCTTTCTTTATTAAATCAATCATTTAACAAGTTATGAATAAGAAGCCGGTTTTTATAGGAGTATGTTTGCTGATTTTTGGGCTAAAAATACAGGCTCAGCAAGTAACGAGTTATGCTACTGACGTTACTCGTACACTGGACATGACAAAGGGACAAACCACACAAGGCGTCTCTAAAACGGGGGTGCCTGAAATACAAATCAACCCCTCTATCCGTTATCAGGAAATCGATGGATTCGGGGCTGCGATCACTGGCTCCACTGCCTACAACTTGTCGTTGATGCCTGCAGCAGCAAGGCACGCTTTCTTGGAGGAAACATTTGCTCCCGATAAGTTTGGCTTCAGCTATGTGAGGGTGAGCATAGGTTGCTCAGATTTCTCTCTGAGCGAATATACACTATGTGACGAACCTGGCATTGAGCATTTCGGTTTGACGGTAGAGGAAACCAAGTATGTGATTCCTGCTTTGAAGGAAATACTCGCCATTAATCCTGCACTTAAGATTATGGGTACCCCGTGGACTTGTCCGAAGTGGATGAAAGTGAAGAGTTTGGAAGAAACAGTGCCATTTGATTCGTGGACAGGAGGACAACTCAATCCTGCATACTATCAGAATTATGCTCACTATTTTGTGTTGTGGATACAGGCCATGCAGCAGGCTGGTGTGCCTATCTATTGTGTGACTCCCCAAAACGAACCGTTGAATCGTGGCAATTCAGCTTCATTATTCATGGGTTGGAAAGAACAGCAAGCCTTTGTGAAACAGGCTTTGGGTCCTGCGTTGCGAAAGGCTGATTTGGCTGTAAAGGTTTATGCTTTCGACCATAATTACAACTACGACGATATGCCTGACCAGCAACAATATCCGTTACATATTTACGAAGATGCTGAAGCTGCCAGGTTCTTTGCTGGTGCTGCTTACCACAACTATGGAGGAAGACCATCAGAATTGCTTCGCATCCAACGTGAAGCACCAGATAAAGAGTTGGTGTTCAGTGAGGCAAGTATCGGTACTTGGAACAATGGCAGGGACTTGGAGAAGTCTCTTCTGCGAGATGTGGAGCAGTTGGGTTTGGCTACCGTCAATGGTTGGTGCAGAGGCTCCGTGGTATGGAACCTGATGCTTGACAACGATCGTGGTCCGCATCGTGGCGAAGGGGCTTGTGCCACATGCTATGGGGTAGTGGATATCGACAATACTGACTATACCACCATTACCCGCAACTCCCATTTCTATGCGATGGCACATATGAGTGTGGCAGCAAAGCCTGGTGCTTATCGCATTGCTTCCAACGATAAAGCTGCAGAAGGACTAACTTATGCTGCTTTCATCAATCCAGATGGTTCTTTTGGCTTGGTGATCAGCAATCAGGGTGAAGCCCAACAAGTAAATGTTTCCTTAAATGGTGTTGCTGCTTTCGTGGCTGAATTACCTGCAAAGGCTGTGGTGTCGTATAGCTGGAAATAAATGAAATGTATAGTTGCCATAGATTCTTTTAAGGGGTGCTTGACTTCTGTTGAGGCCAATGCTGCTGCTTGTAATGGAGTGTTGCAGAAACATCCTGATGCACAGGTGGTGCAGATTCCCGTGAGCGATGGGGGCGAAGGGTGGATAGCTGCCTTTCATGCAGCTATTGGTGGAGAACTGGTCGAGATTGATGCGCTTGACCCATTGATGCGTCCTATCCGAGCTTGCTACCTGAAGAAAGAAGATTTGGCAGTGATTGAGATTGCCAAAGCCAGTGGACTGACTTTGCTGAAACCTGAGGAACGAAACCCTATGAAGGCTACTTCCTATGGCACAGGACAACTGATAGCTGATGCTATCAGAAAAGGTTGCAAAAGGTTAATCATAGGCTTGGGTGGAAGTGCTACGAGTGATGCAGGAAAGGGAATGCTACAGGCTCTTTCGGATGCTCTCATCAATTTCCAAGATTTGCATATCAGTGTTGCTACAGATGTGGTGAATCCTTTGTGCGGACCTATGGGTGCTGCTCATGTGTTTGGTCCCCAGAAAGGTGCCACACCAGCTATGGTGGAAGAATTGGACCAACGTGCTTTAGTTTTTGCCCAACAATCTGCTCAGCAGATGGGCTACGATTGTTCCAATAAACCTGGTGCTGGTGCTGCAGGTGGCCTGGGCTATGCTTTCATGCAATATTTGCATGCCGATTGCCGATTGGGCATTGATCTGTTGCTTGATACCATCGATTTTGACAGACTATTGAAAGGTACCGACTTGGTGATTACAGGTGAAGGTGGAGCTGATGCCCAGACACTGATGGGCAAATTACCTTCGGGCATCATGCAAAGAGCTAAGAGATTTGGTATTCCTACGGCCTTGATAGCTGGAAAAATAAAAGACAAAGAGGCGCTGCTCGAAGCAGGTTTTGTTCAAGTGTTGTGCATCAATCCTGTTGATTTGCCTTTGACGGAGGCTATGAAGAAAGATGTGGCAGAAAGAAATATTGCGAATACAGTAGGGTTGCTTGTTTAAGAAGCAATTATTTTGTAATTTCGCACCCTGAAATGAAGATAGATGAATTGCAACAGCTGCTGGTGAAACATCCGCAAGTTGCGGCGATGAGCCAGCTGATTAATTCAGGTAAGGTAAAGCATATTTTTTGCGGAGGTCTCAAGGCTTCTGCCTCTTCTGTTTATGCCTCTGCGTTAATAGGTAACACCCATTGCCCCTTTGTTTTCATCTTGGGCGACCTTGAAGAAGCCGGCTATTTCTATCATGACCTTGTGCAATTGTTGGGTGATGAACAGGTGCTGTTCTTCCCTTCATCTTTCCGTAGAGCCATAAAATTCGGTCAGAAAGATGCTGCCAACGAAATATTGCGCACTGAGGTGTTGAGCCGCCTGGAGAAGAATGTTGCCAATTTGTTTGTGGTGACTTATCCTGATGCGTTGGCCGAGAAAGTGATAGCCCGCCAGGAACTGGATGAGAAGACGATCAAGATTAAGACTGGCGACCAGCTGGATATGAAGTTTGTAACTGACTTGTTGCAGCATTACGGATTTCAGTATACTGATTATGTGTATGAACCAGGACAGTATGCGCAACGAGGCAGTATCATTGATGTCTTCTCCTTCTCATCAGAATATCCCTATCGTATAGACTTTTTTGGCGATGAGGTGGACAGTATCCGTACCTTCGAAATTGAGAGCCAGTTGTCGAAAGATAAAAAAGACAGCATAGTCATTGTGCCAGATCTCAGTGCAGGATTGTCGCGTGAGGGGGATGGTGGTATGGTGTCTTTCCTTGATTTCCTGCAACCCGAAACCATGGTGGTGATGCGTGATTTGTTCTGGTTGCGCGAACGTATTCAACAGGTGCATGATGAAGCTTTGACGGAGCAAGCCAAGTTGGCTCGTGAAGCAGAAGAACAGGGGAAGCTGATATTGGAAGGGAAGCTAACTGATGGCGATGAGTTTATGCACAAGGTGGTGGCATTCAGACGAATGGAGATTGGCTTGAAACCTACTGGTACTCCTGATGCCTCTCTGTCGTTTGACACAGATATACAACCTATCTTCCATAAGAATTTCGACTTGTTGAGTGAACGTCTTCAGCAATATATGGCTGATGGCTATCGTTTGTTTATCTGTAGCGATAGCAAAAAACAAACAGAACGTATCAAGGCTATTTTTGACGATAGGGGTGACAACATTGAGTTCACTGCTGTTGAGAAGACAATACACGAAGGTTTCGTTGACCATCAGCAACGCATATGTTTGTTTACTGACCATCAGATATTTGGCCGTTTCCATAAATATAACCTTAAGAGTGATAAGGCGCGAAGTGGTAAGATTACACAAAGTCTGAAGGAACTCAACGAGTTCCAATTGGGTGACTATGTGGTGCATACCGATCATGGTGTGGGGCGTTTTGCTGGTTTGGTGCGCATCCCTAATGGCAACACCACGCAGGAGGTGATGAAACTAGTGTATCAAAATGATGATGTGGTGTTCGTCTCTATCCATTCGCTGCATAAGGTATCGAAATACAAGGGCAAAGACGGTGAACCTCCTCGCCTGAATAAATTGGGTTCAGGAGCTTGGGAACGCATCAAGGACAGAACCAAGACCAAGATAAAAGACATTGCTCGTGATCTTATTAAACTGTATGCTGCTCGTAGGGATGAGAAGGGCTTTGCTTATAGTCCCGACAGCTTTATGCAGAAAGAGTTGGAGGCATCGTTCCTTTATGAGGATACGCCTGATCAGAGCAAGGCAACTGCTGATGTGAAGGCCGATATGGAGAGCGACCGCCCGATGGACCGTCTGGTGTGTGGTGATGTGGGCTTTGGTAAGACAGAGGTAGCTATTAGGGCTGCTTTCAAGGCTGTGAGCGATAACAAGCAGGTAGCTGTATTGGTGCCAACTACCGTACTGGCTTATCAGCATTATCAAACTTTCAAGGACAGACTTAAAAATATGCCTTGTCGTGTTGAATACCTGAGTCGTGCCCGCTCGGCAAAAGATGCCAAACAAATTCTTGCTGACTTAGCAGAGAACAAAGTAAACATCCTGATTGGTACCCATAAGATTTTAGGCAAGGAAGTAAAATTCAAAGACTTGGGATTGCTGATTATCGATGAGGAACAGAAGTTTGGCGTGAGTACCAAAGAGAAATTGCGCCAAATGAAAGTGAATGTTGATACCCTAACGATGTCGGCTACTCCGATTCCTCGAACTTTGCAATTCTCACTGATGGGAGCACGTGACCTTTCTGTTATTCAAACCCCACCTCCCAACCGTTATCCCATACAGACTGAAGTACATACTTTCAATGAGGAGGTGATAGCTGATGCCATCAATTTTGAGATGAGTCGCAATGGACAGGTGTTCTTTGTCAACAATCATATTTCTAACCTGGAAATACTCAAAAATTTGATTTTGAAGCATATTCCGGATTGTCGTGTAGCTATAGGGCATGGACAGATGGATCCTGCTGCCTTAGAGGAAATTATTATGGGTTTCGTGAATTACGACTATGATGTTTTGCTTTCTACTACTATTGTGGAGAACGGAATCGACATCCCCAATGCCAATACCATAATCATCAACGAAGCACACAATTTCGGCCTTTCCGACCTGCACCAGATGCGAGGCAGGGTGGGACGTAGTAACAAGAAAGCTTTCTGCTACTTGTTGGCTCCTCCATTATCTACGCTTACACAGGAAGCTCGTCGCCGTTTGCAAGCCATTGAGAACTTCTCTGGATTAGGAAGTGGCATACATATCGCTATGCAAGATCTCGACATTCGTGGTGCAGGCAATATGCTGGGTGCTGAACAAAGTGGCTTTATTGCCGATGTGGGTTATGAAACCTATCAGAAGATTTTAGGAGAAGCTGTGCATGAGCTGAAGATGGAAGAGTTCAGTGAACTGTTTGTTGAGGCTAACAACCAAAATGAAGAAGATAGGGGTGAGCATTATGTAGATGAATGTCAGATTGAGAGTGACCTTGAATTGCTCTTGCCTGCTAACTATGTTGTGGGTAGCAGTGAGCGTATGTTGTTGTATCGTGAACTCGATAATCTTTCTACCGATAAGGATGTAGAGGACTTTAAAATCAAATTATTGGATAGATTTGGTCCTATACCCCAAGAAACAGAAGAGCTCCTGCGTATAGTGCCTTTACGAAAGTTGGCAGCAAGGTTGGGGGTGGAGCGGATTTTCCTGAAAGGCGGACGTATGACGTTGTTTCTGGTATCAAATCCTGAGAGTCCTTATTATAAGGGTAAGATGTTTGGCAAACTCATCGACTATATGATGAAATACACTCGCCGTTGTGAATTGAAGGAACGTAATGACCACAAACGTTCCATGTTGGTGAAGGATGTTGAGAGTGTGGAGCATGCGCTGCTCGTTCTTCAAGAGATCTATGCTATGGGCGAAGTTCAATGACGCCCATATAGCTTGTCAATTAGGTCGGTGCGATGAATGCGTCGCAATTCGTTGATGATTTCACGCTTTTGCTCTGGCTGATACCAGAAGAAGAAAAGACGTTGCGCAAGTTTCTCTCGTTGCGTGCGAGCACTGAACACAGGCTCTAAGGTATAGGGATGAAATCCTGTGTACCATGTTTCTGTTGATACGGTCATTGGGGTAGGCGTGAAGTCCTGCACTTGTTCCAAGTGAAAATCGAGCTTCTTTGTGATCACAGCCAATTCTGCCATATCTTCCTCTTTGCATCCAGGGTGACTGCTGATAAAATAAGGGATAATCTGTTGTCGCAGATTCTCTTGGGTATTGATGCGGTCGAATATCTTCTTGAACTCCTCAAACAGTTTGAACGAAGGTTTGCGCATGAGGTAAAGTACATCATCGCTTGTATGCTCGGGTGCTACTTTTAATCTGCCACTAACATGTTTGGTAATCAATTCTTTAGTGTATTGCTGGTTGGCTTTGTTAATTTCTTCATTCTCATTTCTGTGTAGTAGTAAATCATAACGCACACCACTTCCAATAAAGCTTTTCTTAATGCCAGGCAAAGCGTCAACAGCGTGATAAATATCCAATAACGGACGATGGTCATTGTTTAAGTTTTTACATACTGATGGGTGGGCACATGATGGGCGTTTACACTTCTTACACAACTCCAGGTTCTTCCCGTGCATACGGTACATGTTTGCAGAAGGACCCCCCAAATCGCTCAGATAACCTTTGAAGTCTGGCATTTGTATTACCTTCTTCACCTCTTTCAGGATACTCTCTTTACTACGACTAACGATAAATTTACCCTGATGTGCAGAGATGGTGCAGAAAGCACAACCACCAAAGCATCCTCTGTGCAAGTTGATGCTGAACTTTATCATGTCGTAGGCAGGAATGCGCTTGCCTTTATATTTAGGATGAGGCAAACGAGTATAGGGTAAGTCAAACGAATGGTCCAACTCAGCTTCCGTCATAGGAGGGTAGGGTGGATTCACTACCACTATTTGCTTGCCCGTTTGTTGCAGAATACGTTGTGCGCTCCACTTGTTGCTCTCCTCTTCAATATGTCTGAAATTGGCTGCTTCCTTCTTCTTGTCCTTCACACATTCTTCGTGTGAGAACAGAATAATATCAGTTTCTTGTTGCTCAATGTTGTTAGTAAGATAAGCAATCTGAGGCGTGTCAGTCAGTGGTTCGCCACGCTCTATCTTGCGAGCAATCTCCACTACAGTTTTTTCGCCCATGCCATACATCAGAAGGTCAGCACCACTGTCCAATAAGATGCTCGGGCGTACGCGATCTTCCCAGTAGTCGTAGTGGGTAAGTCGTCGCATACTGGCCTCGATGCCCCCTAAGAATACAGGAACATCGGGGAATAGCTGTTTAAGAATCTTAGTATAAACAATACTGGGGTAATCGGGCCTCATGTCTGTACGCCCATCAGGGGTATAAGCGTCTTCATGACGGATGCGCTTGTTGGCCGTGTATTTGTTGACCATGCTGTCCATACACCCCGGACTGACACCAAAAAACAATCTTGGTTTGCCCAGTTTCTTGAAGTCACGCAAATCGTCACGCCAGTTGGGTTGCGGCACAATGGCCACCTTCAGTCCTTCTGCCTCGAGTATTCGTCCGATAACAGCTGCACCAAATGAAGGGTGGTCAACATAGGCATCGCCACTGAACAGAATCACGTCCAGTTCGTCCCATCCCCTCAATTCCATTTCTTTTTTAGTGGTAGGTAACCAGTCTGTTAAGTTGTTCATACTATAACCAGTCTGTCACTTTGCTCAAACTTCAGAATTCTCAGTTGGATTCTCTACTTCAGGATGCTCTGCGTTCCAAGTAGTATAAAGTGCCATCAGTTTCTGCAGACCAAAAGCCTTCATGTTGTCGTGATAGATTACATCAATACACAAGTTCAGCAAGTCTTTTATGTCGCCATTCTCTGCTGCTATGAGTGAACGCACACTGAGTTTCAGTTTTTCAAGCACATTCTCATCCACAAAACCATTGCTGTCGGTCAGGTTATTGAATAACCCATATTTGCGGATAGTCGTTAAGTGGTTGTCGCTGATTTGCATCGAGCGCGTTCCACTTTGGTTTGTCTGTATGGTGTACATATCTCTATTTTTTAATTGTTGTGACAAATATAATCATATTATTTGAAATATCAACCTATTGCCTCTTTCAATTGTAGCAAAGCTTGTTGAAGCACACTGCGTGGGCATCCTACATTCAAGCGCATAAAGCCTTTACCCTCTTTGCCGAACATGGTTCCATCGTTCAGCGCCAGATGAGCCTTATCTACAAATAGGTTCACCAGTTCTTCCTGGCTAAGACCCAGTTTTCTGCAATCCAGGAATATCAGATACGATGCCTGAGGTTTCAACATACTGATAGCTGGAATGTTGTCTTTTAGGAATTGTTCAGTAAAGTCAATGTTCGCTTGTACATATGCCAGCATTTGTTTCAGCCACTCTTCCCCTTGTTCGTAGGCTGATGCACAAGCAGAATAAGCAAACATATTGCCCATAGATAGTTCACTCGATTCCATGAACTTATTGAACTTCTCTCGAATCATGGGGTTGAAGATCAAACTGTAAGAGCTACTGATTCCAGGCATATTAAACGCTTTGCTGGGTGCCATGAATGTTATACTGTTCATGCGGGCTACCTCTGATATAGTAGAAAACGAGTGGTGCTTATACCCAGGCAACGTGAGGTCAGCGTGTATCTCGTCACTTACCACCAGTGTGTCATTCTCTTTGCATATTTCTGCTACTCGTTGCAACTCCTCCACTTTCCAAACTCTTCCTCCAGGGTTGTGAGGGTTACATAAGATAAACATCTTGCATTCCTTAATATCATGTCTGAAACGCTCGAAATTGATATTGACTTGTCCATCGTAGATGTCCAGTTGATTGTACACAACCTCTCGGTTATTGTGCTCAGATACCAAGAAAAACGGATGATAAACAGGAGGTTGTACCATTACTTTGTCGCCTGGTTGAGTAAAGCAGTTCAAAGCAAAAGCAATGCCTCTTACAATGCCTGGCACAAAGCAGATGTCTTGTAGTTGAACCTTGATGCCATGATGTCTGTCCACCCACTTGATAATGTTGTCATACCATCTCTGACAAGGTTGTGTGTACCCAAGAATTCCAAGGTCTAATTGCTGTCGTATGGAATCAATAATGAACGATGGCGTACGGAAATCCATATCAGCCACCCACATAGGTAGCAAATCGTCACGTCCCCAATTCTCAAGCACGGCATCATATTTCACACAATCTGTGTCTTTGCGCACGATAATCTCATCAAAATCGTATTTCATTAAATATGGATAGTTTTATTAGTTTCAAAGATAATGCAAAGATAGATTATTTCAACAAAATAAAAAAGCCCCGAAAGCATTAAAGCTTCAGGGCTTTCTAAACGTCAGGCATCTTGTTTCTCCTGCATGTCAATTTCCTCACCTTTCTTGTCGTAGAATTTATATTGCAAGAAAGCGAGACTTTGATCAGGAATAACGCCGATGCTAAATCCATACTTCATCTGCCATTGTCTTTTAATAGATAGCAGTCCTTTGTTGACATAAGCTGCCACATAAGGATGTATGTGTAATGAGAATTTGTTTATCTTCACCTTGTTCACCAGGTAGTCTATTTTGCTCTCCAATGAGTCTGTAAAGAGGATAGACGGTCGAATCTTACCCTTGCCAAAGCAGGTTGGGCATGTTTCCATCGTGTCTATGTCCAATACAGGCCTTACCCTCTGTCGAGTAATTTGCATGAGTCCGAATTTGCTCAAAGGCAAGATTTTATGCCTTGCCCTGTCTTTTTGCATATTCGCGCACATTCTTTCATATAGCTTCTGACGGTCTTCCGCCAATGCCATATCAATGAAATCCACTACGATGATGCCCCCCATATCACGCAATCTGAGTTGTCGTGCCAGTTCGTCGGCGGCACCCAAGTTTACTTCCAGTGCGGTTGTTTCCTGATTGTTGGTCTTCGTACGATTTCCGCTGTTCACGTCAACTACGTGCAAGGCTTCCGTATGTTCAATAATCAGGTAAGCACCACTCTTGTAGGAGATAGTACGTCCGAACGACGACTTGATCTGCTTGGTTACTCCAAAGTTGTCATAGATAGGAAGTTCGCCTTTGTACAGCTTCACGATTCCTGCCTTCTCAGGGGCTATGATTGATACATAATCCTTGATTTCGTTATATTCAGCTTCATCGTTTACATAGATGTGCTCGAAATCAGGATTGAACAAGTCACGCAACATACCTACGGCACGGCTTGTCTCTTCGTAAATCAGTGTCGGAAATTTCGTTGCCTTCTGCACTTTCAGCATGGCATCATCCCATCTCTTCAGCAAGACTTTAAGTTCTGCGTCGAGTTCTGCTACACGTTTTCCTTCGGCTACCGTCCTGACGATTACCCCAAAATTTTTGGGCGTTATACTCATCAGCAACTGCTTGAGGCGTGCACGCTCTTCACTCGATTTAATTTTTTGCGATACGGAAATCTTATCGTCGAAGGGCATGAGTACCAGATACCTGCCGGCAAACGACAGTTCTGTTGTTAGTCTTGGCCCTTTAGTTGAGATAGGTTCCTTAACAATCTGCACCACCACTTCTTGTCCCACTTCCAAGTAGTCGGATATTGATCCTTCTTTCGGTAGGGTAGGCATTATAGGTGCCTTGCTTATGGGGTTCAGTTTCTTCTTGTTGCTTAAAACTTGCTTGACATACTTGTTTGCAGAGCTGAATTTTTCGCCCAAGTCTAAGTAGTGAAGAAATGCTTCCTTCTCGTATCCCACATCCACGAAGCATGCATTGAGTCCAGGCATTATTTTCTTAATGCGTCCCAAATAAATGTTGCCCACGTTGAAAGCTGTGTTGTTGCCTTCTTTCTGAAGTTCTACCAACTGTTTGTCTTCCAACAGGGCGATGGAAACCTCCTTAGGTTTCACATCCACCACAAGTTCGTTAGTCACTGGGTTACTTTTATAAAAAAGTTAAAGATCTCTTTTGTCTTTCGACAAACATAATTTACAATTATAAATAATAAGGACAAACTTGAACAATAAACACTCAAATTTGTCCTTCTTATTTATTACAAATCAGACCAAGAAATGTTTACTTGCTCTTATGCCTATTCTTTCTTAGTCTTTTCTTACGCTTATGCGTAGCCATCTTATGTCTTTTTTTCTTCTTTCCGCTTGGCATAGCTTTCGAAAATTAAAGGGTTAATAAATTATTTTTTTACTTGCAGTGTAAAAGTCTTAGCTGGCTTGAAAGCTGGAATGTTATGCTCTGGAATGATCAGGGTAGTATTCTTAGAGATGTTACGAGCGGTCTTCTGAGCGCGCTTCTTAACAATAAAGCTACCAAAACCACGGAGATATACATTCTCCTCTTTCTCCAAAGAGTTTTTAACTGCTTGCATAAATGCTTCTACTGTAGCGGTAACTGACTTCTTGTCTACGCCAGTACTCTTGGCGATTTCGTTAATGATATCAGCTTTAGTCATTTCTTTATAATTTTTAGTTAGTTAGTATTTTCGGACTGCAAATATACTACCTATTTTCTAAATCCCAAAACAGGAATGCCTTTTTTTTTATAAAAACTCGCATTTTGAGTAAATTAAGTATTTACTTCCTTCGCTTTTTATTATTTTTGTGGTCGTTTTTATCGAAAAATAACCATGAGCTTTTTTAGTCATACTATATTAACATGGTATAGCCGTCATCGCCGTGACTTGCCTTGGCGTAATACCACCGACCCCTATCGCATTTGGATATCGGAGATCATCCTTCAACAGACGCGTGTGAGTCAGGGCTATGACTATTTCCTTCGTTTCATGGAGCGCTTCCCCAATGTACAGACATTGGCTGAGGCTCCTGAAGATGAGGTGATGCGTCTTTGGCAAGGACTGGGATATTACTCGCGTGCCCGTAACCTGCATGCAGCAGCCAAAAGCATATGCAACAGACAATCAGCATCACACTGTCAAGTCATTAACGATATGGCGAAAAGCGAAGGGGAGCCAATGGTTTCACCAACTTCGGAAGAGGAAGGCGATTGTCTGTTTCCTAAGTCATTTGAGGAGGTGCGGGCACTCAAAGGGGTAGGCGATTATACAGCTTCAGCTATCTGCTCGTTTGCCTACAACATGCCATATGCCGTAGTGGATGGCAATGTATATCGTGTGTTAGCCCGTTATTTCGGCATCCACGAGCCTATTGATACTACGCAAGGCAAGAAGTTGTTTGCTGCTTTGGCACAAGACCAGCTCGATCGTTCTTGTCCGGCTGATTACAACCAGGCTATCATGGATTTTGGCGCTTTGGTGTGCACTCCATTGTCGCCTTCGTGTGCATCCTGTCCGTTGGCAGAGAGTTGCGAGGCATTGCGTACTCATCATGCAGATGTACTGCCTGTCAAAGCGAAGAAGCTCGTCCCCAAGACTCGCTACTTCCACTACTTGTGGGTGATTGCCGGTGACCAAACTTTTATTCATAAACGCACCGAACGTGATATCTGGCAGAACCTCTATGAATTACCTGTTGTAGAAAGTGACCATCAGCTCACACCTACTGAGTTGCTGAAAGCCATTCAACCTCAGATAGCTGAAGGCGAAGAGCCGCATCTCTCTTTGATTCAGCAAGGCGTGAAGCATGTACTTACCCATCGCATTATCATGACCGATTTCTACCAACTCATTTTGCCCGTATGTACCCGATCGTTCGCCACCTGTCAACAGGTAAAGATAGGGAAAGTGTCCGACTATGCTTTCCCCCGTCTCATCACCAATTTTATAGCACACCTTCCTGTTGATGTATGAGGCATTCTGTTGGCTTTCCCCTTTTCCAGGTATAAATGAAGATGCATGATTATTGTCGTTTTTTTTTAGAGAAATCATGTAGAAAAACTTGCAAGATGCAAGAATTTAGTTTACTTTTGTGCCGAACAATTAATTTTAATAAATAACAGTTATGAATAAAGCGATTTTAATTGGTAATGTTGGCAGAGATCCCAACGTAAGATACTTTGAAGGAGGACGTGCGGTAGCACAAGTAACCTTGGCAACCACCGAACGTGGTTATACACTCCAAAACGGCACCCAGGTACCCGATCGTACTGAATGGCACAATCTGGTGTTCCGTAATGGTATGGCTCAGACCGTAGAGAAATATGTACACAAGGGCGACAAACTCTATGTGGAAGGAAAAATATTTACCCGTAACTATGACGACCAGAGTGGCATCAAGCGTTATGTAACTGAAATCTATGTCGATGAGATGGAGATGCTTACGCCTAAGACCAACCAGTCGGCACCAACGGCACCTCAGTCAGTTGCTCCTGCGGCTCAACCCGTTGCTCCCACGCGACAGGAAGCTGAATCAGCAAAAGACTTGCCGTTTTAACAACATGTTTAACTAATTTGTAATTCTTTGGACTCAGACTCGTTTTTATCTCAGCTTTCAGCTGTATTTAATGACATCACTATCCAGCAGCCATCAGCAGCGGCGATTATAGCCATTGTTGTGGCTGCTTTTCTGTTGCTTTTCTCAGCTTTTGCTTCGGCATCCGAGATTGCTTTTTTTTCTCTCTCTCCCACTGATCTCAGCATCATTGAAGAAAAGAAAAGCCCTGCAGACAAGCGTATTGCACGTTTGCTCAGCGACAAAGAACGCTTGTTGGCTACCATCCTTATAACCAACAATTTTGTCAATGTGACTATTATTCTGTTGTGCAACTACTTCTTCATGCAGGTGTTTCGCTTTGCCTCACCTTTGGCAGAGTTCATTATCCTTACCGTTTTGCTCACCTTCCTCCTGTTGCTTTTCGGTGAGATAGTACCCAAGATTTATTCTGCACAAAACACATTGAAGTTCTGTCGCTTTGCCGCTCCTGGCATAGGCTTTTGCAGTTCGTTGTTCAGTCCTTTGGCCAAGACTTTGGTACATAGCATGTTCTTCATGAACAAATATTTCTCTCCCAAGAAGCACAATGTGTCTGTTGACGAACTGGAACAGGCTCTTGAGCTGACCGACAAACAACAGATTTCTGACGAGAGTACCATCCTGCAAGGCATTATCCGCTTTGGTGGAGAAACGGCCAAGGAGGTGATGACCTCCCGTATGGATATGGTGGCGTTAGATATCCGTACTCCCTACAAGGATGTGATGAAAAGCATCATCGATAATGTCTATTCTCGCATACCCATCTATCAGGGAACGGTGGATAGCATAAAGGGTGTATTGTACATCAAGGATCTGTTGCCACATTTGGGGAAGGCCGACAATTTCCATTGGCAATCACTTATTCGTCCTCCCTATTTCGTGCCTGAGACCAAGAAGATTGACATGCTGCTCAAGGACTTTCAGACCAGCAAGGTGCACATCGCCATTGTTGTGGATGAGTTTGGCGGTACTTCCGGTCTGGTAACGATGGAGGACATTATCGAGGAAATTGTAGGAGAAATTCGCGACGAGTATGATGAAGAGGATCGCTCGTTTGCCAAGATAGACGACCATACCTGGGTGTTTGAGGCCAAGACATTGCTTACCGACTTCTATAAGATTACCCAACTCAACGAAGATACGTTCGAAGAGGCATCTGGCGAGAGTGACACCGTTGGTGGCTTGCTGCTCGAGCTCAAGGGGGAGTTCCCCAAGGTGCACGAGAAGATTATCTATCAGGGCTATGAGTTCGAGGTGCTTTCGCTCGACAAGCGTCGCATCCTGAAAGTCAAGTTCAAGATTCTTCCCAAAGAACAATAAAAAAGAGCTGCTCAATCGAGCAGCTCTTTTCTTTCTTTGCTATTGCTTGCATCAACTACCTATATCAATCATTGGCATAGTTCAAGAGCTGAACCTCCGAGGCTAATTTTATTTTGCTTTTGCTAAGGGAAAATAGACGACCATAGGTCTTATTTGATTTTCCCTTTTTACGCAAAATCTTCATAAAATCTTAACGCCTCTCCACTTATGCTCTTTCACTATGCAATGTTTCAAGCCGGTAGTTTTCTTTGCGACCAAGAGAATAACTTGATGGTGGAGCCGACATTCTTCTCTGCAGCGTATAGAAAATCGGGAAAGTTTTCCGCATAAAAACGTAAACTGTTTGAGCGTTAGCGAGTTTTTGCGTTTTAGGAAAACGTGAGTGATTTTTAGTGGAAGAGATGCAGTCGGCGAAGCCATCAAAGTATGATGAAAGCAAAGAAAAGCAATTAGATAGCAAAAAAATAGAGCTGCCCAAACGGACAGCTCTTGAACTATGTCGATTGTTGAGATAGGTAGTTAAATCAATTCTTCATTGAACGAAGGAATGCCGTACAATCCTCGAAAGTCTTGAACGTATGCTCCTCCGGCACCAAGTCAGGAATCACATCCATCGTCTTCAGCATATACATTGGCTGAGGTTGGATAATGGTCATCAGTACTGTTGCCCCATGCGACTGAATATCCTTGATGGCCGTCTCCATAGCATACAGACCACTCTGGTCCATGAAGCTCACCAATCGCATGCGGATAATCACGATCTTCGCATCAGCCGGCACATCGTTCATCACACTCTGGAACTTGGTGATGGTGCCGAAGAAGATAGGGCCATTCAGACGCTGAATATAGATGCGGTCCTTCAGGCTCTCAGGAATGCCACCCTCATCAGCCCACGGACTTTCCTTGTCGAAGTTGGTCATCACAGACGAACTGTAACCACCCTCTACCAGGTCGCTTGCGCGTTTCATGAACAACACACAGGCAATCACCATACCAATGCCTACGGCCGTCAGCAAATCCACCAATACCGTCAGACCAAATACGATGAGCAACACACTGGCATCGGCCTTGGGAATCTTCGGCAAGTCCTTGAAACCCTTGAAGTCGATAATGCCCCATCCAACGGTAATCAGGATACCAGCCAATACCGACAGAGGCACATAGCGCACCAGTCCGCCGAGACCCAGCAAGATGGCTAACAGTAATAAAGAGTGAATCATACCGCTGATTTTGGTGCGACCACCGCTCTTCACGTTCACTACTGTACGCATGGTGGCACCAGCACCACCAATGCCACAGAACAGACCACCCATCATGTTGCCGATACCCTGGCCAATCAACTCTTGGTTGCTGTTGTGGTGCGTCTTTGTAATGTTGTCGGCCACCACTGAAGTCAGCAAGGTGTCGATACTGCCCAGACCAGCTAAAGTCAAGCCCGGCACGATAGCTACCTTGATAGTCTCATACCAGTCGATGCCAGCCAGTGAGATGTTCGAGTTGGCAAAGAAAGGCATGGGCAATCCGCCAGGGATGGCACCAATCAGCAAGCGGTCTTCCATCTTGAGAAACAGTGATACCACCGTCATTACCAACAATGCCACCAATGTAGCAGGTACCTTCTTTGATATCTTCGGCATCAGCCATATTATAGCGATGGTACCCAAGCCCAATAGCAATGCCTCATAGGAAATGCCACCCGACAAGCGCTCAGGCAACTCCACAATCATGTCTATTGTCAGCACGGGAGATTTTAAACCTACCAAAGCATACAGTTGCTGCAAGATGATGATGACGCCAATACCGCTCATAAAGCCCGACAATACGGGATAGGGTATGTACCTCACATACTTGCCTATCTTGATGACACCAAACAGTATCTGGAACAGACCACAGAACAGACCTGCCATCGACATACTGATAAGTACGGCACTCAGAGAGTGTTGCGATGCCCACACACCACTGATCAAGGAAGCGGTAATCACCGTCATCGGACCTGTAGGACCACTTATCTGTGAATGTGTTCCGCCAAAGAGCGATGCAAAGAAGCCCAGTAAGGTAGCACCCACCAGACCTGCCAATGCACCTATCGAACTGGCTGCTGGGTCGTCAACACTGCCAAATGCTTGGATACCAAAGGCCAAAGCCAAAGGTAAAGCGACAATTCCGGCAGTAATTCCTCCGAAAATGTCGCCCTTCAAATTGTTTGTTTCAATAAAAGCCATAGTTGTATATTAATTTGAGGCTGCAAAATTACTGCATTTTTATCATATGACAATGAAAATACAACAAATAATGATGCATAAAAACAGACATACGTTTCTGCAGTGTTAAGAAAATCGAGAAAACTTGTGCAAACCGAACGTAATAAAGCTTGCTTAAATTGCTGAGGTGCAGCCAAGTTTATCTAAAGTTTTCCGTATGAAAGCGCAAACTGTTTGAGTGCAGCGAGTTTGCGGTATGGAAAACGTGAGCAATTATTAGTGGAAGAAACTCAGACAGTTTTATTCATCATTATGAAGTGACTTCTTTGCTTCCTCCCACAAGGCATCCATTTCCTCCAGCGTCATGTCCTTGAGGTTGCGCCCCTGCTTGATGCTATGCTCCTCCACGTAGTTGAACCGACGGATAAACTTCTGGTTGGTGTGCTCCAACGCGTTGTCAGGATTGATATGAAGCAGACGAGCCGCATTGATCAGACTGAACATCACGTCTCCAAACTCAGCTTCCGCTTCCTCCTTCGTCATACCTTTCGATGCTTCTTCAAACTCTGCAATCTCCTCCTTCACCTTCTGCCAGGCTCCCGATGCATCCTCCCAGTCGAACCCCACGTTGCGTGCCTTGTCCTGTATGCGATATGCCTTGATGAGGGTAGGAAGAGAGTTAGGCACCCCGCTCAGTACCGTCTTGTTGCCCCCCTTCTCCTTTATTTTCAGCTGTTCCCAATTCTGCAGCACTTGTCCCACATTCTCGGCCACCGCATCGCCATAGATATGAGGATGGCGGTATATCAGCTTGTCGCATAGACGGTCGCACACATCCTTGATGTCAAACTCACCCTTCTCGTCGCCAAACTTGGCATAGAAGCACACGTGCATCAGCACATCGCCCAGTTCCTTGCAAATCTCCTTGTCGTCATTGTGCATCAGTGCATCACATAACTCATAGGTTTCCTCAATCGTGTTCGGACGCAGACTCTCGTTCGTCTGCTTCCTGTCCCACGGACATTTCTCCCTCAGCTCGTCAATGATGTCGAGCAGTCGCCCGAAGGCCTCCATCTTTTCTTCCTTGCTATGCATTTTGTTTTACAGATTACGTTCTTTATTTTGTTGATTGATGCTCATACGCAATAATCAGTCCCACCACCTCCGAATAGTTCTTGGTTCCCCCCTTCACCCTATTGTATTTCAGGTAGAGGTTATACACATACTCCTGCACCTCGCCGATGATGTCGTTATATCTTTCCTGCCAATAGGCTCTGTCGCTCTCGATCAGTGATTTTATCTCCGGTCGCAGACTGTCATACAATTTTTGATAGTCTTCAGCACCCATCAGCATCCTGGCATTGTTGAACACATGCCTCAATATTGAGTAATACCCACTGAAACGGATACCTTTGTCGGTCGATTGCGTGGTAGCGAGGAAGGCGTAGAAGTTTGCCTCACCCTCCGAAGTGATGCCTTGCAAGTGAGCATATTCGTGCGCATAAGTAGCAGCAAAGCTATGAGGCAGTACATCACCGTTCAACGTAAACTCGCAGAAGAAAGGAGCCATGCTTCCCGTTACCCCCACCATCGATGCCAAAGGCGTGTAGAGCATCGTCTTCACCTGAGGGTTCACCACGCGGATGCGGTTAAATCCTTGAAGTTTATACGCACTCATCACATTAGTCTTTACCTTCTCCACATCCTTGGTTTCCACCACGGTATAATTGTTGTTCAATGCTTCCACATACCGTTGTGCGAAGTCACTGAATACCTCCTCGTCAAATGCCACAGGATGCGTGCTTGTCCGTTGGTAGTAGTTGGGTTGTCCGTAGTTCAGGCCCCATGCCCAGTAGAACCACACAAACAGCCATAGCAGATACTCCACCACATTTCCCATCGCCTTCAGGAATTTCTTCTTGGGCATCACCAGGGCATAGAGCGGATAAAGGATAATCCACAGAATGCTCAGCATCACGAAAACCTCGCCAATAGAAAACGGAATCCATGAAGAAGCATTTGCGAGCAACGAACCAATGACCGGATAGATGCTGTTCGCATAGAACGCATTGCCACCGGGCACCATCATCATGGCGAAGGTAATCGCCAGTAGCACGCCCAACAGCCATCGCCTGACGTTTATTTGCTTCATGGAAGCCCGAGTTTTCGTCCTTGTCTTTACCATTATTAATGATTTTGTCTGCAAATTTAGCCATTTTCCCGATGTATATCGTTATTCCTGCCCATATTTTGCAAATTAGTGGCTGGTTCACAACAGTCGCATCTATGATTACAGGTCGTATGTCGGACTACATAGATGGCGATAGAGTATATAAACAGACAATCCCCCAAGTCGGGGGATGTCATTTACATATAGATAGGACCATGTCCCATACACGAGGTCGTGCTGATGGCTGTCAGTGCAGCCGTAAGAACCGATATTACCAGTTGGATAACCGATTTCCAAAATTCTTTGTTCTTCATAATACTTTAGTTTAGGTCTAGGTTAATACTTTACTTTTACCCCTCTGGCTCTCCGAGCCACCTCCCCTTTGCAGGGGGAGGAGCTTTGAGAACTGCCCCTCTGGCTGCTCCCTTTACATGGGGTGGAGCTTTAGGGAGCTGCTCCCCTGATTTATTAGGGGAGCTGTCCGAAGGACTGAGGGGTGCTTAGAACTGTCCCCTTGGCTGCTCCCTTTACATGGGGTGGAGCTTTGAGAACTGTCCCCTTGGCTGCTCCCCTTACATGGGGTGGAGCTTTAGGGAGCTGCTCCCCTGATTTATTAGGGGAGCTGTCCGAAGGACTGAGGGGTGCTTAGATCTGCATATCGCTGCCACCACCGTTGCCACCTCCACCGTCGTTGCCACCCGTTGAGCCGCCAGTATTGCCGCCAGTACTTGGCACACTGCCACCCGAGCGAGTTACTGCCACTGCCGTAGAGATAGGGGTAAGCGTCTGCATCTTGCGAATCTTGCCGTTGAGAGTCACCTCCTTGGTATCCACGATGTTGCGGAGCTCCAGGGCGCAAGCCTCCTTGAAGGCCTTGCCACTGATGTTGTCCAGCTTAGAGGTGTCAGGCAGGAAGCGGATGTGAATAGCCTCCACGATGTCGTTGGGGTCGAGACCCTCCATCTCGGCGATGCTGGAAATTGCTGCATCCTTCTTCACCTGAGCCGTAGGGTAGAAGGTTCCCAATCCACCCAGCTGCACAGGAACACCCTGTGAAACCAATTCGGGAAGACATTCGGTGATCTTAATGAGTACAGCCTCGAGTACATCACGTCCGAAGATGCTGCCATGATCGGTCATGTGCTTTGCGAATCCGCGCAGAGAGAGCGTTTTCTGCACATCCACCTCAGGATAATACTTGCCGTAACCGGCGTTTCCAGTGATTTTGTTTTGGCGCAGGTTGATACCCAGCGCAATTTTTTCTTTTGCCATAGTTAAAAGGTTGTTTAGTTGTTTGTAACCAATTTCGTCGCGACTCGGCATAGCCCATGCTAGCCTGGCTCTGCACTCGCTGCTTCGAAAAGTGTTTTTGTTTTGTGACGAAATACACCGAGTCGTCGCTTCTCGCTTTTTTACCCCTCTGCCCCTTTGGGGCACCTCCCCTAAGTCAGGGGAGGAGTAAGTTCTGATTAATCATACCATTTGCACTTAGGCATTTGTACTGCTCCCCTGATTTATTAGGGGAGCTGTCAGCTTGCTGACTGAGGGGTATGGGTTTGTTCATGAACTGCAATCAAGATTCTTCGCTCGCCACCGCCGTGGCCTTTGGCTGGTTGCCAGCTCTGTTTCCAAATTGCTTCTGCAAAGTTACA
>Ga0256404_1000156_pt1 | contig 165452 bp, 157 predicted proteins | sample RumenRJG_01DNA_FD_185990 | JGI IMG/M metagenome (GOLD analysis project Ga0256404, IMG submission 185990) | Bovine rumen microbial communities from Lethbridge, Alberta, Canada - RJG_01 | ecosystem: Host-associated > Mammals > Digestive system > Stomach > Rumen | place: Canada: Alberta...
TTACCATTTTCAGCTTCTCTTCCGAGCTGAACTTTCTTCTTGTTCTTCCCATAAGGTGTACGTCCTTTTGTTATTATACACCTTATTAGCTTTCCTGTTTTAGTCCAAGTTGCGGTTAGGCATTACAGTCTCCATAAGTAATACTTATCTTATGAGGCAAAACATAGTTATTCTTATTTTTTATAACTGTTCTTGCCCATTCGACACATTCATCAGGAGTAATTCCCAAATTTTGGATTTGTTCAAAACTAATTTCTTTCATTGTTACAAACCTCCTGTCTTATAGCATTAACCAATATATCATTATTTTTAGGTTCAATTACGGCAAGTCTCATAAAGTTCTTGCCTTCAAAAGGTGTTTTTCGTACCAGATTTTTTACCAGACAATTGTGATTTTCTAAGAGTTTTTCTGTGAGCTCTGTAACACTCATTTTTCCTGAATATTCACAAAGTATATAATTTGCCTGACTTGGGTAAACTTTTATACCTGGTATTTCAGAAAGCTTTTGAGAGTATCTTTTTCTTTCTTCTGCCAGTAAATTACATGATTCTTTATAGCTTGATTTATATTTATCAAAAATTTGTAAGAAGTATTCTCCAAAAGAATTAATATTCCAGATTGAATTGTTTTTTATAACTTCTTTAATAATATCCTTATTTGAATTAACAAGTACACCAAGTCTAAAGCCAGGAACACCATAACTCTTACTTATAGATTTTAAGATTACAAGGTTAGGATATTTTTCAATAATATCTTCATCTATCAAAGTATAACGGATTTCAGGCTCTGCAAAATCAATAAAAGATTCATCAAATATTAACTGAACATTACGTTTTTCAAGTTCATCTAATAACATTAGGACGTCATCTTTTTTCAAAAAATGACCAGTAGGATTATCAGGATTTATCAAAAGAACATTATTAGCATTTTTTGAATCAACTACATTCAGTATATCAGAAACAGAATACTCAAAAGTATTTGAGTTTACAGGAATTGAAACAGTCTCAGAATTACAAAATCTTGCCGGATATTCATTAAATGTAGGATAAGGAATTGCAGTTTTTCCTGTTACCATGCGACAAAATGAATTAATCAATTCTGCAGCACCATTACCTACAACTATATGATCAGGTAATACATTAAAAATTTTACCGGCAAGTAAGTTTTGTTGTCTGGCTCCACTTGGGTAAGCTCTCATTAAAACTTCAAAACTACTCTTAATTTCATCAACCAGTTTTTTAGGAGGGAAGAATGGATTTACCAGATAACAGAAATCTTTAATCTGTGGAAATCTCCAATATCCTCCATATCTGTTTTCCATCATTCTAAGTTTTTCTGCCACAGGGGCAAACCTGGTTTCTGCAATAGCTAAGTCTGCAGGGTCATCTATTTCATACCACTGGTCGCCACGAACTTCAAAACCTTTTATTTTCTTTGAATCAAGCAATGTCAGAACTTTTAAAACTGTTTCATAATATTCATTTTTTCCAAATGCTGTTTGGTAAGCTTCCAAAAATGGTATGTAATATTGCTTTGAAAACTCTTTTGAAAGTTTATAAATATTTACAGTTTTATAATAACTTCCTATATCAGCCCAATTAAAATGAGCCTTATCAAGCATTCCAACAATATTTTTATCAGAATCCATTAAGGTACATGTACCATCCATCCATGGTTCAAAAAGAGAAACCATAGCCAGATCTTTATCCGGACTCTTAATAATATCTTCTAGAATTTTATCATCAAAAATAATATCACTTTCTAAAAGAAGAGTGTCATCATTAATCAATTTATCTTTTGCAAGCCATAAAGAATAAATGTTATTTGTTTTATCAAAAATTGGATTTTCAATATATTCAATTTTCATTCCATTCAAATTTGATTCATTAAATTTCTCGGAAATAAAATTTTTTAGCACATTACTTCTGTAGCCAACAACAAGTATAAACTTTTTTATTCCAGCTTTTATTAAAGCTTCAATAGCGTATTCTATAAGAGCTTTACCATTTACTTGTACCATGCACTTAGTGCCATTTTGTGTATATCTGCCTAATCGTTTTCCCATTCCTGCGGCTAACATTAGTGCTTGCATATTTTTTTCTCCAAATAAAATATTTTCTATAATATATACTTTAAATTGTTTTTTATAATATGTCAATTAAGTTCAATTTTTGAACATGATAAAATATTTAATACTTCTCCAAAAGCAGTCTAATCACCGCTCTTTTTGGTTCTCCGGTTTCTTTAATATAGTTTGGTGATATTTGTTTTATAATTTTTCCAATTTCTTTTTCTGGTTCAACTGTGCTGCCTATTGTAAAATGGATTTTTCCCCAGGGGTCTTTATTTATTATCATTTTGTTTAATTTATCTCTGTTGATATTCCCTTTGATTTTAGTTGCAGCTTCTGATTGTTGATAGTCATTTATACATTTATCAATTTCTGCATATTCAGGTTTAATCATTTTGCAGCAGTCACTTAAATCTCCGGTATCAAGAATAAAACTATCTGTGTTCCAATTTTCTTTATAAAGAAAAAGTCTCCATTCATTTTGTTCACTGTATCGATCTATTTTGTTAAAAACATCTTTATAAATAAATGCTGCAGAATTATCTTTATATAAAACTCTGTATCCTTCCAAAGACATTAAAATAAGACTTTTATGATTTACAGGCACTAAATTCCTTGTAGGGCAGTAATAATTTACTCCCCCTGTAAGATAGTATAAGCTATTATTTTTCATTACGGCTTTTTTAATATATTTTGCAAATTTTGGAAAATTGTACACAGCAACACAATATGGGCCAAAAGCTTCCATATTATTAGGGTAGTTACCTTTTCTGTTATTAGAAAAACAACAAATATGACTTTTGCTGTACTCTGGGAATACAATGTAAGAATCACTACTTAAATATTCTTTAAACATAGCAAATGGAAAACATTCTTTTGTCATTTGCATTGAACCTTCCAGAACATCTGTAATTTTATTCTCTGCAAGTTTTGCAGTTTCTTCATCCTTTATATAAGTCTGGAAATATGAAAGCGGATTACAATATATTTTCCCACTTAAAAATTGCTCTGCGTATTCTTTTGTCCTGAAAAATCTTACTAGCATGGTTATATTATAACACGATTCTGAATATTATTTTGTCATCTGTAATCTTATTAATTCTAAATTCTGTTATATTACTTGTGATTTCTGTTTCTTCTATCATCTGTCTAAATGCTTCTGTATACCGCCAGAAATATAATTTTTTATTTTGTATGTCTGTTATTATTTTCATACTATAATTGAATACAGAATTTTCAATAATTCTATCCTTTTCTGTATATTCTGCTTCTTCCAAGCTAAACTTAAAACATGGCAGCTTAAGGCATTCATCTGTAAGATTTGTGTTTGCAAATGGTTTTAGTATTATTCCGTCATTGTGTTCTTTGTTTGTTATATCTATATACCCAGGGAGCTTTTGAATAAAAAGGTATTCCAGTTCCTTATAAACACTTTCAAAACTCTTAATCATAAGCATTTTCTTCTATATATATCGATTACAGATTGAATATCTTCTGTTAATTCAAACTTTGTATTTTCATTTGTATTCTGCAGTATTAAAAATTCTTTCTTTTTTAAAATAAACAGTTTTGTAATTGCTTCTTTTAAATCTGCTGGTAAAGTAGTCTCCGTAAAGCCTGCATTGTAATTTAAGAAAACAACATGTCCTTCAAGTGCTGGATCTATAAAGATTATACGTTGGCCATCTATCACACAGTTTGGTACTCGGAACTTAGTATTCATATCTATAATGTTTATCATTTCAGAAATGTTTTCATGGTCAGTGAATACCTGGCAGTCTTTTACTGTCTGTAATTCATTGTAATTCTTTTCTTCAAGAGTATAGCCCAGAAGTTTTTCAACATAAGATATTGTAGCATTAAAAATCAGAGTATCTGTGTCTATTTCGTCTGGTTTAAGTTCTAATATTTTCTGAAGTTCTTCAAATGTAAAGGGTATCATTTTTCCTCTTATGTAAGAAAAACGGGGCAGAGGCAAGTATAACCTCCGTTCAGTCAAATGCAAGGCCAAGCCGCTTCGCGGTGTCGCTGCGCTCCAGCCTTGCATTTGCCTTCACTTCGGTTTTTAAATTTTCGCCCCCGTTTTCCAAAGCCATATTACATATGGTTTTGGAAGTTAGTTTTGTTTCTCAGTCACACTTTGTTCAGTGTGCTATTCTGATTTTGTTTTTAACAGGACCATGTTCTTCTTAGGTCTTGTAACCAGGAAGCCGTCGCGCTTACGGAAGCGCATGAACAGCTCGCCGTATTCCAAGCCTTCTGTTGTTTCGTCAAAACGTTTTATTTCGATTCCTTTTCTGTTGCCGTGGATGATGCGCTTTGGATTCATGAAGATGGCAAAGGTGGTATCTGCTTCTATGTCGGCAAACTGTGGAAGAAGGCGGCTTTCTATTACGTCGTAGCCATCAAGTCTTCCTGGCATTCCTTCCCATGGCTTTCGCCAGATTGGGTTGTTGTTGTCATCTTTGATGTTTGTAATGTGGTTCAAGATTGTTTCGTTCATGAACCACTTACAATACTTTCTTTCTTCCGGTTCCACTTTGAGCTCGGCGGCTCTGAAGTCTTCATATGTCAAATCTGCTATGGTTGCGCTTGAAGCTGCGTGGACTTCTGCGTGCTCCATGTTAATGGCTCCTGTGAACGGGTCGTCATCTGCAATGAGGCACTGGCGGTCAAACTCTTGGCCGTAGGCTTCGGTAAAGTCTTCCAGGAACATCTTTCCAAGGTCCACAAAAACATCTTCTCCAAACTCATCGAAGAATGGAACGTAGCCTGCAAGTGTGTAAGCTTTGAGCTCTGTTCTTGTTGGCATGTTTGATTTTGTTGCATCAATTTTCTGTCCGTAACTTGTGAGCCATTTAAGCTCAATGCCACCGCGGTCTCTTTCAGGAATAAAGATGGATGGGCCGCTCATAGGGCGATGAGTTACAAGATTCATCATCATTGACTGCTTTGCAGCTTCCTGCATGATGGTCTCTTCGTAAATCGGATTGATAAGGTACTGGTCGTTGTTTGCAAGGTTTCCGATTGGTTCTCCGAGTACTGCTTTAGATGGCACAAAGCCTTTTCCGGTCTCCCAGGAGAAGTCTTTCGGGTTGTTCCATTTTTCTGCTCTTATGTTAGGGCAGAACTTCAGCTCTCCAAGAGTTTGGGTATCTTTGTTCCAGGCGGCACACAAAGCTTTTCCAAGGTTGTACTCAACATCACGAAGGCTAAGCTGCTCCATTTTTGTGTCAGCTTTTTTCATTGCTTCGCGGAAATTCTTTATGGCATCCTTAACGCCAAGAATCTCACTTGTTGTAGCATCGTCCTGGTCTCCCAGAATCTTCAGCATTTGTTCTGTAATTTCCTGCTGTTCCAGGAAATACTTGTTGATTTGCTCAACAGTAGCCGCTTCGCTTGGAAGATTAGATTTCATACTCTCCAATCTCTTATGCAAAGCCAAAATTACTTCATTCATTAGTTTGTCCTCCTGTGTAAGCCCGCTGGCGGGCGGTGGTCAATCGAAGAGCGTAAAAAAATTGCGAAAGCAATTTTTAGCTCATCCACATTCTGAGGAAGAGCAGTTGCCTTGCACTTCCTCTTTTTTTTGCACAACTAAGCCCGTGCCAGGCCTTGTCTCAATCTGTCATAAAACGAAAGTTCTTCAGGTTCCTGAATCACTTCCGTTATTTCAAGTTTTTTATTTCCGCTGTTTCTTGCAAAAGGATTTGCCGGAACACAGCAGATAGAAAATTCCAAAAGCTCCTGTTTGCGGAATATCAGATCGCATTCGCGGTCTTTAGACTCTAAGAATTCAACCTCATCTGCAATAAAGCCAACAGAACCGCAGCGCAGAGCTCCAGCCTTAACTCGCTGCCCGATGCTCCAGCCAAACTCGTCAAACTCCCTGTCATTAAAAACAATATCACCTTCAAGAACACTTTCGGCTTTTACATTCTGGGCATAGCCAATGGCCGGAATTGAATAGTCATGGCTCCACAGTATCACAGGGTTTGCAAGATAGTTCTTTAAGTTCCATCCAGCCGGGTCCACCTTTTCAAAGTCACGGTCTACATCAAAGGTACTCATTACCCAGTGGAAAGTATCTTTTTGAACATCAATGCTCTTGAACACTTCTACCTGCGGACTCACTTTGCCAGAGTGGGTATTTTCCTTTAAGAACTTCAAAAGCTTTTCTTTGTTGCCAAGCTCCTTGTTTTCAATTCCATCTACTTTTACAATCAAATGGTCCTCCCGAATATCTGCTTTCTATGAGCGAATGACTGGTTATTCAAAATGATGTAATCCATATCATCCTTGTGTCCTATTTTCTGATTCAAATAACACACATGAGTACTCACTGTTTTTTCACTCAAACCAAGCTCAAACTTTATCTGCTTCTGGCTAAAGCCAACTCCAAGCAGACAGCCAATTTCTTCCTCTCGTTTTGTAACGTCAGAAAAATTCTTGGCATCTAAGCTGCTCCGGTTTTTAAGGCGGTTATTTACTTCCTCAGGGAAAGTACATCTGCCTGCCATAGCATTGCGAAGCTCATCGCGTAAATGTTCCTGGTTTTCTATGTGTGCAATAAAGCCGTCTGCTCCAAGCTCATGCACCCTTAATCCAAAATTAACAGAGCATTCCTCTGTTTCGCAGAAACAAAGTGTCCGCTCCTTATGCCTGAATTTAAGCTCCCGGATTTTGTGGTCCATCACATATCCAAAAAAGTATTTATCAAGCAAAATTAAAGTCTCCTCATATGTGCCAATAACCTCGTATAACTCCGATTCATTGCAGCACATCTCTTCATTCGTTATCCGGCAAAAATCTTTCAGTGCTCTTTGCAAAAGCTGCCTCACAGTTTCGTGACAGCTTGCAATAATAACTTTTTTATTATTCAATTATTAATTCTCCGGTATCAATGCAGAGCTCCTGTACCACTTATCCCCCCAGGGCTTCGGCTCAAGCCCGCGTTCCCTAAGCACCTCATTAATAGTCTTAAGTCCTGCATTTATCTCAGCTATATCCCTGTTACTCTGAGCATCCTCACTCTCCTGAAGTTCAGGGATAGACCCCAAATTGAAAATACCTCTTTCTTCAAGCTCAAATCTCTTAAAGAACTGTACTTCCAAAACCTGTTCAAAATTCCTCAGCAGAGGAATCAGAGTAAAGTTCCAGAACGCCCTTTGCTGACTGTCCGTATCTGTACCGCTTAAAGAAGATTTAGAATCCTGTATATTTGCTACCCGCGGCGGAATACCATACTTTGCAAGCAGCGTATACAAGTTCCATTTCTTCATGTCATAAAGCTTCAAAACATCAGGACTAAAAGTCAGAGGCTGGTACTCAGTACCACGTCCCAAAACTGCCACGCGGTTTTTCATGCCCTTGCCGTACTTGTTATCCCAAGTCCGTGCTAAAAGCTCCGCTTCGGCTTCGGTTAAGATTTGATCCGTTTTTAATAATCCTTTCGGTACTCCTCCTTCCTTCAAAAGCCCTGTATTCTGTTTTGCTGCAAGCAAATCTTGCTCCACCTCAAGACCTAGGCTAACAAGAGGACTCACACCCCTGTAAATATTCCAGGGATTCCAGTCCTTAAAATGCACTATCTCATCAGGAAGAATCACAAGCGGTCTGCCGCTTCCTTCTTCCGTATATACCCACTTAGTAATTTTTCCGCCGTCAACAACATGCTGCATAAAACGCGGATTCAAAATATAAATCTGGTTTGGAACTCCACAAACATAATTCTCACCAAACCACCAGAAGGCTTCCCCGTCCAGGCTCCACCAGGCACAGGTCTGCTTCCATAAATCAAATCGGCTCATAGTCTCATTCGGGTACCTGAAGAGCCTTGCAGTCCTGCTGTTATTTATAGTCTTTCCGTCTTTTTTAATTTCAAATTCAGCCCTGGCAATATTTCGGGTAATAATATCAATGCAAACCGAAACCCAGGCATGCTGCATATAGGGGTCAGTACAAACTTTTTTTTCAACAACAGAAAAATCATCAGCAATAGACTCACTGTTAATCTCATCAAACGAACGAAGTTTCTTCTGCTTTTTCTGTTTACTAAACAAACCCATATAAATTATCGGAAATCCCTCATTGTCATTGTCGGGCTTGACCCGACAATCTATCCCATAACCACACCAGACGTTGCTGCAGAAAAAATCGCATAACGCATAGCGTCCATGTAGTGGTCATTTACCTTTACAATCTGATTATTCTCATCACGAGAGTAATCCCATATCTCACCAAGAACACCGGTACAGTCTTTGCATACAAAAAACTGCCCGCGCTCAATTTTTGCAATTATGTAATCAATCCCTGCATCTACAGAGTTGTTTGCTTTCACACCACCAGGCACTTCCTGAATCCTCTCCCCACCGGCCGGATCGCAGTAGGTAACAAAGCAGTCGTCATACCACTTCTTTGCCTGCTGCTGTTCGACAGAGGTTTTAGTTGTAATGTTAAAGCCACCAAAATCGGCAACCACATAAACAGTCTCTCCAACCCAGCCAACTTTTACAGCTGCAATATGAAGTCCAAAATCCTGGCCGCCAGTAAAGCGGTCAAACTCTTGTGGCAGCTGGTCCCGAGTCAGAATCATTGACTCTTCAAACTTCTCATAAACCGAGCCCTCTGGTTTTACCCAAAGTCCGTCACGGAATCGGGCCCGCTGTTTTTCCGGCATGTTATCCAGAATGTCTGTAATGTAGTCTTCATCCAGATTTTCAGCGTTATCCATCGGGTTCAAAACAGCAGAAGCATAAAGCTCAGGCTTTTGAAGCTTCTCATCCGTTCTCGGTTCAATCTTTCGAATGAACACCTTGTAAGCCCAGTGCATAGGCGAACAGGGGTTACAGTCATAAAAAAACTTATTCTTGCAGCCCTCGACTTTCATAGCCAAACGGCTGTAAGCAGTTGTAATGGCAGAGTAGGAGATCTGGCTTACTTCGTTAAAGTAGATAGTCACATACTCGTGTCCAAGAATGCGGTCTACCTGTTCCTTATCACCAAGCCCACCAATCCAAATCTCGCTTCCGTTCCACAAGGTAATCAAACCATCGTGTACGTTTGCTTTATAGTTCTTCGCACCAATAGTCTTGTTCAGCCAGGGAAGCAGAGTCTCATGCAAAACAGAACTTCTGGCATCCTTCGCACGAAAGCGGCAAATCAAATGGCGACTTCTCGGATACCTGCAGGCCCTAAAGATAATCGCCATAACAATTACAGTCGTCTTCCCAGAACGCGACCCGCCAAAAAGCAGAATATGTTTAGCCGCCGAAGCTAAAAGCTTCAAAGCTTTTTTCTGCACTTCTGTAGGCTTAAAGACTTCGCTTGTCATAAATCCTTAAAAGAGTCAGCAAAGGTTATCGCCAGCTCTCCCTGAACAGGCTTCGCGTTTTCCTTATCCGCCCCCGTAATAAACGAATCAAGTTTCGCAGAACGTTCAAGCAAGTCCATAGCTCCATCAGCATTCAAATCTTCCGGCTTCAAGGTTTTAATTCTTTTTTGAACAAGCTCATCAAAACCGTTAAGCATTTCCATCTGTCGTCTTTTGCGTTCAACACGCTCAGCCAGTAATTCTCTTTCAGTCTCCTTTGCAATAAATTCATCGTATGCCGCAGCTCTATTCTTCCAGTCAAACATCCTGGCATACCTGGCCCAAGAACCATATTTCTTCGGGTCAATTCCGTTTAACTCAAGACAAGCTTTAATGCTTCTCTTGTAGCCCATATTCCGAAAAAGACAGAAAGCTTTGAATGCCTTAGGAGACTCATCTGCTAATCTTTTCTCCCAAGGCATCAAAACTTCTGCCTGTACAGGTTCACTGTTTGCGGTCTTAACAGTGTCCTTGTCTCCCACCTGTATCACCTCCTGTTTGCCTGATGGTAAGTATGTAAAGCTAAAAATTGCTATCGCAATTTTCTTAACGCTTTGCTATTTATCACCGCCCGCCAGCGGGCTTACTCATTTTTCAACGACAAGTCCTGTCGTTCTTCTCTGCGTTAAATGCTCACAAAAACTCGTAGTGAGTTTTACGGGCTGCCCCCGGTACATCGTTATTGTTACAACAATGTCGCCGTGTGCTTTTTGCAATGCCATCTTTTCCAAAAATCTGTGAGCTTCGTTCACAGTGCTTTTTATTTCATTTTCCAATTTTTCATTTTTCATAAACTACCAGCGCTCCAATCCAGTTATACAAATCCGCTTTGCGGAAAATTAAATGCCTTCCGTAATTTGCATGCGGTATCTTTTTCTCCTTACAGAGCTTGTAAAGATAGGGCACGCTAAAGCCTAAATACCTTGCCGCTTCCTCAGGTGTAAGCAGCTCCATCGTTTCCGAATTATCAGCCATCCAAAAGCCTCCTGGGCAAAAAAAATGCCATGACACTTTTTTGTGCCATGGCAAAATAATAAACCGGTAATATATTAACAAATGGTTAATAAATTCCTATTTATAGTTAATGTAGTTATGCGCTTAAAATATTGTCCCAGGTAACCTGCATAATGTTACGCATATTTTGAATCTTCTCCTGTGTTTCGTGGTCTGAATAATGCTTTGTCATATCTTCGCTTCTGTGACCCATTACTGCCTGTACAGTTTTCAAGTCAGCTTTCTGACTTAGGCTTGTTGCACAGAAATGTCGCAAGCTGTGGAATACAATCTTTCTTTCTTTTCGCTGTTCTTCGCTTATTCCAATTTCTTCAAGAGCAGCATAAAGACCATCAACATAGTAAGACGGCCAGTAAGGCTGTTCTGGTTTTACAGGCGAAAAGAATACATAACTTAAATCACTGTAATTCGGGTTTTCCTTCGCAAGGCTTGTAAGCTGCAATAAAGTTCTGTGGTCAATAGGCAAATCTCGTACATCAGAATTCTTCGGACACTTCAAACCATCAGTATCATTCCAGCTGTGTCGAACATGAATAAGATCTGCATCCAAATCCAAATCACAGACACGTAAACCGCTAATCTCTCCGGCTCTAAGACCGCAGAAAGCACCAAGCTTAAATGCCAGAAAGTAAGCCTCGTTCTGCCAGTTAGCATTAAGCAGCTGCTTTACTTCAGATTCCGTTGGAATACCGCGTTTAGCTTCCTCTGGATTAAACCTCTCAATTCCTGCCATAGGGTTAGAGTCAATTTTCTTGTTTTCAAAAAGGTATCGCATAGCACGACTACCACAGTTAATTGCTTTATTCACAGTTCCTCCTTTCAAACCTTTTTCTGTGCTTAAATAAAAAAAGAAATCATCCAGGGCTGTTCGGTCCAGCTCCTGTACGGTTATTTCATCTCCAAAGTATGGTTGCCAGTAGTTGCGGACCAGACTCAGCATGTTATCAGTATGGCGTTTTGTCATACTGTGGCCATGCAAAATATAACGCTTAATAAAATCAGACTTTTCATAATCCCAGAAGTTCAAAAGAAATTCAGAAAGCAGAATGCCTTTTTCTTTTGGTTTTGGTGCAGGTTCTTCAACTGCCTTTTTCTTAACAAGAACAATGCGTTTTTTTGGAGCAAGAGCAGCTTCTTTGTTTTCTGTCTCAACAACAGGAGTAGAGGTAACCTGTACCACAGGCTCGGCCATAACAGAAGAGGGAATCATAAGACCATATTTTTTAATAAGCATACTCACCAGTTCAAAAGCTTCAGTTTCGTTTATACGTTCGCAAATGTCTTTGAGGTTTAATCTTGGAGCAGAATTATCAAGCGAATAATTTCTGGAGTTAGGTCTTGCTTCAGGAACTCCGTGTTCAACCCATCCGGATGCAATAACCGCCGCTTGAATTTTGTCTTTGGTGTGAGTGCTTTTGTCTTTGCCTTTCTTCCCGGTGAATGGATCAACGAGAACCGCATTGTAATAACCAGATTGATTCTTGTAAAGATAGAACTGGCGCATAAAAACCTCCAACTTCGCAGATACGAAGTAACCGAAAAAGGCCAGTTTTTCCGAAACAATTCCGAAGTCTTTTCTGAAATCGTTACTGAAATCTAACCAATTCCGGGGTTTTTAGTGCCCGTTCCAGATGGTAGGGAATACTAAAAACTAATTGTAAAGTATTAAAATGTACGCTAAATGCTTGTAATATAAGCATTTAGGCATAAAAAAAGCTCATCCGCAGATGAGCTATATTCGTGAGACTGACACGATTCGAACGTGCGACCCCCACCTCCGCAGGGTGGTGCTCTAATCCAGCTGAGCTACAATCTCATTCTTCATGTTGTGCGGTAGAACCGCTTTCTCGGAAGCGACAGGAGTTGAACCTGCCCACCCCTTACGGAAGTGACGGATTAGCAATCCGTTGTATTACCGCTCTACCACGCTTCCATTTTAGCGGAGCGAGAGGGATTCGAACCCCCGGACCCGTGAAGATCAACGGTTTTCAAGACCGCCCCAGTACGACCGCTTTGGTATCGCTCCATTAAGTGTTGTTATCTTATAGGTTTTATGAAGTTGTGTCAATAGCTAAATGAGTTTTTTATAACATTTTTATTTTCTTGACTTTATAACCTTATCAACTTAAATTTGTTTATATAGAAAAGATTCCGAAACAAGTTCGGAATGACGGTTTTGGAGGAGTATTTATGAAACGATGGTATCTTTTTTCTGGCATTCTGGCGGCCCTGCTTGGCCTCCTCATCATTATTTTCCCAGCCTTCTGGATTAAGCTCGTGGTAATAATCATTGGGCTTGCTGCCATCGCTTACGGAATCTACAGCATTAAGTTTACAAAGGAAATTTCCGAAGAGCTTTCTTACCGCCGCACGATTCTCATAAAGAGCATTGTAAGCATTGTGGCCGGCCTTATGGCTGTACTCTTCCCTCTGGCAATTGGGGGAGCTGCCTGGACTGCAATGATCTGGGTGCTGATTATCTACCTTCTGCTTTCTGCCGCCGCCGGCTTTTACGCCGCTGCCCTTCTTAAAGATTCGGGAGTTGAACGCAAGCGCTACATAATAGAAAATCTTTTACTGCTTGCAACTGCAGTAATACTTATTCTGATTTCTCCACGAGCCCTTGGAAATGCAATTATCCGCCTTATAGGAGTTATTGTACTTGTGGGTGGAATTGCGCTGGTTATTTTTGACCTGATTTCTGCGAAAAATGAGGTTGAGGCTGAAGTAACGGTAAAAGATGAAGATGATTCTACCGCAACTGCATCCGAAGCTACCGCAGCCGCAGAAAATCACGACGGGGACGCAGCAACAGATACTGCATCTAATGATGGGGATTTATAACAGATTCTAATCGTCCAGGTCTAGTCTTCCAGGCCTGGAATATGCTTCTTGAGTTTTTCCATGAACTCGTCGCCTGTTACACCTTCGCGCAGGCAGGCAAACATACAGTTGTCGCCGGCTACGGTACCGAGTACTTCGTCCATATTGAGGTTGTCCAGGGCGTTGCAGACGGTGTTTGCGTGGCCGGGGAAGGTTTTGATAACGACAATGTTTCCTGAAAAATCTATACTTATGTAACCGCGCAGAAAGTCCTGAACGTAGATTGCCTCGCTTTCGCCGTTTTCGTCATCGCCAGGAAGGGCATACTTGTAGCCGTTCTGGCCGTCTGGTACCTTGCCTACTTTCAAGAGCTTAAGGTCGCGGCTTAGGGTTGCCTGAGTAACCTCGTAACCTTCCTTGGTGAGCAGGGAAAGAAGATCATCCTGACTTTCGATAGTATTATTTTTGATAAGATTTTTTATAGCCTTAAGGCGAGACTGTCGTTCCTTCATAATGTATAAATATACACTTTTTATGCATTTTTTACAAGTTTTAAAGAATCCTGACTTTAGAAGATAAAATCTACATTAATGGAGCAAAGATTCTGAAGAGTCTTCCATAAAATCTGATATACCAAGGGATTTTCTTATAATCCTCTTTCGCCATCAGACAACAGTCCTTCAATGTATTTTCAAAATCATTTTTTGCTTCATTTACAACCGGGGAATCAATAAATATAACTCCATTTTCAAAATGATGGAAAAGACTACGGTAATCAAGATTTACAGAACCGATTGTCGCAATCTGATTATCAGAAATAAAAGTTTTGGCATGAATAAAGCCTTTCTGATAAAGATATACTTTCACACCGTTATTAACCAGCGTTTCGATAAATGTTTTTCCGATACAGAAAGTCAAAAAATGATCTGGAACAGACGGGACGATTATTGAAACTTCCACTCCCCTGTCTACTGCAAAAAGAATTGCTTCCTGAAGCTGATTATCAATTAAAATATAAGGGGTTGTAATATTAATATATTTCTTTGCGTTATTGATGATATACAAATAAATGTTTTCTGCGATATCCTTGTTATTATAAAAATCATCTCCATAAGGAATTGTAATTCCAGAAGCTTCATACTTTTGATAAGAGCCTTCAAGAAAGTGATAATCTTCTTCCATCGTCTTTGAATTTAAATTCCAGTTCTGCAGGAACAATTGAATCAAAGTATGAACAGCCTGCCCCTTGATGCGAACGCCATTATCCTTCCAGTATGGGAAACGATTTTTTCCGCGGTTGAAATATTCATTTGCAAGATTAAGTCCGCCTGTAAAAGCAATCTCTCCGTCTATGACAATAATTTTTCGATGATCACGGTTATTCAGATAAGTTGAAATGACCGGAATAATTTGTGAGAAAACTTTTGAATGGATTCCTTTTGATTTAAGATATTTTTGACAGGTGGCTGATGAAAGAACAGGAGATCCTAGTCCATCACACAAAACCCGGACTTCTACTCCATGCTCTATTCGTTCTTCCAGTGCTTTCATTATTTCTGCCCAGGATTCATCCAGATCAATAATAAAGAATTCCATAAAGATATATTTCTGGGCTGCACGAATTGAAGCGATTAAATCTGGAAAGAATTCTTCTCCGCAGGAAAAGTATTTTACATCACAATTTTGATAAGGATAAAAAGAATTACTCTTGCACAGATAATGAATTAAATCTGCATATTTTGATTTTGTCTGGAAATCAGAAGCTTCCATCTGGGTAGCAGCCGGAAGAAGTTTTTCTGTTTCTATACGGAGCTCTGAAAGCCGTTTAGACTGGCGCTTTGACCCCCGGTTTGTGTGATACATAAGATAAGCTGAAATACTAAACAAAGGGATAAAAAGCAATGGAAGAATCCATGCGATTTTAAATTCATTCTTGCCCTTTTTGTTTACAAGGAAAATCATAAATGAAGCCGAAAGGATAAGAGAGGCTCCAAAGTAAACTTCCAGATATTTTTGCAGACGGATGATAAAGAAAACCAGTAAGAAGATTTGGACTGCGATGAAGAGAAAGTTGATTATGAGGCGGCTGTAAACACTTCTTCGAAAGAGCTTAAAGCGCTTCCTGTTTTTGAGATTAATCTCTTTTACTTCATCACTTTTTTCCATAATAAATCAATTAAAAATAAATAAAAAACGGATGCATGAAAAATCACACATCCGTTTATGTCATACAAATATTTTATTTGATGAGAAGACCAGCGTATGCTTTGAGAGCTCCTTCCATATTTCCTGAAAGGACAGTCTTAGCAAGCTTCTTACCAAGCTGTACCCCTTCCTGGTCGAAAGAGTTTACATTCCACACAAAGCCCTGGAACATTACTTTGTTTTCGTAGTGAGCAAGCAAAGCACCGAGGCTCTTTGGATTAAGCTGTGCGCCGTAAATCAAGCTAGATGGACGGCCACCGGCAAAGGCCTTGTTTGGATTTTCATCTGATTTACCGCAGGCAAAGGCTACGATCTGTGCTGTTACGTTTGCGCAGAGTTTTACCTGGCTTGTTGAATCTTCGATTACAACATCTTCGCCAGTCTGGTTTTCGCGGAAAGCGATGAACTGGAGAGGAATGATGTCTGTTCCCTGGTGGAGCAACTGATAGAATGAGTGCTGACCGTTTGTTCCAGGTTCACCAAAAATTACAGGACCAGTTACGTAATTGAGTGATGCGCCGTCGCGGTTTACGCTCTTACCATTTGATTCCATATCAAGCTGCTGAAGGTGAGCTGGGAAGCGGCTGAGAGCCTGTGAATATGGAAGAATTGCAGTTGCAGGATAGCCCTGAACATTGCGCTCGTAAACACCGATGAGGGCGTCCATAAGGGCAGCGTTCTTTGTGATGTCTTTATTCAAAGCAAGTTTATCTTCTTCTGCGGCACCGTCGAGGAATTCCTGGAATACCTTTGGTCCGAAGGCGAGACTCAAAACAGCTCCACCTACACCAGAAGTTGAAGAATAGCGGCCGCCGATATAATCATCCATATAGAAAGCAGCCATATAGTCCGGGTTGTGTGCGAGAGGTGATGTCTCAGATGTAACAGCAATCATGTGCTTGCTTGCATCACAGCCAGCCTTTTTAATGAAGTCTTTTACGAAAGATTCGTTTGTAAGAGTTTCGAGTGTTGTTCCAGACTTTGAAACAAGAATGAAGATTGTCTTTGAAATGTCGAGAGATTTTACAACACTTGCAGCGTCATCTGGGTCAACGTTAGAGATGAAGTGAGCTTCCATTTTGAAAGTGTTATTTTTCTTTGCCCAGTTTTCGAGAGCGAGGTACATAGCGCGTGGACCAAGGTCTGAACCACCAATACCAATCTGACATACTGTTGTATATTTTTCGCCCTTTTCGTTCTTGAGCTCGCCAGAGTGAACTTTGTCTGCAAACTCAGCAATGCGGCGAACTTCGTTGATATAGAATTCGCGTTTGTTTACACCATCAGCCATAACATCTTTTCCAAGCTGACCACGTGTAAGCTGATGAAGAACCATGCGCTTCTCACCAGTGTTGATAACAGCACCATCAAGAAGCTCCTGATATTTTTCTACAAGCTGCTGCTCTTCTGCGAGCTCAGCAAGAGTTTTAAGAATCTGTTCATTTACCTGTTTTGCAGCGAAGTTATAAGTAAGTTCTCCGCCCATAGGAATAGAATATTTTGCGATTCTGTCTGCTGCACCGGTTGATGAAAGCTCATCTGCAACAGAAACCATACCTTTAAGAGACTGCAACTTCTTCCAGGAAGCAAGTGAGTCTGCGTTAGACCATGTAGCCATTTGTATTACCTCAGATAATCAAAAATTGCCGTAAATTAACTGTCGGCGGTAATATTATAGTAGATTATGAGAGGTGATACAATAAATAAAACGTTACACCTTTAAAGCTATACCGTTATCAGCTAATTCTTTGCTAAGGCGCTGATAGTATTTGTAGTAAAGCCAGCGGTAAAGGCCCTTGAGTTTTTCTTTTTCTGTAAAGAAGGGGAAGTCCAGAGAAGAATCTGCGGCAGTTTTTTGAATCTGATAAGAACCGTTTATTTTCCAGCCATTCAAAAGACCAATGCTGATTGCGCTAGTTGGGCAGCCGAAGGAACAGCAGACACAAAGGGCACAGTTTGTACCAAACTTGAAGCGGTCTTTTTCTTCTATATATTTTATATTTCCAAGCGGGCAGGCTTTTACACACTTCATGCACTTGATGCACTTTTTATTATTGACCTTCATAAAAGGCCCCTGTAGTCTTGCGTAAATCCATTCTATGCGAACGATTGGAACAAACCAGTAGCGCAACGGAAAGTAATGGATTTTATTTTTGCGTCCTTCTGCAAGCTCCTGTACGTTCAGACGAACCTGAGCATCCGCATAAATATATTCGCTTTTAACCATTTGTGGTGTGTGGCGGAAAATCATATTGTAAGGCATAACGTAATGGCGCTCGGTAATAAACTCGTAGCCCTTGCCTTCCAGCATTCTTATGATTTTCTGAGAGGAATAATTATTGAAGGTAAGCCCTTCGCCTGAGGTTTTAAAAATGAATGTTTTTTTTCGTCCGGCCTCTGCTTCAATTGCAGGCAGGCTCTTACAAAAATCATTCATAACCTGAGGGGCGTTAAAACCGTGAACAGGATAGCCCAGGCCAACAAGGTCATAATCTTTTGGAGACGGAAGCTCCTGACCCTCTGCCCTTTTGCCAAGTTTATAAATTGTAGTTTCGCAATCAGTTAAATATTTTTTATAAAGCTCTGCAACAAGCTGAGTATTTCCTGTTCCAGAAAAAACATAAAGAATTACCTTTTTCATTTTTGCCACACACTCACAAAAGCTTAGTAAATTAAATCGTCGTCTTCGTGCTCATCATATGGATACACATTGTTTTCTTCTGCTTTTGAATGTGTGTCATACCATACCTGGGCATAGAAAGGTACGTGGGCAGCTGCCTTATCAAAGGCCCATGGGAGTGCTTCACAGCATTCAGGACACCAGAAGCCTGCCTTTAAGATTGTAAAAGGAGTGCTTTCAAATACGTGGCCGCAATGGCACTTCCACTGAAGCTTTGTATGAAGCTGGCCCTTTTTGATTTCTGAAGCAGGAGTTACAAGAGAACCTCCGCGGTATTCTGCTGCCTGTGCAAAATCCGCAGCTCCAAGTTCGCTGTCTGGCTTGCTTTCATCATAACCATGACTCAGGGCATAACGGCCGGCTTTTGCTTCATCCTTTAAGTCTTCATAATCAATTGCTCCATCCGGAGTCTGGCCCTTGGCAAGAACCGGGAACTTGTCCCAGGTTTTAGGGAGTTTATCAAAAGCTTCCTGGCCACCCCAGAAGGCGTCTATACGGCCTTTTTTACCAAGGCGTACCCAGTTCATTGGAGCGTTGGAGTTTTTTAAGAGGCGTTCAATAGCAAGTTTGCGGATAAGTTTTTTTGGAACGATTGCTCCAAGCTTGTAGTACCAGAGCTGCTTTGCCATGTACTTCCAGAAGTCTGCGCTTGATTCGCGGCGGTAATGGAGCCAGTCGTCGAGAACATGGCTGTCTGTATACCATACTCCGTGGAAGTTGCGTGGAATATTCCAGTAAGGTTCAAAGAAAGCTTCTGCACTAGCCCCCATAAGGCCAAAGCCTGCATTAAAGGTTTCGTAACCTGTTTCTCGGCAGGCAGCACCACCACCAATATTGTAGTCGTTGAGCCAGAAGCCGTTGAGTTTTCCTTCCAGGTCAAAATCAATAAGATTCTTGATCATAAGGCCTGAGTCTCTGTCTGTTACCCACTCAAATGGTGCATTCCAGCAGGTGTGGAACATAAGGCCATCGTTCATATTGTTTGTAAGAAAATATTTGTGATAAACGGCAGACTGGCGGAGTACTACCCAGTTTTTAAGACCGCTTTCGAGAACGTAGCGTTCGCCCTTGATTTTTGCAGCTGAATAATAGTCGTAAGCGCTGGACATTACAGGGTCTCCCATGCGGGCCCACGGATGATGGTAGTCGCGGTTTCCGTAAACTGCAACTGTAGAAATATGAACCAGCTTGATTTCGTCTGCACGGCCGCTTTCTTTGATTGCATCTACAATCAGCTTTGTTCCTTCGTAATTTACTTTGATAGTATTATCCGGATTATGATCTGCCTTTGGCGGAATTACAGCTGCACAGTGAATTACATAGTCTGATCCCTGAACCAGCTGGACAATATCATCCCTTCTTGTAAGAGAGCCCTGAACAATTGTAATTTTATCTTTTCCCTTTTTCAGAAGCGACTTAAAAAAACTTCTGCTCTTTGCAGGATTTCTTACCAAAAGACGAATTTCAGAAATGTTTTCTGAATCCAAAAGATGAGATAAAACCTCTCCACCCATAGCACCTGTGGCTCCAGTAAGAGCCACTACAATCTTATTTTCTTCCATAAAATAAAATTATATCAGATTATATGGGCTAATGGCAAATAACAAATGTTTTATAAAAGCTTTATATATAATACATCCAGCCAGCACTTTCTTTATTTTTTTCTACAAGCTTGTCCAGGGTAACTGAATCTACATAATTATTGATTACACTTTCAAAGTTTTTCCAGTAGTCATTTACGCCTACATCAGAAATAACATTGTTTTTCTGCTCGCCTACCGGAGAAAGATCTCCCTCAAGCGCACGAAGGATTTCGCCTGTTGTATATTCATCTGTTCTTTTTACAAGCTTGTAGCCGCCGTTACTTCCGCGTACTCCAATTACAAGGCCAGCCTTGCTGAGCTGAATCAGAATCTGCTCCAGATATTTTACAGAAATATTGTGGCGGTGAGAGAGCAGTTTTAATGGAATAAACTTTTCTGCCGGCTGTTCTGCAAGCTCTGTCATAATCAAAAGGGCATACTGACCGCGGGTAGAAATTCTCATCATTTTGGATACCTCCTTATTTTTTCTATTTTAAGTAGTCCAGACTGTACTGAACTGCAAGTGCTGCTGCATAAGAATATGAATCTTCTGCAAGATCAAAATGTTCATTGTGGTGCGGGTAGCGGGTTGCATCGCTGTCTGAAGAACCGACATGAACATAAGTTCCCGGCGCCTTGCGCATAAAGTCTGCAAAGTTGTCTGAACCAAAACGCTTGTCTATTGCGGTAAGAATATTTTCCGGAGCAACAAGCTTTCTGGCAGACTCCACAACCTCTGCCGCTGTTTCTGCAGGATTTGTACATGGGTCGCAGATGTCTTCTATATCAACATCAGCCTGAGCGCCATAGGTCTCTGCAATGTCAGTGGCAATGCGTCTTACTGCATCTGCAAGCTTTTTTCTGTTGGCCGCACTGAAGGCTCTTATTGTACCTTCCAGCACTGCCTCGCCTGGGATAATGTTATAGGTAGTTCCTGAGTGAAAGCTTCCTACTCCAATAAGGCCTCCTTCTACAGGAGAAACGAGTCTGCTTACTACTGTCTGCAGCTGGCTTACTATGAGGGCACCGATGAAGACTGAATCAGCTCCATTCTGTGGAGTTGTAATGTGGGCTGCTTTTCCCTTAATCTGGATTTTAAAGCGGTCGCAGCTTGCCATGTCAGGCCCGCTCTTAATTCCGTATTTTCCTACATCAAGGCCGGCCTGAAAGTGAATACCAAATATGCGGTCTACCTTGTCCAGCTCGCCGGCTGCAAGAACTTCGCGGGCGCCCTTACCTATCTCCTCTGCGGCCTGAAAGCAGAAAATTACCTTGCCGTGAAAATCAGCTTTATGCTCCTTAAGCAGGTGGGCGGCCCCAAGAAGATATGCGGCATGGCCGTCGTGTCCGCAGGCATGCATTACCCCGTCATTCTGGCTTTTATATGGAACTTCATTTTTTTCCTGGATTGGCAAGGCGTCTATGTCGGCACGTAAAAAGAGTGTCTTTCCAGCAACGGCGCCGTCCCCTGCACCGCCCTCCAGCTCCGCAATCACATTGGTTCCGGCTACGCGGCGGTGTAGCAGACCGATTTTATCTAATTCTTCTTCTATATGTTTACAGGTATTAAACTCCTGCAGGCCCAGCTCTGGATGAGAGTGAAAATAATTTCTCTGCTGGACCATGTAATCCTTTATATTGAAAGCTTCATCTAATATATTCATAAAAGTACCCCCGAAAGTATTAGTGGTAAATGCTAAAAAAAATTGTTCCCGCTACTTAGTATTAAAGGTAAATGCTAAAAAAATTGCTCCAAGTCTTCGCAATTTTTTTTTAACGCATTTTTTCTTAATACCTATTGACATACTAGGTTTCTAGGTGTATAACCAATCTAACACTTAAAACCTACTAAGTCAATAGGTAATAGTGAATCTTAAATAAAAATGCATCTTTTGATGCCACTTTCTCATCAGGAGGTATGTTATGAGAAAACTTACAAAATCACTTACAGCTGCAATAGCTATCACTTCTCTTATGGTGGCATTCGCAGGATGTTCAAAAAAGTCTGCAGGAAACAGCGCAGATAAGAAAACAATCACTTACAGCCGTTCACAGGGACCTTACACAGTTCTTTTTGAAAGCGGAGTAAAGCCAATTCTCGAAGCAAAGGGCTACACACTCAAAGGCTACGACTATTCAGACCTTGCCCTGGCAGATGACGCAGTAAACGGCGGCGACGTAGACTTCAACGTAGAGCAGCATTCAGCTTATGCAGAAAACTACAACAAGGGAAATAACGGAAAACTGGTTCCAATCACACCAATTCCAACAGTTCCTGCAAGTATGTTCTCTTCTCACTACGCTACACCAGATGCAATCAAGTCTTTGAACAAACCAAAGGTTGCAGTTCCAAATGATCCTGCTAACACAGCACGTGCTTATGTTCTTCTTCAGAAAATCGGCTGGATTACACTTAAGGACGGAGTAAATCTTTCTACAGTAACTAGCGAAGATATCGCTTCTAACCCATACAACATTCAGTTTACAGAAATGAAGAGCCTGAACATTCCACAGGTTCAGGATGACTTTGACTTCGTAGTAATCACAGGTTCAATTGTTTACAATGCCGGAATCGATGCTTCTACTGCACTTGCAAAGGAAACAGTTCTTCCTCACCTGGTTCTTCAGGTAGTTGTTCGCGAGGACAATGTTGATTCTCAGTGGGCTAAGGACATCGTTGCCGCTTACCACTCTGCAGAGTTCAAGAAATATCTCGAGAGCACAAATTACGAGAACGGTCTCTTCTGGATTCCAGAGGATTATAGTTTCAACTAGGGGCAATCCGGCCGCAAGCGGCCGTCGGGCTTTGCGGGCTTCCGCTATCGCTCCATTCCTTCGGAACGCCTGCGGCGGCCCTCCAATCCCTATTGCGAGGATACATCAATGATTACATTCGAAAATATATCCAAATCATTCAAAACAAAAACGAGTACCGTGCATGCGCTCCAGGACATCACCCTCAAGATTGAAAAGGGAGACATTTTCGGAGTAATCGGTTTTTCGGGTGCAGGAAAATCTACCTTAATCCGAATGGTAAACGCCCTCGAAAAACCAGACTGCGGATCCGTAATTGTAAACGGTAAAAACATTGCAGATCTTAAGGGCGCAGAGCTCAGAAGCTTCCGCAAAAACATAGGAATGATTTTCCAGCACTTCAACCTGCTGGAAAGCAAAAGCGTATTTCAGAATATTGCGACACCACTCCAGCTGGCTCACTGGCCAAAGGATAAAATCAAGGCCCGCGTAACAGAACTCCTCCAGTTCGTAGAGCTTGAAGACAAGCCCACAGCCCTGCCCCGCGAGCTTTCCGGCGGACAGAAACAGCGTGTAGGCATTGCCCGAGCCCTGGCTTTGAATCCTGAGATTCTTCTCTGCGATGAAGCAACCTCTGCCCTGGACCCGCGCACTACAGATTCAATTCTGCAGCTGCTAAAAAAAATCAACCGCGACCTGAACATCACCATCCTGATGATTACCCACCAGATGAATGTTATCTCCCAGGTCTGCAACAAGGTTGCCGTTCTGGAAAAAGGCCAGCTTGTAGAAAGCGGTTCAGTAATTGATGTTTTTGGAAACCCTCAGAAGGAAACTACAAAGGGCTTTATAAAAACCGTTATCAACGACCAGCTGCCGGCAAGCGTTACCCAATACCTTAAAAGCTACGATAAACCGCAGAGAGTTGTTCGCCTTCGCTTTGACGGTAAAAATGCAGACGACCCGATTATGTCGCTTGCAATCAAGGAGACTGGAGTAAACATTTCCATTCTCTACGGAACAGTTACAGAGCTGGAAGAATCTGTAATCGGTTTCCAGACCGTTCAGATTACAGGAACAGAAGAGCAGCTTGCGGCCGCAGAAAAGTTTTTTGAAGAGCACAAAGTGCCTAAATACGAGGTGGTATTATGATATTTGGAATCTCCGCATCAAAAATATATCTTTCAATCGGACAGACCTTTTACATGGTAGGCCTGGGCCTGGTTTTTGGACTGCTTATTGCCTTTCCTCTTGCAATCACACTTTTTATTACAAGAAGCGGCGGAATCAAGCCTAATAGATTTTTCTACACAGTAACCGGAACAATCATCAATATAATCCGCAGCGTGCCTTTTATCATTCTGATTGTTTACATCATGCCACTTACCAAGGCTCTTGTCGGTACCCGCGTAGGCTCTACTGCTGCCCTGGTTCCCCTCACCTGTTATATTGCGCCATATCTTGCCCGTCTTATAGAAAATGCCCTGCTGGAAGTTGATAAGGGAATTATTGAAGCAGCCCAGTCTATGGGAGCTACTACCCTTCAGACAATTTTTAAGTTTGTTCTGCCGGAATCTAAGGGTGGAATTATTCTTGGAATTACAACCGGTACTGTAGGCCTTCTTGGTGCTACCGCAATGGCCGGAGCAGTTGGCGGTGGTGGAGTTGGAGACCTGGCCCTCACCTACGGCTACCAGCGCTTTAACACTCCGCTTATGACAAGCACTGTAATCATTCTTATCATCTTTGTTCAGCTGATCCAGGCAATTGGTTCCAGGGCAGCTAAAAAGAAGTAAGCCCATCCAAGGCTGCCAGTTGTGACAGCCTTTTCCATTTAGCATCTCGCCCTTGTACTATGAGCGAGATGTCTTCGTCTGTAAGATGACGGAAGCGGGTCTGGCGGCGGATGTAGCTGGCAACATCAGAAAACTCCTTAGGCTTATAAGTAATTCTGTACTGCCCGTTTTCATATTCCGCCAGATATAAAAGACCTGTATCAACAATCTCCTTAGCAACATCAATTGTCTCATCGGTCTTTACTCCCCACCCGGTTGGGCATGGCGCAATCACATGAATGAATTTTGTTCCGCGAATCTTACTGGCTTTTTCTACCTTGTTTATAAAATCCTGAATGTAGCCCACGCTGGCAGTTGCCGCATAAGGAATGTCGTGAGCCGCAACAATTTCAAAAAGATTCTTTTTTACCCGGAGATTACCGCGCACATTGCGACCGGCCGGAGTTGTTGTAGTTCGCGCCCCAAAAGGAGTAAGAGAACTCTTCTGAATTCCGGTATTCATGTAAGCCTCGTTGTCGTAGCAGATGTAAAGCACATCGTCGTTGCGGTCAATGGCGCCACTCAAGGCCTGAATACCAATATCCGCAGTACCACCGTCGCCCGCAAAACCAACCACTGGAGCATCTGTAATTCCACGCGCCTTAAGGCCGGCAAGAATACCCGTCATCATGCTGGCTGTTCCAGCAAAGGTAGAAATTATGGCGTTGTTGGAGAAACAGAGCTGAGGATAATTAAAACCAACCGCACTCATACAGCCGGCAGGCAGCACGGCCACAGTCTTTTCTCCCAGCACCTTGAGGGCGATTCTTACCGCAAGGCTTCCCCCGCAGCCGGCACAGGCTTTGTGCCCGTAAAAAAATTCTTCTTCGTTCAAAGTTTTTGCGTTAATCATTCTGGGCCTCCTGTGGTATTCCTAAAAAGTTGATTTGTGAGGGAGAAGTCTCTCCCTGTCTCCAGCCCGCAAGCGGTCTTCCGCCACCCTCTCTAGCGGGGGTTCCCGCCCCCGCAACGCCCCCGGCTTTTTCGAGAGCTTCAAATATTCCGCGAATCTCGGCGGCACTTATATCCTTTCCACCAAGACCACCGATGTAGTTGCTGCATGGAAAATCAAGACCGGCCTTTTTAAGTACGGAGTTCACGTTTGTATAAACTGTTCCTTCGGCTCCAAAAGAAATATCCTTTTCCAGAACTGCAGCAGCTTTTACATTACGCAAGGCTTCCACAATCTCCAGATCCGGGAAGGGACGCATATAGCGGATTCTAAGCAGACCCGCTTTTTTACCAGCGGCTCTAAGCTCATCTACTACCTGCTCCACAAGACCAGCCACGCTGCCAAGAGTAATAATTACAAAGTCAGCATCATCGCTTTTATATTTTTCTACCAGGCCCGTATACTTACGGCCAAAGATTTTTTCAAAACGTTCTTCTGCTTCTTTTACCACCTCGCGAACATTAAGCATTGCCCTATGTTCCTTATATTTAAAAAAGGTATTTGTTTCCGGGCCGGCAGAAAAGGCCATGTTTACAGGCTTATCAAAATTAAATTTATTGTCAGTTTCAAATGGAGGCAGAAACTTGTCTGCCTTTTCCTGGTCCGGAACTTCTACACTTTCAAAGGTGTGAGTAAGGGCAAAGCCGTCCAGGTTTACCATAAAAGGAGTCTGTACTTTTTTATGCTCCGCAACGTAATAAGAAAGCAGGGCAAAGTCCAAAGACTCCTGAGCATTTTTAGCATAAGACTGAATCCAGCCGGAATCCAGAAGGGCAAGAGAATCTCTCTGATCTCCATAGATGTTCCAGGGAAGAGCTGTTGCACGGTTGGCATTCATCATTACAATTGGAAAACGACCTCCGCTTGCATAAACCAGACACTCTGCCATGTATAAAAGCCCCTGGGAGCTGGTTGCAGTAAAGGCACGGCTTCCTGCCGCACTAACCCCCATTGCACAGCTCAGTGCTGAATGTTCAGATTCAACATGTATAAAATCACTTTTAAGGGAGCCGTCTTCTACAAACTCAGAAAGTTTTTCTACAACAACGGTCTGCGGTGTAATTGGATAAGCAGAAATTACCGCAGGCTTTGCAAGGCGAACTCCGTAAGCAAAAGCTTCATCTCCAGAAAGAAATTGTCGTGACATTTTTACCTCTTTATTCTATTTTTCTGCTTCAATTGAAATTGCTTCAAACTTACAGATTTTTGCACAGATGCCGCAGCCCTTACAAAAATCATAATCAATTTTTATTTTGCCACTTTCTGCGTCTTTAGAAATTACTCCGTCCGGGCAGTAAAGATAGCACTGCAGACAGCCCTTGCATTTTTCTGTACTAACGACCGGTCGTATGTTTCTCCAGCCCGCATTTTTACTTACAAGATAACCTGCCTCGTAAACTGTTGCTTGGGGGATATCATTAAAACCTGTGGGGATTTTTTCTCTTAAGTATGGTTTCATTTTGGACCTCCCGCAAACACTTCTTCTACAAGTACAGTATTTTTTGTGGCAATCTTGGCCGGCATATAGGACTGGACAGCCTGCAAAAGTTCTTCCTTTGAAACAACTCCGCTTTCACGAGCCAACAGAGCAAGCATAGCAGTATTTGTTACAGGCATCTTTAAAACTTCAAGGGCAAGACTGTCTGCATCAAAAGGAACAATTGCAGTGGCGCCGTCTACTCCATCTGCTTCAAGAAAATCTACCTTATTCTTTTTTGTATTTATAAGAATCTTTCCGCCCTCTTTTATCTCTGCAAAGGCTGCATCAGAAAATAGAGTGTCATCAAGATAAATTACATAATCAGCTTTTTTAATCTGGCTTCTGTCGCCAATCTCTTTTGAATCGAGTTTTGTAAATGCAAGAATTGGGGCACCCCGACGCTCAGGACCAAAAGAAGGAAAGGCCAGCGCCGACTTGCCTTCCGAAAGCGAATAAGCCGCTCCCAGAAGTTTAGCCGCCGTAAAAGCCCCCTGTCCACCGCGTCCATGCCAAAGAATTTCTGTCATGGATTTCCTCGTTTATAAATGAATTAAAAATCAGCCGCAGCAGCCTGCTCCAGGCTTATCTGCCTTGTGATGGTCATCTTCGCAGCAGTCCTTTTCCTCTTTGCAGCAGTCTTTTTCTTCTTTAGTTTCTTTTGCCTTGCAGCAATCATCTTTTTCTTCGCAGCAGCTTGCCTTTTCTTCACAACAATCTTTTTTGTGTCCGCCTGTACTTGCACATCCGCTAAACGAAACTGCAAGAAGAGCAAGTGCAGCTAATGTAATAAATGTCTTTTTCATATTTTTCCTCTTTAAATCAAATATTTTTATCTATCTTTTCCACCTCAGCAAATAACGCTGAAGCTTATTGAAAAGCAAAGTTATCACAACAACTACAATTCCTATTACAATAAGACCTGTAATTGTTCTGGTGTAATCACCAAAATCTGAATACTGTTTTACATAGAAACCTATTCCCCGGCTTGCACCAATCATTTCGGCAGAAGTCAAAAGAATGAAGGAAACTCCAAGCCCCTGGTTACAGCCTAAAAAGATTTCTTGAAGCGCAGCAGGCAGAATGACACGGAAAAGCATTGTAGATTTGCTTACGTTCAAAACACGGGCAGAATCAATAATGCGTTTTTCAACATGAAGAACTCCGCTCATTGTTCCAGCAAAGGCCGGCCAGAAGGCAGCAAGGAAAATTACAAATACCGAAACAGAACGGAAGGTTGGCAAAAGGGCAATTCCATAAGGGATATAAACGATTGGTGGAATTGAACCAAAGAACTTAGAAATATAAGTTGCCGCACTGCCAAGTCTTGCGCTCCAGCCAAGGAAAAGCCCGAGGGGAATTGCAATCAAAAGACCAAGCAGGTAACCTTCCAGAACAATGGCAATAGAGCTTCCTGCATGAATCAAAAGCTTTAATCCATCTTCTACAAACTGGGCAAAAACTTTTCCCGGCGGCGGAAAAAGGCTTTCCTTAAGCCAGTTAAACTTTGCAGTTGCAAGAGTCCAGAAAATCAAAAGCCCGTAAAGAAAGGCAATAATATCAATAAAAAGTGTGTGGGCTGCGCGGTTCTTAATGAGAGCCGAAACCACAAGCACAACTATTTCCAAAAGTACAGCAAAACCTATAAGGTATAAAGTTTTAGGATCTACCGAATTGTGATTTGGAAGAAGCTGAATTAAAAGCAGCAGGGCAAAAAGTATATTTACAACGCGCAGAAAGCGCTCTTTCCAGTCCAGTTTGTTTTCAATATTGGTGCTCATAATACAACCTCCTCATTACCAATTCTTTCTGCAACATCTTTGTAGAAGAGAGAAACAAGTTCGTTTCTCAAATGTGTGTATGCAGGGCTCTTAAACAAATCTTCTCTAACACGAGGGCGAACAAACGGAACAGAAATCTCTTTATAAACATGTCCAGGTTTTGAAGCCATCATTACAATTCTGTCTGAAAGGAAAATTGCTTCGTCTATGTCGTGGGTTACAAATACAACTGTTTTCTTTTTTCCGCTCACAGAACCCTTTCCATCTGCTCCGCCTTCCCAAAGCTTCAAAAGCTCCTCCTGCAGGCTGGCACGGTTTTTCGGATCGATTGCTCCAAAAGGCTCGTCCATCAAAAGAATGTCTGTGTCCATTGCAAGGGCACGGGCAATTGCAACACGCTGCTGCTGGCCGCCGCTGAGCTGGCATGGGTATTTGTCTGCGAACTCGGTAAGGTTTACCTTTTCCAGATATTCAAGGGCTGTCTTTTCCAGCTCCTCTTTTGAAAGTTTTTTATTTTTCTGATGAACGCCGAATACAATATTATTCTTTGCCGAAAGCCAGGGAAAAAGTGAGTAGCTCTGAAAAACTACACCACGGTCTGTGCCGGTTCCGGTAACCTCTTTATCATCAATATAAATATGGCCTGAAGTCTGAGGAAGGATTCCTTCAAGTACGCTTAAAAATGTACTTTTTCCACAACCACTTGGCCCGATGATGCTTACAAACTCACCATCCTGAATTGCAAAGGAAACATCCTTCAGGGCTTCAAATGATTTATTTTTTTCTTTATAAGTAACACAAATATTGTCTACAATTATCTTTCCCATCGGGATACTCCTTATGAAAAACTGCTGCCAGAGCTAGGGGAGCCGCTGGCAGCAGAACTTTTTTTACTTTTTCTCTCTCCGTTTTATGTATTACTCATACTGATCAAAGTGCTTCTTGAGCTCTTTGTAAATCTTATCGTTTGGTGCTTCAGCAAGAAGTGAATCCAAAGCATCCTTGTAGATTGAAGTGTTATACAGTTTGTTGATGTCGTAATCTTTTGTATAACCAAGTTCAACTACAGTTGTCTTAAGATTTGATGTACCCTGCTTATCCGGGTCAGGACTTGAGAAACTGAATCCTCCGTAAACTTCAGTTTTAATATAGTCCTCGTTTATATCAATATATTTTTTTACATCTTTAATTGTTTTTGGCTGATTCTCCTGGCTGAACTTGTAAGCCTTAATCAAAGCACGCTCAAAAGCCTTGTAAGATTTTGGAGCTGCTTTCAAAGCAGGAGTGTAAGCAACCTGACGGCAGCATGGCTGATTTTTCAAGGCAGGTTCGTTAGCGCAGTAGTAAACAACATTGTAGCCCTGGCCTTTTGCAAGTGATGTATATGGCGAGTAAGCAGAAGCCGCATCAATTGTGCTGTTCTGAAGTGCTGCGTAAGCGTCCTTCTGGCTGTCGAAATAAACGATGTTTACTTCGTCCTTTCCTTTACCAACTTTAATTCCAGCATTTTTAAGAAGAAGCAGAAGCTCAGCATCCTGAACACTGTTCTTTACACTGGCAACATTGCGGCCCTTAAGAATCTGAACTCCAAGGTTATCCTTTCCGCCGGTAAATTCTTTTTTAATTACATAGCCGTGACCGTTAGTCATAGCGCCACCAAAAATTGTAAGGTCGCGTCCATTGCTCTGGAATGTGAGTGATGGAACAGAACCGATAAATGCTACATCAAGCTTTCCTGATTCAAGACCAGCAGCAAGCTCACCTGCACTTGCAAACTGAAGCAATGTTGCGTTCAAACCTTCTTCCTTAAAGAAGCCTTCTTCCTGAGCAACAAAAGCAAGCAGATGCGCTGTAGAATTCAAATGACCGATTGTAAACTTTGTTTTTTCCAGATCAGTCTTTGCTGCCTTCTTAGGCTTAGCGCTAACAGAACAGAGAATAAGTCCTGCCGCAACTAAAATCGAAATCAATTTTTTCATATAACCTCCAATGCGGACCATCCGCAATTCAAAAATTGAATTTTCAGCAGGCAAGTTATGTTGCAGATTTCTTATTTTCTGTCTGCAATGTTCAACCTACTGATTATCTAGGTTATACTAAATTACAGGACTTTGTTCCAATACAAGTTTTCTATGAAAAGTTATAAGAATTTGTGATAACTGAAGTCTGTCCTTGTGGGCGCGCCCTTCCCCGAAAAAAAAAGCGGCTCCCAGTCACCAACTGAAAGCCGCAAAAGCCTATCACTATTCTAAAAATGTATTCACATTAATTAGTCATCGCTGAAAAGTGGAGTTGAAAGATAGCGGTCTCCTGAATCAGGAAGAAGAACTACTACTGTCTTACCCTTGTTTTCAGGGCGCTCTGCAATGATTTTTGCAGCCTTGAGGGCAGCACCACTTGAAATACCTACAAGAATACCTTCGCTTCTTGCAAAAACGCGGCCTTCTTCAAAAGCATCCTCGTTTTCGATCGGAAGAATTTCATCATAGATTTTTGTATTCAAAACATCTGGTACAAAGCCGGCACCAATTCCCTGAATCTTATGAGCTCCAGCCTCTCCCTTAGAAAGAACAGGGCTTGAAGCAGGTTCTACAGCGATTACCTTGATATCAGGATTCTTTTCCTTAAGGAATTCGCCAACACCAGTGATTGTACCACCAGTTCCGATTCCGGCTACGAAGAAATCAATCTTTCCGCCTGTCTGTTCCCAGATTTCAGGACCAGTTGTCTTTTTATGAATTGCAGGGTTTGCAGGGTTTACAAACTGACCAGGAATGATTGCGCCTGGAATTGATTTCTGGAGCTCTTCTGCCTTAGCAATTGCTCCCTTCATCCCCTTTGAACCTTCTGTGAGAACGATTTCTGCACCGTAAGCCTTAAGAAGATTTCTGCGTTCAACACTCATTGTTTCCGGCAAAGTAAGGATTGCACGGTAACCTTTAGCAGCTGCAACAGCGGCAAGTCCAATTCCAGTATTTCCAGAAGTTGGCTCAATGATTGTAGCTCCTGGCTTTAAGATACCTTTCTTTTCTGCATCTTCAATCATTGCAAGTGCAACACGATCTTTAACACTACCCGCAGGATTCAAATACTCAAGCTTAGCAAGAATTGTTGCATTTTTAATTCCTGACTTTTTTGAATATCCGTTCAACTGTAAAAGCGGAGTATTTCCAATTAATTCCAATGAATTCTGTTTGATGTCGCTCATAAGCCACCTCTTTATAATTTTTTATCTTTTATACCTACTATTTCACTAGGTTATATATATAAACTATACTGTATTCTGGGGATTTGTCAATACTATTATCAATACAAATTTTTTATACGAATGATAGTTTATTCATATAAGCCCTTAGAAAAATATCTGTCACCACGGTCCGGGAAGACAACTACAATGTTGATTTCGCTTCCCTTTGCTGCTTTTCCAGATGCTGCAAGCTCTTCTGCAAGTTTTCTGGCTGCTGCAAAGGCTCCGCCGCTTGAACTACCGGCAAAAATACCTTCGCGCTTTGCAAGTTCTCTGGCTCCGCCAAAAGCATCATCATCAGTAATCTTTATAACCTTATCTACAAGAGACATATCCATTGTATCCGGGACAAAGTCATTTCCAATTCCTTCAATGTTGTAGTCTCCGTGCTCTCCGCCGCCCATAGTTGAACCAAGAGGATCTGCAAGTACACCCAGCACTGCAGGATTCTTTTCTTTCAGATATTTCATGATTCCGGCGTAAGTTCCACCGCTTCCGGCTCCTGCTACAAAGTAGTCTACCTTGCCATCCAGAGCATCGTAGATTTCAGGCCCTGTAGTTTTGTAATGTGCACGAGGGTTTGCCGGATTTCTGAACTGTCCAAGACTGATTGCACCAGGAATTGAATCGCGGATTTCTTCTGCCTTTTTCTCTGCTCCAAGCATTCCTTCTTCGCGTGGAGTATTTACGATTTCTGCACCAAGGGCTCTCATCAAAGTCTGTTTTTCCTGGCTGAATTTTGTTGGAACAACAAAGATTACACGGTAACCTTTTTCAAGGGCAGCAAAGGCAATTCCAAGCCCTGTATTTCCGGCAGTTCCTTCTACGATTGTACCGCCGGCTTTAAGCGCCCCGCGCTCCTCTGCATCTGCAATCATCTCGCGGCCGATTCTGTCCTTTACACTTCCGGCAGGATTCATCAGTTCAAGCTTTGCAAAAAGATTCACCCCCTCTGGCAAACTAACGTTAGTAAGTTTTACAAGCGGAGTATTTCCAATCAACTCCTGCATCGAATTATAATATTTCATATATACCTGCCTTTTATTTTCCAGCTTTTTCAATGGCCTGCTGCAAATCTGCAATCAGATCTTCTGCACTTTCAATTCCAACAGAAAGGCGGATAAGCCCGTCTGTAATTCCAACCTTTTCACGAATCTCACGAGGAATACTTGCGTGAGTCATGCTTGCAGGGTGGCAGGCAAGACTTTCTACACCGCCAAGACTTTCTGCAAGAGCAATGAGTCCGAGTGAAGAAAAGAACTTCTTAAAATCATAATTTTCCTTAAGTTCAAAGCTGATCATTGCGCCGCCGTTCTTAGCCTGCTTTTTATTGATTTCATAGCCCTGGGCAGATTCCAGTCCCGGATAGTAAACCTTCTTAACAGAAGGCTGCTCTGTAAGCCACTTTGCAATCTTAAGGGCATTTTCTGTGTGGCGGTCCAGACGAACTCCAAGAGTTTTAATTCCGCGGATCAAAAGGAAAGAGTCAAACGGTCCAAGTACTCCGCCTGTTGCGTTCTGGATAAAGGCAAGACGGTCTGCAAGCTCCTTATCATGAACAATTGCAAGGCCGGCAACTACATCACTGTGGCCGCCAAGATATTTTGTTGCAGAGTGAACAACAATATCAATTCCACTTTCAATAGGGCGCTGCAAATATGGAGTCATAAAAGTATTATCAACGATAGAAAGAATTCCATGTTTTTTTGCAATGTCTGCAACACCGCGCAAATCTGTAATTGTCAAAAGAGGGTTAGCAGGAGTTTCAATAAGGATTGCCTTTACATCCGGGGTAACCTTTGAATCAAGCGAAGCCAAATCAGTTGTGTCTTCGATTGAGTAAGTGATATTGAAATTCTTAAAGATTTTATCAAGTACACGGAAGGTTCCGCCGTAAACATTGCTGGAAATAATGATTTTATCTCCGCTCTTAAAAAGAGTGAGGACTGCGGTAAGGGCTGCCATTCCCGAACCAAAGGCAAATCCATGAGTACCGCCTTCAAGCTCTGCAATCAAAGCCTCAAGAGCTGCGCGGGTCGGATTACCTGTTCTCGAATATTCCCAGCCCTTGTTCTGACCAATACCCTGCTGTTCATAAGTTGATGTCTGATAAATAGGAACATTTACAGCTCCAGTAGATTCATCACCATAAATACCGCCGTGAATCAGCGCCGACTCAATTGATTTGTAATTTTTTCCGCTCATAATGTTTACCTCTTTTATTAGATTTATGATGTTTTTTCCGCCACAATAAAGTGAACGTTTTCATACGCTTTAAGGCCGTCTGATCTTCCTTCAAAATAAAGATCCTGAATTGTCTCAGGCCTGTAGTGAGAAGCAAGTTCAAAGGCATTTCGTTCCAGAGCCTGCTTCACCTCTTCTGTTGAAAAACCGTGAAGCATTGGTTCTCCAAGTTTTTCTGTTACATCTGCAAGTTCCTGAACACGGGACGCATTCTTCTTCAATTCCTCGGAAAAAGTTCTTTCATCCGGGAAATCAAAAATCAGCTTGCTGCCCTCCGGGCTAAGCTCCGAAATAATTTTCAAAGTCTGTTCAAAAACAGGCAGTGTCAGATAATAGGTAACTCCAAGAATCGCCGTAAAGGTTGGAAGATTCGAATCAAAACCTTTTTCCAGAAGTTTTTCCTTAAGACTGTCTTTGGAAAAATCAACAGGAACAAAAGTCAGATTTTCTGGAATTATCCATTCAAGTTTTTTTATTCTTTCCAGTTTGTATCTTTGAGTATCCGGGTGGTCCACTTCAAAAATCTTTATATTGTGAATCTGATTTCTAAATGCAAAACTATCCATTCCGGCACCACAAATTACATACTGAATCTTTTCTCCCATTGCCCCCTTAAGCTTTGCAAAGTTTTCAAGCTCAATTTCTGCAAACTTAATTCTTGAAAGAGGAATAGGAAGAATATACTTATAAAGAATGTCTTTAATATTCTTGTGGCAGAACCACCTGTTGCGGTCAAACTTTTCTGGATCGAAATCATTTTCAATCAGCTGACCAATTTCTTCATACTGCTCTCTTCCCATCAAATCAAAAGAAAGATAATCATCAAAGATTTTTTCTTTTCCGTAATTTGAATGAAAGGCTCTGGCAAAAAGACAAAGCTGGGCAGTTATACTTTCCTGTTCTTCAATCATTTATTGTTTTTACCTATCAGTTTTATAGGCTTAAACTATCATTAATTACCTACTAAGTCTATAGGTTTTGTTATATATTTTTCCTATAACTTATTATAAAAAACTTGTATTGGAACAAAGCCCTGCAATCCTATAACATACCGCCAAGATAGGTAATTGAAAGTCAGTTCAAAAAGTCCTGTCAAAAAACAAATTGAAAATTAAAAGAGGTATAACTATGGCAGATTGGGGAACAGCAAATCCAGACGGAAAATATTGGAATAAAGAACTGGAAACACTTCCACGTGAGCAGCTCGAAGCAAAGCAGCTGGAAGACTTAAAGGAAATCGTGCAGTTTGCATACGATCACGCTCCTTACTACAAGAGAAGTTTTGACGAAGCAGGTGTAAAGCCAAGCGACATCAAAACATTGAAGGATATTGAAAAATTTCCATTCATCAACAAAAAGACACAGCGCGACACACAGGGCGTAGGTTCTTTCCTTGGAGAACTTGCAGCAGTACCGGAAGAAGACGTTGTATTCATTTCTACATCTTCTGGTTCTACTGGTGTACCAACAGTAAGTCCTTTCACAAAGAAAGATTTTGATGAGTTCCAGGACACAGAAAGCCGCTGGTTCTATCAGATTGGTATGAGAAAGAACGACCGCTATGTACACGCGCTCAACTTCTCTCTTTACGTTGGTGGACCGGATGTAATTGGTGCTCAGAACCTTGGTGCCCTTTGTATCTGGGGTGGTACACTTCCTAGCGAACGTCTTCTCTTCGTTCTTAAGCAGTATCAGCCAACAATCATCTGGACAAGTCCTTCTTACGCATGGCAGCTTGGTGAAAAGGCTCTTAAGGCCGGTTATGATCCTAAAAAAGACTTCAATATTAAAAAGATTATTGTAGCAGGTGAGCTTGGTGGTTCTATCAGCTCAACACGTAAGGCTATTGAAGATATCTGGGGTGCAGAGGTTTACGACTTCTACGGTCTTTCAGACATCTTTGGTGCTTGTGCCGCTCAGTGTGAATATCATGATGGTCTTCATATTGCAGAAAACCATATTCTTGTTGAAACAATAGACCTTAAGACTGGCGAAGTTCTTCCACCGGGAGAAACTGGTGAACTCGTATTTACAACTTTGAGAAAGCATGCCCGCCCTCTTATCCGCTTCCGCACAGGTGATATCGGCCGCATTGACCAGACACCATGTAAGTGTGGCCGTACACACGGAAGAATCCACGTTCTTGGACGTAAGGACGATATGTTCATTGTAAGTGCAGTAAACGTATTCCCAAGCGATATCGAAGCTGTAATCCGCGATGAAAAGGATCTTACCGGCGAATACCTTATCCGCATCTTTGAGAAAGACTTTACATGTAAGTATTCTGTAGAAGTTGAAAAGGCAAGTACAAGTACTAAGACTGATGAAGAAGTTGCAGCTCTTACAAGTGCAGCACTTAAGGGAAGAATTGGTGTAAAGCCTTCAAGCGTAGTTGTTCACAAAGACGGCGAACTCAATACTCGCAGTGAGCACAAGTCAAAGCGTATTATTGATGAACGTACATTAACATATAACATCTAGTCATAAAAAAGTATTTAAAAAAAGAGGAGGGATGCTCTGGTGTTGACAAAAGCTTCACCAGAGCATATTTTTTTTCCAAAAAAAATATAGAAAAAAAAGGGGTAACTAATGATAGCAGAATACGACGAACTTACTGGTTTAGCAACAAAAGATTTCTTTTATGAAAATGTTGAAGCTGCTATCAAAATGAATAACTCCGAGCAGCATAATTTATTATATCTTAATATTGATAACTTTAAGATTTTTAATGATTTATATGGCCGTAAAAAGGGTGATGATGTTCTTAAACAGATAGGCTCCCTCCTTTTATTTCTTGCCAAAAATAAAAATCTTTGTGCCAGAATACATTCCGACTGGTTTGCATTTTATTTAACAGGAAGCGACCTTTCTGATGTTGACCTCAAAAATATTTCTGAAATAATCAATAATCAGTTCAAAGAAGAAACCATGCCTATTGTAATTCATTTTGGCATCTATCAATTTACAGAACAAACAGAAAGTATTTCTACTCTAGCCGGCCGCGCAAAGAGAGCCTTAAAAAGTATAAAAGGCGATTCGGTTAACACAATTGCATATTATGACAAAGAATTTATGGAAGAGGAAAAGAAAGACCATCATATAACAAAATGCTTTGATTCAGCTCTTAAAAACGGCGAATTCAAAATCTTTCTTCAGCCGCAGGTGTCTTCCGAAAATAAATTGAAAGGAGCGGAAGTTTTAGCCCGCTGGGTAAATGAACAAAACACTGTAATTTCTCCGGGCTATTTTATAAAAACTCTCGAAAAAACAGGACTGATTTCAAAGCTGGACAATAACATCTGGGAACAGGCAGCAAATCTGCTGAAAAGCTGGAAGGAAACCGACAAAGATGATCTTTATCTTTCCATCAATATTTCCGTTAAAGATTTTACAAATCTAAATGTATATTCAACTCTCACAGATATTGTTAAAAAATATGATATTCCACCACAGAAGCTCCGTCTGGAAATAACAGAATCTGTACTCATGAGTAATGCAAAACAAATTCTGGAAATTACAGAAAAGCTTCGTAAAGACGGTTTTTATATAGAAGTTGATGATTTTGGAAAAGGCTATTCCTCATTAAGCATGCTCAAAGATATAGATGTTGATATGATAAAAATTGACATGGATTTTCTGAAGCATACAGAAAATGAATCAAAAAGTGCTATAATTCTTGAGTCAATTATTGAAATGAGTAAAAGGCTTGGAATTGAGGTTCTGATTGAGGGAGTAGAAACAAAAGCTCAAAAAGACTTTTTGAAGATGCTTGGCTGCGACATGTATCAGGGATATTACTTCAGCAAACCGATTCCACTTGCAGATTTTAACAAGAAATATTTTAATTCATACGGAGAAAAAAATGCCATCTAATTTAACATTACAATATCTTTTTACTGACCCGGAAGAACTGGATTCTACAGCTTTACCGGACTACACAACACTGGACTTTGTAAGTACCGGCTCCCACATTTATGGCGAAATTATGTGGCCGTCGGCAAATCAGCCAAAGCCTCATCCCTGCGTAATTATGCTGCACGGCTTTCCGGGAACTGCCCGTAACGACGATATTTCACACGCACTGTGCAGAATCGGCTGCCTTGTGATTGTTCCTCATAACCGCGGAGCCTGGGGAAGTCAGGGAAAGTATCTTATTACCAATTGCATTGAAGACGCACAAAACCTTGCAGAATATGCGCACTCTCCTGAGTTCACAAATAAATACAATGTAGATCCGAATCAGATTTTTTTACTGGGCCACAGCATGGGAGCAAACTCTGCCCTCAACGCAGGCCGAAAACTGGACTGGATCCGCGGAATCATAATGCTCACTCCTTACGACCCTACCCGCTACTTAAACCGCGCCAAGGAAAGTTATTTCCGCTCACTGCTGGAAGAAGGCAAAATTCTTCAGTCTGACGGAATTGACGCAATTTACGAAGACGTTGTAATAAACCGGGATGAAATCAGCCATCCAAAGTCCTTTGAGCAGGTAAAAGACAAAAACCTGCTTGTAATCGGAGGTGCTTACGACTCGGTTTCACCAATAAACGAAATGATTCTTCCTCTCTGGAATCTTCTGGAGGCTCACCAGACAAAGGCAATTCAAAAACGCATTGATTTTCCTACCGAGCACGGACTTCTCGGCCGCCGAATCAGTGTGATAAAAGAAATTGCCGGCTTCATTAATGAAACCTGTCAGTAATAGCTTTTTTCTATATCTCACCATAAAAAAGAAATATTAGTCCAACATATAGATTTTTGCTATAACCTACCTATCAGATTGGTAAATCCAAGTATAACTGAAAGGAGGTTTTATGGCTGATACAAACATAATCGAGCTGAAAGATATTTATAAAACTTTCACAGATGGCAAAAAAAGTTTTAACGCTGTAGAAAATGCAAGCGTTTCAATTCAAAAGGGAGAGATTTTCGGAATTATCGGATTTTCTGGAGCCGGAAAATCTACCCTTGTACGAACAATCAACTTACTTGGCCGTCCAACAAGCGGAAGCGTAACAATACGCGGAAAAGATTTTTTAAGTCTAGGTCCAAAAGAGCTTCGCGAAGAACGTAAAAAAATCGGAATGATCTTCCAGCACTTTAATCTTATGAAGAGCCGTACAGTTTTCAGTAACGTTTCTTTTCCTCTAAAACGCAGCGGTCTTTCCAAAGAAGAAATTGCAAAGAAGGTTCGCGAGCTTCTTGCTCTGGTAGAAATTGAAGACAAGGAAAAAGTTTATCCTTCACAGCTTTCAGGTGGTCAGAAGCAGCGTGTAGCAATTGCCCGCGCCCTTGCAAATAATCCGGACATTCTTTTGTGTGATGAGGCAACAAGCGCCCTTGACCCTACAACCACCCGCTCAATTCTTGCTCTGCTTAAAAAGCTGAACAAAGAGCTGGGACTCACAATCGTAATCATCACCCATCAAATGGAAGTTATAAAAGAAATCTGTTCAAAGGTAGCCGTAATGGAAAACGGCCGCATAGTTGAGCAGGGAGATGTTTTTGATATTTTTGCGGCACCAAAAGATGAAGTTACAAAACGCTTTATCCGCTCAACTTCAAGCCTGACAAAAATTGAGCAGCTGATTGCAGAAGACTCTCCGGTTGTAAAACTTGATTCGGATGAAACTCTGGTTCGCTTTACTTTTATTGAAAAGAATGTTTCTGAGCCAATTATTTCCGCAATGTCCCGCCTGTACGAAATTACAATCAACATTATTTTTGCTGATGTAGAAATCGTTCAGGACGCGCCAATCGGCGGCACCGTTGCTATTATCAGCGGCAAGCCAGAAATCGTAAAACGGGCCCTCGCCCACATTGAACAGCAGGGCGTTGGCGTTGAAGTATTAAAACAAGGCCATGCGGTGGTTGAGCCTGTCGAAACCACAAACTAAAGGAGGCATAATATGACAGAAATTATCGAAAAGATTTTACCAAATGTTTCGGCACATCCTGAGCGATTTTTCAACGGCCTGCTCGAAACCTTTATCATGACCCTCTGGGCCGGAGCAATCAGTTTTGCTATCGGACTTGTATTCGGCATTGTGCTTATTGTTACTAAAAAGGGTTCAATACTGGAAAACAAAGTAATTTATCAGATTCTTGATAAGCTTATAAACTTTTTCCGTTCCATTCCTTTCATCATCCTGCTCACAGGTGTAATGCCGCTCAGCCGCCTTTTGATGGGAACTGCCATCGGTGTTCGCGGAGCAATCGTTCCTCTGATTTTCGGTTGTGTACCTTTCTTCAGCCGTCAGGTAGAAACAGCTCTTGCAGAGGTGGATGGAGGACTTATTGAAGCCGCAGAAAGTATGGGGCTTAGTCCGGTGGATATTATCTTCCGTGTATACCTTCGCGAAAGTATCGGGCCTCTTGTTCGCGGTACAACCATTACCCTTGTAAGCCTTATCGGTCTTACAGCAATGGCTGGTGCCGTAGGTGCCGGTGGACTTGGAAACTACGCCATCATGTACGGTCACGACCGCAATCAGCTGGACGTAACCTGGCTCACGATTATCGTTCTTGTAATCATCGTAAACCTGGTACAGCTGGGCGGAAATAAGATAATCAAACGAAACAGACACTAGGAGGACATCATGAGTACACGCAAAATTGGAATTATCGGTGCGGGCCACGTTGGCAGCCACGGCGGTTATGCGCTTATCAGCCAGGGTCTGGCAGAAGAAATTGTATATATCGATGTTGATGAAAAGAAGGCCGCAGCCCAGGCACTGGACCTGCAGGACTCTTCAACTTACCTTGGCCGCACAGTCAAGGTAAAAGCCGGATCTTACCAAGATATAAAAGACGCCGGCATTCTGATTGTAGCTGCCGGTCCCCTTCCGGATATTTCAGCCGGCCAGGTAGACCGCCAGCAGACTCTTGGCTCTACAGTGGAAATTCTTAAAGATATTGTCCCTAAAATCAAGGCCAGCGGCTTTAATGGAATTATCGTAAACATTTCAAACCCCGCAGATGTCGTAACTCATTATATTCAGGAAAAACTCGGCTGGGATAAAAAGCGCATTCTTTCCACCTCCACAACTCTGGATTCTTCAAGAGTACGCAGAGCCATCAGCGAGGAAACAGGCTACTCGCAGAAGTCTATTCAGGCTTATGCGCTTGGAGAACATGGGGAAAGTCAGTTTGTTCCATGGAGCACAGTAACAGTAGCCGGCAAGCCTCTTCTTGAACTCATCAAAGAGCAGCCGGACCGCTTTGGTAAGCTTGACCTGGACGGAATTGCAGCCCGCGCTAAAAAAGCCGGCTGGATTATTCTTGAAGGAAAAGGCTCTACAGAATTTGGAATCGGTGCCAGCATCGCAAATGTAGTTCAGGCCATCTTTGGAAACGAAGACAGAATTCTCCCGGTTTCTACCCTTCTCCAGGGCGAGTACGGCCAGAAGGATGTTTTTGCAAGCGTCCCATGCCGCCTCAATCAAAATGGAGTTGCAGAAGTAATTCAGCTCAACCTCACCGCAGAAGAGCAGGAAAAATTTAATGCCAGCTGCGAAAGTATGAAGCAGAATTACGAAAGAGCCCTGAGCATGTAAAAAACACCGTCATCCTGAACTTGTTTCAGGATCTGCTTAAAATAGATTCCGAAACAAGTTCGGAATGACGACAATGCGTGAGTTATAACTTTTTCCTATAACTCACGATAAAAAACTTGTATTAGCGCAAGTTATAGATTTTTGCTATAACCTAGTTATCAACTAGGTTGAGAGTTCGCTTGAGCGAATTAGAAATAATCCAAAGGGTTCTCCGGAAAATCCGAGACCCCGGCTATAAAAGAGGTATCAATATGAAAAAAATTATCGCAGGTATTTTAATTGGAGCTTTGGCTCTCACATCGGTTTTTGGCGCAACAAAGAAGTCAAAAAAAGCAAAGAACGTAGATGTTAAACTTGGAGTTGTAGGTTCAATCTACGAAGACCTCTGGGCACCAGCTCAGAAGGCACTCAAGGCAGAAGGAATCAATCTTAAGATTGTTCAGTTCTCAGATTACGTTACACCAAACAATGCTCTTTCAAACGGAGAAATTGATCTTAATGCATTCCAGCACAGAATCTTCCTGGAGAACGATGCAGGCAGCCACAACTACGATGTAAAGCTTATCGGAAACACTTTCATCATTCCGCTCAACCTTTACTCAAACAAAGTTAAGTCTGTAAACGAACTTAAGAAAGGTGCTGTAATTGCAATTCCTAACGACGTAACAAACGGTGGACGCGCAATCAAGGTTCTTGCCGCAGCTGGACTTATCACACTTAAGGCAGATGCAGGCTTCAACCCTACAGTTGCAGATATCGTTTCTAATCCAAAGAACATCGTAATCAAAGAGCTTGCCGCTAACACAATTCCTTCAGCCCTCGCAGATGTTGATGCAGCAATCGTAAACGGAAACTACGCCCTCGACTTTGGTATCAAAACAGAAAGCGCAATTTTCAAGGATACATCAGTTGATGAAAAGCAGTACTGGAACCTTATCGCTGCCCGCGGTGCAGACCTCAAAGATCCTGCAAAGGTTGAAATCTTCCGCAAGGTAGTAAAAGCCTTCCAGACAAAAGAAACAGAAGACGTTTTCAACAAAACTTTCGGCGGCTACTTCATCAAAGAAGGCTGGGACATCGACGAGTTCTAATTCTAGCTGTCAGCTTAAGGAGGGGGAAGTCTCCCCCTCGGCCGCACTTCGTTGCGGCCTACCCCTTCTCCTAAGGGCACAGCCCTTAAAATCCGGTAGCTCGCAAGCGGGCTTTTTTTAATGAGGTTTACCATGTCTACAATCAATCAGCTTAAATCAATAATACCAGAATCTTCCAGAGTAATTTATTCACCAGATATTGAGCAGAAGTATTTAAGTGACCAGCTTGGCCGCAAACATGGAAATGCCTCGGCACTTGTTTTTGCAGAAAGCACAGAAGAAGTAAGCGCAGTGTTGCGCTTTGCTCATGAAAACAATATTCCGGTTACCCCACGCGGGGCCGGAACAAATCTTGTAGGAAGCACAGTTCCACACAATGGAGCAATCATTCTTGATCTTTCCAGAATGAACCGCATCCTCGAAATTGACAAAGAAAACTTTACAGCCACAGTAGAACCAGGTCTTATACTGGAAGACTTCCAGAAGCACGTAGAAGGCTTAGGCTTTTTTTATCCGCCTGATCCTGGTGAAAAACGTGCAAGCATTGGCGGTAACATTGCAACAAATGCCGGCGGAATGCGCGCCGTAAAATACGGAGTTACCCGCGACTATGTAATGGGCCTGGAACTGGTATTAGCAGACGGCACTATCCTAACGGTCGGTAGTAAGAGCCGCAAAGATACAACAGGCCTTGATGTAAAAGACATAGTAATCGGTTCAGAGGGAACTCTGGCAATCATAACAAAGGCACTCCTTCGCCTTATCGGAAAGCCTGAAAAATCACAAAGCCTTCTTGTAAGCTTTGACAGCCTTCAGAGTGGAATCGAAGCAGTACCTCTTATCTTAAAACAGAATCTTAATCCGACAGCAGTCGAGTTTATAGAAAGAAAAGTAGTAAAGCTTGGCGAAGATTTCTTAAATCTTAAATATCCCGACCCGGATGCCCAAGCCTATCTTCTTTTGACCTTTGACGGCTCAGCAACAGAAATTGACGGAGCCATCAAAAAGCTTTCAGAAGTTCTTAAGAATGCCAGCCGCCGCGTAATCATACTGGACGGCTCAAGTCCGGAACTCGATGCAGCAAACATCTGGAAAATCCGCGGCTGCCTTGTAAAGGCCGTAGAAGCCGTAAGCGAGCAGGAACCGCTGGACATTGTTGTTCCAATTGCCCGCGTTGCAGACTTTGTTGAATATGTAAATATTCTTGAAAAAGAAAGCGGCATGCAGATGATCAGTTTTGGTCACGCCGGAGACGGAAACATACACCTTTGCGTTGTCCGCGCCGGCCGCAGCCTTGAAGTCTGGGAAAACGAACTTCACGCTAACCTTGAAAAACTGTATGCTAAGGCAAAAGAGTTTGGAGGATTAATTTCGGGAGAACACGGACTTGGAGTAAGCAAAAGAGACTTCTTCTTTGCCCAGACTCCGGCCCAGAATGTCAGCCTTATGAACGCAATCAAAAAATCATTTGACCCGGAAGAAATCTTAAACCCGGGAATTTCTTATGTAAAATAAAGGAAAAGAATATGCCACAATTATCAAACAGGACAGCAACCTTTACAGACAGCGTAATCCGCCGCATGACCCGCATTTCAAACCAATACGGAGCCGTAAACCTTTCGCAGGGCTTCCCAGATTTTGAACCGCCCCGCGAAATCTTAGACAGACTCGCTCAGGTAACAAAAGAAGACTTTCACCAGTATTCAACAACCTGGGGCGCTCAGAATTTCCGCGAAGCCCTGGCTGCAAAAATCACTCACTTTTCCGGCGTCTCAGTAGATCCTAATTCAGAACTCGTTGTAACCTGCGGTTCTACAGAAGCAATGATGGCCGCCATGATGAGCGTAACAAATCCGGGAGACAAGGTAATTGTCTTCTCACCTTTTTACGAAAACTACGGTGCCGACACTATCTTGAGTGGAGCCCAGCCAATCTACGTTCCTCTTGTTCCGCCTCTCTACAACTTTGATGCAGCCGTCCTCGAAGACGCCTTCCGTCAGAAGCCAAAGGCAATCATCGTATGTAATCCTTCAAATCCATGCGGTAAAGTTTTCACCCGGGAAGAGCTTACAATAATTGCAGACCTTGCAAAAAAATACGACTCCTTTGTAATCACAGACGAAGTCTACGAGCATATCCTTTACAAGCCTAATGTTCATACCTACATGGCAAGTCTTCCGGGCATGAAGGACCGCACCATCACCTGTAATTCCCTTTCAAAAACATATTCAATCACAGGCTGGCGTCTCGGTTATACACAGGCAAATGCTGAAATCACAGAACGCATTAAAAAGGTTCACGACTTCCTTACAGTTGGTGCCGCTGCCCCACTCCAGGAAGCAGCAGTTACAGGACTCCGCTTTGCAGACGACTACTACGCAGACCTTCAGGAAAAATATACCCACAAGAGAAACCTCTTTTTACAGGGCCTGCGGGACATTGGCCTTCCTCACACAGAACCACAGGGGGCCTACTATATCATGATAGACATCAGCGAATTCGGTTATGAAAGCGACCTTGAGTTTGCAGAAGTGCTTGCCCGCGATGTTGGAGTTGGAACCGTTCCAGGTTCTTCTTTCTTCCGCGAACCGGAAAACCGCTATGTGCGCATCCATTTTGCAAAGAAGGACGACACCCTCAACGAAGCCCTCAACAGGCTGGCTGATATCCGCAATAAAATTAAAAGAAAATAGGGACGGATAGTTTCCGCCATAGTAAAAAATCAGTTATAATATAAAAGGAAAAGTATGACATTACAGCAGATAAAATACGTAATAGGAATAGCAGAAACTGGTTCTCTTAATAAGGCGGCGGATAAACTATTTGTTTCTCAACCTTCTCTTACCAGCACAATTCACGATCTGGAAGATGAGCTTGGAATCATAATCTTTAACAGAACAGGCCGCGGAGTTACCCTTACAAACGATGGTGCAGAATTTCTTGCCTCTGCCCGCCAGCTCTATATGAATTATCAGAATCTTATAGAAAAATACGGCGAAAACGGCACAATCAAGAAGAAATTCGGCGTTTCTACCCAGCATTATTCCTTTGCCGTAAAAAGCTTTGTAGAAATGGTAAAGGGCTTTAATACCAACGAGTATGAATTTGCCATCCGCGAAACTAAAACCCGCGAAGTAATAGAAGACGTTTATACCCTCAAAAGCGAAATAGGCATTCTTTATCTCAGCGATTTTAACCGCAAGGCCATTACAAGCATCTTAAAATCTAAAGATCTGGAATTCCATCCGCTTATAGACTGCAAGGCTTTTGTTTATATATGGAAGGGACATCCGCTGGCTGGCAAAAAGCAGATAACCCTGCTCCAGCTCAAAGAATACCCTTGTCTTTCTTTTGAACAGGGAGATGATTCAAGCTTTTACTTTGCAGAAGAGATTTTGAGTACAGAAGAATATCACAGAACAATCAAAGCCAACGACCGTGCCACCATGCTAAACCTCATGATCGGCTTAAACGGCTATACCCTCTGCTCGGGAATTATCTGCGAAGAGCTCAACGGTTCAGACTATATTGCAGTTCCTTTTAAGGATGAAGATGAATCTATAAACCGCATCATGGAAATTGGCTGGATTACCCGCAAAGGCTTTAATTTAAGCACTATCGGCAGCAAATATATTGAAGAAGTAAAAAAATATCTTGGCGTCAAATAAAGATTTTTCTCTATATAGGGGGTTTTCCACTTGACAATTTTTGCAAGTGGAAATAACATTTATGTTATGGACTTAAGAACAGTATTAACAACAGACACAGTAAATCTTCACTTGAAAGGAACAACTAAAGAAGAAATCGTTGATGAAATGATTGATGTTTTGTTCAAGGCCGGAAAGGTTACTGATAAGGACGCTGCACGCGAATGTGTTTTGGATCGCGAGCGCAAGATGTCTACAGGTATGAAGCACGGAATCGCCATTCCTCATGGAAAGACAGATACAGTAAAGGATTTGGTTGCCTGCATTGGTATTTCTGATAATCCAGTTGATTTTGATTCATTGGATCAGGAACCATGCCGCATTTTCATTATGACCTTGTCTCCAGTAAACAAGACAGGTCCACACCTTCAGTTCCTTGCTGAAGTAAGCCTTTTGTTCAAGAGCCCTGAAAAGCGTCAGGAAATTCTTGACACTCAGGATAAGGCCGAAGTTATCCGCATTCTTACTGAATAGAAGACGCGAAGGCATTATCGAATTTAGAAATTCCAGACCTTTATGCCCTGCGGCGTAAAGGTCTTTTTTTTGCATACACCGTCACCCTGAACTTGTTTCAGGGTCTCCATTACATTTTAAGGAAAAAACATGAAACTCGAACCGATTTTTACAGTAAAAAACAAGAAACTCTTCAAAATAGCAGATGGCGCAGAGGTAGACACCTCTACCCTCAAACGCGTAGACATTCCCTGGAGCACTGTAGAAATTGAAGACGAGGCCTACAACGAAGAATATCTTGCCGGCCTTAGAGACCAGCTTAAAGCAATGGAAGCCACAGGAACTTTCGCCGTACTCGTACCTGTAGTAGACAAGGCTCTTGAAAATCCGGAAGAGGAAGAGCTTTTTATCAACGCATATAATCATACTGCCCGCCGCGTAAAGGATTGTGAGAGCGTTGCAGGCTTTGAACTTCCTGCCCAGCTTAAAGATAAAGCAGGTTTTATGGACACTCTGGCCATCAAACACGCACAGTACGTATATTTCACTAAGGCAGAAAATCCGCTATCGGATGACATTGTGGTATATTAAAAAACTACCTATTGCAAAATACCGCAAAATACCGCACCATTTGCGAAGAAAAAGTAAAATATTCACGAAAATTCACTAATTTTCTTCAAAATTCTCTTGATTTAAATTTTCATTTGTGGCATTATACTCCGCAATAACGAGAGAGCAAGAGGGAAAAACGTATGCAGTCTAAAGAGAATCAGAACAGACTTGCAGGTACATGGTTCCTCACAGCATTTTTGTGCATAGTTTTAGCGTCTGCAGCCGTTCTTGTTTATGTTTTGCTTCCTAATGCACCGGAACCGGTTCAGCCTGCAATAACTGAGCCTTTGACTATAATTGATTTATCAGAAGAAACTGAAGAAGAGCTTTCACAGGCTTTTCAGGATTATTTTTCTGAAGTTTCTTTGAATCGTCTTACAGACGATTACGACAGTGGCCTTGCACTTTACAGACAGCCTCTGTCACGCACAGCAGTAGAGTGGTTCTACTTCCAGATTACTGGTAATCGCGAAGTAACACAGGCCATTCTTACAGAAGCTGAAAAAAATGATATTCCGCTTTCTTTGGCGTTTTCACTTGCGCACACAGAAAGCAATTATAATACGAACGCAACGAACAGGAATGCAAATACTACGATTGACCGGGGCTTGTTCCAATTGAACAGCAACTCCTTTCCCGAGCTTTCGGAGACAGATTTTTTTGATCCGTTCGTAAGTTCAAAATATGGTATGGCACACCTTAAGTTTTGCCTGAATACAGCCGGAAACGAAGTTTCTGCACTGGCTATGTACAATGCAGGAACCGGCCGTGTTCGTTCAAACAAGACTCCACAGTCTACTTTGAACTACGTTGGCAAAATCATGTCGTACCAGAAAATGCTTGATCAGCTGTTTGGTGAGCAGGTTGCCTCTTATTTTGAGACACAGATGACACCAGGAATTGCAGTTGCTTATGCAAAATAAGGTTGCTTCGCAGGCTCTTGCCTCCAGAAGCTCCTTATAATCAGTTTGCCTCCTAATTTTTTTGAGGGTCCGGTTTTTATAGTTTTTCCGGGCCCTCTTTTTTTAACGATAATCGTTTATTTCAAAACTTTCGAAGATTTCAAAATCCTTTGGATTTGCAGTAATTATTGTAGAAACTCCACTTGTAAGATAACAGGAAGCCATCTGGGTATCATTAACTCTGTTTCGGCCTAATTGATATCTATTCATCCATGCCAACGTTCGCTTAAATGAAGTATCATCTGGATAAAGAACTGTCACACGATCAATATCACACCAGTAATCAATTACAGAAATAGCTTCACTTACTGAAAGAGGATTTTCGAATCTTTTTGAATCTGTAATAACATGCAGAAACTCATTAAAACAGTTGTAATATACAGCTACCTTTACAGATTCATTATTTGCAATTTTTGAAAATAATGCTCTGGCATTTTTGTTTCTGGGTGAATCCTCCCAGTACAAATCAATAAGGAAGCAGGTATCAATTCCTATCATAAAGTTATTCTCCCGCTGTTAAATTCTTCTTTCCATGATGAATCAGTAAGAAAATCTTTTCCTCCAGCTTTAAGAGAAACAGTGCGGGAAAAATCTACAGAAGCAAAAGTATTCTTTGTTGTAAAATGCTGGTCTGCATAATCCTGCATGGCATTGCGAATAAGTTCCGCTGTCTTTCGCCCCTGCTTTTGAGCCTGTCGCTGGTAGCTTTCGTACAGTTTTATACCAACGTACAAAGTCACGGGCTTTAAATCATATTGATAATTCATACACATATTATATGTATGTTTTATATGTATGTCAAATTTTATTTAATTCAAAGATAATAATTTTTATTGTTAATATTTTAACAGTATTTGCAAAAAAAAGACGAATTCGTTAAAATCAAGGCAAATTCTACACTTTTGTCTATTGAATTCAATTCCACAAGGCAGGAGGAAAGCCTATAATGAGCGCAATTGTTGAGCTTCCAGAAGTAACCAGAAAACGCATGCTTACTTTGCAGAATCTTTTGCAGAGCTGGCAGAACGAGAAAATTACTTCGGTGCAAATCAGTGAGATTACCGGTTGGAAAGATTCACTGATTCGCCACGATCTATGGCTGCTTGGATACAACAAAGGTGTTTCAAACGGGTACCTTAAAGACGATTTGCAGGAAGCAATAAGTCTGGCACTCGGCTTTGAATCCGAACAGAAAAACTGCTGCATTGTGGGCTTAAACAGACTTGGAGCAGCCCTCCTGGATGAAGCCACAACAGAAGGAAGCATCTTTAAGATTAAGGCGGGCTTTGACTCAAACGTAAACCGCGTTGAGATTCTCCGTTCCACCTTCCCTCTCTACCCTGCAACAGAAATGAACTGGGTAATTAAACAGGAAAGGATTCCCCTTGCAATTCTGACGGTTGCCAGCAAGGAAGCACAGTCTATGTGTGACAGACTTGTAAAGGCTGGGGTCACGGGAATTGTGAATATGACGAGGGCAGTCTTAAAAGTGCCCGATGGCGTGAAGGTTGAAAATCTTTCAATTCTGAATGCGCTTAAACTAGTGAATTAAAAGCCAGGCGTTGCGGGGCGGCGTTTGAGCCCCGCAGAGGGGGTAGCGTAAGACCGCAACGCGGGCTGGAGCGAGGGGGAAACTTCCCCCTCCTGAATATAGAAAAGACAAAGGAGTCGATGTATGGCAAGAGTGTACAATTTTAGTGCAGGACCTAGCTGTCTGCCAGAAGAAGTTTTGCAGGCATGTGCTGCAGAAATGATGGATTATAATGGAACAGGTCAGTCTGTTATGGAAATGAGCCACCGTTCAAAGGCTTATGAGCCAATCATTCAGGATGCTGAAGCAATGGTTCGCAAATTGATGAACGTTCCAGACAACTACAAGGTACTCTTCGTACAGGGTGGTGGTTCTACACAGTTTGCCATGGTAGCAGAAAACCTTGGTATTCACACTGGAAAAGCAGCTTACATCGAAACTGGAGTCTGGGCAAAGAAGGCTGCTGCTGAAGCTAAAAAGCTTGGCGTTGATGTTGATATTATTGCAAGCAGCAAAGACAAGAATTATTCCTACATTCCAAAAGTTGAAAAGATTGAAGGCGACTATGACTACGCTTACATCTGCTTCAACAACACAATTATGGGAACTCACTACGAGTACATTCCAGACACTGGAAAGATTCCTCTCGTAGCTGATATTTCTTCTTGCGTTTTGAGTGAGCCACTCGACGTTAGCAAGTTCGGACTCTTGTTCGCTGGTGCACAGAAGAACCTTGCTCCTGCTGGTGTTACTCTTGTAATTATCCGCGAAGACTTGATTTGTGAGCCTGAGGCTTGCCGCGCAGGAACTCCTACTATGCTCTGCTACAAGACTCATGCTGATAATGATTCTATGTACAATACTCCTCCATGCTACACTATCTACGTTCTTGGAAAGGTTTTGCACTGGATCGAGGCAAACGGCGGAGCTGAAGGTATGCTCAAGCGTAACAAGGAAAAGGCTGATTACCTTTACAACTACCTCGACAACAACGAAGGAAACTTCTACCACGCAACAACTGAAGTTGGAAGCCGCTCTTTGATGAACGTTCCATTCCTTACAAAATACTCTACAGGAGCAACAGACGACGCTTCTGTAGCAAAAGAAAAGGAAATCAACGACAAGTTCGTAAAAGAAGCCGCTGCTGCAGGTCTCGTAAACCTCAAAGGTCACCGCCTTGTTGGTGGTATGCGCGCATCTATTTACAATGCTATGACTCTCGACGGAGTTAAGGCTCTCGTTGAGTTCATGAAGAAGTTCGCAAAGGAGAATGCATAATGAGTTTCAAAATTCAGACATTAAATAAAATTGCTTCAGTTGGTCTCAACCAGCTCGACCGTGATAATTATGAAATTGCATCTGAAATCAATAATCCGGATGCTATTCTTGTACGTTCTGCAGAAATGCACGACATGCAGCTTTCTGACAATGTAAAGGCTGTAGCCCGTGCAGGTGCCGGAACTAACAATATTCCAATTCCAGAGCTCACAGAAAAGGGCGTTGTTGTATTCAATACTCCTGGTGCTAATGCTAACGCTGTAAAGGAATTAGTTTTGCTGGCCCTGCTTCTTTCCAGCCGCCCTGTAATCGAAGCTAACAAGTGGGCAAACGGACTTGCCGGAAAGGGAGACGAAATCCCTGCCCTCGCAGAAAAAGGCAAGAGCCAGTTTGTTGGTCCTGAATTGATGGGAAAAACACTCGGTGTAATCGGTCTTGGTGCTATTGGTGCTATGGTTGCTAACCTCGCCCTCCACTTTGGTATGGATGTTTGGGGCTACGACCCATTCCTTTCTGTAAACGCTGCTCTTAAGCTGGACAAGAAAGTAAAGATTGCTGAGACTTTGGATTCACTTTATGCAAAGTGCGACTACATCACAATCCACGTTCCACAGACAGACGACACAAAGGGAATGATTAATGCTGCTTCTATCAAGAACATGAAGGACGGAGTGCGCATTATCAACATTGCCCGCGGTGGTCTTGTAAACAATGCAGACATTCTTGCTGCCCTCGACAGCGGAAAAGTAAGCTGCCTCATCACAGACTTTGCTGCAGAAGAACTTTTGAATCATCCAAAGGTTGTTTGTATGCCACACCTTGGAGCATCAACTCCAGAAGCAGAAGACAACTGTGCTATCATGGCTGCTGCTCAGCTCAAAGACTTCCTCGAGCACGGAAATATCGTAAACTCTGTAAACTTCCCTAAGACAGTTACAGACAACCCTATTCCAGCCGGCGGAACTCGTCTTTGTATCAGCCACAAAAACATTCCTGATACAATCTCTAAGTTCACAACAATCCTCGGTGAAGCAAAGCTCAACATTTCAGCTTTCATCAACCAGGCACGCGGCGACGTAGCATACAACATCATCGACGTAGACGGCGTTGTAACAGACGACATCATCGCAAAGCTCGCTGCCTGTGACACTGTAAACAGAGTTCGCCCGATTTTCGGATAAAAAAATCCCGGGGCTTACCCGGGAATGCATGTTATAAGAAAGACTGCTTCCTAATGGTTTCGACCACTACAAGGCAGTCTTTTTTTATTCTATTCCAAAGATTTTCTTGCAGCAGCCTGAATTTCTTCAGGAACCAGAGACTTTTCTACTTTTCTGCAAGCATCCAGACTGAAATTATAACTTTCATAAGTTCTAAAACTTCCATATTGATCAATAACATATGACGGCTCATTTAAGCTTAAACAAACACCTGAATCACTATAAATACGATAGACATCCACCATATCAAGTAAAGTGAGCTCAAGAATATCATCAGGATTGTTTTTTGGATAGTAACGAACTGTTTCTGGAGTATGTCGTGCTATATATAAAGCTCTGGCGAATACTTCAGAATCGCGTCCGTATGTTTTTTCAAGATAAAAAAGAAATTGTTGTTCCATAGTATCTCTAGTCTGATGGTTAATCTTGTTCATTATATCTTCACGATTATTCACATAGGCCTGATAATATATATGATTTTCTTCAAAGTAATCAAAGAAAGAATTACGTAATTCAGGAACCTCAGAATTAAGTTTCTGTCCCTTTGGAAAATATGTAAAAGTATACTGTCGTGTTTTATTACCAAAAGCAGATCTTGAATCAACATATGCCACTCCATAAGTTGCTCCACATTCACTCATTATGTCACATATTTTCTTAATAAACTCATTATCATCTGCCTTATGCATAATGTTTCCATGTCCCATATAACTGTCGACTTGCACTACCTGTCCACCGGCTTTTTTTTCAGAAGCTTTTACTTCCTTATCTTTTTCTTTTATCATCTTGCTGGCATCGCCCCATTTTTTGAAGAATGTTACTTCTGCTACATCACCGTCAGGCAAAATTAAATCATTTTCTACACGTTCCACCTTGTAAGCCTGCGAAAAACCAAGTGACAAAAAGACTAAAACTGTAAACACAAAACCGATAAGTTTTTTCATTAAAATCCTCCTGAAAACTTACACTCTTATATTTGAAATATTATATTGAGATAATAAATCCGTCAATTTAAAAAATTGTTATCAAAGAAAAAGAAGAAAAGAGAATACATTTTGGACACTAAATAAAACTTTTAAATCTGCCCCGGATAACTTATCTCATCACCCCAGCCAACTTCTCTAAGAGGGGGGATTGTCGCTGCCGTCGCGGATCACAATTGCGACGCTTCGATTTTTGCAGGTATCTACAACACACTTATCTATTGGGAATGCCTGCAAAATCAGTTTCAACGTATGTTACCACCCTCGAAATATCACCTTTCTTCTGTTATAGTATAACCATGGAATTCAGAAAAATCTTTGACACAATCCCCGAACAGTTTGACAAGTTTCGTCCCCGCTACAGTCAGGAGCTTTTTGACAACCTGATTGCTTATGCAAAAATCGGACCGGGTAAAAAGGTGCTGGAAATAGGACCCGGAACAGGTCAGGCAACCGAGCCAATTTTAAACACTGGCTGCAACTACAATGCAATTGAACTGGGCGAACATCTTTATGCAAAAATGAAGGAAAAATACGGCGACCGCCCAAACTTTCATATTGTAAATGATGATTTTATCACGCATGACTTTGAAGGACAAAAGTTTGATCTCATTTATTCCGCTGCAACAATTCAGTGGATTCCCGAAGACATTGCTTTTTCTAAAACATACGAGTTGCTGACTCCCGGTGGCACCCTTGCAATGCTGCTCACAAGGTCTGAATACAAAAGCACAACCCCGGCCCTTCATGACGATATTCAGAAAATCTATGATGCATACTTTAAGCCGGAAACTCCCTACCCTCACCGCTCCTTCCATTACCAGAATGCCACAAACTACGGCTATGTAGATTTTGAAGAACGCGACTTTTACGGCAAGCGCGAAATGACTGCCGACGAATACGTTGCCTTTAGCGGCACTCATTGCGACCATATGGTAATTGCCGAGCCCTACAAAACAAAGTTTTTTGAAGGCCTTCACAATGCAGTGTTAGCCCACGGTAACAAAATCATCTTTAATGACACTTATGTTATGTATCTTACAAAAAAGCCAAAAGCCTAAATGACAATACGTCTGATTTTAGGGGTGACTATAAAAAGCCTTTTGTGATAGAATTCTAAAGTATGAAGATCTCAATTTTAGATAAGCTCCCTGATGAAGAAGACGAAATCATTATTAAGTGCGACAGCTTTGATGAAGATTTATACCTTCTGATTGAAAGGATAAAAAACCGCAGACAGAAAATTAATTTTCTAAAGGATTCAAAAATCATCTTTGCAGAACTTTCAGGAATCCTTTATTTTGAATCTGTAGATGATAAGGTTTTTGCCTACACACTTGATCAGGCTCTGGAAACAAAGCTTAAACTATATCAACTTGAGGAAGACTATTTACCTCAGGAATTTTTACGGGTAAATAAGGCTGTAATTATGAATCTTAATAAAGTTGAAAGCCTTTCCCCGGCTTTTGGCGGTCGCTTTGAAGCCACTTTGAAAAACGGCTACAAGGTGATTATCTCTCGCAATTATGTTCCGGAACTAAAAAAGAAACTTGGACTTTAGAAACAAGAGCTGCCGGGCGACCTTACACAGGAGGAAAACTATGAAAGATAAAATAAATATTCTGGTAAATATTTTTACCCGTGTCGTTACAACTATTTTTCTAATAGTCACAATATACGAAGCACTTTTTGTTGATATAAATCTTACTTTTAGGATTATTGATGTTTGGGGAATTATGCTCATAGGTTTGCTTTGTGCTATCTGCTATCTTCCTCTACTCAGTGAAAAAAATTATACAAAAACCATAATGATAATTCTACAGGTTGTTTATTTTGTAGTTATAAATGCAGCCACTCTTGTTACAGGCTTCCTGCTTCATTGGTTCAATTTTAAAAGTCCAATGGCAGTGTTCAGGTTTGAACTTATAATCATTTTTGTTTACATCATTGTTATGGTGATTTCTTATAAGATTGATTCGGATTCTGCAAAAGAAATGAACAAAAAACTTAAAGAGAGGCAGTAGCTGATTTAAAAAATTACAATTAATTATCTTTCATCATTTACAATGTGAAGCACTCCTTTATTTTCTAAAATCTCTTTTATACGGGTGCGCAAAAACTCAGGTCTTACATCAGTTTCCGGCAACTTGTCCAGAGGAATCCAGTGGATAGACTCTTTGGCATTATCCCAACCGATACTGTTGCACTTCGCATCTTTTTTACCCCGGCTTTTCATAAGGTAATAAAACTCAATTACATGGCAGTGAAGGGGATCGTATCCCAAAGATTTTTCTTTAAAAAAGTTTTCGCAGATTACAGCAAGGCGGTCAACCTCGTAATCAACTCCGGTTTCTTCTTTTACTTCGCGGATAATGCATTCTTCCGATTTTTCATTCATGTGAACGCCGCCACCAACCGTGTAAAAATATTTTGAGCTTTCACTTTTTACGACAAGAAAGCTGCCGTCTTCAATTATAATAGCGCCGGTTCTGTAGCGGAACCAGTTGTCGTCCGCCATAAAACAACAATCCGGATAACCGATTCTGATATCTTTGATTTCTTTTTTATTTTCCATATAAAAATCCTTTTTTTGATTCTAGCATAAAAAGCAGGTGAGATATATACTAAAATCATAGACTTTGGAGACCCACTTATGAACAAAAGACGACTTGGAAAAACAAATCTTATGGTGAGCGAAATTGGTTTTGGCGGCGAATGGCTGGAAAGACACGACTTTGACGAATCGGTTGCGCTTATAAAGTACGCCCAAAACCTTGGAATAAACATCATCGACTGCTGGATGCCTGATCCAAAATCGCGCGATATAATTGGAAAAGCTATAAAAGACTCCCGCGACAAATGGTATGTTCAGGGGCACCTTGGCTCTACCTGGCAGAATGGGCAGTATGTACGCAGCCGAGACATGAAGTTTGTTAAGCCCGCCTTTGAAGATTTGTTAGCCCGTATTAACACCGACTACATTGACCTTGGAATGATTCACTATATTGATTCAGAAGAGGACTGGAACAAGAGCATGAACGGCCCCTTTATTGATTATGTAAAAGACCTTCATGAGCGCGGAGTAATCCGCCACATAGGACTCAGCACACATAATCCTGTTATGGCGAAACGCGCAGTTCTTTCCGGCTTTGTAGAGATGATTCTATTCAGCATTAATCCGGCCTTTGACATGCAGCCTCCGAGCGAAGACCTTATGCAGATGTTCGGCTGGTACGAGGACAACATGAAAGGCATTAATCCCGAGCGTGCAGAACTGTACCGGCTTGCAGAAGAAAATGATGTGGGCATAACTGTAATGAAAGGCTTTCTGGGAGGCAAGCTTTTTGATGCAGAGAATTCACCTTTTGGAGTTGCCTTTACCCCGCTTCAATGCATTCATTATGCTTTGACTCGTCCTGCGGTCAGCTCCATTTTGTGTGGCTACGATACGACTGCCCAGATTGATCAGGCCGTAGCCTACGAAAATGCCAGTGCCGACGAAAAAGACTATGCCTCTGTTCTTGCAAATGCTCCTTATCATTCCTACAAGGGGCAGTGTACTTACTGCGGTCACTGTAAGCCCTGTCCGTCAAATATTGATATTGCCATGGTAAATAAATTTTACGACCTTGCAAAACAGCAGCCGACGGTACCACAAAGCATTCAGTCACACTACGAGCTCATTCCTCACAAAGCCGCCGAATGTATAGCCTGCCAGTCTTGTGAAAGCCGTTGTCCTTTTGAAGTAAAGATTGCAGAACGCATGAAAAAGGCCGCAGAACTTTTTGGATGCTAATCCTTACAAACAAAGAACATATTTCGATACAAAGGCATTTTCAACATTGAAGTGTTCCAGAGTTTTTTGAACTCTTCCACAGGAATTGTTCTATTATAATAAACTGATTCTCCGCTGGTTGGCGCTGTATCAAGAGCAGGCTCTATAGCATTTCCATCTTTATCAACATTTACCCAGCTTTGAATTGAATCTGCAAGATAAACCTTTTCTTCATCGTAGCCTGTAACTGTTGCAAAATGGAGATAACTCTTATTTACAAAAGAACGGATTACAACAATTACAGGCCGTCCTTTTTCAAGCTCATTCTGCAGGGCAGCAAAGTTTCCACTGCAGGCAGTCATTTTGATTCCACGCTTTTTGAAAAAGCCTGTGATTCCTTTTGGAAAAGCCATGCCCCCCTTCATTTGAAAAGGCACATCCTTAAAAGCTTCTTCTCCGCCAATCTGAACGCCGCTATGACGAAGCACAAAGGCTGATGAAAAACCTGCACAGCCGCCGCCCTGCTGAAATTCAAAATATGAGCCGGAAGGGCTTCGAACTGTCTGGGCAGAAGGGCTCACAAAATATTTTCCGCCCTTAGCATGACGTTCAAAGCGTGGCACCAAGGCTCCCATCAAAATGATATTTACGATATTTGTGATTATAAAAGCTGTGATACAAAATTTTACAACTTCAAGAATAATTCTGCCGACCATAGAGCCTCCTTTTGCCTTACCTTTCGACTCTTTCTTTGCCTTTTTCATATTAGCCTCCAAAAGACCTGTTTTTCAAGTTACATTTGCATGATAAGGGCAATTTTTGGAGCGCACAAGGTGCTTTTTGGTAAGATGCAGATTTGCGGGGGTGAAGTATAAAAATCTAAGGGTGAAAATTACTCCCCCAGCTCTGCAATTTCCTGATTTATTGTATTCTGAATTGCTTCATCAAAACCTGTAAGAGCCGCAAAAGGCAGGAAGATTTTTGCCCGCTGGGAAAGAGGCATGCGGTTAGGAAGAGAATCGTAATTCCAGTCGTAATCGAGGATGTCGGAATACTTATTTGTGTTCTGTTCTTCTTTCATGCCTTGTGTTATCCCTTCTTTTTATAAATCCAAACTTTTCAAACTTACCCCATATATTACATATAATTAAGCAGTTGAAAGTTTGGATTTTGTTTTTATTATCTTTACCATAACAAGTTCTTCGCAAAAAGAACTTATTCCAAATATCCGCCGTAGCACCAGCCTGTGGTTCCTGATTTTATTTCTTTACCGTCTTTATCTTTCGCGCCAGAAAGAACCTCTACCTGTACCCAGTTGCTGTTTATGCCGTCGATTGTTTCGGCTTTGCCAAGTTGCAGGATTTTGACTTTTGTGCCTTTTTGCATGGTTGTGATTACACTGCTTGATGTTGCTTCCTGAGAACGAAGGCGAAGATTGTCGTTGCAAGTCATTACTTTGCTTACAGCTACGTTTGTTGATGAAGCTGAATCCTGATTATCAAAATTGATGTGTTCTTTATTCCACTGCTCGCGCCACTGTGAATCCCAGGTATTTTCGATTCGCCAAAGGGTGTGTGTGTCTGTTGTCCAGTTTATAGTCAGGAAATACCAGTCGCCGTTTGGATGATAGGTGATGGATTCTTCGGTTTCATTCTCAGGAATGATGTAATTTAACACCTCACTTTCTTTTCTGTCAAAAACCCTAATAGTTTTACGCTTGTTATTTAGAGTAATTACATAATCTGTAGTTTCATAAGCTGTTGCATTCCATCTGCATCTGACTCCATCAATGTATAAATCATTATCTGAATCTAAAGTCAGATGAGGAGCATAGTTTCCATTATTAAGAAGTTTACTTGTTTCTTCTGCATTATGGAAATTTTTCTGATTTTGCTTTTCATCTAGTGAGGGATGAACTATGCAGTGTATCTTATTATTATGATCTTGAAAAAACAAAATATCTGTTTCTTCATCATAATATGAAAGTTGAGAAGAAACCTGGCTATTAGCATTCACCACATATTTTCTCTTGCCGGAAGACCGATCAATTGCAATGCTGGCGGCATCAGTCCATTTATAAAAGAAATAGTTATTTGAGACAGCATATAATCCAAATAATTCTGAATCGTAGTATATATCTGAAAAATCATAAGAATAAGATTTAGCTATTTGGAATGTTTTTGAATCTAGTTCATAAAGAATATTTTTATCATCATTGTAAATAAAAATAGAACCATTTTTATCACAAAACATGCGATTCCCAGTTTTACCATTATAAGCATCCAGTTCATAATCATGAACAATTTTGACTTCTTTAGTATTCGAAAACTGTTTTACAGCTTTGAGTTCAAGGTTCTGACACCATAAAAATGTGCTTATGAAAAGTAAAGTTATAAATATGAATGTCTTTTTCATTTACTGTATCTCCAAATATAATTTACTATTTCTCTAGCTTTTGTATCATTTCAACAAGTTTCTGGCGGTGAGCTGGAAGTGTAATTTCGCCGGATGATTTGCCTTCATCTGTGTACCAGACTTGCATATCGAAATACTTTGATAAATCTGCGCTCTTAAAATGAACGCCGTAAATTGCAAAGATTGTATTTCTCAAAAGGCGGAGTTCGGCTTTGCTCAAGGTTGGAAGAACCTTGTTTACGTACTGGCCGTAAGAGTCGTCTGTGTAACCGTTTATTGCCATTGCGTAAAAGTCTGGATCACCCCAGGTGCGGCGGATGCGGAAGACTTCGGTATACTCTTTGCCGGTAACGTAATAGTAGATGTTACCGCCGAACCCAAGATACCAGCTGGAGCTATAATAATCATCATCTTTACAGTTCTTGATTATTTCAGAGTATGGATTTAATCCTTCAGTAAATTTGTAAAAAATACACTTATCATTAAAGTAACATCCAATGTCAGAACCAAGGCTTCCAAAGTCTTGCATAAAATAATAATTTCCTTGAAGGTCATATTGCACCATTACATTGTGTTTCATGTAATGAGTTTTTCCCCAGATAAGGACACGATTGCGAATAAAATCATTGTAGAGTTCTAATTCACCAGAAGTTCTCTTGCTCTGCTCGTATTTTTCCGGGTCATATTTTTTCAAATATGCCATTGCTTCTTCTTCTGAATAGATACGGCCGGTGGTATCTACAGCACTTGGAAATCCATCTTCATTGACATAATAAATTATGTAGCCATTATCTTTTTTGAGAATGAAACTGATTCCAGACTTGATATTTTCATATCCGGCTATATATTGAATCTGTTCATTATCTTTTTCCAGAATTAAAACATCACTATGGCAACTTATATCGAAATCTCCCAATTCAATTTGCATCAAACCAAAGGTATTCCGATATTCAGTTTTTTTGACACCTTCCAGAGTAGTCAAATCATAATAAGTAAAATCAGATGTGCTATTAATGATTTTTATTGTGTTATCAACTTCATTTATGGCAAGCTCATTTGGACTTCCGGGTCCACCTGCGATACCATCTCTATAATATATATCTTTTATTTCTCCAAGTTTTTCCACTTCCAAAGCGAAACATAAAACGCTCATTGCGAGAATAATTACTGTAAGTAAAAGTCTCTTCTTCATATTCAAACCTTATTCCAAATATCCGCCGTAGCACCAGCCTGTGGTGCCTGGTTTTATTTCTTTACCGTCTTTGTCTTTTGCACCGGAAAGAACTTCTACCTGTACCCAGTTACTGCTTATTCCATCGATAGTTTTGGCATTGCCAAGTTTCAGGATTTTGACTTTTGTACCTTTTTGCATGGTTGTGATTACACTGCTTGAGGTCGCTTCCTGAGAACGAAGGCGAAGATTGTCGTTGCAAGTCATTACTTTGCTTACAGCTACGTTTGTTGATGAAGCTGAATCCTGATTATCAAAATTGATGTATTTGGTTTCTACCCAGCCTTCGCGGCCGTCTACTTTACGAACTTTGCACCAATCGTCTTGATGTTCTAATATCCATAAGTATTCATGATCAAAATTATAGCCATTATTTTCAGCTGAAAGTTTTGCTTCATTTTGAAGTGGAATGTGATTTGTATTCATGATTCCGATTTCTCGTTTATAGAAATCATATTGTTTTATCCAGTCATTACTGAGCTTTTTGATTTCATAACAGCCTTTCTGCTTATTGCAATCTGTGAAGTAGATATTTCCATTAAAATCTACACAATTTACCATATTTGCAATTAACCCATTTTCATTGCGTGCAGGATTCCAGTTTCCTTCTGGCAATTCAATCATATATACCTGGTGTGTCCATGGATCTAAAACAGAAATATAGACTTGTATTGGAAGATTTGGATTCTTTAAAGGACGTTTATCATTAGCAGAGTTTTTATACAGATTAAAATATGCGAGACCTCTTTTATCAACACCCATACATCCACCAAATTTTTTTCCGAAACTTTGATATTGTTCTGTCACAATAGAAACTTCTTTCCAATAATTCTTATAATTTGGTGGATTTTTAAAGCTAACACTCGTATCACCAAAATACAAACCTTCGTCATTGATTGAAATGCCTAAATGTTCAGCAAGACCATTTTCCATTTCTTGTTTTGTTTGAGTAGCATTATGAAACTTTGTTTTTCCATCTGGAAGAAGCTCCCAATATATCAAACCAGAATTTCCATTTGAAAAAAGTTTATTTTCAGTATAATAAAGAGAAAAACTAAATTTATCTTTTACATCGCTATAATCAATAGAATAATCTGGTTGGGTTATATTTTTGCTTTTTGTATAGATATCAATTTTATTTATAGAACCTTTTTCACCTAAAACAAGTATCTCATCATTCTGGGAAAAAGAAAGAATGTTATATAAAGACTTATATTCCCTTTTCTGATTTGGATTTTCTAAATTAAAATAAAAATGATTATCTGTATCAAATAGAATCAACTGGTTTTTCCAGCTTTGCATCTGATAAATACCAGGATTTCCACCTTCTACTGGCTCCCATGTTTCGTAATATGGTACTGGTTCTCCAAATTTGATTTCTTTGATTACTTCAAATTTTTGTGCAAATAAGAAACTGAGATTAATCATACATAAAAAAAACAATAAGATTCTTTTCATTTTATTCTCCTGCATTTAATATTTCCCAGAAACCAGTTTTATTGGAACCTGAGCGTTTTATATAACCTTTCTGTTTGAGAACTGCAATTGCATTATCAACGGTAGTCTTTCCAACTCCAACCAGTTGTGCAATTTGAGGTTTTGTAATATTTGGATTATTTCGGATTTCTGAAAAAATCTTGGACTGGGTATTATTAAGCTGTGAATTATCACCCGTTTTATTACCCAGTTTATCACCCATATTGTTAATCCAATTAAAAGGGATTTTTACAACAATAGAGTTTTCATGAAATTCGTATGCACTTTTTCCGTATGTGCTGGTAATTTTCGGAACACCACGGCCAGTTTTTTCGCTGATATGAAGCTGTAAGAATATTTCTGATAGTTTCTTATTTACAGGAATAGATTCACCTCTAAAAAATCCTTCAAGCGTCTGTTCTGGTGGTAGTATTCCCCGAGAAAGGATTTCAATTCTATCTGAGAAAACGGTAATCATCGGTTCATTTTCTGTTACCCATTTATTATGAACAAACGCATTTATAACAGCTTCCCTGAATGCATCATTTTCAAACAAAGGAACATCCTTTCGCTCAACAATTCTATCCTTTTCATCTGCCTGAAGAATATTCAAGACATCTCCATAACGAAGAACTTCATCAAGCGTATACAAAACACACTGGTAACCAAATTCGCGGATAGAATACATTTTATCTGCTTTTGTCTTTCCTGAGAAAATGGCAACCCTTAACGGAATCTGAGAATTATCAGAAAGCAACTGTGCAAGAATGTTATATTTTCCATCTTCTGTAAGAAGATTAAGGTTCTTTTTGAAATTATCAGGATTAAGTTTCAGACCTTTTGCTCCATAATATATAAAAAGTTTCTCAAAAGTTAAATCCTGATACTTAGATGGTGTGTTTTCAATTGTAGGAAAACCATGTCGAAGGACATCAAATAAATAAGATTCCTTTTCCGGATACTTTCTGAGGCTTTCTTTACTTGAGCCAATTCGTATAAAACGTTCGTTATCAAAACTTGTAGGAACTATTCTTGCAGCTGGAATAGTAAGAACAACAACCTTTTTACCCTCATAATTGGTTTCTTCAAAACTAAAATTTAAATCCGGATAAATCTGTCGTGCAAGAAAATGTTTTAAAGGCTCATTTTTAATATCCATGTTGCAGTTAAAAGTTGTGCCTGTTACATCATGTGTATCATTATGAATTCCCCAGACAAAATAAGCATTCTTACGACCTTCAATTGCTGCACTGTTTGAGAGAGCAGAAATATACTGTCCAAGCTGAGTCTGATCAAACCAGTTTTCCTTAAACTCAAACCATTCACGTTCAGTATCATAAGAACGGAGTTCATCTAATAATTCATGTAATTGATTATTCACTTTATCACCCATGATGATTATATCACACATGGGTAATAAAGTAAGTAATATGGGTGATATTTTGCCACAAAATTTATCTTGGTAATCCAAGAAATTCAGATAATGAACCATCATCCATTTCCCACTTTTTAGGAAGCGCTGCCTCCTTTTCATCTTCAAGTGTCGCCAGTGCTTCTGCTTTTTCGGCTATGGAAACATCAAGGTATTTCATTGTCGTTTCAACACTTTCGTGTCCAAGTAGAAATTTTATCTGAACAATATTCATTCCATCTTCCAGCCAATGCGTGGCTTTTGCATGCCGTAATTGATGTGAATGCAAATTAATTGGAATTTCCTGACTTTTTGCACTGCCTGCTTCTGCGTATTTCTTTATACGCTTTGCAATAGCCGGCTGAGTTAATTTCTCCTTCCGATTTCCAACAGGCGAGAAAAATAAGTAATCTTCCGGCTTAGGATTTTTTCCATGTACGGATTCAATATAACCTTTCAAGTTGGTAACAGTTCTTGGCATGAGAAAAGCAGGTCTAATCTTTTCACCTTTTCCAAACAAATTCATATAAGGATGAGGTCCCTCTAAGAATAAATCTTTTATTCTTAATGATAAAATCTCATTAATTCGTGCTGCCGAACTATACATCAACATTAAAAGCGTATAATCTCTTCGACCTATCTTAGTTCCCAAATCTGGTTGATTCAATAATTCTTGAATTCCTTTTTTAGAAACACCTGTAACTTTCTTCTTCAAAGTTTTTAATCTGTGAATAGTTCTTGACTCTTCATACAGGTACATAAGTTTTATGTCCTTGGAACCAAGATATTTCAAAAATCCCCTGAATGTACTCATCCGATTGTTACAGGTATCTGGAGAACAACTGCGTTCATTTTTTAACCAGAGTATCCATTTTTCTATATATGTTCTTTCAAAAGCTTTTCTTGATAGATTTGAAGAAGTGATACCTTCCTTTTCTAAAAATTTAACATATAAAACCAAAGTATCTTCATAAGATTTCAGAGTATCTTTTGAACGGCTTAAAAATGCAGGTGCATAATTGTAAAGATAATCTGATATATATTTCGAAAATTTTATAGCTTCCGCATTATTCTTCATAATTCACCTCTTTTATTATTTCATTCAAATCAGATTCTGTTTTATCTTTTATAGTTTCACTAAGACGCGGGACTATCGAGTAATAATAGAGTGTAGATACTAACTTTTTATGTCCCATAGATTTAGACAAGAAAAACAATTTATCATTGAATTCGAATGAATCAGTTTCCCAACTATTTATATTAGTTGTTGCATAGTTGTGCCGCAAATCATAAGGCACTGCAGATGTTTTATTAGCTCTGTACCAGCACTCCCTAAAACATCTGCTAAGCCAGCTTGTATCAAAAAAAGAACCATTAGATTTTTCAAAGAAATATGTTCGATTTTTTTTTAATTTATCCATTGCAAAATCATATTTCTTTAACATATCAACGGTAGAGGAATGAAGCGCAACATAATGTTTATCAGAGCCTTTCCCTTTTCGAATTTTAAGAATGCCGTTCTCAAAATCGACATCTTCTCTTTTTAATAATCTGGCCTCTGTTGTTCGAATTCCTGAACTATATAGCAATCGGAAAAGAACCGGAACAACAAGGTTCTTATAATTGGAAAATCTGCGCCCATCTTTACAAATATGATCACATTCAAAAAAGAAAGCCTTCAATTCTTCTTCTGTGAATGAATGTGGTATATATTTACACTTTTCAGACTTTAGAAGTACCGGCAGTTCAATACATGACAAGCCCCTTTGATTAAGAAATTTTATAAAAGCTCTAACAACTTTTATTCTTGTATTTCTAGATCCATTCAATTCAGAAGATCTTTTTTGACACCAAGAATCAATCATTTCTTGTGTTAACTCTTTCTGATCTGCATAGTTTTCATAACAAAAATTTTCAAATCGTCTTAAAGTCTGTATATATACTCTATTCATACCACCAGAAACTGTTTTGTAATTGAGGAAGAGCTTTATTTTTTCCTTTAAATTCTTTTCTAAATCAGTCATTTGTAAACACCTCCTCGTCAATTGGAAAGTTTTCTAGACTAAGTGCAAATGGTCTTAAATGTTCTATATCTGCTTCAAGATATGGCTCTAAGGAAGTTGGTTCGACATGTCCCAAAGTTGCACTTATTACAGGTTGAGAAAATCCACTGGATGCTAATGCTGTTGCAATATGATGTCTGAAAATATGCGTTCCTCGACGATCTCCTTTATTCTGCCTAAGCCCAGTTATTTTAAATAACCTATTTGAAATGCTATAAATACCATTGCTATTGAGGGCTTCATATGGAGAAAACGACTTAAGAAAAAGAAATTGACTCTGTTTTTTTGGTCTCTCAAATTTGAGATAATCGTATATTGAATTTCCAACAATTGGCAAAAGAGGTAATTCAACCAGATTTAAGGTTTTTGACTGGTATAAAGATATTTTATCTTTTTGCCAGTCTATATTTTCCAATTTAAGATTAGCTACATCACAAGCCCGTAGTCCATAGTAAAACAAAATATTCAGGATAGCCTTATCTCGTAATGAAAAATGATTATCCATCAGCTCATGCTTTATTACTTCACATTCTTTTACTGTTAGAAACTGATAAAGCGTTCGTATTTTCCTTATTTCTGGTACATAGTTCATAATTCTTTGCACATCAGAATCTTCAAGATTTACCTGTAACGCTGTTGTTATGGCCTTTTTATAAGAGTGACTTTTATTTAGTTGATTATTCTCATCAAGAAAAAAAGCATATACTTCTTTCTCTGTCACTTTTGCGAATGTTGCAAACCCTTTTTGCTGAAAAAATTTAAGAAAACATGCAGCTTTTCTTACACAGGAGCTTATAGTTTTTTCACTATGTCCTTCATTAGTAGCATATGAGATATAATTATCAATCAGTGATTTGAAATAGGGATTTAAGCATAAATATGCACTTTTAACAGGTTGTAAAGGATTTCTTTTATAGTGCAATGGCAATTGATTATTTTCGTCAAAGTCTCTGAAAACGCGATACATAGAACGATAGCTATATACCACACCAACAGAAACTCTTTTTCTTTCAAGTCGATAATTACATAAATCAACATAAGATGAAAAATCTTTGTCTTTTCCATGTTTTTGTATCCAATGAATTTCGCAAATATACTTTTCTATATTTGAATCTGTATAGTGTTGCTCTTTCATTGCTTTGAACAAAACATCCGATGTCGCTATTAATTTTTCGATATTCATAACAATATCCTCCTTGTCTTGAATATCGAAAATAAAATCCAAACTTTTATATTATTAATTCTTTATATCATAAGAGAATATGACAATAAGTATGGATTTCTTTTTAGTTAGGATAATTCCAAAAATCCAAACGTTTTCATTTCTTATGCCCTCCTATCTGAGAATTGCGGTCTATTGTTGTGGCGCCTTCTTCCAGATCCATTCCTTTTAGGATTGCATTCTTGCCGTACTTGCGCATGATTTCGAGACGAGCCTTCTGCAGACTGTTTTCCTTCTCCTGATTCAGGCCGCCTTCTTTTTCATCGACATCATCAAAAAGCCCCGGCTGCCGCAGGCTTTCAGACTTTGTATTATTTGCAGTGATATTCACGCGGCGCACAAGCCAGGCGGGATTTACAATTCGCTCATAGATTCCCACAAAAGCATCGATAATTGCACGTGATGAGTTTGTCTCCGAACCCAGCGAAGCACTTCCGTGTGCAGGCTTTGGAATCTCGCGGCCATAAAAGTCACGCACAACCTCACCATCAAAATCTTTTAGATTCAGACTTTCTACATCATAACCAACCTGCAGGGTAACAGACTCGGCAACAAGCTTTTTCTTAAACAAATCCAGAGCCAGCAGTTCCGCCATTTCGCGGACAATAATTTTTGCTTTTTCAAAAGTGTATGGCTCGTGAAGCACCTGGCCGCTTCCAAGACTCTTTGCCTCAGACTTGTAATTTTTAATTTCCTTCATACCAACCGGTTCAAGTCCCCAGGCGTGGTCAATCAAAATCTCCGCATCAATTCCAAATTCCGTAAAAAGAAGATCGGGATTATCAAGCGAGGTCCGGGCAATATCCCCCATGGTGCGGATGAAATATTTGTTCAGTCTGCGAGCCGTAGCCCGCCCCACCCGCCAGAAATCAGTCAGCGGCTGGTGATTCCAGAGCTGGCGTCGGTAGCCCATTACATCAAGCTCCGCAATCCGCACTCCATCCTTATCAGCAGGAATATGCTTTGCAACAATGTCCATGGCAGCCTTGCACAAAAAGAGATTGGGAGCAATTCCGGCAGTTGCAGTAATTCCAGTTTCCTTCAAAACATCATGAATCACCTTTACTGCAAGCTCATGTGCCGTCATTTTATAGAATGGAAGATAAGTTGTGGCATCAATAAAAACTTCATCGATTGAATAAACGTGAATATCCTCAGGCGAGAAATAACGCAGATAAACATTATAGATGCGGGTAGAATACTGAATGTAAAGAGCCATGCGAGGCGGTGCCACAATATACTCAAGCTCCTTGCCAGTCTGCCTTTTAATTTCCCGAGCCTTGGCCTCAACCTCAAAAAGTCTCGAGCGGCCGCTGAGCCCGTAAACCTTAAGGGCCGGAGTAACCGCAAGACAGATGGTCTTACTGGTACGGCTTTTGTCCGCCACAACAAGCTTAGTCGTAAGCGGATCCAGCAGCCTTTCCCGGCATTCCACAGAGGCATAAAAAGATTTCAAATCGATTGCGATGTAGGTTCGGTCGGACATGTACCTGATTATTTAAATCATCCCGCAGCCGGATTTTCTTTCTTCCTGATGGGCAACTTCGAAGCCGCAGTTGGCTTCGGCGTTTAATTCGCGGAGTTCTTTCTTGCCGTCGATGTAGAGCTGGTAGTCGATGCCGGTGCTTTCGTAGCCGCAGCCTACGTCCCAATCATCGCCGAGAGAATCTCGTACTATTTGTTCGCGCTGTTCGCGGGTTGTGTCTTTTATCAAAATACTCTGCATGATTTTCTCCTTTTCTTCCCTACTACAATTCTAAATCTACCACAGTTGCGTCGGTTGCTTTAATAAGGTCGTTTGGGGCTATCTTAATCTGCACACCGCGCTGGCCACCGCTTATACATACCTGGTCGTGTAAAATGATTGTTTCGTCGATGAAGGTGCGGAACTTTTTCTTCATACCGATTGGTGTACAGCCACCGCGGATGTAACCGGTAAGGGCTAAGAGTTCTTCCGGGCGCACAGGGCCGATTTCCTTGCAGCCGGCTGCCTGGCGGGCCTTCTTCAAATTTATTTCTGATTCTGCACTCTGGCAGAAGACGCAGATTTCTTTTGTTTCGGTGCGCATTACTATTGTCTTGAAAACGGTTTCAGGAGCTACACCGAGTTTTTCGGACAGGCGTAAAGCTGCACCTTTTGCGAGTTCGTGCTCGCCGTCGTCTTCGTATTCGGCAGTTTCGTAAGAGATTCCAAGTCCATCAAGGATGCGCATTGCATTTGTTTTCTTCATAGGGGTATTTTAGCAGATTATCTCGAAAAATACAAAATCCCCCGGCTGAACTCTTGCGTGGAAGAGAGTTTCTTTTTCTTCTGAACGCATGCTGATTTTCTGACTGCCCACAGGCTCAAGAGAGAATTTATCCCAAGGCATTGGCCGCTCGCCATCTGTAATTCGGCGCAGCTCCTTGGCATCTCCCTTTACATGAATATCAAATTCCTGAGGCGCACAGCCATCCCAGGTGTGACAGTAAAGGCCGAAGGTTTTATTATCGTAAGCAAAAAGCGAAATGCCCGCTCCACCATCAATTGTAACCCCACAGACATCCAGCTCCTGACGAATCTGGGTAAGTACAGGTACCGGCAAGTCATACAGTTTAGACGGCATATCAGGTACATTCAAAATTGTAAGTCTTCCCTTACCGTAAGTGTCGTAGCACAAAATGCTTTCATGATACTCACCGTGTCCCGCATTCATTACAGACCAGGTCGCATTGTTGCGGTGTTCAATCGAAGGGAAAGTAATCGGAGATGCAGATTTTGTATAAGCTGTTCTGTAATTACCATTTACGTTGTAATGAAACTCATCTGCAGTAAGCACTCTTTCCCTATAACTAACACCCGTTAGTTGTCCAAGTTGCTCCGGCCATTTTTTCAAAGCACCGATAACAAAGCCGCTTGTAACAATTGCGTTTCCACCCTGGCGGACAAAGGCTTCTAGTTTCTCCATTATCTTTTCATCTTTTAATGCAGATGCGGTCAGAAGAACCTTGTTAGCAGCAGCCTTCACCCCAACTCCTGCAACTTCACTAAAGGCAGGGAATTCACAAACCGGCTCCATAGGAATACCAATCATACCAAGAAAATCTTCCAGATGATCTTCACCCTGAGAATTAAAAGGAAGGTAAGTCTTTAAGCCCACAGGCTCTCCCAGCTGCCCCACAATTGCATCAAGCTTTTTATACATAAAGCCAAGCGGAGTTGCTCTTTTATTTCCTGCCAGAGCCGGCCAGCAGAACATCATGATTTCCTTTGGTTTTGCAAAAGCTGTAAGATAAGCCTGTTCAAGATAAGTATCAATTCTGTCACAGTCAAAAGGATCAAACCAGCCGCCACCGTTACGACCTGGAGTTACACTTTCAAAATATCGCATAAGTGAATAACTCAAATAGCGTGGCAGATGCTGATCTGTCTGAGCTCCATGACGGGTTTCAGTTCCAGTATAAATCGAATCAAAAATCTCAGGCTGCTGGCCCGGGTTATAACCAGTCTGGGCAAAGCTTTCGCGCCAGTTAGGATATTTTATGATAATGTGAACTTTTGGATTAACCTTTTTAGCAGGTCCGATAATCAGGTCGCGGGAAACTTCCATCATCTTTTCAAGGCGGAATTCTTCCCAAGAGCGGCTGCCCTTCTCGTGGATACAGTCTTCGCACTGGCATTGGGTAAAAAAGAAATCATCTATAATAAATTCATCAAACTGACTTGCAGTATACTCGCTCACTTCCTTAAGGCGGGCCCGCATAGGCTCGTTACAGTAACAGAAGGTATTGAAAAGGCGCTGACGTTTTTTGTCAGTCTCATTCAAATCCGGAGTAACTGTTGTAATTCCGCCGGAAACTTCAATTCCGTAATCCTTCATGACACGCTTAAACATATCCAGCTGTTCTTTTTTTGCAAACTCGTCGCGGTAGGTTTCCAGATAGATTTTGTCGATGCCAACATATTTCTGAAGAAAATCAGCCTGCTCGCGAAGTTCTTCTTCTGTAATATGATTTACCCAGCCGGCAACGCAGTAGGTTACGGTTTTGAAGTTTTTGTAATGCATTGAGTTCTCCTTTTGTCGTTTTATAAAATTATACCACGACCTTAGGAGAACGATTGAATTTTTCTCTATGAAAGTTGGAGATTTAGAACTTTAATGTACCGACAACTGTAGTCTCGTCATCGTCATCATCATAAGACTTTTTGTTACGAGGACTGTTGCGATCCAGTTCTTCGGCATAGCGGGCCTTTTCTGCGCGGCTCAAAAAGCCACCGCGGCCAGAATCACCCGAACTCTTAGAAGCCTTTTTTTCTGCCTTCATTTTTGGAGATGTAAGAAAGGCAAAAAGACTTCCACACAGGCCGCCTGCAATACAGATGATAATCTGCACTACTCCTGCCCCACTGAAAATCTGCAGCAGAACAAAAAGAACCATTACAGCCGCAAAGGACAATGGAAACTTCTTTTTAGAAAAGGACATAAAGGCATTGAGAAAAATCATCATGCTTACAAGAGGAACCGCGCCCACAAGGCTTGCCTGGCAGAAGCAGGCATTAAGCACTCCGGAAAAAAGAGCTGAAACAAAAATCATAATTCCGATAATGGCAGAACCATAACGCTCTTCCATGGCAGGTCCCAGAAGCATAATCAGAATCAGATTGGTAAAAAGAAGTGAAGCACCACCGGCAACCGCATTCCCCGCAGCACCTGAACCAAAAATATAGAACAAAAGGCGCACATAAGAAAGCGGAGCACCTGGAATAAAAGGCAGCACCCCAGCCTGACTGGTAGGAGAAGCAAAGATTTTTTCCAGCCCAACAGCCTTCCCGCTTTTTGCCAGAAGAATGTTTAATAGAAAGATAATTGCAGAAACAATCACAAAGGTCAAAGTTACAGGTGCATCGTAAGCAACTTTTAAATCAATTTTAAATTTCTTTTTAACCATAAAAATATTATAGCACAGATTTATTTAAAACGCTCAATCAATTCTTCGCGGCTTTTTACACCGATTTTTGAATAAAGGCGGCTGGTATAATTTTCAACGGTTCGCGGAGAAATAAAAAGCTCGTTGCAAAGTCCTTATATAGTTTATGATGAAGTAGAGGGATAATTTACTTCTGCTTATTCTTTTTATACAAAAATAACAAAAGTCAGTGCTTCGAAAGACTGACTTTCAATTTCAATGACCCACCGGAGGTTCAAGCAAGGGAGATCTTTATATTGATAACATTGAGATTAAAAAGAAATAAGCCCCATATCCTTGCCGCCTTCCTGCCATGTTATTGCACGACTTCCTGCCATGTCATTGCACGACTTGATCGGCAATCTGTAATAGATTCCCGCGTCAAGCGCGGGAATGACATATGTTATTCTTCCTGCAAATCCAGCTCCATTACATCATAAAAATTACAGTGCAGGGCCAGGGCTAAAGAATTAATTGCCCTGCCGCTGGCTTTGTTTATGTCCTTGGAGCCAATTTCATATTGCTGCAGTGTGCGAAGGTTTACGCCTGCAAGCTGGGAAAGTTCCTTTTGTGTGAGACCGGCAGATTTTCTAAGCTTGTGAAGGTTTGTAGGTTTTCTTAAAGTTTGTTCATGGATTGTTCTATTCATCACATCCAGAAACTTTTCTTTTGGGGCTTCGTGAAGCGGGTTATACATATTTACAATCTGGGAAAATGGAACATAGTCGCGGATTTTTGCAAAAGAAAGATTTGTCTCCCACTGATAGAAGGCAAGAATCCAGCCGGCCCAATATTCAGGTGTCCGGTCAAAACGTTCAAAAACTTTATCGGCTGAACCTGCAACTTCATAACCAACCCGGTCAAAAACAGAAAGAGCAAGCTCTGTGCCGGAACAACCGCATACAAAAACAGGAGAGCCTCTTTCAATTTCTCCCGCAACCTTTGAGGCAATAAAAAAATCATAAAAGGAATCGCAGGTGAGACCGCAGCCATTTACTGCAAAGTCAACTGCAAAACCAAGATTCTTCATCATGCCGGAGAGGAAAAATTTATCGTAAGCGCGGGTCGTCATTTTTTATGTCTCCTAAAATCAGGTCACGAATAAAGAGTCCCGAAATATCAGAATCTTCCAGCGTTTTTTTATATTCTGCCTTTGCTTTTTCCATTCGGACCAGGCGCAGACTGTAATATTTTTTTCCTTCGGCAATTTCGTAATTTTTGAATTCAAGCTGATTAAAAGCCTTTTGACTTTTTAAAACAATCTGCTCCCCAAGCTTTCCTAACTTCATGGCTTTTTGAAGCTGCAAATAAGAAATCTGATTAGAAAGAAAAGCCTGTGCAAAAGAAAAATAAGAATCGTCAGCTCTATAGCCCTTAATCAAATCGTAATCAGAAATATCAGGAAGAAAATTTGTTTTAAGATAAAAAGCGCCCTGACGCATAATTGGCGTATCCATGTCAAAGCGGCGGTTGCAAATAAGAATCGCAAGCCAGTGAAGCGTGCAGAATTGTTGGGTCTGTAAATCCAGAATCCTAAGCCCTTTAGTTTCAAGTTCATAAGAGTTACAAAAACCGTCATCAAGAGTAGGACAAGCCCATTCCTTTGCGAGTTCAATGTTTTGAGTACAGTAAAACCCCTGCCCATAATCATTGTAGATTTTGCCATGTCCAAAAAGAGGCTTTGAGAGAATCTTGTCTGATCCGTGATATAAGACTATCTTTGACATATTTAAAATATACTTCTATAGAAGTACTTTTGTCAAGAAAACAACAATGCGTAGAGAGGGGCGTTGCGGGGGTGTCCCCCGCTGGAAGGGTAGCGACCAACGAAGTGGGCGCGTAGGGAGGGGCTCCTCCCTCCTTACTAATTTTTTATAGAATTCTCACTCAAATTATGTTATATTATAGGCATGAGTGATTTTAATAATCAAATATCACAGGCAGGAAGCGGAGTTGCAGAAGATACCTCTGTTATGCTGCCGCCGGAGCGAAAAGTTGTTTTTTATAACGACGATTTTACTACCATGGAATTTGTGGTAGACGTTCTGGTTTCAATCTTTAACAAATCTCACGACGAAGCAGAAAGCCTTATGCGCATGGTGCATGAGCAGGGTTCTTCTGTTGTAGGCGTTTATACTTATGATATTGCTGTTTCACGCACAAATCTTACTATTCAGGCAGCACGCAAAAACGGATTTCCGTTGAGGGTAGAAGTTGAGTAATCAGGAAAAACAGCCGGGAAACATTAAGCAGATGAAGGTGAGCACAATGCTCAGCCGCATTCTGTCTGAATCGCTTCTTGTTGCAAAGGATTTTCATCACGAATTTTTCACCCCTGAGCATGTTCTTGCAACTGCTATCCGGGACGAATTTGTTGAGCAGCTTCTGCAGAACAGCGGTGCCGATACTAAAGAGCTTAAAACCGAAGTAAGCAACTATCTTACAACCCAGCTTCCTGTAATTTCTGATAATGCGAATCCGGAAATAATTAAGGCTCCGGTTGAGTCAGCAGGCTTTCAGGCCATGATGAACCGGGCTGTTTTCCATTGTATTTCCTGCGATTCTGACATGATTGATATAACCGACATTCTCCTCAGCATGTTCGATGAAAGCAAAAACTACAGTTCATATTTCCTGAAAGTTTGCGGTGTTGAACGCCTGAGACTGATGGAAAACATTACCAAGGTTCGCCCTTCAAAACGCTTTCCTCAGGGAAACAGCCAGAGCCAGCCGGGTAACGGACCAGGTCCAGGACAAGAAGGAATGCCTGGCTCAAACAACTCAGGCGGCCTTAAACGCTTTGCCGTTAACATGACCGAGCTTGCAAAAAAAGGTGCTTATGATCTTCTTGTTGGCCGCGAAGCAGAAATTGAACGTACAATTCAGGTGCTCTGCCGCCGCACAAAAAACAATCCTCTACATGTTGGTGATGCAGGTGTTGGAAAGACTGCAATCACTCAGGGGCTGGCACAGAGAATCGTAAATAATCAGGTACCGGATATTCTCAAGGGCTATACAATTTACTCACTGGATATAGGACTTCTTCTTGCGGGCTCTAAATTCCGCGGAGATTTTGAAGAGCGTCTCCATTCAGTAATTGATGAACTTAAAGAAAAGAAAAAGGCTATCTTATTTATAGATGAAATTCATATGATTATGGGTGCCGGAGGAAATGGTTCAAGTCAGGTAGATGCTGCAAATCTGCTAAAACCTGTTCTTGCCAGCGGTGAAGTAAAATTCATCGGTTCTACTACCTTTGAAGAATATTCAAAGAACTTTGAAAAAGACCGTGCCCTTGCCCGCCGCTTCCAGAAGATTGATATTCTGGAGCCGACAGCAAATGAGACAATTCAGATTATCAAGGGACTTATTCCAAAATACGAAAAGCACCATAACGTTGTTTATTCTGCAGGCGCAGTTGAAGAAGCTGTAAAGCTTTCGGTTCAGTTTATTCCGGACCGCCGCCTGCCAGACAAGGCAATTGATATTATTGATGAAGCAGGTTCTTACCAGCACATCTTAAAATCAGGAGGATTTGCCGGCCGCGCTGCTAAACGACCGGGTGCAGTTGCTCATCCGGGCCTTATTGCATCTGAAGCAAATCCTACCCGCATAACTACAGATATTATCCGCAGAGTTACAGCAAAAATCGCCCGCGTTCCAATTGAGAGTATGAAGGGTGAAGAAAAGGACGCTCTGCGCGCAATAGAAACTACAATGGCAGCAGATATCTTTGGACAGGAAGCTGCAATTTCTGCCCTTGGAAAGGCTGTAAAACGAGCCCGAGCCGGCTTCAGAAATCCGGAAAAGCCGGAAGCCTGCTACCTCTTTGTAGGCCCGACAGGCTGCGGAAAAACAGAACTTGCCCGCACTCTGGCCAGACTTCTTAAAGAGCCACTACTCCGCTACGATATGTCTGAATATCAGGAAAAACATACTGTGAGCCGCCTTGTTGGTTCCCCTCCGGGATACGTAGGCTTTGAAGAAGGCGGTCAGCTTGTAAAAGATGTCCGCAAAAATCCACGAGCAGTAATTCTCTTTGATGAAATTGAAAAGGCAAACGAAGATATTTATAACGTGCTTCTGCAGGTTATGGATTACGGCCAGCTTACAGACAATCAGGGCCGCAAGGCTGACTTCCGTTCCTGCATAATCATCATGACAAGTAATGCCGGAGCCCGCGACCTGGAAAAAGGCAGCATTGGTTTTGGAGGCGACACAGTAACCGACATTCAGGCATCCCTCACAGACGCAGTTAACCGCGAGTTCCCTCCAGAATTCCGCAACCGCCTGGATGCAGTTATTCCTTTCAACTATCTGGACCTCGAAGTTGCAAAGCAGGTTTGCCGCAAGGAAATTGCCCGTCTGGCAGAACGCATGAAGGAAAAGAAAGTTCACCTTACCGTTACAGACAAAGCCGTAGAGCACATAACAGAACTTGGTTATTCAAAAGAATTTGGAGCCCGCAATATTGCCCGCACTGTAGAAGACGAAATTGCAGACAAGCTTGTAGACGAAGTTCTTTTTGGCAAACTCGAAAAGGGCGGCGATGTTACGGCAGATTATAAAAAATCAAAAAATGGCATAACCTTCATCTATGGAAAAGAAAACAGCTAGGCTCGTAAAATGGGTTCTTTCGATTTTTTCATTCACTGCACTCCTCATTTTCTCAATCATATTCTACGCTGTTTTTCTTTCTTCCCGGGCCCGCATTCAGAATCAAAATCAATATAATGCTTCTGACAACTTACTCTACCATGTAATCATAACAGGAAGTTACGAAAATCAGTCTTTTCTTTCAGAAGTTTACAAGGGCGCTTCAAAGTTAGCTCCGGCTTACAAAACAACTGTCGACCTTCACGTTCCAAAATCTCAGGCAGACACAGAATCACTTCAGGAACTTTTAAATTACTGTTCCTTTCTCAATGCAGACGGAATTATTCTCTATCTTGATTCTTCAGAAGACACTCCCCTGCTCCTTGAACGTTCTGATTATCCTAAAATCCCGATTATCACAACGGGTCAGTTTTCTCCAAACATGCAGCAGATTTCTTTCATTGGAACAAACAACTGGGAGCTGGGCAAAAAGATTGCAGATGAAACTCAAAGCTTTTTACCGGAAGGCGGAAGTGTTTATATCATCAGCGAATCAAACGATCTTAATTCTAACACCCTGATCAGCAGCATTCAGTCTGCTCTTGGTGATAACCAGAAAATAAATACCAGAGTAATTGAAAATATCATTCAGGCTCCTGATATAGGCCAGAGAAATAATATTTTCATTACCCTGACAGAAGATGATACCATTTCCAACGCGCAGATGCTTTCGGAACTTTTTGAACCGGAAAGCTACAAGCTTATTGGTTTTGGTGGCAATGAAGTTTGTCAGCTTTATCTTCAGAAGGGCTGGATTGCAGAACTTGTTTCTCTTGACCCGGAAAAGATTGGCGAAACTGCAATTATGGAATTGTTTGAATACCGAAGAAAAGGTTATGCAAACTCTTATGTTACAGCTGATGTAAAAATCAGCAGGGCACAGAAGTAGGAGCTGCGGAGATGTTAGAACGAAATCCTATTAACTACATCCGCAACAAAAGCCTGCGCTGGCGAATCATGATGTGTATTGCAATTGCCATCATCATGCTTGCGGCAAGTCTTCTTACAACAATGCGGCTTTCCTACTACTCAATGCAAAACCTGGGAAATTCCTATAAATCAAACTCAGAACTTACACACTTTTCAAATGCCGTTGCGACTGCAGAAAAGGCAATGGAAAATTATATCAACTACCGTTCTTTTGAAAGCATTGATGCCTATTATAATTCGCGAACAAAGGTAGAAGATTATTACGAGCAGTTCCAGGACTTTCCTTCTAAAAATGAAGTAGCTCACAAGGAGTATATTGTTCATCAGCTTACAGAAGCTTTTCTCTACTATAGTAATCTTGCAATTTCTGCCCGCCGTGCAAATAACGAAGAAGAAATTACAATCTATTACAATTATGCAATGGACAGCTACAACTATCTGACTTCACAGATTCTTGAGCTCAATAGCCTGCGACTTCAGCAGAACGCGGTCCGCTACGATGAAAACCAGTCTCGCATTGTTTTCTCAAATACAATGAGCATTGTTTTCTTCCTTGTATTTTCTGTAATGCTTTTTGTTGTGCTTTATCTGACAATTACTTCTATTATGGAACCTCTGGGAGAAATTTCCGAAGTTGCTCACAAGGTAGCACGCCGCAATTTTGATGTTCCTCTTTTTAACCGCACTACAAATGATGAAATAGGAACTATCTGCACAGCCTTTGACCGAATGATTATCAGTATCCGCGAATACATTGACACTATCTGGGAAAAGGCCCGCACCGAAGCAGAACTCAAGGAAAAGGAAATTGAAATGCAGGCTCTTTATACAGACGCCCAGCTTCGTGCCCTGCAGAATCAGGTAAACCCTCACTTCCTCTTTAACACACTCAACACAGGTGCCCAGCTTGCCATGATGGAAAATGCAGACAAGACCTGTTACTTTATCGAACAGGTTGCAGACTTTTTCCGCTACAACATTCAGCAGCAGGAGCGTCTTGTTTCGATTGACGAAGAACTTGGATTAATAGATAATTTCGTATATATAATGAAAGTACGCTTTGGAAACCGTCTGGAATTTACAAAAGAGATTCCGGAAGGCTCTTTCCCGCAGCATATTCCTTCCATGACACTTCAGCCTTTGGTTGAAAACTGCATTAAGCATGGGCTTAAAAACACCAAGGGCAAGGTAACTCTTAAAGTCGAAATTGAAGAAAAGTTTATAGTTATAAGTGTCAGTGATAATGGCGAAGGTATGCCTCTAAAAACAAGGGAAGCTGTATTCAAAGCAGTTGCTTCGGAAAACACAAAGCTTCCTTCTGATGTTCTTGATGACAGTTCAACTCATAACGGAACGGGACTTATAAGTGTTTTCCTGCGCCTGCAGCTCCAGTTCCATCGTTATGATCTTTTTGACATAACAAATGGCGACAACGGCGAAGGTACAAAATTTATAATCAGGATTCCAAAACATGTTTAATATATTAGTAACAGACGACGAACAGATTGTAATTGATTCTCTTTCTTTTATCATCAGCAAAAACTTTCCTGATGAGGCAAAGGTATTCACTGCCCTTTCCGGAACCGAAGCTCTGGAAATTGTAATGAAAGAAAACATCGACATTATGTTTACTGATATTAACATGCCCGGACTCAATGGGCTTGAAACTGTAAGCGTAATTACCAAGCTTAAGCCAAATATTGTCTTTGTAATTCTTTCTGCCTTTGACCGCTTTCAGTATGCCCAGGAAGCAATTAATCTTGGAGCCTACAAATACATTACAAAGCCTGTAAACCGCAATGTAGTTATTGAAACCATCCGCGGAGCAATGCAGCTGATTCAGGAAAAACAGGGCAAGCTTTCTGCAGACCGCGAGCTTCACAAAAAGCTTGATATGGTTTCTCCTATGATTGAAAATGATTTTATCTATGCCTGCATTTACAATAACGACAAGTCCGTAGACCTTTCTTCATATCTCGATTATTTTAATCTTTCTGATAATCCATGGGTTTTCTGCAGCTTTGAATTTCCAAACATCAATTCTGAAAATCAGTACAGCACCTATCTTAAAATTCACGAGCTTTTGAACACCGAGCACCGCTGTCTTGTAAGTTCATTCATGATGAACCGCATAGTTGTTTTCTTCCCAATCTTTTCTGCTAATCCGGATTATTCGGAAGTTCAGGAACAAATCAAAAAGTTCTACACTACTTTAAGCTACAATATCTCAACCGGTATTCGTGCCGGAGTGAGTACAATTTTTTCTGATAAAACAAAACTGCAGGCCTCTTACAGCGAAGCTCTTTCTGCCCTCAACAAAACAAAGGCAGACGGTGGTTTGATTTTTTCTGATGGCTCTGCATTTACAGATGCTTCTGCAAATACTGGAAATGAGTTGTCTAAGAAAAGCGGAAAAATTGAATTCAAAAATCAGATTATCAGCAAGCTTACTTCCGGTGATACTAACGGCGTAAAATCTTTCCTTGAACTTTTCGCTTCGGAATTGATTTCACTGGACCTTCCTGCCGACAAAATCAAAAACTCTTTCTTTGAATTGATAGTTACAGCTAACAACTCTACCCGCGAACTTAACAAAAACTTTACAAGCGACACCTTTGATAATGCTTTTGCAACTTTAAGCAGCGAGAACGACATTAAACTTATAAAAGAGTTTACACAAAAATTTCTCATGGAATGTACTCATGCTGTTGCAAGTGTAAAAAAGGCGGAAGAAAATCCTATTATTAAAAAGGTTTGCGCTTATGTTGAAGAAAAGCTTGCAGAAGATATTTCTCTGGAAACTGCCGCAGATTTTGCCGGTGTAAGTTCCTTCTATTTGAGTAAACTCTTTAAGGAAGAAAAAGGCGAAACCTTCATCAATTATATTTCTGACAAGCGTCTTGAGAAATCCCGTCAGCTTCTGGAAAGCACAGAGCTTTCTATTAAGGAGATTACCGCCGAGGTTGGCTACAACGATCAGAATTACTTCAGCCGAATATTTAAAAATAAATATGGCCTTTCGCCAAAAGAATACAGGAAGGTAAAATAAATGTTAAAAAAGTTTTTTAGAAATCTACTTATTATCGGAGTCATTCTGCCCCTCTGTCTTTCCTGCCAGAAAAAGAAAGCCTCAGTTTCTGTACGCCAGCCTTCTGCAAAGGCAAATGTAAATGACCGCCTTACCATAGGCTTTTCAATTGATACTCTTGCCATTGAACGCTGGCAGCGGGACATGGATGTTTTTATCAACAAGGCAAAAGAAATGGGCGCCGACGTAATCGTACAGAATGCCGGAAACAACATTGACGAACAGAACCGTCAGCTTATGTACCTTCTTGAGCGCAATGTTGATGCCGTAGTTGTATTACCAAAGGATGCGGCATCTATTACAGAAAGCGTACAAAAGCTCAGGGCCAAAGGGATTCCAGTAATTTCATATGACCGTCTCACACTCAATGCAGATATTAATCTTTATCTTACAATCGACAGTAAAAAAGTTGGTGAACAGATGGCTCTGGGAATGCTGCGTCAGGCAAAGGGCATTAACTGGTATTTAATTCTGGGACCTGAAGAAGATTATAATATGACCCTCATTAAAGACGGCATAGACAGAATGATAAAAGACAGCCAGGTTCGTATAAATCATATTTTTTACACAGATGGCTGGAATTATGATTTATCTTACCAGGAAATGGTTCGAATTCTTAAAAGCGACACCTTCCCCGATGCAATCATCTGCGGTAATGATGCCGTTGCTGCAAGTGTAATTGATGCAATCAACCGCTACTATCCGGATACCCATATTCCAGTCTGCGGTCAGGATGCTGATATTTCTGCCTGTCAGTATATTATTCAGGGAAAACAGGAATTTACTATTTATAAGCCTATTATTCAGCTTGCAGAGCTGGCTGCAAAATGTGCAGTAAAGCTTGCCCGCCAGGATGAAGTGACAAACAGCGGATACAGAAGCAGTTATATTGAAAACGGTTTTGGAAGAATTCCTACTATCTGGCTGGACCCTACCTATGTAGATAAATATAACCTGGATAAAGTGATAATTGAATCCGGTTTCCATTCTGCTGCATCGGTGTACAAAAACTAGCACACCACCCACACCAAAAAAATACAGATTTTATCACTTTTTCTAGGTATATTTCCCTACTCTTAATAAGAAAATAGCAAAAATTTGAAGAATTCGGGCGAATTCTGACCACTCCTTTGGGTTATACTTCAAACTGTAAAAAGAGCCGTTGGCTCTGTATAAAAAAAATTTAGGAGTGTTTTTTCTTATGAAAAAAATTATCGCTATTCTTTTGGCAGCTGCAACACTTATGGGAGCAGCATTTGCTAAGTCAGCTAAAGGAACTAAAGTTGGTGTTTCTATGCCTACAAAAGACCTTCAGCGCTGGAACCAGGATGGAGCTAACATGAAAGCTGAGCTCGAAAAAGCTGGTTTTGTTGTAGACCTTCAGTATGCTAACAATGAAGTTGCTACACAGATCTCACAGATCGAAAACATGATTACTGGAAAATGTAAGATTCTCGTAATCGTAGCTATCGAAGGTTCTTCACTTTCTAACGTTCTTGAACAGGCTAGAAAGAAGAAGATCCAGGTTATCGCTTACGACCGTCTTATCATGAATACAAAAGCTGTTTCTTACTATGCTACATTCGATAACGAATTAGTTGGAAAGATGCAGGGTGAATATCTTGAGAAAGCTCTTAACCTCAAGAACCGCACAAAGGCTGATCCAGCTTATATGGAATTCTTCACTGGTGACCCAGGTGACAACAACGCTAACTTCTTCTTCAATGGTGCTATGAAGGTAATTAAGCCTTACCTCGACAGTGGAGTAGTTGTATGCCGCTCAGGCCAGACAACAAAGGCACAGGTTGCTACACTCGGATGGTCAACAGAAGAAGCTCAGAAGAGAATGGAAAACCTCATTACTTCTAACAAGTATGGTCCAAAGGGAACAAAGCTTGATGCAGTTCTCTGCTCTAACGACTCAACAGCTCTTGGTGCTACAAACGCTCTCGTATCTGCTGGTTATACAAAGGCTAATATCCCTCTCATTACTGGTCAGGACTGCGATATCGCAAACACAAAGAACATGATTAAGGGATTGCAGGCTATGAACGTATTCAAGGATACTCGTGTACTTGCTGCAAAAGTACTTGAAATGATTCAGGCTATCGGTGAAGGAAAGAAAGCACCTGTAAACAACACTACAGACTACAACAACAATGAAAAGAACCTCCAGGATCCATCTTCATTTGTTCCTTCATTCCTCTGTACTCCAGAAGAAGTAACAAGCGACAACGCTTATGACTTCCTCGTAAACCAGAAGAAGTACTACACAGCTGCTGAACTTAAATAGTTAGGTTAAGCAAATAATTGCAAAAAGGGCTGTCGCCAAGGCAGCCCTTTTTTTGAAAAACAGAAAAAAAAGAGGGGTTCCAATGGCTAAAACATTATTGGAAATGAAAAATATTACCAAGTTATTTCCTGGCGTAAAGGCACTTGATAACGTAAACCTTACCGTAGAAGAAGGTGAGATTCACGCAATCTGTGGTGAAAATGGAGCCGGAAAATCAACTTTGATGAATGTTCTGAGCGGTATTTATCCATATGGAACATATACCGGCGACATTGTTTACGACGGCGAAGTTTGTAAATTTCAGACAATCAGGGACAGCGAAGCTAAAGGTATAGTTATCATTCATCAGGAGCTCGCACTCGTTCCCCTTCTCACAATCGGTGAGAACATGTTCCTTGGAAACGAAAGAGGAACAAAAGCAAAAATCAACTGGTCAGAAACCTTTGATAAATCAGATGAACTTTTAAGAATGGTAGGTCTTAAAGATTCATCAAAGACCTTGATTAAGGATATCGGTGTAGGTAAACAGCAGCTTGTAGAAATTGCAAAAGCACTGGGAAAGAACGTAAAACTTCTTATTCTTGATGAGCCTACAGCATCTTTGAACGATACAGAAGCAAAGCATCTGCTAGACCTTCTCCTTGAGTTCAAGAAACAGGGAATGACTTCAATCATCATTTCACATAAATTGAATGAAGTTTCATACGTTGCAGATAAAATTACTGTTATCCGCGATGGTACTTCTATCACTTCCCTTGATAAAGTTAAAGATAATTTCACAGAAGATACAATTATTTCTGCCATGGTAGGACGTTCTCTTACAGACCGCTTCCCTAAACGCGAATCTCATGTTGGCGAGATTTGTTTCGAGGTAAAGAACTGGAATGTAGACCATCCTGTATTTGACGGAATTAAGGTTTGCGATAACATCAACTTCAACCTGCGCAAGGGCGAGGTTCTTGGTATCTCAGGACTTATGGGTGCCGGCCGCACAGAACTTGCAATGAGTATTTTCGGCCACTCTTACGGAACAAACATCCACGGTCAGATTTTTATGAACGGTAAAGAAGTTTCTTTCCCAAACGTAAAATCAGCAATTAAAGCAGGTCTTGCCTATGTAACAGAAGACCGCAAGGGTAATGGTCTGATTCTTTCTGAATCAATCTGTAAAAACACCACTGCTGCAAAACCTGAAAAGATTTCTAAACACTGGGTACTCGACTTTGATAAGGAGCGCATGTATTCAGAAGAAATGGCAAAAGAGATGCATACAAAGTGTGCTACTGTAATGGAAGATGTAGGTAATCTTTCTGGTGGAAACATGCAGAAAGTACTTCTTGGAAAATGGCTCTTCGCAGAACCAGATATCCTGATTCTTGATGAGCCTACCCGTGGTATTGACGTTGGTGCCAAGTACGAAATCTACTGTATCATCAACCGCATGGTAGCAGAAGGTAAGTCTGTAATTATGATTTCTTCGGAAATGCCTGAGATTCTTGGTATGTGCGACCGCATTTACGTAATGAACGAAGGTAAGATGATTGCAGAAATGGCTGGTAAAGATGCAACTCAGGAAAAGATTATGACTGAGATTATCAATAGTGGAAAAACCACTAACCTGGAAGCATAATTTTAGGAGATAAAAATGGAAAAGAATAATAAAATTGGCAATAGCCTTAAATCAGTTTTCAAGGGTAATACAATGATTTTTATCCTTGTTGGTGTAATGCTGCTATTCGAGGTTCTGATTAGAATTGGTGATCACGGATCTCTTTTTGCTCCGGCAAATATCACAAATATTATCCGCCAGAATTCTTATGTAGCAATTCTTGCGACAGGTATGCTTTTGTGTATCCTTACCGGTGGTAACATCGATTTGTCTGTTGGTTCTGTAGTTGCCCTTGTTGGTGCTGTTGCAGGTGTATTCATTGTAACTCTTGGAATGCCGGTATGGCTTTCTATCTGTCTCTGTCTTTTACTCGGTACTTTGATTGGAGCCTTCCACGGTTTCTTCATTGCATACGTTCACATTCCGCCATTCATCACTACCCTTGCAGGTATGCTCTTGTGGCGTGGTGTTGCAAACGTAATCCTTGATGGTAAAGCAATTTCTCCATTCCCAGATAACTACCTTAAGCTCTTCGAAAGTTTTATTCCAACTCCAAGTGATGCAACAATCGAAAAGTTTGGTGAACTCGATATTTTCGATGAATTTGTTGATAAGTATACTTTCATGATAACTCTTATCATCACTGCAATCTGTATTCTTGCTTACGTTATTCTTGAGATCATCAGCCGCCGCAAGAAGATTAAGAACAATTACACAGTATCTTCAAAGGGTTCTTTCATTGCAAAGCTTGTTGCCCTTTCAATCGTAATCTTTATTCTTGGTCAGTTCCTTGCACGTGACCGTGGTCTTCCAGTAGCATTAATCCTTCTTGGTGTAATCGTTGCTGCATATTCTTACTTCACACAGAATACAGTTCCAGGTCGCTACCTCTATGCAATTGGTGGTAACGCAAAGGCTGCAAAACTTTCTGGTATTAATACAGACAATGTAATGTTCTTTGCATACACAAACATGGGATTCATTTCTGCAGTTGCTGCTCTTGTAACAATTTCCCGCATGAACTCTGCTCAGCCAACAGCTGGTCAGAACTATGAAATGGATGCTATCGCTTCCTGCTTCATCGGTGGTGCTTCTGCATACGGTGGAACAGGTACAGTAGGCGGTGCAGTTGTCGGTGCTATCTTTATGGGTGTATTGAACAATGGTATGTCAATCCTCGGTATTGATATGAACTGGCAGCGCGCCGTTAAGGGTCTTGTCCTCCTTGCAGCTGTAATCTTCGATGTAGTTTCTAAAAAGAAGAAGACCAGCAAATAATAAATTGCCTATTAAAGTTTCATTTAAGTCCTTCTTGTAAACTTTACTGCCGCAGTGTTAGACATAAGACACTGCGGCAGTTTTTTGTTATAATAGAGTTATGAATAAGTCTGAACTATTTAAGGAATTATTTAATCGTTACGGTGCCGTTACACGTGCACGAGGACCTTTCTTATACACAAAAAAAGGAGTACGCGTAACAGATTTATATCAGGAAGCCGGCCGTGCAATTCTTGGCTGGGAAGGCGGCTCTGCCTTTACTTTGTTTAAGAATGTTTTAACCCGCGGACAGACAGGAAGCTTTATCTGTGAAGAAGCCCCTGTTTCACGACTTGAAAAAGCAGTAAGCGAACTTCTTGCAGGCAACAGAGTAATATTCTGTTTTAACTCACACAAAGAAGCCTTTGAAGCAGGCCTTTCACTCTTTCCAAACGAAACAAGTATTTACCGTCCATGGAATGTTCAGAACGAAAAAATAAAGATTAACCAGCAGGCAGCCCTAATCATCACACCTACTCTTCCCTGGGCTCAGTCTATTTACATACTTGCCCTGGATGCAAAAAGAATTGAAGAAAATCCGGATAAATTGCTTTTCATCCGTAATGCAATAAAACTGCCTTATGCTCTTGAAGTTGCAGTAACCAGAAGTATTTATAATCTGATAAAGGCGCTTCAGGAAAGGCAGGAAAAAGACTGGTTTATTTACGACCCGATTCTTACAAAATACTGGAAGCGCGAAGGTCCTTATCTTTTCCCAAAGATTCCACAGGACAATTACGACCAGTTTACTCTCCACTGTCTGGACTGCGGTATAGTTATAAGCCCGGATTTTAACCAGCCATCTATCGTACCATTTGGCGCAGACCGCGGAGTCTTTACAAAATTAAAAAACTCACCTTTTACCTGGGAGTAGACGAAAATTAGATTATGGAACCAAGAATATTATTATTTATCATAAAACTCATTGCCGGTGGAATCGTTGCTTTTCTCGCAATTCTTTTAATGTCAAAAAAGCGTACTGTTGCCTGGTCATTTATGGTTTCTGGCTTTCTGCTTACTTACGCAGCCCTTGTATATGAACTTTTGATTGAACTGGGAGTTCTTACAGCAACTAAATACGGTCTTTGGGGCATTCCGGTTTCCACATTGGCCTGTACAATCATTCCTGCTTTATGTTATATCACTGCATTCATCATAATGCTTGCTAAGAGGAACTAAAATTGACTGAAATCGACGAATACTGGAATAAATTCATAAAAGAAACAGGCCGCAGTGAAGAAGACCGCTGTTCCGGAGACCTTAATTTTGAAGCTAAGGGCTTTGTTGGTGATGAACTGATTACCCTTGTGCTTACAGAGCGAAAAACTGCTTTTTTTACTAGTTGGGCAACCTACTCTATTGATCAGGAACCGCTGCCTGTTTCGGGTGAGCTCTACGTTGTACTAGACCGCATAAACCAGCCCCGCTGTGTAATCGAAACACAGAGTGTAGAAATTGTACCCTTCAATGAGGTTACCTGGGATATGGCCCGCCTCGAAGGTGAAGATGAAGATCTTGGCCAGTGGAAAGAAAGAAAACAGGAATATCTGGAAGACGAAGGGGCAATTCTTGGTTTTGAGTTTACACCGGATATCAAGCTTGTATTCCAGACCTTTAAGGTTGTTTACCGCTAGCCTGCAGACACGGAGGATCTAATATGAAAAAAATCCCTGCTTTACTTCTTACCGCCCTGCTCTTAGGTAGCAGCATTTTTGCAAAAGAAGGCTTACTCAGTTTTTCTGCAGGAATTTCTTCAGGACTCCCTGTTTATGGAGCCAATTCCGTAATTTCAACTGGTACTGAAATTCCCAATGGAAACAGAATGATAATCGGAGGTCTTGCCTCTGCAAATCTTAATATTCTTCCCCAGATTTCTTTCTATCTTGGAAATGACCTTTTGTGGGATATAACCTGGAGTTCTGCTGAAAAATCAAGTAAGCTTCATGTAAGCTTTCCTTTAGGAATTAAAATTTTCCCTGGAGTTGGCGGATTAAACTTTGGAATCGCCTACACCCTCGGCTTTAGAGTAGATAATATAAAAACAAGCAGCGTCGGTGAATATAATGACATTTCTTCCTGGGGCAACGGATTTAAGCTCCATGTTGAATATGATTTTGCTCACGACGGAAAGTCAAAATACTATCCTTCAGTCGGTACCTACTGGAACCTTATGCCGCGAGGTAATAACAGCTGGGATAATCTGATTGTGTTGTATATTGCAGCGAATTTTTAAGATAAAAAAAACGGAGGTCTATAAAAACCTCCGTTCTGTCGGCAAGCACAGCTTGCCTCTGTGCCGTTTTTTCGATAATCCTAAAACGACCCTTTCGGCTCGTTTTTTAACGGATTTTCGATTTTAGGCATTAGCGGGCATACTCCACGATTCGTGTCTCGCGGATCATTGTAAGTCTTATTCTTCCAGGATATCGCAAATCAGTTTCAATCTGCTTTGCAATATTGCGGGCAAGCTCTTTTACATCGCCATCGGCGATCTTCTCGTTATTAACAAGAATACGGAGCTCACGACCGGCCTGAATAGCATATGCCTTTTCAACACCATTAAATCCTTCTGCAATAGCTTCAAGATTTTCAAGACGCTTAACATAGTTGTCAATTGTCTCGCGGCGGGCACCTGGACGTGCTGCAGAAATAGCATCTGCAATCTGAACAACAACAGCCTCAAGAGATTCTGTTGGTACGTCGTTATGGTGAGCAGCAATTGCATTAACAATAACCGGATTCTCACCCATCTTACGTGCCATTTCAGCACCAACTTCTGCGTGGTTCTGATCGCTGTCTGTTTCAGCTCCCTTACCAATATCATGAAGGATTGCAGCACGCTTTGCAATTTCGCGGTCTGCACCAATTTCAGCAGCAATCATGCTGGCAGCCATTGCAACTTCTTTTGAATGGTAAAGAACGTTCTGACCGTAACTTGTACGGAAGTAAAGGCGGCCAAGAGCACGTATTCCGTCGGTATTCATGTTGTGAATTCCCAGGTCGAAAAGGGCTCTTTCACCTTCTTCGTAAATCTTGTTCTGAATTTCGTGGGTAACCTTCTGAACAATTTCCTCGATTCTGGCCGGATGAATACGTCCGTCAGAAATAAGGCGTTCAAGAGATTCCTTTGCAATTTCCTTGCGAACCGGATCGAAACAAGAAATAACAACAGCTTCTGGAGTATCATCAATAATGATATCTACACCAGTGAGAGTTTCAAGGGTGCGGATGTTGCGGCCTTCACGACCGATAATACGTCCCTTCATCTCGTCACTTGGAAGAGAAACTGTGGCTACTGTAATGTCGCTTGTTGTTTCCGGAGCAATTCTCTGAATTGTGGTAACAAGAATATCTTTTGCTTTCTTTTCTGCAGTAAGCTGAGCTTCCTGCTCGATTTTGTTGATAAGAGCCTGTGCATCATGACGTGCGTCATTTTCAAGGTTCTTGATAATCAAATCTTTTGCTTCCTGCTGAGAAAGACCAGAGATCTTTTCAAGTTCCTGACGATAAAGCTCTTCCTGTTTAGAAAGTTCTTCTTCTCTTTTTACCATTGCAGCTTTTTTATCTGCAAGTTCTTTTTCGTTTTTTTCAAATTCCGCTGCACGCTGATCAAGGAGTTCTTCTTTCTTGTTTACCCTTGCCTCAAAGCGCTGCACTTCGGCTCTGCGTTCACGGTTCTCCCGCTCCTGCTGATTTCGTTCACGAATGAGCTCATCTTTTGCATTTAACAAAATTTCTTTTTTCTGTGCTTCTGCTTCCCGAATAGCGTCCTGTTTAACGCGCTCGGCTTTCTGTTCAGAAGCTGTTAATTGAAATCTGGCATAAATCCAGCGAATAATCCATCCAAGAACAATTCCAGCAACAGGGAGAGCTATGTACAACACGATGTCCATACTTCACTCCTACTGTAAATTTTTAGAATAGTTCAAATACCATAATACTATAAGAAGAGTCAGATGTCAAATTGAAAATCACATAGAAAAATCTTTACCCAGATAGATTTCGCGGGCGACTTCGCTGGCAAGGATTTCCTGTTTGGTGCCCTGGGTCATGATGGTTCCCTGGTTTATGATGATGGCCCGGTCGGTAATTTCGAGGGTATCGCGGACATTGTGGTCTGTAATCAGAATGCCTATGCCTCTTTTTGCCAGCAGGCGGATCATACTCTTAATATCAGCTACAGCAATAGGGTCAATTCCGGCAAAAGGCTCGTCCAGAAGGAGGAATTTCGGCTCCATGGCAAGCGAACGGGCAATTTCTGTACGGCGGCGCTCACCACCAGAAAGAGTAAAGGCCTTCTGCTTGCGGATTCGGCCGATTGAAAACTCATCTATAAGTGATTCAAGGCGATATTTTTTTTCTTCTTTTGTAAGGTCTTTACGTGTTTCAAGAATAGACCAGATATTTTCTTCTACAGTAAACTTACGGAAAACTGAAGGTTCCTGAGGAAGGTAGGCAATTCCAAGACGGGCTCTTTTATACATTGGAAGACCGGTGATGCGCTGATCATCAAGAAAAACTTCGCCCGCTGTCGGCTTATAAAAACCTACGACCATATAGAAGGTTGTTGTTTTACCGGCTCCGTTAGGACCAAGCAGGCCCAGAACCTCGCCCATCTGCATGGAGAATTCAACACCGCGAACAACTTTTTTGTGACCAAACTGCTTATAAAGACTGGTAACACGCAGAGTGTGTCCCATCTTCATGCCGCTATCATTCTCCATTTTTACTTTCCTCTTTTTTTCCAGATTCTGGCGGCTCAGGCTTTTCCTCATTTCCTGAATTTTCAGGTATTTCAGGACTTTCTGCAGCAGCATCCGGAATCTCCCCATCCGGAGCTTCCGGAACTTCAGCAGCTTTTTCTTCCGGCTTTTTAGTGTCAGTTACCTTACCCTTTACATTTCCACCAAGAGTAATATCCTGAGTTTCCATATTAAGGCTTATATTCTGTGCCCTGAAAACATCTTCATTTTGTTTAACCTGGGCATTTCCCGAAAGCTCAAGCAGCTGGCTTTTTTTGTAGTAAACGGCATAAGAACCGGAGCAGACATTATCCTTCTGTGTAAGTCTTATCTGCACCTGAAGAACAGCAATTTCTTCATCCTGATTATACTCAATAATCTGAGCTTCTGCCTTTACATCATTATCTTTATCATCAAGTTTTACATTACCCTTAAGAAGGGCAATTTTAGTAATTCTGTCGTACTCAAGAGAGTCACAGTTAAAATCCATATGGGCTTCCAGATTTTTTCCGGAAATACTTCCACTTGCTTTTATGTAACGATAATTGTCTCCGGAAAGCTCAACTTCATCAGCCTGAATTTCCATTGTTTCAGTCTTGATGTAGGCGTTACCGGAAAGTGTTGTCGTTGTATTTGCATTACCGGCCTGACCACTCATACGGTTTGCAGAAAAGGTGATTTTTTCGGCAAATAAGGGAGAGGTCAAAAATGTCATAGAAAGAGAAATCAGGATTGTCGAAAAGAGTTTTTTACTGTGCATCTTCTTTCTGAGGCTGCGCTTCTCCACTTTCTTCTCCACCGGCAGCGACTTTATCATCACTTGTTTCTATAGTTCCAGTAATGTTGCCGCGGAAAGAAAAAGACTTGCTGATTCCGCTGGCAGAAAAACCGCTTCCTCTCATTATTGTATCATCTTTTTCGATTTTTACCATATCACTGCGGCCACTTGTAAGCTGTTCTGAACGGCCATTCCACTTTAGGGCAGAAGCCTGAAAACGAACCTTTTCCGGGGCATTATAAAGCTCTATATCATCATAAAGTTCATAAAGCTTTTTTCCTGAGTCTGCAAAAAGGATTCCGCAGCTGCCTTCTGTTTCTACCTGCCCCTTTTTGTCATAGGCAGTAAAGGCAATATTTTTTCCGTAGGTTTCATTGCTGTTTTTATACTGCTCAAGAGTTCCGGCAGTAACTTCAAGCGTAGGCTCCGTATTTTCGTAGCGTACAAGTTTTGTGTCTTCGAAAACGAATTCCGGAACCTTATCTTCTGAATGTACAGTTTCAGTATATTTGAGAGAACATGAGGAAAGAAGAATAAATACAATACAGAGGCTAGAAATCCTGCTTGATTTTTTCAATATCCTTTCCCTTATCTTTTTCGCGGATTTCTACGCGGCGGATTTTTCCGCTGATAGTTTTTGGAAGTTCATCCACGAATTCATAAATACGAGGAATCTTATACATAGCAGTATTTTCTTTTGCAAATGTAGAGATTTCAACTTCCATCTCTTTTGGATCTTTATCTTTATAAGAAGGAACAAGAACAATAGTTGCTTTTACAATCTGACCGCGCTTTGCATCTTCAACACCGGTAACGGCACATTCCATTACTGCAGGGTGCTTCTGAAGAATTGACTCAACCTCAAAAGGAGAAATACGGTAACCCGAAGATTTGATGATGTCATCCTTGCGGCCAACGAACCAGATATATCCGTCGTCATCGCGGTAAACATTATCACCTGTATGATAGAAACCACCGTCAAAAGCTTCGGCAGTAAGAGAAATATCTTTATGATAACCAGTAAGCAAACCAAAAGGATGGCCCTGATCAACATGAATACAAAGCTCACCTACTTCTCCGTTTGGAACAGGCTTATCATTTGGATTAAGGATTTCTACATCGTAAGCTGGGCTTGGACGTCCCATTGAACCAGGCTTAACAGGAGAGTCTGCAAATTCCATAAAGTTTCCGCAGATAACTGCAGATTCAGACTGACCATAACCTTCGTAAATACGCTTACCTGTCTGTTCAAGCCATCTGTCATAAACTTCGCCGTTCAAAGCTTCACCGGCTGTAGAAAAGCGCTGGCACTTGCTCAGGTCGTACTTTGAAAGATCCTGACGAACCAGGAAGCGGTAAACTGTTGGTGGTGCACAGAAGGTTGTAAGACCGTACTTAGAAATCAGGGTAAGCATCTTATCCGGCTTGAGCATGTTCATATCGTAAACAAACTGAGCTGTACCGCAGATCCACTGTCCGTAAATCTTACCCCAACTGGCCTTAGCCCAACCGGTTTCTGCAATTGTAAGGTGAAGACCATCATCTACAACACAGTGCCAGTATTTTGCAGTAATGATATGTCCGATTGGATATGTAAAGTCGTGAAGAACCATTTTAGGATAGCCCGAAGTACCAGAAGTAAAGTACATGAGCATTGGATCTGAATTGTGAGTTGCAGCATCTCCTACTGGACGAGGGAACTCAGGATCAATTTTTTCATATTCTTCATGGAAGTTTATCCAGCCTTCGCGGTCAGGACCAACAGTAACAAGGTACTGTACAGAAGGTGATTTTTCCATTGCCTTTTCAATTTCTTCCTGAACGTGAGGATTATCATAAGAGATAATCATTTTTACGTCGGCTGCATTCGTACGGTATTCAATATCAGATTTTAAAAGCTGATCAGAAGCGGCAATTGCAACGGCACCGATTCTGTGAAGGGCTGGCAAAAGGAACCACCACTCGTAACGGCGGCGAAGCATAAGCATAACCATGTCGCCTTTTTTGATTCCCTTAAGGGTAAGCCAGTAAGCTGCACGCTTTGACTCGCGGGAAATGTCTGCAAAGGTAAAAATCTTTGCTTCGTCAGAATTATCATCTATCCATACAAGAGCGCGCTTGTCCGGTGTCTCACGGGCATAGCGGTCTACAATATCATAAGCAAAATTAAAATCTTCCGGAGCCTGAAGACGACAGTTTGCCTTAAGATCTTCGTAAGATGTGTATTCGCGGTAATTTTTAATATATTCATGGGCAAGATTCATAGTGCCACCTCTGATTTAAAACTACCCCTATTATGACAGAACGAACAATTTTGTCAACCTATCAGATTTAATAAAACTTAATATCTTTAGTATAATTAAACTTCTTTAATTATATTGTAAGCAAACTGGTATTCTGATAATATTAGCACATGAGCGAAATGTGTTACAAATGCTTTAAGCCTAAATCAGCCTGCCTTTGTTCCTATACAAAAGAAATTGATCCTGGCATTAAGTTTGTACTTTTAATGCATCAAAAGGAAGCAAAACGCCAGAGAACAGGAACAGGCCATATAGCAAAGATTTCTCTTAAAGACGCAGAGATTCTTGTTGGCTTTGAGTTTGAACACAATAAAAGACTGCAGGAGCTTCTTGCAGATCCTCAGTATTTCCCTGTTATGATGTATCCCGGTGAAGAAGCCTGGACGGCGCGCCGCGAAGGCTTTGCAGAGGCATTGGCCGGCAAAAAACTTCTTGTTTTGATTCTGGACTCAACCTGGTTTTGTGCCCGAAAGCTGATTGAACATAACCCATTTTTGTTGAAACTGCCCCGCCTCTCTTTTTACGGCGACTACCGTTCTATTTTTACTTTTAAGCACGAGCCGAGGCCGGAATATATTTCCACAGTTGAGTCATGTTATTATCTGATTAAGGAAATGCAGAGTGCGGGACTATGTGACCCGAATATAGATCCGGAACCGATGATGGATGCTTTTAAGCAGATGATTAAATTCCAGCTGCAGGCGGAAAATGAAAGAATTCTGGGAATCAGGCCGAACAGCCACAACTACGACGCAAAGTATAATAAGATTAGAGAGATTCCGAAGTTTGATTAATTATAAGGCTTTGTACCCTGAGGAACAAACTCACCGTTAACCGCGCCTAACATTGCCTTCAATGAATAGTCACAGCGCCAGCTGTAGCCAAGCAGAATACTGTCTGCCCACTGAAGTTTTTCTGTAAGTGTCGGCGTCATATTACAAAGCACAACAACCCTCTTTCCAGAGCCTTTGAAGTATTCTGCAATCTTCACATGATTTTCACTTGATACACAGATTATGATTGTATCATAACCAGATGCAACAGACGGAAGGTTGTCTATAACCCACTGGGTTTCGTTAGGTCCCGTTTCGTAAGTATAGTGGAATTCGCCGGCATCAGGCCAGCGCTGCTTACCTGCCTTAAAGAAGCTTGTAAGAGAGCCCATAAGAAGAACGCGGCCGGCCTTATCTGCAGTAAGAGGTAGGCTGCCCTGCTTTTCTACAGTTACAGAACGACAGGCCTGTTCAAGGAAAAACTTTTCACCTTCGCGGTCCGGGATGTGAGAATCAATTGCCTCTGCATCCGGATAAAGAGGAGCTGCATTGCCGCTCTTAAAATAGTCGAGTTTTGCCTTTATTACACGGCGGGCAGCATCCTGAACGCGGTCATGGAAAGTCTTATCCAGAGTCATAAGCTCAAGGTTTTTATACCAGAGAGCTTCATTCAATTTTGCAGTAGTAGAAGAAAGGATGATATCGTTACCAGCCTCAAGTGCCATCTTAAAGGAATTAGACATTGTTCCTGCATAAACGGTGGCACCAACCATCATCATATCATCAGTAATAATAAGTCCTTCGTAACCAAGCTGATTTCTAAGCAGGTCTGTAAGGAAATAGTTTGAAAGAGAAGCAGGAGCTCCAGAAGTTTCAATCAAAGGGAAACTTAAATGGCCCGACATAATTGCAGGCACTTTTTCTTTTATAAGATAAAGATAAGGTGTAAGCTCACGATTCTTAAAAGTCTCAAAATCAATATTGATTACAGGCAGTTTTCCGTGTGAGTCCAGACTAGTGTCGCCATGGCCCGGAAAATGCTTTGCAGTAGAAAGCACACCTGCTGCTTCTGAACCCGATACAAAGGCCGCGCCAAGCACACCTGTTTTATCAGGATCATCACCAAAAGAACGGGTTCCAATAATCGAAGAGTCGTGATCCGTAAAAAGATCTACGGTAGGCGCAAAGTTCATGTTGATTCCAAGCGCTTTTATTTCACGACTAATGTAATAGGCAGTTTTCCAGGCGTCTACAGGATATCCGCCCGCCCCTATTGCCATGTTTCCCGGAGTTATGGATGTATCACCTTTAACGTGACGAATCCATCCGCCTTCCTGGTCTGTTGCAACAAAAAGAGGAATCTGAAAACGACCTTCAGCAGCTTCTTTCTGCAAACCTGAAATAGATTTTGCTACAAGGTAGATATCATCAGTATTCCAGCCGAAAACTTTAACGCTGCCAAGGCCTCGTTCAACCCACTGATACAAGAGTTCTGGAGGTTCTGCACCAGCCCAGCCAAACATAAAGGTTTGAGAAAGCAGCTCGGCGTCTGTCATTTCGTCGGTAATGCGCTGAGCAAGTTCATCATTGGGAAGCTTGCTCCAGAAGTTCACTGTGTTCTGAGGAACAGACCAGAGCAAAGAAGAGGCAGAAATTGTAACAGCAAGAAGAAAGGCGGGAAGTTTTTTAAGCATTTCTGATTCTTTCGCTTGCTACGTGAGCGGCGATTGCTCCATCTGAAACTGCAGTAACTACCTGGCGGAATGGCTTGCTGCGGACATCTCCGGCAACAAAAAGGCCAGGCACTGAAGTTTCCATATTTTCATCGGTAAGAATATAGCCGGCAGGATCTTTAGGAAGCATTTCAACAAGGTCTGTTTGAGGAAGCATTCCGGTAAAGATAAAAACAGCATCAGTTGAAAGTTCTGTTACTTCTCCGGTTTTTACATTTTCTACGACAACTGATTCAACCTTTACAGAACCCTTGATTTCTTTAACAACAGAATCATAGACAGGCTTAACCCCGGCAGCAAGCATCTTATCAATTACTGCCTGCTGGGCACGGAACTTGTCTCGTCTGTGAACAATAGAAACATCAGATGAAAGTGTTGAAAGATAAATAGCCTCGCTGCAGGCAGAATCTCCGCCACCTACAACTACAATTTTCTTATTACGGAAGAATGGACCATCACAGGTAGCACAATAAGAAACACCACGTCCAGAAAATTCCTTTTCACCAGGAACTTCAAGATTGCGGTGAATTGCACCTGTTGCAATACAAAGGCAGGTTGCCTCATAAGAAGACTTGCGGGTTTTTACAAGGAAGTTTCCGCCGGTCTTATCTATAGAAAGAACATTGTCCTGTACAACTTTAGCGCCAAAAGCTTCAGCCTGCTTCTGCATAGTCATCATATAAGTTGCACCGTCTACTGCCGGGAACACTCCAGGGTAATTTTCAAGTTCAGAAATCTGAAGCACCTGTCCGCCAGCCCCCGCTACATCGAGTACGAGAACCGAAAGACCGCCGCGTGCAGCATACTGGGCAGAAGCAAGACCCGCACAGCCCGCACCAATTACAACATAATCAAATTTTTCAGAATTCATATTTTCCATAGATACCTCAATTGTAACAAAATTTGCAGTATTACTCTAGCAGATTAAGCATTTTCATAAGGGAGTATATAAAGTCTCATAATTAGTGTCAATAGATTGTGTACAATTTAATTGTCTATATAAAGCAAACCATAAAATCATTCCATTTGGGATAATGTTATGTTATAATTTAATAATGCGACAAATTTTAAGAACTATGCGCAATTACTTTTTTTACTGCGGCATCGAAAAAGAAGAATATAACGCAGTAAAAAGAAATGTTTATATTTCTAACTTCGTAATATGGCGCAGTCTGCATATTTTTCTGGCTGTTGTCTTCGGTCTCTTATTTTTTTCTTTAATTGATTTTATAAGCTTTAACAGAGCTCTGTATTTTGGCGCTTTTTTTTATTCTACTCTGGCAATTTCATTTTTCTTCTATTTTGAAAAAGATTCTATCGCTGCACAACTTTTAATCTATCTTTCAATTTCCATGCTCTTTATATTCAGCTGCTTTCTTACAAAGAATAATCCTACTGTCCCTGGGACAACCTTTATCGCTCTGCTGCTGATTACCCCGATTTTTATGATTGATAAGCCCTTCTGGATGACTATTGAGCTGGTAGTTGCTTCAACTGTTTATCTGCTCTGGATGCATGAAGTAAAGCCAGAAAAAATCTGGGCAACAGATTTAGTAAATGTAATTATTTTTACAGTTGTTGGAACCTTCCTCAACATCATTGCAAACTCTATCCGTATCCGCGAATTTACACTAACCCGAGAAATCAAAATTCAAAAAGATACAGATGATATGACCAGCCTCAAAAACAAGGGCGCCCTTACCCGGGATATAAATAAATTTCTTACAGATCCTTCTACCGATAAGGGCTTTATGTTTATGCTGGACGTTGACCACTTTAAGGCTATAAACGACACCTATGGTCACGACATAGGAGACAGCGTTATTGTTCAGCTTGGAAACTATCTTAAGAGCAAGGCTACAGACGAAATGATTCTAGGCCGTTTTGGCGGCGACGAGTTTATTCTGGTTGTAAAAAACACAGATGATGAAAAGGCAGCCTCAATACTGGCTGATGAAATTGTAAAGGGTGCTTCAAATGCCATAACTATTTCAGACACTTCAGAAAAAATCAGTTTGAGTATAGGAATTGCAATTTACCACGGCGAAGAGAAAAACTACTCTGAGCTTTTCAAAAAAGCCGACATCGCCCTCTATAAATCAAAAGCCGATCCCAACAAGCGCTTTTATGTTTTTGAATAACCGGCTGTTCTAACATCGGCTGTTTTTCTTATTCACAAGGGCTCTTTTCCATATTATACTTTTTGATTATGAGAACTTTTTTTAATGACAGCTGGCTTTTTTCAGAGCTGGCAATTGATTCTGTACCAGATCTTTTGACCCCGGATGACTTTTTTGAAAAGGCTTCATCGCCTGACCTTTCATACAGACCAGTTACCCTTCCTCACGACTGGCAGATTTATCATGTACAGGATTTATACCGCAATAGCGTAGGCTTTTATAAAAAGAGTTTTAATATCTCAGAGGATGGCGCCGGCCCTGACCGCTATCTTGCCCTGGCTTTTGAAGGCGTTTACATGAACAGCGCAGTCTGGGTTAATGGCAAAAAAGCTGGAGAATGGAAATACGGCTATTCAGCTTTTGAGTTTGATATAAGCAATTTAGTACAGACTGGTCAGAACGAAGTTCTCGTGATTGCAGTTTACCAGCACTGTAATACAAGATGGTATTCGGGGGCTGGAATCTTCCGAGATGTAAAGCTGATTGACTGCCCTGCCCGGCACCTGGTAAGTGATGGACTTTACTTCAGTGCAGTGCCTTGCGTTGAGGAAAAGCTGGATGGAGAGTGGAAGGTAAAGATTTCCTGTGAAGCATCATTATCAGATGCCTCTGCACAACACACTCTTACCACTCCCGAGGGCACTGTCTTTGCAGAGTTCTCTGGCGACGGTGAGTTCACTGTAAAAGCCCCTGCCCTCTGGGACATCAACTCGCCAGACTTTTATATACTCACCACCCGGCTGCTTGCGGAGGACGGCACCGTACTCGACGAACTCAGCCAGCACTGCGGCTTTAAACACGCCGTTTTCACAGCAGACAAAGGCTTTTTCCTCAACGGCCGCCATGTAAAAATTCAGGGTGCCTGTCATCACCACGACCAGGGTGCATTGGGAGCAGCCTTTAATGCAGTAGCCCTGCGCCGCCAGTTTACAAGGCTTAAGGAAATGGGAGTAAATGCAGTCCGCTGTTCACATAATCCGCCGCCACAAGCCTGGCTAGATCTTTGTGATGAAATGGGTCTTCTGGTTGACGATGAGATTTTTGATATGTGGGAAAAGCCCAAAACTCAGTTTGATTACGGTAACTACTTTAACGACTGGTGCGAGCGCGATGTGGCAAACTGGGTTCGCCGCGACAGGAATCACCCGAGCCTTATCATGTGGTCTGTTGGAAACGAGATTTATGACACCCATATGGGAAACGGCTTTGAAATCACAAAGCGACTTTATGCCGCAGTAGAAAAGCATGACCCGAACAAGAATGCCCAGATTACAATTGCTTCAAATTATATGATGACTGAAGGGGCTCAGAAGTGCGCTACCCTGCTGGACACTGTGGGTTATAATTATCTTGAGCGCCTCTATGATGAACACCACAAAACTTACCCTGAATGGAAAATCTACGGAAGTGAAACCGGTTCTACAGTGCAGAGCCGGGGAATCTATCACTTTCCGGATTCCCTGCAGCTGGTAACCTTCAGCGACGGACAGTGCTCAACTCTTGGTAACTGTACAACTCCATGGGGCTGTGCAAACACACAGACCGTAATTGCAAATGACCGTGACTGTCCATTCAGCGCAGGTCAGTTTATATGGACCGGCTGGGATTACATTGGAGAACCTACTCCTTATCACACAAAATCTTCCTTCTTTGGCCAAATTGATACAGCAGGCTTTCCAAAAGACACCTACTTTTTATACAAGTCTGAATGGGCAGGAAAAGCAATTGCACCTTTTGTACACCTGCTCCCCTACTGGGACTGGAACGAAGGCCAGCTGATTGATGTAAAGGCTTATACCAATGCTGATTTCATCGAGCTCTTTTTCAACGGAAAGTCTCTTGGAAAACAGAAAATAAATCACAAGGACGGCAAAGCACCATTTGGCCAGTGGCAGCTGGAATATCATAAGGGTGAGATTAAGGCTGTGGCTTATGATGCAGAAGGAAAGGCTATTGCGGAAGATGTCAAGAAATCCTTTGGAGATCCTAGCCGGATTATTTTGAAACCAGAACCTGACTATAATTTCAGCCGTCATTGCGAGGAGCGAAGCGACGAAGCAATCCACTTTATCCAGATAATGACAGCCGACGCCTCCGGCACTCTGGTAGAAAATGCCCGCAACTACATCACCATAAACGTAGCTGGTGATGCAGAGCTCTTAGGCATGGATAACGGCGACTCTACTGATTACGAAGAATATAAACCGGAAGGAAAGCACAGCCACACAAGAAAGCTTTTTGCAAACCGACTGATTGCAATTATTCGCAGCAAGAAAAAGTCGTCTTCTTTTGTTGTTACTGCAGCAAGTGCAGGGCTGCCAAATGTTTCCATTAAATACAATGGAACTGCACAGCCTGGCCAGGACAAATGGAGCGAAGTTGCACCTTACTTAGCAATACGACCTGAAAAAGATTTTGTCCCGACAAGAAAAATAGAACTGATTGCAGAAGGCTCCACAAAATTAGATGCCACTAATAAACAGATTCAGGTTACAGCAAAGATTCTGCCGGAAAATGCAAGTATAAAAGAAATCAACTGGAATCCGGTTTTTAAGGAATGCATTTCCAGTGATAATATTACAGTTTCCGGTGACGATCCATGCCGAACAATTACAGCAGCCGGAGACGGCGAATGCATTCTTCGCTGCACAGCCCAGAACGGAACAAAGTACGACGAAGTTATAAGTGATCTTCCTTTCAGCGTAAGCGGAATCGGAAGCTGCCGTCTTAATCCATATCAGCTTATAGAAGCCTGCCGCTTTACCGGCTATGATGATACAAATGAAAAGGCTAAACCAGAAATGTCTCTGGAAAGCGGAATCTCAAACCGTAAGTGCGGAGCAACCTGGGTAAGCTTTGATAAGGTAGATTTTGGTAAGGATGGAGCAGACACAATTCACCTGCCGATCTTCAGTTTTGCAACAGAACTTGAAATTAAAATCTGGGATGGCGAAGGCTGTGGTGAGAAGTCAGAAAATCTTGGTACCTTCACCTATCGTCATGAATCAATTTACAACACATATTCAGAAAATATCTTTACGCTGAGTCACCGTCTCTTTGGTCTTCATACAATCACAATCAGCTTTGAGACAGATTTATATCTTCACGGTTTTTATTTTGATAAAACATCTAAGGCTTTTGCAAAACTGCGTGCTTTGGATGCAAATCTTATTACAGGAGATGCCTTTACCCGCACAGAGAATGCAGTAGAAGGAATCGGCAATAATGTAAATCTTGATTTTGCGGATATGGATTTCGGGGACCAGGAAAGCAGTTCAATTACAATCTGCGGAAAATCTAATACAGAGAACAACACAATCAACATAAAGTTCTTTGCAGAAGATGGAAGCAGTAAAACTCAGGTTATAGACTTTCCTCATACCGACGGATATGAGGAAAAGACTTTCCAGCTGGAGCCAGTTTCAGGCCGGCAGAAAATCAGCTTTGTCTTCCTGCCGGGCAGCAACTTTGATTTTAAGTGTTTTAGATTCTTCTAGTGTCATTCCGAACTTGTTTCGTAATCTCAAGTTTAAGAGATGCTGAAACAAGTTCAGCATGACAACAATTATATCAGGTACACGATTATTCCTAGAATAAACAGCAGCACGACATTATAAGCAGTAAAGACTGCAAAGTAATTGTCGTGGTTCTCGGCGCTGTAAAGCTTGAAGGAAATAACACTTGCCATTGAGGCAATCAAAGTTCCAAGGCCGCCCACATTCACAGCCAGCAAAAGCATTGCCCCCTTTTCTGTAAAACCGCTGAGCAGCAGGGCGGCCGGCACATTGCTTATTACCTGACTTGCGGCAATTCCTGTTATGTAGGTCTTGAGCGGCGTAGAAAGTACTGACTTTATAAAATCAGAAAAAGCCGGAATTGTAGAAAGAGTCTTTGTAAAAATAAAAAAGCCTACAAAAGTCAAAAGCAGGCTGTAATCAACCTTCTTAAAAAGACGCCAGTTGCAGACCAGCATTACAAGAACTGTTACTCCCAGCATAATCAGATAATTTACAACATGAAAAACAGCCAGAAGACAAAGTATAAAATCAGCTATATAAAAGAAGGTTCTGAAATCAAGCTTAAGCTGAGCAGACTGGGTCTGTAAAACATTACCGGCAAAAACATTCTTTTTTCTTGTCAAAAATAAAATTATTACAGCAAGAATAAAAAGCGAAGGAAGAGCGATTTTTGCAGTAAGAGCAAAGAAGTCGAGCGCAGAAAATCCGTAATATGAAAAAAGATAAAGATTCTGTGGGTTTCCCATTGGAGTGATGCAGGAACCGAGATTTGCCGCAAGAGTTTCCAGCACAACAATATGCAGGGCCGGTAGATTAATGCGCTTAAAAATCAAAAGAGAAATAGGAACAAAAGTCAAAAGTGCAACGTCGTTTGTTACAAACATGGAAGAGAAAAAGACCAGATAAGTCATCAAAAAATAAAGCGAACGCTGGCTCTTACAAAGTCTTAAAAGACGCGCCGCAATAAAGTCCAGAAAGTTCTGACTCTGAAAGGCCTTAATCACAATCATAAGGGAGAACAAAACTGCAAGGGTTCGAAAATCAATTGCCTGAAGGCAAAGCTCCGGAGCAGGTCTCACAAGACAAACAGCTGCAAGGGCCAGAATAATTGCAGCAAAGAGGACCGGCTCTCGTTTTATAAAGTTCTTAAGATAGACAAATGGATTTTTCATTGTTCAAAAAGAATATCACAAAGGCAAAAGGCGGGCAACGGCCATAAAATATAAGTTTTTTTTCATTTGCCGAAACCTTTGCTCTTTTAGTATATTTTATATATAGATACTAAATTTGCCGGCATATCCGGTAATGACAATTCTGGCAAAATTATGAGCGACGAAATTATTGAAGAAACTATAATTGATGAGGCGACAGCACTTCCGCCTTCCCTTATGAATAATCTGTCTGTTTCCGGCGATTTTTACAAAATGGCCTTCCAGTTCCAGCAGATTATGATGATTTATGAGAGTGCAATTAAACAGATTGAAACAAAACTTGATATTCTGAACAAAGAAAGCAGCGTTAACAGAACCCGAAACCCTATCAGCACTGTAAAAAGCCGCATTAAGAGCCCTGAAAGCATTGCTCACAAGCTTGAAAAGAAAGGGCTTCCTATCAACTTTGAATCTATGATGAAGAACCTCAACGACATTGCGGGTGTAAGGGTAATCTGTCCTTATATTTCTGATATTTATTCTGTGCGTGACATGCTTTTGAAACAGCCTGATTTAACATTGATTAAGCAGAGTGATTATATTGAAAATCCAAAAGAATCCGGCTATAGAAGCCTGCACCTTGTAATGGAGATTCCAGTCTATCTTTCAAAAACTGAGCATAATGTCCGCGTAGAAATCCAGCTGCGCACAATTGCCATGGATTTCTGGGCAAGTCTTGAACATCAGCTGCGTTATAAAAACAGCGCCAAGGTGCCGGACAGCGTAAGACGGGAATTATTCCGCTGTGCAGAGACAATCGCCATGACCGACCGGGAGATGGAAGAAATCGCGATTGAGTTGCAGGCATTGGATTAATCTAAGAAAAATTGAAAACAGAAATGTTAAGCTTGTTTCTGCGGGGGATTTTCTCCTACTAAACCATGATACGTCGGCTTTTGGTTGGAAAGATTTCTTCAAAAAACTGATAAATCAGATTATTTTTCCAACTAAATTGATGAAAACTCTATTTTAGTTGGGATTTTTCTTCGATTTTCATATCAAAAAGAGATTTTTCAGCCTATTTTGCCTTACTATTTTATCCTAATTGCTTATTTGGTTGGAACAACCATCTCTCTTCAGAAGTTTTACCTTTAATCTGCCGATATTCTAAACATGAAAAGATTTTTTAACCTTTTAATGGTAACAACATTCGTATTTATATCACACCCGGCATTCTTATTTTCTCTTGAAGTCTACAAAACAGGTGTCACTGCTTCTTACTACGCTGAAGATTTTCATGGAAAACGAACCTCTAATGGGGAGCGCTTTAATATGAATGATTTTACCTGCGCTCATAAGTCGCTGCCGTTTGGGACTATTCTTAAGGTTACTAATCTTGCAAATGGGAAGACCTGTGAGGTGCGGGTGAACGACCGTGGCCCCTTTGTTGCATCCCGTGAAATAGACCTTTCAAAGGCAGCTGCAATTAAGCTTGGAATGATTGGCAGCGGAACAACAAAAGTAAAACTGGAAATAGTAAAGAAAGGGCCGAATACAAAGCTCAGCCAGCAGACTGCTGCCTCTGCCTCTAAGATTATGGCAAAACTGGGCGGCAGCAGTTTGTCAAGCTCGAAGACATCCTCTACTCAAAAGAAGTCTGCAAACCTCGCGCCAGGCACTTACTGGGACATCCAGCTGGGAGCCTTCTCGTCAAAAGAAAATGCAAAAGACTTTGCCCGCAAGCTTTCCCGAGCCGGCTTTAAAGACATTGTTCTTCAAACTTCAGCCAGCCAGGGCATAACCCGCGTAGCCATAAAAAAAGTGCCGGCCAGCAAAGTGACCGACACTCAAAATCAGCTTGCCGCAGCCGGCTTTAAAGACCAGACACTGCGACAGCGAAAAAATCAGGATTAAACCAATCCCTGAGCTACCATAGCATTAGCAACTTTTACGAAACCTGCAATGTTTGCACCTGCAACGTAGTTAACCCAGTTGCCATCTTTAGCACCAAACTTAACAGCTGTATCGTAAGCGTTGTTATGAATGTTGATCATAATCTGGTGAAGCTTTTCATCAACTTCTTCTGCAGACCATGAGAGGCGCTCGCTGTTCTGAGACATTTCGAGACCAGATGTTGCTACACCACCAGCGTTTGAAGCCTTTCCTGGAGCGTAGAGAATCTTTGCAGCGAGGAACTTGTTTACAGCATCGATGTTTGATGGCATGTTAGCACCTTCAGCAACAAGCTTTACACCGTTCTTCAAGAGCTTATCTGCATCTTCACCGAGCAATTCGTTCTGTGTAGCACATGGGAATGCACAGTCAACTTTAACTTCCCAAACCTTCTTTCCAGCATAGTATTTTGCGTTAGGGAACTTCTTAACATATTCAGAAATACGACCGCGTTTTTCACCCTTGAGCTTCTTAACCCAGTCAAGCTTCTTCTGTGTAATACCTTCTTCATCGTAGATATATCCGTCAGAGTCAGAAAGTGTAACAACCTTAGCACCAAGCTGAATAAGCTTCTGAGCAGCGTAAGTAGCAACGTTTCCTGAACCAGAAACTGAACATACCTTACCTTCGAAGTTGTCTCCAACTTTCTTGAGCATTTCCTGAGCGAAGTAGATAAGACCATAACCAGTAGCTTCTGTACGAATCAAAGAACCACCGAATGTAAGTCCCTTACCTGTGAGAACTCCAGTGTACTCGTCGCGGATTCTCTTGTACTGACCAAAGAGGTAACCAATTTCGCGGCCACCAACGTTCTTATCACCAGCTGGAACGTCTGTATCTGCACCAATATGGCGGTAAAGCTCTGTCATGAATGACTGACAGAAGCGCATTACTTCTTTATCTGATTTTCCGTGTGGATCGAAGTCTGAACCACCCTTTCCACCACCCATTGGGAGTGTTGTAAGAGAGTTCTTGAGAACCTGTTCGAAACCAAGGAACTTAAGAACAGAGAGGTTTACTTCCTTAGAGAAGCGGAGACCTCCTTTGTAAGGTCCAATAGCAGAGTTGTACTGTACGCGGAAACCACGGTTTACGTGATACTTTCCTTTGTCATCCATCCAAGGTACTCTGAACTGAATAACGCGCTCTGGCTCTACCAGTCTTTCAAGAATAGCATTTGGCTCAAGTTCTGGCATTTTTGCAACAACAGGATCCAGAGTTGTCAAAACTTCTTCTACAGCCTGAAGGAATTCAGGTTCATTTGCGTTCTTTGCTTTTACTTCTTCCCATACGCGGTTTACGTAAGCATTTTTCATTTCGTTTTACTCCTCGGCAAATACATCTTCTGCAGTTAGACATCATTTTGCATAATTATGCATTCCCAAGGAATAAATATACCACAAACTATGTTTCTATGAAAAGTAGTAAAAGGGGAATTCAACCGAATTTTCGTTAATTTTTATTAAAGTTTTGAAGTAAAAATGAAGAATTATTTTTTGATATTTTGGGCGTTCCCGGCCGCGCCAGGTCGCGGCCGGTCGGCGCTTCCACCCTTAATCGGAGTTCCGTTAAAACCGACAGTCCATCGGGACTGTCGGTTAGGAACATCCGAAAAATGGGGGTGTGAGATTCATCGAGCCTTACCTACGGACGGTGCTTCGCACGGACGCCCTTCGTGCGTCCCCCTACAGTGCCTAACGCATCAGCTCTCAAAAACTAATCTTCCATCAATAAAGAGGAACTTTACCTTGCCTGTAAGAGAGCGGCCTTCAAACGGAGTAGCCTTTCCCTTACTGTAAAATTTAGAGCTGTCCACTACCCATTCTTCGTCAGGATCCAGCATTGTAAGGTCTGCATCATAACCGGTTCTGAGAAGGCCTTTCTGAAGACCAAGCAGGCGGGCCGGAGAAGCCGACATGAGCTGGCTGAGGCGGCGTGGATTAAACTGATTATCTTTTACAAGAACAGAGTTGCAAACTGCATATGCAGTTTCGAGGCCGGTAAAGCCAGGGGCTCCTGCAGCCTTGTCGTCCAGAGTATGAGGTGCGTGGTCTGTAGAAATTACATCTACAGTGCCATCGCGCAGGGCTTCAAGAAGAGCTACTCTGTCGTCTTCACTGCGCAAAGGTGGATTAACTAAAGCTCTGATATAAGGCTCGTCTGTGCCGCAGAGGGCTAAGTGATGTGGAGTAACTTCACAGCTTACTGCAAAGCCGCCACTGAGACGAGGATTTGGAACCGGCTGATATTTTTCACCGTCTTCAAAAGCCTGATATGCGGCATCTGCTTCGTCTGCGTTGTAATCAGCCTCATCATCATATATTTCATTTTTAGCATCGCGCACAGCGTTTATGGAAACTGCTGTACTTACATGTGCAATGTGAACATGGCAGTCTGCCTGTTTTGCAAGCATAATATTACGAACTGTTGCAACGTCTTCTGCAAGTGCCAGGATTTCATTTGCCTTTGTAAGGGCTAAGTCTATGCGGTCCAGAGCTTCGGAATTTCCTTCATCATCTTCATCAAAATCATCATCCCCTGTACCCCAGGCAGAAAGCCCTACTCCCTTCATAATTTCAAGAGCTTCCTGGCGGAAAGGTTTTGCCTGAGCACCGAGAGTCATATCCTCACTGTGGCAGCTTACAATAATGCCCTTTTCTGCAGCCTTGGTCATTCCTTCAAGCATGGCAGCAGAGGCCGGGACATCGCGGCCGTCTTCTGTAATTACAGGAACGTATTTTTTTTCTACAAAATCAAGATGGCTGGTGTCACTTCCTTCAAAATCCTTTGTGATACTTACTGTCTGAAAAAGATGGGTAAGACCAATTGCTGCAGCCTCGCGTTCAATCTTCATTGCCATTTCCATAGAAGAAACAACAGGATTTGTATTTGGCATGGCTACTATGGTTCCGTAGCCGCCGGCCGCCGCTGCGTGAAGTCCGGAATTAAGGTCTTCTTTCTGGGTTTGTCCCGGGTAACGAAGATGCACATGCATGTCAATAAAGGCCGGGGTAAGAGTGAGTCCGTGAGCATTAAAAAGTTCTATAGGGCACTTTTCTTCAAGGCCGTCTTCCGTGAGCACAGCGCGAGCCATTTTTTCCAGGGTCTCGGAGTTGGTATAATAGCCCTGAAAAACCGAGCGGATTTTTGCATCCATAACGAGTACGGCACCCGGAGTGTCCATACTCTCATCCAGAAGACGTGCGTTGTAAATTAAAGTAATTTTGCTCATAAGAACTCCTTTCATATGTGTCATTGTCGGGCTTGACCCGACAATCTAGAAAGCACGGTGTATTCTAGATTCCCCGGTCAAGCCGGGGAATGACATTATCTGCGTTCACTACCAGCCAGATACAATGTATCACAATACTCGCACTTGTAAACGCCCTTTGTCTTGTCTGTAAGCAGGAAGGTTGGTTTTACGTAGTGCTCTGTCTGAGTAATGCAGCGGGGGTTTTTGCACTTGAAAACTCCCTGTACACGGCTAGGAAGTTCCATATTGATTTTGCGTACGATTTTTTCGTTTTCGATTACGTTTACGCAGATGCTCGGATCAATAAATCCGAGAACCGAATAATCAATATTGATGATGTTATCTATTTTGATGATATCCTTTTTTCCTGATTTTTCTGAATGCACATTCTGAATCAGGCAGGATGTAAATGGTGCCTTGTCCAGGCCCAGCCACTGGTAAATTTCCCAGCCGGAACCGGCACGAATATGATCAATTACAAGTCCGTTTTTTATTGTATTTACGTTTAACATTAGTCTATCGCTCCTGTCAATTTTGCAATCAGTGCCATGCGGGCGTACATTCCGTACTTAACCTGCTTAAAGTAAGCAGCGCGTGGGTCATCATCAACCTCTGGGGTAATTTCGTTTACGCGAGGAAGAGGATGGAGGACGATCATGTTCTTGCGGGCAAGCTTCATTTTTTCGCTGTCGAGAATGTAGCTGTCCTTAAGGCGGATATAATCCTGCTCATTGAAGAAGCGCTCCTTCTGAACGCGGGTCATGTAAAGCACGTCGAGCTGGTCGATTACAGCGTCGAGGCTTTCTACAATTTCATACTGAACACCGGCCGGCTCAAGAACATTTGTAATAAGGTAGTCAGGAACGCTGAGCTCCTTAGGACTTATGAAGATGTATTTATTTCCTTTGAAATGTCGGAGGGCCTCGGCAAGAGAGTGAACGGTGCGTCCAAACTTAAGGTCGCCGCAGAAGCCTACTGTGTGATTTTCAAGTCCACCCAAAAGCTGGCGGATTGTTACCAGGTCTGTGAGGGTCTGTGTCGGATGGTAGTGGCCGCCGTCTCCCGCGTTGATAATCGGGCAGGCAGAGTACTTGCTTGCAAGCAGTGCCGCACCTTCTTTTGGAGTACGCATTGCAATTACATCGGCATAGCTTGAAACTACGCGGATTGTGTCGGCAAGAGTTTCTCCCTTTACAGTGGAAGTGTTGTCGGCATCGGAAAAGCCTTCTACCGAACCGCCCAGTCGCAGCATGGCCGCCTCAAAGCTGAGACGAGTTCTAGTGCTCGGCTCAAAAAAAAGTGTCGCAAGAATTTTCCCGCGACACACATCTTGAAATGATTTAGGATCAACAATAATCTGCTCAGCCAAAGAACAAATTTCTTCGATTTCTGAAACCGAAAGATCATCCGGCTGAATTAAATGACGACCAGTTAGCATTGGTTACCCCTTTTTGATTTTTGTCATTTTAGCAAAAATTACGGGATGTTACAATAATCTTGTATTCATCATTTAAAATCTTCTTTATATATTACAAAGCATGGGTTAGAATTAATGTAACCTTTTTATATGGAAGAAACTATGACAAACAAAAATCCTGAATGGCTCGACAATGCAATTTTTTACGAAATCTATCCCCAGTCTTTTTATGATTCAAATGGGGACGGAATCGGCGACTTTAATGGTATAATTCAAAAGCTTGATTACATCAAAGAGCTTGGCTGTAATGCAATCTGGATGAATCCCTGTTTTGCTTCTCCTTTTGGCGACGCAGGGTATGATGTTTCTGATTATTATCTCGCCGCTCCCCGCTACGGAAGTAATGAAGATTTGAAAAGGCTTTTTCTTGAGGTTCATAAGCGGGGTATGCATATTCTGCTGGACCTTGTTCCAGGTCATACTTCTACCGAGCACAAGTGGTTTAAGGAATCTATGAAGGCCAGCAAAAATGAATACACCGACCGTTATGTCTGGACTGATTCAATCTGGGTTGAGCCTGATGGAATGGCAAGCCTTCGCGGGATTTCTGACAGAGACGGTTCCTGCGCTGTAAACTTTTTTTCTCATCAGCCGGCTTTAAATTATGGCTTTTATAAACCGGACCCTGCAAAAAAATGGCAGCAGCCGATGGATGCGCCTGGGCCAAGGGCTACGCTTGAAGAGTTGAAAAATATTATGCGCTTCTGGCTTGGAATGGGCTGCGACGGATTCCGCGTTGATATGGCCGGCTCTCTTGTAAAGCATGATGAAAACGGTAAGGGTACGATAAAGCTCTGGCAGAATGTCCGAGGATTTTTGGATAAGGAATTCCCTGAGGCCGCAATGGTTTCTGAATGGGGCGAACCCGACAAATCTTTGCAGGGCGGCTTTCACATGGATTTTCTTTTGCACTTTGGGCCTTCTCATTACAACGATTTGTTCCGTTGCGAGAATCCATTTTTTGCGGCCAGCGGCGAGGGTGATGTTTTTGAGTTTGTAGAAAAATATAAAGAAAGCTACCAAAAGGCACGTGCGGATTCTAAGCACAAGGGCCTCATCTGTATTCCGTCCGGTAACCACGACATGGACAGGCTTGCCCGCCACATCAAGGGTGACAACCTTAAGCTTGCCTTTGCCTTTTTGCTTTCTATGCCGGGTGCGCCTTTTATTTATTACGGAGACGAGATTGGCATGAACTATGTAGAAAATCTTGTCTCTGTGGAAGGCGGTTATGGAAGAACTGGTTCCCGCTCACCTATGCAATGGGACTCTTCTACAAACGCGGGCTTTAGTTCTGCGCCGGCAGAAAATCTTTATATTCCGCTTGATTCAAGTAACAAACGCCCGACAGTCCAGGCTCAGCAGCAAAATAAAAAATCACTTTATCACGAAATCCAAAAGCTGATAAAAATCAGGCAGGAACACCCGGCGCTGCAGAGTCGGGGCGAAATTGAATTTGTTTTTGCAAAGAAAAATGAATACCCACTGGCGTATGTAAGGAGTTCTGGTGAAGGCGAAAAGATTCTTATAATTATAAATCCATCGGAAAAAGAAGTGACTTTCTCATGTGATTTGAAAAAAGTGGGTGGTGTGGCTTGCGATTCTTCCAGTCTGCTTGAAAAATCAATTTACAACTTCGGCGGAAAAATCAGGTTTGACGGAAAAAAGATTTTTGTCTCAGGAAAGAGTGCTGGATTTTTTGCTCTCTTGTAATTAATTTTTCTGTTTATTTTAAGGCCTATAAGTCACATTCTATCGTAAACATCTTGAGTGAAAAACCATTACGTTCGTAAAAGCGCATGCCATCCTTATTTTGTGGAAAAACCTGGGTACGGAAAAATCAGCCTTCTTTTCTTTACCGTATTCTTTGGCAGCATTCAAAAGAAGAGTTCCTGTTCCACGGCTTCGCAATTTTTTTGTGACTACCAGATCTTGAAGATAAATGTTACTCTGTGGCTTGAGGCAGGAAATTTCCTTTGCGTGGGCAAAAGTTACATGGGCAAAACCAATGACATTGCCGGCGTCTTCTGCAACCAGCATTATCTGATTTTCACTTTCGAGAATTTGCTCCAGCTGTTTTGAACGCTGCCCCTTTTTGCTAAAGACAAAATGTTCCAGCTGATAGAGCACGGCGTCCTCTTCAAGTTCAGTGTAAAGATTTTCCAGAACTTCACTATCTTCTTTTTTAGCTTTTCGTATTGTAATCATTTTTCAGGCACCTCTCAGTTACATGACAAAATAATAACATGGAATGAGCCCTTTTTTCTATAAATTAAAAAATCTCCAAAAGCTCGTAAAGATTGTTTATGGAGTGGTCAGGTTCTTCTGATTTTGAAAGTGGTTTCTGAAGAGCACCAAAGCCTTGTTTTATCCAGACGGTTTTAATGCCCAGAGCTTTTGCAGGAAGGATGTCATTATCAAGACGATCACCAATCATACAGGCCTCTTGCGGTGTACAGTTAGCTTTATCTAATGCATATTCAAAAATTCGGATATCAGGTTTCATTATCTTGACGTCCCAGGAAGAAATAATATATTTAAAATATTGTAAAAGATCAAAAGCTTCGAGTCTTTCTTTTAAACCGTCCAGCTGGTTTGCAATTATTCCAAGCTCGTATTTTTGGGAAAGTGCTTTAATTACAGCCGGTGCGTCTTTGTATAATTTTTCGAGTTCTGTACGGTAGGGTGCTACTTCCTTAAAACTATATTTGTCTATTAATGTGCGGAATTGTGGCTTGCGGGAAATTGAAGCAATTTCTATTTCATGATAGATATCGGCTGCAGAAAGACCAAGCTTTTTTGCTTCATTGGTTTGGGCCTGCTCCCGGCAGCGTGCTTCCCAGACTGCGTCTTCGTTTACAAGTGTATAACCCACGTCAAAAAATAAGACTTTCATTTTTCTGCCTCCGCTTCTTTGCAATTTTGGAGAATGCGTTTGAGGTAGTTTTCAAAATCTTTTATTTCACTGGTGGAGAAGCCTTTGTAAAAAAGTTTATTTTGCTGCTTTGAAACCTCTGGGATTTTTGATTTGAAAATTTCATCCTTGCCTGTTCGGGAAATCAGTGTGGCACGCTTGTCGTCTGGGCTTGGGATTCTTTTCACATAGCCGTCGCGTTCCAAGCGATCAATAATTCCTGTGAGCGTTGCTTTATCTAAACTTGTTTTTTCTACGAGTTTTTTGATGGGAATATTATCTTCGTTCCATAAGGCAAAAATTACACGGCCACGTGCGCCGGCTAAATCTTCCAGACCATTGCGGCTTAAAACATTATACCAGACGCGCTGGCTAACCTGATGAATTTGTGAGATAAGAGTTCCGCCTTCTGTACGTCCGTTTTTCATAAGTAAACTCCCGGCCTCCCCTTTTTTAATTTACCGAAGACACTTGATTTATCGGCTGACCAAAATCATGAATTTTTCCGCCACCCCAGCAGTGCATAAATTTCGTCGTAAATTTTAAGAGTGTATAATCCGGATCTTTTGCTCCCTTGTGATAATAAATGTACCAGCCGGTCTGCCAGAAATCTTCTTTTACAGTCTGATCAGTAACTTCTTCAATTGTACCGATTGCAGAAACTCCCTTGAACTTTTTTGGAAGAACAAAATAAAGGCAGACATTTTTATTTTCACGAATCTGGCGGATCTTTCGAGAGGAAGTATTTGTCGTAAAATAAATAGTGAGCGTTTCTCCATCCACAGAAATTGCCTTGTCTTTAAGCTTTGGATATTTTTTTGGATTTGCAAGATTTAAAAGAGCGCGGATTTCCGGGAAACCTTCTGTTTCGTCTTTTCCAAAGGTTGCAATCTGTGCACATTCAGAGGTCTGAATTATTTTTACAGCATCTTTAATATTCATTTTGTCACTCCTGTATATTAGTTTGTATGCAAACTATAATGCAAGAATGATTATTTTGCAAGTATTTTGTTCTTCCAGTTTTTTTCTTCCATCATATCAACTCCAAGAAAATTACTGAAGCGTTTGAAAGCATTTTCCAGGGCGGGTTTGCCAAGCAGGCCGGCGTCTTCTGAACGGATATAATCATAGTCAACTCCCCCTACACCTTCTTCTTCACCGGAAGACAAATCTCGCAGACGTAATCTGCAGCAGACGAATCGCCGGGAAGATAATTTTCAATGTCGTAGTCGAGGATGCGCTCGTAGTCGGCAGAAGGAAGCCACTCCTTGTAAATCTTATCCCAACCTTCACCGATAGCCTCGCCCGCAGGACCAACGCATTTGAAGACCGCCCAGGTATAAGCTGGAATATGGATAATCTCAAAGCCCTCGGGAATCTTGGCAGCATTCACAGATCCATCTGCGGCCACCAGGCCATCAATGTCACTCGCCCTGCAACCAATTCCATACTTAAAAACATCGCTCTTATCTGCAAGCCCGCCCGGCCCGCTACCCTGAGCACAAACTCCAAGATAACCCGGAATCTTCTTCGTAGTCTCATTAGAAAAATACTCGTCCCAGAAAGAGGGAATCTCGTTGTCGCTGGTTTCGGCATGAAAATCCTTAGCGTGGACTAACAAATCCAGCTCATCCCATTTTTCGATTTTGTACTCCATAATCGTTCCTCCATCAATCGTGATTCGGACAGTGTAACGGTTCATAGATTTGAGCGGGCTACCCTTACGCACCTGCATGGGAGAAAATCCGTGGAAGCGGGAAAAAGCCTTGGTAAAGCTCTCGGGCGTTTCGTATCCATATTTCAATGCAATGTCGATTATTTTGCTGCTGCCATCCGCAAGTTCAAGCCCGGCCAGAGTAAGGCGCCTGTTTCGAATATACTCCGCCGGCGTAATCCCAGTCATAATCGTAAAAGCATGATGAAAATGAAATGCCGAAATGTTGACACTCCGAGCCACCTCCAGCAATCCAATCTCCTCCGTCAGATTTTTTTCCATAAATTCAATCGCGTCATTGATAACCTTAATCCACTCCATTTTTCCATCCTTATGATTTGAAGTATAAATCCGCCCGCCAAATATTTCCTGTCATTTTTTGCTAAGTTTTGTCTTAATTACAGACATCAACTTCCCAACCGTCCTCTTCACAAAATCCTCTGCCTGCTCCGGAGTAAGATATTTGTAATTTCTGTGAAGGTCGCCGTGATTGCTACTGCGATAATATCCCGTGATGTACTGACGGCGGTTTTCAAACGCATCCTTACTGAAAATATCCATAAAGACATTTCCGTAATTCACTGATTCTTCGTAAATCGAAAAGGCCCGAAAATCCGGATGCTGCTCAAGATACAAAAAATCTATATCATACCAGTCGCCCTTTGCAGTCCAGACAAGCTTGTATTTATCTTCGGCAGCTTCTTTTGGATAGGCTTTCAAAAGGGGCTCGTAAACATTGTTGGCCCATTCAATATCGGTCAGCAGATGAGTGTAGTAACCAAGGAAAAATGAGAACTCTTTTTGGCTGTAGCCTTTTATCAGCTGATCATTAAAATACTGAGAGATAAACTTTTCTATATTGATTGTTTTATTCTGTGACTTTTCACTGAAGTGAGAGACATCTTTTGGCGGCTGAAAAACTGTCCAGTCTTCATTTGGAACGCCGCTGTCTGGAGCGATGTTGCCCATAACAAAAGCCTGTTCGTCAAGGTTTTCAATTTTCTTAAGCAGCTCATCTGCTACTCTTAAATGTACCATCCAGGATGCCATAGTTTCTAAACTCCTTCATTTTTGAAATAAAACTTTCATCAATATTTTTAAGTGTCGGGATGTGAACGAAAACTGCTTTCCCTTCAAACTTTTGCAAAGCGTACCAGTAGGCTTCGTTGCACAAATATTGGGTAGGAGTTTCAGAAATCACATTTTCTACTCCATTGCGCGCTAAAGTTTCTGACAGCAATTTCACATCCAGACACGTCTCACATTTTACTCCATCTTTTTCTGCAGAGCGTTCGAGTCTCGCACAGTCTTTCAAAGACTTATCACAACCAAACATTATTACAAAATCGTAACTGCCCTCAATAGCCCCTATGTCTCCTTTTACACCTTCAAAGGAATTTGTGAGCAGAAAGAAATTCTTCAGTACTCCATCTTCCCGCAGAGGAAACTCTTTCAAAAGTTCACTAACCAGCACACACGAAGAGTTTTTCATTCCTTTGAATCCGACAAAAAGGCATTTCTTATTTTCCATAAATTCCCCGGCAGCGAATCTGATCCAGTTCTTCTGCTGTCAAAGTTCCGGCCTCGTATAATCTAAGATATTCCTGATCCACAGAAGAATCAAAAATCAGAAGGTCATCCGTATTGATTGTAACAGGCACTCCATTTTCCACAAGGATTTTTATTGGATGCTCAGCGTAACTATTAGCGTATCCTAACATAATATTACTGGTCGGACACACATTCAAAGTAATCTGTCTATCAGCCAGCAGCCTCATAACTCTTGGTGAAGTGGCCGCATTTATTCCATGATGAACTTCATCAAGTCCAAGCGTTTCAATTGCAGCTTCAACATCTTCGGCACTTCCGCTTTCACCAACATGCATACGTTTTTTTATATGATATTTTTCGGCAACTTTGTAAAGGGGAATATAATCAGAAAAAGGCTTGTAGCCTTCACCGCAGCAAACGTCAATGGATTTAAAATATCCGCTTGCAAAATACTTTTCTGCGTTTTCTACATCTGCCTCAACATCAGCATAAGAAGCAAATGCAAGCTCCGGCTCATAAACTGCATCAGGACAATATTTTTCACAAAGCATATCCCAGTAATTTGTAAAGTCTTCTACGCCCCCAAAGTCTTCAATATCAGTGTCTGAAAAACTTGGAGCAAATCGGGCAAGATGATTACGCTGGGCCTCGGCAAAGCAGCCTTCACGTCGCAAATTCAAGGCATCATGCGCGCGGCAATAATCTCTGATTGCACCAACATACCAGTTCTGCATTCCAATGAGCCCGTCAAACTTTTCAGGTGGAGGCGGAAAATCATGATTCAGTTTTTTCGAAAGCCACTGGCGAGTGCAGCCCCGCCCAAGATGATTATGTAAATCACTTTTTGGAAGTGTAAGGAGGACATTTTTATCATGATTTTTAAGTGCCTTTATAAAATCTTCTGAAAACTTATCTGACATGTTCAATGTATTCCTTTATCCTCATAGCCTAAAAGAAACTTGCCTTCCTGCAGCAAAACATTCCATATTCTTTTGGAACTGACAGAACTCCATTGGCGACAAACTTTCCAAGCAGCTCGCGGATTTCTTCCTTTGGTACAGAGCTCAAACTTGTCATGCTAGAAAGCGAATAAATATATTCAACCAGATCATCAAGATTAGTCACTGCGAGAGAATCTTCATAATTTAGTCTCTGCACTTCAGAAAAAAATGGTTCAAGAATTTCTTTTCCATTTTGCAGGGTGAAATTTTTATTGGCATTATCTTCAACGCCATAAGCATTCAAAGCCTTGCAAAGAAATTCCATAATTCCGTGCTCGCCAAAAGTTGCACAGTAAAAAGCACCGCCCTTTTTCAAAACCCGGCGAACCTCAGATAGCCCGAGATTCATATCCGGCACATGATAGAGCATCATATTTGCAATCACAACGTCAAAGCTTTCATCATCAAAAGGAATATTTTGAATATCAATCACGCAATATTCAAGACCCGCCCTTTCGCCAAGATTTGCTTTTGCGTTTTCAAGCATGCCCTCAGAAAAATCAGATAGCACAAGTCTGTCACACCGGCTGATTAAATTTTCATGTCCCTTCCACATATCGCCGGTTCCGCAGCCAAGTTCAAGAACCTTCATCCCTTGCGAGATTTTATAATTCGAAAAAATCCAGTTACCGAAGCCCATTTTATTTGTAGAATACTTTTGATGAATCGAAATGCGGGTATTCAAATTGCCAGCGTTTGCATACTGTTCTTTTACATCTTTCTGATTATTAATTGTACTCATTTTTTTACTCCCGCATACATTGAGTGTCCGCACACTTCATTTATTCCAATATCATACTAGCAGATTTTCTTGCGTGTTATCAACTTTCCGTTGAGTCATTTCCAAAAATAAATTGTTAGGATTTTTCTGAGACATCTGCTAATATACAATTACCGCGCGGAATTAAAGACCGGCAACTTTCAGTCCTGTCACCCTGAACTTGTTTCAGGGTCTCATAAATAAAGTTTGCCGGCACACAAGGAGACAATACAAAATGAAAAACTCAATTGGAAGCAACATCAAATATTACAGAAAACAACTGGGGCTCACACAGGAAGAACTTGCGGGCCAGCTCTTTGTAACTTCTCAAGCGGTGAGCAAATGGGAAAGCGACGCAGGTCTGCCAGATACTGCGCAGATTGTTCCGCTTGCAAAGGTGCTCAATATTTCTACTGATGCGCTTTTTGGTCTTGAACAGGGAAATTATGATGCTGTTACGGCCGCTAAGGTTGACGTAAAATTCCGCGAGCTGCGCAGTCAGATTGATAAGAAAAAGGGGGCTCTGGAAGCTTGCGAATATCTACTTTCTGAATGCGAAGCGAATCCGTTGAACTTTGAAATCTACATGTACTTTGTTCAGAGCGTTGCAAATTTAAGCCGCAATATCGAACCATTCGGCGAATACAAAAAAGGCATGAACGAAACTTACGACAAATATTTTGATGAGGCTTTGAAAAAATCTGTTCAGGTTATCCGCTACTGCAAGGAAGAAGATTTTGTTGAAAAAACTCACTTTGCCCTTTCATGGATTTACATTCACTGTAAGGAATACGAAAAGGCTCGCGAACATATTGCAAAACTTCCGAGCATAAAGTCCAACATGCTCAAGGAAAGTATTCTTGCAAAGCTTGAAGGTTTTGAAAATGGCGTAGAGGCACAGATTAAGGCCCAGCACAATAATTCCCAGCTCATGTGCCTGCCCTTCAACAAGGAGTTTGTATATTCCGCAGAAACTTATTTCTGGAACAAGCCTGAACTGGCGGCCGGCTATTGCGAATGGGCTTTGAACATAATTTTTGCAATCTGCAAGGATCCGACTATGAAGCCATTCTGTCAGGGCTTTATAAAAGATTTGTATGCCTTTAAAATTTGCGGTGAATTGAAATCTGGTCGCGCTGAAGATATCAAAGCCGCCCGCGAAGATTTTGCCGCACTCAAAAAACTGATTTATGATTATGTTGATTTTTGCGCAGCCGAGCTTGAGCGTAAAGACCTTCTGAATGCTTATGATGAAAAGGGCATTTTGAATATGAAGCTTTACACAAAAGAAGACGGCGACCGCCGTGTAAAAGAACTTGAAGAAAAAATCAGGAACTGGTGCGGCGAAGAAGCGTTGAAAAAAGTGTTGTAAACTTTTTGCAGCTGGGGTTTATCTTACTCAAACCCCAGCTCCAGCTGATTATCCACCCAGGATTTTTGTTCTGCAATATGAAGCTTATCACCCGGCAGGCTGCCACCAATCAAAAAAGGTGATGTAGGATCATGCAGCTTTTGATTTTTTGCAACCTGAGTCAAATCATTATTTGCGTAGCAGTATTTGCAGTAGTGGCGGCAGGTGTCGTAGGCGCCAATATCTGCGGAAAGGTAGCAGGCACATTCTTTTCGGGAAGGCTTGTAATTCGGCACCTTGAGCTTTTTACCGATTGCTCTTTCATAATCGCGGATGGTCATACAGCCGCCACAGTCTGCTCCGTATGGGGCAAGAAAATCACCTTCGCCACAGGGCTTCATAATCATTCCGTGGTCGGCGGCTATTTTTATAATGGCGCGTCCCAGGAACAACTTGTCCTTCTGGCTGACCTCGCGAACTTCCGGAAAATTCCTTTTCACCTTTTCATACAAATCAATAAAGCTGATGACAACAATTTTTGTAAAGCCTTCCAGCTCACTCGCCATTTTTTCAAAAGCCTGCAAATGAAAATCCACCGTGTATTTTGAATCAACAAAAATCGGGTCATAACGCCAGCCGCAAGCTCCAGCCCCGACCACGCGCGACAAATATTTAAACGCCTCAATAACCTCAGACTTCTCCGACACACCCGGCTCAATATCCTTTCCATAAGGCGTAATTGTAACATACCAGAACTGCCCGAAATCTTTCACCAAATCTAGGTAAGGAAAAAATGGCTTAGGATTTTTTGTACAAAAACCAATGGCATCCACCACCTGGGGATTAATTTCGTAGCGGGTAACAAGCCCCGGATTATAAGGATTTCTTACAAGGACAAAGCCTTCCTTAATTCTGTTTGCAAGCCAAAGTGGAAAGAAGGCCGGAATGTCTGTTCGCTGACCGGTATTTAAAATCATAGCATTTTCCTTTTATCTGCTTTTTTCAATTTGTGTCCAGCTTGAGCTTCGACGAAACTCGGTTGGAGTTAAGCCCGTTTCTTTTTTAAACTGCCTCATAAAATGAAACTCGCTTTTATAACCGCATTTATTAGAAATTTCTGTAATAGAAAAATTGCTTTTAGAAAGAAATGATTTTGCTTTTTCAATCCTTCCTTTTATAACATCATGAATTACGCTTACTCCAAAAGTATGGGAATATAGGTGCTGAAAACCTGAACGGCTTAAGTTCATATAAGCTGCCATTTCATCTATACCGGAGAAAAGAGCAGGCTCTTCAAAGAGTCTGGTTCTTAAATAGGTGAGTCTGTCATTCTTACCGGCAAGAACATCCGGAGGTTGTATGATTTTTGATTTAGCCTGTTGTGCAGTTTTTAGGAAAAGAACAGAAGTAAGAAGAATTTTTATTTCTTCATGATAAATATCAGCAGAAAAATGATTATAAGAAATTTGATGAATTAAAGAAGAGATTTCTTCAGTACTACCAAGAAAAACAGGAGAGTCAAATACAATCCCTCTTTCAAGAAGTTCTGTCTTATCCTCTTCTGTCATATTAAAGAAAAACCAGTCATCTTCATAGTTTTCTTTAGCTCCTTGATACATGCAGGGAGTCTTTGGCTGTAAAAGTACATAAGAATGTTTTTTTACAAGGTTTCGCTTTCCGTTTATATAGAAGATTGCATCAGATTTTACCAGCAGAAAAAGCCAGGCGCCAGGACCTTCGGGTCTATCCATTCTAAAATCTTCTTCGTGAGTATAATTATAGCCTATTGCCCCAATATTTATATTCATACCAAAATTATACACTAAAAAAGCAAATTCTGCACAAAATGCTATAAAAAATAGATTAAAATGCAATTGTTTTAACAAGTTTTGACCTTATTATGTTGATTATGCAAGGAGGTCGAAAATTATGACAAAAATCTATAAATATCTTTTTTCTGTGATGATATTAGTTCCTCTTTCTTTTGGCTGTTCCTGCAAATCGCATGTTACTTCTGGGAATGAAAATCAAACGGAATCTGACAATACTGACCAAGGAGAGCTTACTGTGAAAATAAGCAAAAACAACTGGAAATTGACAACAACAGCAAATCCTATTTCTGCAAATGTATTTTGCGCAGATCCTACAGCTGTAGAATATGAAGGTCGACTTTATGTTTATGGCACAAATGACCATGAACAGTATTTGAATGCAGAAAAAAATACCTACGAAAAAATCAAGTCACTGGTATGTTTTTCAACAGAAGATATGGTCAACTGGACTTACCATGGAGAAATCAATGTTGGAAAAATTGCTCCCTGGATTTATAACTCCTGGGCGCCTTCAATCTGTTCACGGAAAGAAGCTGACGGGCTTACTCATTTTTATTTGTATTTTTCAAACAGCGGTGCAGGCTCTGGAGTCCTTACTGCAACTTCACCTTTAGGCCCATGGACTTCTCCCTTAAATAAAGCCCTTGTTTATCCCGGAGTAAAATCCTTGACTGGCGATACCCTTACAGACTGTCCGAGCCCCTTCGATCCAGGTGTTTGCATTGATGAAAACGGAGATGGCTGGCTTTCTTTTGGGGCAGGAAGAGCAAGTTATGGTACAACAGAATTTCCTGGAAGTGCAAGAATTGTAAAGCTTGGAAGTGACATGATTTCTCTTGCCAGTGATTTTGTTGAAATCAAGGCACCATATCTTTTTGAAGCAAGTGAGCTGAATTTCATAAATGGGACATATGTTTACACCTTCAACAACAGCTGGGATTCCCGGGATACCTGGACTACCACCACAGCCGAAGCCTCTTCTGCTTGTTCAATGTCTTACATGACAAGCAAGACTCCTTTGGACTCTGACAGTTGGGTTTATAAGGGGCACTATTTTAAGAATCCTGGAGAAATGGGACTGAATTACAGCAACAATCATACTCATCTTCATAAATATGCTGGAGAATGGTGGCTTTTTTATCATACATTGACTTTGGAAGAAAGGGCTCAGACAGGAGGCGGCTTTCGCAGTATGTGTGTAGATAAGGTTACAGACAGTATTGATGAAGAAAATGTCAAAATCAACAATTGTCAGGGAACTCGAAAAGGAGTGCGTGCGCTGAAGAATCTTAATCCTTTTGAAACTGTAGCAGGAACAACCATGTTTACCTGTGCAGACATCTGGTATGAAGATATTCAGGACCCTTCATCAATTGCAGTAAAAGCAGCAAAAGACTGCGGCTGGATTATGGTAAAAAATGTTGACTTTGCAGAGGGTGCTTCAAAAATCACAGCTCAGGTAAAAGGCAGCGGAAAAATTCTTGTCTATGCAGACTCAATGCCTGAAACTATAGAAGATGAAAGCAAGGCCATTGCAGTAATCACTCTTGAGAATGCTTCATATAAATCTGTAGCAAGTGATTTTTCAAGAAATCTGGAAGGACTTCATGACCTTTATTTTGTGATGAGTAAAAAGGATATATGCTTCAAAAACTGGAGCGTAGAATAAATAGAAATATACTGGAGGTTTATTATGAATATGAAATTAATTTGGTTTAACACTCTTTTCCTTTTAATATTTACTTCATGCTCAGGACTATTATCGAGTAAAGAAAATACTCCTTATGTTTATGTAAGTGTAGATGACGATGATTATGAAAACATGGAAGCCCTTCAGCTTACAAAGGTGATGGGAAACGGAATCAATCTTGGAAACACTATGGATGCTTGTGGTGGCGGTTGGATTGGTTTCAAGAAAGATCCTTTGGAATATGAACATTGCTGGGGAATGCCTGAAACACAAAAAGTAATGTTTACAGCTTATAAGGAAGCTGGCTTTGATTGTGTACGAATTCCTGTTTCCTGGTTGAATACCATGGATATTGCAAATGGGGATTATACAATAGACAGCCGGTATATTAATCGCGTGGCTACAATTGTAAACTGGGCACTGGAGGCAGATTTATTTGTAATTCTTAATGATCATCATGATTATGAATGGTGTGCACTTTTTGGACCGGAAGAAACCCGGCAAGAAGCTTACAGAGTTTTTGATGCAATCTGGGATCAGGTTGGAACATATTTTAAGGATTATTCTTACAAGTTAATTTTTGAAGCAGCTAACGAACAATGGGGAGCCGGATTCTATCATGCCTTTTCAATTGGTGGTAAAAATTATACTAGTGATACAGAAGTGAGTGAATGGTCTTCTTCTGCAGCTAACTTTACGGCCTTCCAGAATAAATGTTATGACATTATTGAAGAAATAGGTCAGTATTATGTAGATAAAATCCGTGCGCAGGGTGGTAAAAATGATAAACGCTTTCTCCTTATGCCAGGTTATGACACTAGTATGACTTATACTGCCGATAGACGTTATAAAATGCCAAAGGATTCTGCAAATGAAGATATTAAAAAACTTCTGGTATCTGTTCATTATTACGGACCTCCTGCTTATTCAATTCTTTCTGAGGATGCCGGCTGGGCAAATGTTGCAAACAGCTGGGGTACTGCACAGGAAGTAAAAGAGCAGAATGAAGATTTTGCCCAGATGCAGCGTTTTACAAATGAAGGATATGGTATAATTGTAGGCGAATATGCGGTTGCAATGCTAAAGCAGTCTGATGGAACTTACGTCAGAAAAAATGATGACATCAAATGGATGACAAATGTTCTTGATAACTGTGATAAATATAATTACTGCCCTTTAATCTGGGAATGTAATGATTATTTTAAGCGTGGTTGGAAACGAGTTAAAATCAGTGACTGGGAATCACAAGACGTTAAGTGCGAACTGGGTTTTGTAGATTCAGACGTTGCTGAACTCTTCAAAAGCCGCAGTTACGCTGTAGAAAAAGCAGCTCTTACGAGTGAATAACTTCAACCACGCGGATTGCAAAAGCTGTTTTAAGATGATGTAAGAGCCCTGGTGCAAGGCCTCATTATGGTAGCAAAAATCACAGGACCTGCCAATAATTCCCGAAAAATATGCACCATTTAGAAAATTATCAAACTTTTCTAACTATCACCCCCCGTTTATACTACAACCATGAAATTGAAGAATATAACTCTGAAAAAAACTAAATTACTAATCATTTTAATTGCCGCTTCACTTATGTTTTCTTTCACATACGTTTCTTGTGATATTGCCTCTGCAAGTGCTGATGAAGCAAATTTAGAAAGCGATGATATCTCTAACGATACCGATAATGGTGATTCTAACAACGGAAATGATAGTGGAACTGATAATGTTTCAAATACCAACGGCGACAGTGAAACTGATAGTGAGTCAAACGACGACAGCGACAGTGAAACTGATGGTGAGTCAAACGACGACAGCGACAGTGAAACTGATGGTAGTTCTGAGGAAAGCCTTATAACTGATGATTCGGTCTCTCCTCTTGCTTCCAGTAATACAAATCCAAGCAGTAACCCGGCTTTTCCAGAAACTCGTGCTACAGTTAGTATTCCCGAGGGTGCATTGGTTATTTTTGATTCTGATAAGGGCATAGATAAAATTAATAATACAGCAATATGGGGAAATGCAACTTTATCAAATGTAACAGTAGATGGAAAGACTGTAAAAAAATATGAATTAGGCTCGGGTAACGATAAAGCTTTTGTGGGGAATTTAACAGAAACTTTTAATTTCCCGGAAGCATCAATTATCTATTTAAGCGTTTATGCAAATAATAATTTTAAGTTCGCTTATCATCCTGGAGAAAATGGCGACATTCCTCAGACAGTTAAATGGGAAGATTCATGGGACTGGTATTCTGTTCTCAAGACTATGACGGGTGAAAGTTCTATGAACAGCATTGCTTTTTCTTCAGATTCAAATCAGGTCTTCTATATAGATCATATTTATATAGTTCCACATGAACCTGTAATAGAGACAATTAACCTGAATGATTATGAGATAGTTTGGCAAGATGAATTTGACGGCACTTCTCTTGATACATCAAAATGGAAGTATGAGACAGGCGCTTCAGGCTGGGGAAATAATGAGCTTCAGAATTATATTGATGATGGCAGAACTACAGTTGTCAACAATGGTACCTTAAAAATAAAAGCTTTTAAGGAAAACGATGAATGGAAAAGTGCACGTATTAATTCTAAAACAAATCTGAAATATGGCTATATAGAAGCAAGAATGAAGATTACAGATAAGAAAGGTGCATGGCCAGCATTCTGGATGCTTGGTGAAAATATTGGTAATGTAAGTTGGCCTGATTGTGGTGAAATTGATATTATGGAAAATGCACCATCAACATTTGGTGATGGTAAAGTTTTTGGAACTTTACATGCCAGAGGACATCATGGAGGTGCTGGTATTAGTATCGGTTCTAAAACAATTGAAAACTTATCTTCTGAATGGCATACCTGTGCAGTTCTTTGGACAGAAGAAAAAATCACACTGTACATAGATGGAGTTAAAAAGAATTCATACAACAGTGATGGAACAACAGAAAACTGGCCTTATAATCAGAATTTTTACATTTTGTTAAATTTAGCAATTGGTGGAGATTTGGGTAATACAAATGATGCAGCAAGTTTAACAGATGCACAGTTTGAAATTGATTATGTAAGATGGTATCAATAGTAGATTAAAAAAAGATCCCCCTCTCCATACTGAAAAGGGGGATTGTCTTGTAGATGCTGAAACAAGCGACGTGCTGAGCTCGTCGAAGTATTCAGCATGACAATTTATTTATGTCTAAATCTGATCCATTCTAGGAACATCAGCAGTGTAGTCTACACCTTCAACGTCGAAGCCGTTTGTTGCGTAGAAGTCGTGCTTGTAGCCGGCGAGGTCACATACGTCCTTAATATTTTCGTTGTTTACGCTTGCCATAAGCTTATCAACTTCTGCCTGAACATCTGGCTGCATTTCCCAGTCATCAACACGGATGCGGTTTTCTTCATCAACAGGAACCTTGCCGGCAGCGTTATTTTCACCAGTGTAAAGACGCTCAGCAAAAAGTCGCTCCATCTGTTCAATACAACCTTCGTGAGTTCCCTTAGCCTTCATAACCTTGAACAAAATAGAAAGGTAGAGAGAGATGATTGGGATAACAGCTGAAGAACGTGTTACGAGTCCCTTGTTTACAGAAACATAAGCAGCACCGCCGAGTTCTTTAGCAAGCTTGTCGTTCAATTCGTGTGCAGTAGCTTCAAGGTGCTTTTTAGCCTGACCGATAGTTCCGTCGCGGTAAATAGCGTGACTCAACTCTGGTCCAATATATGAATAAGCAACTGTACGGCAGCCTTCAGCAAGAACGCCGGCAGCCGAAAGCTGGTCAATCCAGAGCTTCCAGTCTTCACCGCCCATTACTTTTACAGTATTTGCAATTTCTTCTTCGTTTGCAGGTTCAGCAGCAGATTCCTTGAGGGAATCAGTAAGAATATCAATTCCAAGACCTGCATATGTTTTACCAATTGGTTTGATAACTGATTTATAAAGTACGTGAGCACCAGTTGGGCTGTTAGGGTCAATCTTGTCCGGGTCGCTGCGTACAGGAGAAGCAAGAGAGTAAACGATAAGGTCGAACTTTTTGCCAGCCTTCTTTGCTTCTTCAATAATCATTTTGCGAGTTTCGTGGCTGAAAGCATCAGCCGAGAAAGTCTCTGTAAACAAACCTTCTGCCTTTGCAGCGCGGTCGAATGCCAGGTTGTTGTACCAGCCAGGAGTTCCGCCCTTAGTTTCTGTTCCGGCCTTTTCAAAAGAAACACCGATTGTGTCTGCGCCGTATTCAAATGCAGCCGAGATGCGGCTTGCCAATCCGTAGCCTGTAGAACATCCCAAAACAAGAACAAACTTAGGACCGTTTCCGCCCTCTTTCAAGTTCTTTGTTCCGCGCTTTGCCTTCTGGGCTTTTACGTAAGCAATCTGATTTTCAACTTCTTTAGCGCATCCAATAGGGTGAGCGTTAAGACACATGTTCGAACGAACCATTGGTTTGATAATCATAATAATATCTCCTGTGCCGGCTACGAGCACCTCGCCCGCAGCCACAATTTTATTCAATTTATTATTACACTTTATCAAAAAATGTCATTTAAAACAAGAACACGCTGTCATGCTGAACTTGTTTCAGCATCTCTACTTGAGACCCCGAACCAAGTTCGGGGTGACAGAAAAATTATGCCTTCTTCTTCGGGCCTTCAGCTTTTACAATCTCGTAGTTCTCAAGACGCAGTCTGAAAATCTGCCATACGCACTGATCCTTAAGACCAGGAATATCGTAGTTCCAGTACTTTGTTGAAAGAATCGGTGGATCCAGACAGAACTGAACATCACCACTATAGCTGAAGCCTGCATCCATATCCATGTCAAGGATGATCACAGGATCCTGCATTATAGTGTATGCCAGTCCGACATAACTGCTGAATGGAGCAAAGAAGTCTACCTTAGCACCCAGTGTTACATCAGCACCAGCTCCAAGAATATCGTAGCCAAGCCCTCCGCCAATACGGAACTCAACAACAGGTGCAATTGTAAACTTAACCCCGCCACCAACCTTAAAGAGCTTTGGATCCTTACTGGTAATTCCTGCAAAGCCGGCATTCTCACTGTAGCGCTCAGCTCCAGCATAAGTATCACAATAGAAAGAACTCAATACAGGAATTCCTAACACCTTCTCTCTGAAGCCCCAGTTAATACCTGCCTTACAATCGAAAACTGTCATGTAGATTCCGCCAACCGTAAGGTTATCAAGTTCTACTACAGCAGCAGTTTTGAAAAGGATATCAAAGCGCGCATCAAAGGTAAGTACAAGTGGCAGTGAAGGAACAGGGTTTACACGTCTGTGCAGGCTCTTAGCATCCTTTGAAGGACGAAGACCATTCTTGTAAGATGATTTCTGAAGCTTATCAGAAGCATCAAATACCCAGCTGTCAAGACCAAGTTCATCCTTAAGATTCATCTTACTCATTGTATCAAGATAGTCCTTAACCTCTTCTGTGCTGAAATGTCCATCCGGGAACTTCTCGTTGAACTTAGTCTGTAGTTCTCTTACGCTCATCTTTTCTGGTGCGCTGCTTGCAAAGAATGATGTAGAAGAAACGTTGAAAGCAATTCTGTTTTCAAGCTCAAACTTAATAAGAACTCCCATCTTGATGTTTACACTAGGATCACCATTCGCAAAACTGATTCCACCACCAATACCAATGCTTAAGTCAGTCTTTGTTCCCTTAACAATATCCTTGAGCCACTGCTGCCCAGAAAGAGTTGCAAGCAATGGAGCAAAATTGTAGTTGTAGAGCTGAGAGAAATACTTCTCAATTGCATCGCGCTTAACCTCGTAATCAACGTAAGCACCAACCTTTGTTTCGCGTTCTTTCTCATGCTTGCTTTCAGCTTCAGCCATATACTCTTCCATCTGAGATTTGAAGGCAAGTTCTCCAGGTCCAACAAGTACAGGATTAGTCATCTTAGGAATAATGACACAGCGTGCAGCAGATTCTTCCTCTTCTGTCGGCTGCTGAATAACCTGACCAAAGTCTATGTAGAGCCATGGAAGTACGTTGCTCAAAGACTGAGAGAATAGATTTACATCCGGACAGTAATCAGGATACACAAGAGACAGTGCGTGTCTGCAGAAGATTACTCTTTCAATCTCGCTTGAAAGCGGAGCCCTTGAAAGCTCTGAACGGATTTCCTCCACTGCCTCGCCAGAGTTTCCCGCAAGAAGATTATCGAGGAATGAAGTCTGGCGTATCAGGCGGTTCAGATAAGCTGTATTTTCTGCAAGACTGCGTCCAGAATAATTTTCTGTAACGATGCTTGAAGGCATAACTCCTAAAAGCACATTTACATCAAACTCATCTGTAAACTCATTAGCCTTGAACTCAAAATCCTCTGGCTTTGAATTTGTAGAAATCTGCTCAAGTGTCTCAAGTTCTCCATCATCTACAGCGCGGGCTGCAGAACGTGAAGTTCTTTCTGCTCCGACATAGCGGGCAATTGTATTAGCTTCAGTATCAAGCACATAGTCACCGTAAGAGATGCTTGAAACTACCGAACGGTTGCTTGTTCCAGCCTCATACTTGTTTACTACATATTGCCCCTGAGTATTGATCCCCAGAAGCCCATTAGGATAAACACTTCTTTCATACTGCATAGGTATGATAGAAAACATTGCTGCAGAGCCGGCTTCTTCAACATCACAAAGGAAGGTAAGCCACATATTGCTCTTATATCCTTTACGCCCTGCATCAGGCTTTGTGTACTTAACATCCGCATAACCATTGCCGTTTAAGTCTGCAGTCTGTCCTTCAAGAAGAGTATAAGAACCTGCTGAAACATAGCTGTTTGAATTTGCAGACGGGAATTTATAATAGCTGAAGGAAATTTCTTCTTTTGAAATCGCATCAACTACAATAAAGCCAAGCTCATAGTCTGTTTTAGAATTTCTATATGCATAATTTCCATTGCCCAGATCAATTTTTTCAACCTTGCCGATACGAGTAGCAACTGCAGCTCCTTCTACCAGCTGACTGGCATTAGAATCCTTTGGGCTGTACAATACAGATCCACCCATATAAAGCATTCTTTCGGCATCAGAACGGTTCATCAATGAAACCACACTTCTTACTGAAGCAGGGTTATCCAGCACAATGTTACCAAGCTGCATTTCACATGCACAAAAGAAAGCTGATAAAACCAAAACTACACAAGGCATAAAAGCCTTAAAACTTAATCTTTTCATAATCAACCTCCTGTCTAAACGCAATAAGCGCTATTCAGCAAAACAGTAAATGCTGCAGACACTGTAATCCATATCTTTGAATCCAGTTTCTACAGATCCGGTTATAAGGTTAACCACCAGTTCGTTTTCCTTTCCATCGTAGCTCTGCGATGATGTCCAGATAAAATCCGGTAAGCCTGGCATATTACTCTTTACAAGCATGCGCGCTTCTGCTGCAGTTGGTAAATACCAGCCTTTTTCAAACTTTTTGATTTGATTTTTGATTCCGTAATTTACGGCGTAATCGTATGCAGGATAATTTGCAAAGCCCTTTGCGGCATTGCCGTCAGCCTTTACAACATTCTTCCAGGTTTTGCGGCCGTCAGTAAGACCGAAGAAGCCAAGATTTGTATACAGCCCTGTCTGAATCTGATATTCCTGGGCTGCTGCCATACTGTAATTTGCCTGAATACTTATGCCATAACTTTCTGAATCCTCAGGTGTAAAAACCAGAGGCTCAGAGATTTTAAGACCTGCTCCAAGAACCCTTTTTGAGTTCTCGTGTTCTCCTCCAGCTACAGAGAAGATGAAAGCCACAGGTTCTGCACTTCCCTTGTAAGCAGCCATTTCTGTCTGAGGCAATACAGTTCCATCATCCAGAACTATATCGCCAACATGATAAGTAAGGCGTCCGCAAGAGACAAAAAGCAGTGAGATAATGATTAATGGAAAAAGTCTGTAAATGTTTTTCATTTTGACCTCCATCTGATCAAATCAGCTTACACTGTAATTCTCTGTCTTTTACAGATGGAAGTCAAAGTTTCAAAACTTTCTTTACTTATTAAAGCCCGGAATAAAGCGCTTTTTTACTTTTTTAAGAGCTTTTTTAGAATTTTTTTAGAGTTTTTTCAGGATAATACAACCGTTGTGACCGCCAAAGCCCAGAGAACAGCTGGCACTTGCTTTAATCTCGCAAGCCACTCCCTTATTAGGAGTGTAGTCCAGGTCGCAGCCATGCTCAAGATCAGGCTCTTCAAGATTGATTGTAGGCGGAACAAAAGAGTCTTCCATTGCTTTAATACACATAATTGCTTCAATGGCACCAGCCGCACCAACCATGTGACCAATTTCACTCTTAGTAGAAGAGATGTGAAGTTTTTTAGCATCTTCACCGAACACTGATTTTATCATTGCAGTTTCGGCAGTATCATTTGCAGAAGTAGAAGTTCCGTGTGCGTTGTAGTACTGAATATCAGAAGGCTTCATACCTGCATCTTCAAAGGCTCGCTTCATTGCAAGAGCACCACCGCTTCCATCTTCACGAGGAGCAGTAATATGGTAAGCATCAGAGCTTGAACCGTAGCCTGCAAGTTCTGCATAGATTTTAGCACCACGGGCCTTAGCATGTTCATACTCTTCAAGAATCAAAACTGCAGAACCTTCTGCCATAACAAAGCCGCTTCTGTTTTTATCAAAAGGACGGCTTGCCTTTTCCGGCTGGTCGTTGAACTTGTTAGTCAAAGCCGAAAGAGCCTGGTAACAGCCGATATTAAAGCCTGTGATATTTGCATCAACACCACCGGCAAAACATACATCCAGGCGGCCGCTTCTGATCATATCCAGAGACAAGCCCAGTGAATCAGTACCAGAAGCACAGGCTGTAGAAAGTGTCCATGAAGGACCATAAATCTGGAAGTGCATTGCAACACCAGCGGCTGCTTCATTGTTCAAAACAAAAGGAGCTGTGAGCGGTGGAATACGGTTTACTCCGCTTGCAGGGTCCAGATATTTTTTATAAGCAGTTTCAAGGTCATCAGAAAGTCCGATTCCAACACCAGTAACAATTCCCGCCTTCTGGTCTTTAAGATTTTCAGGAGTAAGCCCTGCATCATTTGCAGCTTCAATACTAGCTCCAAGCAGGAACTTGCTCATGCGGCTCATTTTGCGGGCCAGCTTACGGTCTACGCCATAATTATTTATATCAAAATCCTTAACTTCACCTGCTATCTGAACCTGATGCTGAGACGCATCAAAAAGTGTAATTTTTGTGATTCCGCTTTTTCCATTGCGGACATTTTCCCATGCAGTTTTTACATCGTTTCCAACAGAAGAAACGCAACCCAATCCGGTAACTACAACTCTACGCTGTGACATTCAAAAGTCTCCTTATATATACCTGCCATAAAGACAATGAATTATATCATAATATTCTATTAAATAGAACACTATGGTTAAAAGAAAAAAGAGCGGCGGATTTTTCCGTCGCTCTTTCAAAATCAGTTCAATTAAGGAACTTAAATCTCGCTCAAATCAGCCTGACCAATCATACGAATTCCAGCCTTCTCAAGCACTCGCTCAGTTTCAGGTACATCAGTACAGCGGATAATCATATAAGCCGAGCCAGACTTGCGGCCGGTAAAGCCGTACATGTACTCAACGTTACGACCGTTATCTGCAAGAATCTTAAGAATGCGGTTAAGGCTGCCAGCTTCATCCGGAATCTCAATTGCAATTACAGAAGTTACCTTTACAATGTAGTGAGAGCGTTCAAGAGCTCCCTTTACCGATTCGGCATCGTCCACGATGATTCGCGCAATACCAAAGTCGCTTGTATCTGCAAGACTCATTGCACGCATATTGATGTTATGAGTTGCCAGAACGTTAGTAAATTCTGCCAGCGCATTCTTTCTGTTTTCGATAAAAATTGAAATCTGTTCTATTGTCATAATAATCTCCTTATGTAGGGGGAAGTCTCCCCCTCGCTCGCACTGCGTTGCTCGCTACCCCTTCTCCTAAGGGGCTCGCCCCTTAAAATCCCCCGGTAGTGTCCCGCGAGTTTTCACTTGTGAAAACTCGATAGCACGTGCTAACGTGCGTACAACGCCCCTCGTTAATCATGAAGTTTTCTGGTATCTATTACTCGCTTTGCTTTGCCTTCGCTTCGCGCAATAGTCTTTGGTGCCACAAGAGTTACCTTAGCCTTAATCTGAAGAACACTCAAGAGTGCGCTCTCAAGCTGCTTTTCTGCCTTGTTTACTTCAGAAACCACATCACTGAACTTGTCTGCTGTCATCTCAACAAGAATCTCAAAAGTATCAGTATTGTTTACGCGGCCAACGTGAATCTCGTAGTTTGCAGGGTAACCGTTCTGCATAAGAACACCCTCAATCTGGCTTGGGAATACGTTAACACCACGGATGATAAGCATATCATCAGTACGTCCCATAGGTTTACTCATGCGAACAAAGGTACGACCACAGGCACAAGGAGCGCGGTTCAAAACGCCGATATCCTTTGTACGGAAACGCATCAATGGGAAGGCCTGCTTTGTAATTGCAGTGAATACAAGTTCTCCCTTCTCGCCGTCCGGCAGGCGTTTTCCAGTTTTTGGATCAATTGTTTCTATAATAAAGTGATCTTCGTTTACATGCATGCCGGCCTGCTCTGCACATTCGTAAGCAACGCCAGGTCCCATAACTTCTGTAAGTCCATAAATATCATAAGCTTTAAGACCAAGGGACTTTTCAATGTCTCGGCGCATTTCTTCTGTCCAAGGCTCTGCACCAAAGATACCTGCCTTAAGATGAATATCATCCGGAGTAAGTCCCATCTCCTTAAGAGTTTCACCAAGGTATGCAGCATAAGATGGAGTACAGAAGAGGATAGTTGATTTCAAATCCTGCATGAAGGTAATCTGACGCTGTGTATTACCAGACGAAATTGGAATTACCTGAATACCAAGCTTTGTCGCACCACCATGAACACCAAAGCCACCAGTGAAAAGTCCGTAGCCATAAGCATTCTGGGCAATGTCATTTTCATCACAACCGATTGCAACCAGCTGGCGGGCTGTACAGTCATTCCAGATTTCAAGGTCATCTTTTGTATAACCTACAACAATCTGCTTTCCTGTAGTTCCTGATGAAGCGTGAATGCGCACAACCTGGCTCATAGGAACAGCAAAAAGTCCGTATGGGTAAGTTGCGCGGAGGTCATCCTTGCAGGTAAATGGGATTTTATCAAGGTCGTCGAGTCCCTTAATATCATCCGGAGTTACTCCTGCTTCCTGGCAGCGCTTTCTGTAATATTCAACATTTTCATAAACATGGCGGAAATTCTTAGCCAGTCTCTCGCCCTGGAGCTTACGAAGCTCTTCCAAAGGCATACATTCTGATTCTTTCTGATAATATTTTAAGTTCATTTTTTTCCTCGGATTAAAGATTTATAAAAAATAGGAAGGTTACCGTGCACGGTCACTTGTACGCATTGCACAAAAAGATAAGAGAAGTTCGCCCTTAGGCGAAAAAGAAATTAAAGGAAAAGAAGCGGCTCTTAAGTAGGCCTGTAATTCTTAACATATACTGAATATTACCACGCTTAGAGCCGCTTGTAAAGATTAAAACAAAAAATTATTAAAATCTTACATTCATAACTGTTATATTCTATTCCCCACGCCCAAGCATGAAGGCCTTTTTGTTCATCTCAAGGAACTGTGGTTTAACCAGCTTTTCTATAGCAGCCATCCAAGCCTCTACCGGGAAGTCCATATATTTTGAAAGGCGGCCCATCAAAACAATGTTTACAGATTTTGCAGTACCAGCCTGCTCAGCAAGAGTGAGACAATCAAGGGCATCAACCTTAATACCGGCCTTTGTCATCGTACCAACAAGGTCTTCCGGATACTCAGCCGCGCCGGTAATTACAGGCATAGGGTCAATCTTCTGAGTATTTACAACAATCTGTCCGTCAGCCTTAAGATATTCTGTATAGCGGGCAGCTTCAAGCAATTCAAAAGAAACAATAAAATCTGCCTCGCCCTTATCAACGATTGGTGAATAAACCTTGTCTCCATAGCGTACATAAGTTACAACCGAACCGCCGCGTTGGCTCATTCCGTGTACCTCACTAACCTTAACATCAAAGCCCGCATCAAGCAGAACCTGTCCCAAAGTTTTAGACGCAAGCAAGGCACCCTGTCCGCCTACGCCAACTATCATTATATTTTTAACCATTACAATGCTCCAAATTTACACATCTGTGAACAAACGCCACAGCCAACACAAAGTGTCGGGTCAATCTTAGCCTTACCGCCCTTCATAGAAATTGCAGGGCAGCCAATCTTCATACACATCTTGCAGCTCTTACACTTATCCTGATCAACAACAAGCGGAGGATTATGCTTTACTTCCTTAAGAAGTGCACATGGTCTGCGGCTGATGATGAGGCTTGGCTCAGCAACTTCGAGTTCCTCGCGAACAGCCGCTTCACACTCAGCAATGTTGTAAGGATCAACTACGCGTACACGGTTAATTCCCATAGCGCGAGCCAGAGCTTCAAGGTCTACACGACCGGCAGGATCGCCATAAAGATTCTTTCCAGTTGTAGGGTTCTGCTGATGGCCAGTCATACCTGTGATTGAGTTATCAAGTACGATTACAGTTGAGTTAGACTGATTGTAAGCAATTGTTGCAAGGCCTGTCATACCAGAATGCATAAAGGTTGAATCACCGATTACGGCAACAGATTTCTTTTCATTCTCTGCACCACCAGCCTTGTTCCAGCCGTGAAGTCCGCTGAAGGAAGCTCCCATACAAAGGGTTACGTCCATAGCGCTGAGTGGAGCCACGCTTCCCAAAGTATAACATCCGATATCACCAAATACAGTTACCTTGAGTTTGTTCAAAGCGTAGAACATACCACGGTGAGGACAGCCTGCACACATGATTGGAGGGCGAACAGGAATTGAAGTATCAAGCTTCTTGCCTGAATGAACTTCTTTACCAAATGCTGCAGCCACAAGATTCTGACTGAACTCGCCGCAAATCGGGAACATATCTTTTCCGTGGATTTCGCACTTAAGGCCAAGTCCACGAACAAAAGTTTCAATAATCGGATCAAGCTCTTCAACAACAATGATCTTTTCAAGGCCTTCTGCAAACTTACGGATCATATCAGCCGGGAGAGGATTTACCATACCAAGCTTCAAAATATTTACGCTGTCACCGAGAACTTCTTTCACATACTGATAGCTTGTAGAAGAAGTAATGATTCCAACCTTGTCAGACTGTACGGTGGTTGAGTAGCCCGCAGGGCGTATCGAAACCACCTCTGTAGACTTTTCAATTCTATTTACGCCAGAAGTCTCACTCCACTTTTCCAGATCCTTCATTCTCTGTTCAACAAAAGGATGGCGCTTAATTGCGTTAGCAGGAGCCATAACGTACTTGCTAATTGTCTTTTCGTAAGCCTTGTGGGCCGGTACCTGGCGTTCAGCAGTTTCTGTAATGCTCTGACTGTGAGCAACGCGGGTACACATCTTATACAAAACCGGAGTATCAAATTTCTCACTGATTTCAAAAGCCATTGCAGCAAACTTGCGGGCTTCATCAGCATCAGAAGGCTCAAGCATAGGAACCTTAGAAGCAATTGCGTGATGTCTTGAATCCTGTTCATTCTGACTTGAATGCATTCCAGGGTCATCAGCTACACCTATTACAAGACCTGCATTTACACCGGTATAACTCATTGTATAAAGTGGGTCGGCAGCAACGTTCAGACCAACGTGCTTCATACCGCAGAAAGAACGGCGGCCAGCAAGGCAGGCACCAAAAGCCGACTCCATGGCAACCTTTTCATTAGGTGCCCATTCACAATAAATTTCCTTGAATCTAGCGGCCTCTTCAGTAATTTCTGTACTTGGAGTGCCAGGGTAACTTGAAATGAATTCACAGCCCGCTTCAAAAAGCCCTCGAGCCGCAGCAGCGTTACCCAACATCAGTTGTTTCATAACGTCCTCTTATAAAATCAAATTTAAGAAATACTACAATTTTACAGTTATTTTTAAGAATGGTAAATATGCTTATTTTCTATATACTGTTTCCTTTTGACGAGAATATGTTCAAGTTATATACTGTAATAAGTGAGGAGTTTATGATGAAACACAAATTATCTTTTGCAATTATTTTTCTATCACTTTTATTTACTGCTTGTAATTTTTCAAGTAACGCCCCTGAAAATTATGAAGAACCGGGTAACGAGCCTGGTGAACTTTTCAAAGACATTCTTTCAAGCGATGAATGGACTGTAACAAATCCGGCAGCTATTACATATGAAAATAAAATTTATACTTTTGCCCCAAAGCAATCCACAGGTGGATTTACGCGAACTATTACTGTTTCCCAAAATTCCATTTTAAAATTTGCAATAAATACCTTCATATATAAGGAATTTGATGGCACATTACAGTTTTTGATTGATGATATAGTTAAAGCAGAATATACCGGCATGTATAATTCCTGGCAAAATGAAGTTTTTGAAATAGAAGCAGGAGAGCATACTATTGAGTGGAAACGAAATGACTCAAATCCAGACTGGTTAGCCAGGTGGAATAATAATCCAGTAACAACATTTATAAAAATTAAAAATTTTGAATTAAAAGACTTCCAGCCATTAACAACAATAAACCAGACTTTCGAATCTGAACTTGATTCTGATTTATGGATCTGCAGCGGCTTATCTGCAACAATAACAGAAGAAGGAAAACGCTGGCCCCAGTCTGGAGATGCTCTTGTAGACACTCATGGAAAAATCGTAAAACTTGCAACAATAGATGGAGATGATACCAATCGAAAATGGGGTAATTCATATCTGAAAATATTTAAAATTACCGTTCAGGAAGAAACTGCCCTTTCTTTTGATTATAAGTGTGATTTATACAATCATATAGACAATGAAAAAGAATATGCACAAACCTTTAAGGTATTTCTTGATGATGATACAGAACCTATCCTGTTGGACAAAGGGACCTCTAACTGGAAAAAAGGCTCTATTATTCTTTCTGCAGGAAGCCATAGCGTAACATTTTTTGCAAACAGGGATCCAGAAAAAGGATACTGGAATCCATATCTTACAAACTCTGTCTACCTGGACAATATCACTTTAGCAGCAAATAGAATTGCCTCTGTAGATATTTATCCAAAGGGACTTCAGGAAACTTATGTAGGCGGCTTTCCTATTCAGTTCAGCGCAAAAGCCCTGCGTTCTGACGGCTCAGTAATTTCTGATAAATCAGTAAGCTGGTCTGCAAGCGGAGGCAGCATTGATAATAATGGTAAATTTACCCCTGGAAGCAGCGAAGGTACTATCTCTGTTACTGCAACAATTGATGGTGTATCAGCCTCAAACCAGAATGTAAAAGTACACGGAACAAATTACCTGACAGACCCTGTAACAATAAACGGTCACACCTTTACAGGAGAAATTAAAGACGGAAGCGGAGAACGTCAAAACACCAATAAAATTGCTTTTGCAGATCCAACACCAGCCTATAGCAGTTTTACAACAGATGGATTTTTTGTTCTGAAAGGTTATGCTAATGATACCTCTGTAAATGTTTTTGTAAGAAAGCAAGGTGAAAATTCCACAATAAACAATCAATATAATCCTGACTACCACTATCAGACTAATATCATTATACCGCCAGGAAGCTTTGAGACAAGAATATGGCTGCGCTATGGAGACGGAATTTACGATGTATATATACAAGAATCAAAAATTACCTATTGTTGTGAAAATTATGATGGATACGAAGGTGCCATATTAGGCTATGAAGCACAAGACTGGGTACCAGGAATGCAAACATACCTTTCTGTAACTAACAGCACAGGACTCAGCTTATCCGCAGATGATTGCGGCTACCTTTTACCTTCATCATATTGCCAGAGTGATGACTATCTTGTTAGCAATGGTTTTAATGCAGTTATAGCAGAATTATCGGAAAATGCCAGCACAGGTCAGAAACTACAGGCCCTTTATGACTGGGTAATTGATATCTGTCATTATGATTACGTAAGTTTTAACAACGGAGAATCTACAAACAAACGCAAAAAGCAGGATGCGGCTCATGTTGTAAAATATGGAATGGGTGTCTGTGAAGGTTACGCTAATCTTTATGCAGCTCTCGCCCGTCTTGCCGGAGTAAAATCAACTTTTCAGGGGTCAACCAATCTCAGACATGGCTGGGCCGAATGCTATTATAAGGATCAATGGAAAATGGTAGATCCAACCTGGGATGATCCGTCAGACGAATCTGTTACAGAGAGCATCCCAAATTCAGGAAGTTACAAGTATTTTTTGATTGATCCAAACGATGTAAGCCATATAAAAGACGGAGTTTTTGATAAGGAAACCGACTATTCCCGTACAGTTGGAATTAAATAAACAGATAATGAATTAAGCCTTTGTTGAAGAAATATTAAGTATGCATGCAATCAGATAGCTATTTAAACTTGATTTTATAGCTATCTGATAATATAATTGCTTTGACAAAGGAGGCCCTATGAATACAGTTCCTATGTACGAAGCAAAAAATAAACTGCCGCTTTTTATGCATCAGGCAGAAGAGTCCGGCCCGGTTTTTATCTCACGCAGAAACAAAGTTGTTGGAGTTCTTCTTTCTATTGATGATTACAACAAACTTCTTTCAAAACAGCCAAAAAGAACAATTCTGGAAGCCGCCGAAGAATTCCGCAGAAAGACCGCCGGCATGTTTACCAACGAAGATATCGATAAGATTTTTGATGTTAGGGATCATACGCCCGACTCCTATGAAAGCCATGTTTTTGACGGAGTGTTTGACGACGAATGAATTACGAAGAAGAAGCCCATTATCTCTTAGACACAAATATAGTTTCGGAAATTATAAAACCGGAGCCGGATTTCAATGTGATTTCTAAAATTGCAGAGCATAATTCTGACTGCGCAATCTGTGCCCCTGTCTGGCAGGAAATTCTATACGGCTTATACAGACTGCCTGAAGGAATGAATAAAAATTATCTTGATAAATTCATTAATGGTGATGTTCACGAAAATTTCAAGATTAAAAACTTTACAGAAAAGGCCGCAGCAATTCAGGCTGACTTGAGGGCGAAACTCGAAAAAACAGGCACCCCAACTCAAAAAGAAGACAGCATGATTGCAGCCATCGCACTTGCATACCACATGGTTTTAGTCACCCGCAACACTAAGCACTTCTCAGCAATTCAGCAGGTCAGCGACCTGCTGATTGAAAACTGGTTTGAAGCTTAGAATTCATTTCCAGGGAAACGAGGAATCATATCTGTTGCCTTTTTGATTTCTTCGTCGCTTGGAATATAGTCGCCCATTTCGCCGTCGTTGAAGGCCTTGTAAGCATACATATCAAAATAACCGGTTCCAGTAAGACCAAAGACAATGTTCTTTGCCTCGCCGGTCTCCTTGCACTTCATTGCTTCGTCAATTGCAACACGGATTGCGTGGCTGCTTTCCGGAGCCGGCAAAATACCTTCGATTCGGGCAAAATCTTCTGCAGCCTGGAAAACGGCAGTCTGTTCTACAGAGCGTGCCTCGAGCAGGCCCTGGTCGTAAAGTTCACTTACAATACTGCTCATTCCGTGGTAGCGAAGACCGCCGGCGTGACTTGCAGAAGGCATAAAGCCGCTTCCCAAAGTATACATTTTCTGAAGAGGGCAAACCTTTCCGGTATCACAATAGTCATAAGCGTAAACACCCCGGGTCAGACTAGGGCAGGATGCAGGTTCAACCGCAATAATCTTATAATCAGCCTCACCGCGGAGCATTTCGCCCGCAAATGGAGAAATCAAACCGCCAAGGTTACTTCCACCGCCCGCACAGCCAATGATGATATCAGCTTTTACGCCGTACTTGTCCAGGGCGGCCTTAGTTTCAAGACCAATAACGCTCTGATGCAGCAAAACCTGATTCAAAACTGAACCAAGCACATAGCGGTAGCCTTCGTGGGTCATTGCGTGCTCAACAGCCTCGGAAATTGCACAGCCCAGAGAGCCGTTAGTTCCCGGGAACTCAGCATTTATACGGCGGCCTACCTCAGTATTCATAGAAGGAGATGGAGTTACGTTTGCCCCGTATGTACGGATTACCTCGCGGCGGAAAGGCTTCTGCTCATAAGAGCACTTTACCATATAAACAACGCAGTCCAGGCCAAAGTAAGAGCTTGCCATAGAAAGGGCTGTTCCCCACTGGCCGGCGCCGGTCTCAGTTGTAACGCCCTTGAGCCCCTGCTTTTTAGCATAGTAGGCCTGGGCAATGGCTGAGTTCAGCTTATGGCTGCCCGAGGTATTATTGCCTTCAAACTTGTAGTAAATGTGAGCCGGAGTTCCAAGCTTCTTTTCCAGACAGTAAGCACGAACAAGCGGTGCAGGACGGTACATTTTATAGAAGTTTCTGATTTCTTCCGGGATTTCGATATAAGCGTCAGTTTCGTTGAGTTCCTGGGCCACCAGCTCCTTACAGAAAACCTGTTCAAGTTCTTCTGCAGTGCAAGGCTTGTGAGTCTGAGGATTCAAAAGCGGAGCCGGCTTCTTTTTCATATCTGCGCGGACATTATACCAGGCCTTAGGCATCTCCGATTCTTCAAGATAAATTTTATAAGGAATTTCCTTTGCCATAATATAACCTCCGTTGGCACAAATTGTTGAGAAAAATGAAAATGTTTCTTTTTAGAGAAACAAATAACAATTTGTAATATATAACAGGAAGTTTTTTCTGTCAATATTTTTTGAATATCACCAGTTTAAAATACAAAAGGCGGCACAAAGCCGCCCTGTTTTTATAAGTTTTCTTACTAAGAATCAGCCTGCATAACCTTGAATGGGTCTTCTGTGCGGTACATTTCACGCAACTTAGGCTTTTCGATTTTTCCTGTAGGATTACGAGGAACCGGCGCAAAAATAATCTTGCGAGGTCTCTTGTACTTTGGAAGCTCCATACAGAAGTTGTTTACATCTTCTTCAGTACAGGTGTAGCCCTGCTTTACTTCGATGATTGCAGCAGCAATTTCTCCAAGTCTCTTATCAGCAAGACCAATAACAGCAACATCTTTAACTGCTTCCATTTTGTGGAGGAAGTCTTCAATCTGAACTGGGTAAAGGTTTTCACCACCTGTAATGATAACATCCTTCTTGCGGTCTACAAGGTAGATAAATCCATCAGGATCCATCATTGCCATATCACCTGTGTAAAGCCAGCCTTCGTCGTCCATAACTTCTGCAGTAGCTTCAGGGTTTTTATAGTAGCAAACCATTACACCAGGTCCGAATACTGCAAGCTCGCCTACATCACCCTGCTTTACTTCCTTTCGGTGTTCATCAACAATCTTAACCTTCCAGCCATAACCAGGAATACCAATTGCACCGATTTTGTTGTCGTTTCCAACACCAAGGTGTACACAACCAGGTCCGATAGATTCTGAAAGTCCGTAGTTTGTGTCGTAGTCGTGGTGTGGGAAGTATTTTTTCCAGTCTTCAATCAGCTTCTTTGGAACAGGCTGAGCACCTATGTGCATAAGGCGCCACTGATCAAGGTGGAAGTCAGAAATCTTAAGGTCACCTCGGTCAAGGCTGTCGAGAATATCCTGAGCCCAAGGAACAAGAAGCCATACAATAGTACAAAGTTCATCAGAAACAGCCTTGAGAATTACATCCGGCTTTGTTCCACGAAGAAGTACTGCCTTGCTTCCAGAAATCAAAGAACCAAACCAGTGCATTTTTGCACCAGTGTGATAGAGAGGCGGAATACAGAGGAATACATCATCCTTTGTCTGGCCATGGTGCTTCTGCTCTACTGCTGCAGAGTGCATGAGGGCACGGTGCTTGTGAAGGATAGCCTTAGGGAATCCTGTAGTTCCCGAACTGAAATAAATTGCAGCTTCATCATCATCTGTAAGTTCAATGTCCAGATTTTCTGAAGAATAGTTCATTACAGATGAAATGTAGTTTTCTGAGAAAGTTGGAGTAAGACCTTCGCCAACGTAAATAAGAAGGCGGCGGTTCATAATTTTTTCAGAGATTGTTTCAAGACGGCCAATAAACTCAGGACCAAAGAAAAGTACAGAAATATCAGCAAGGTTGAGACAGTAGTCAATTTCATCAGATGCATAACGGAAGTTAAGAGGAACAGCAAGGGCACCTGTTTTCAAAATGCCAAAGTAAATAGGAAGCCATTCAAGGCAGTTCATAAGAAGGATACCAACCTTGTCGCCTTTGCGAACACCACGTTCGAGAAGGTAGTGAGCACAGCGGTTTGCCTTTTCATTAAAAATACGCCAGCTGATTTCGCGGCGGTAAGGCAAGTTTGGCTCAGGCTGTGTAAGGTCGAATTCCTTCCAGGTCATTCGGCGAGTATCTTTTACTTCCGGATTTAATTCAACAAGAGCGCAGTCATTAGCATATTTTTCTGCGTTGCTTTCAAGATATTTGGTGATAGGCATCTTTTTCCTCGCGAGATCCCCGGGTCTAGCTCAGGGAAGACATTTTAATTATATTAAAGAAAATTATAATAGATAAAGAAGAAAAATAAAAGTGAAAATCCATCCTATTTTTTCTTTACTTTTCAAAATACCGTGTTATAATAAAATATAATAAATATGTTTTGAGAGGTGACCTGATATGGAACGAATGCAATGTGATAACTGCGGACATGTATATGACAAAGATGAAGGCGATCCAAAAAACAATGTAGCACCAGGAACAGCATGGGCTGATGTACCAGCTGATTACAAGTGTCCAGAATGTGGTGCTGGAAAGGATAAGTTCATCATTGAATAGAAATAAATCTTTTTGATTTATATAAATTAGGGGGAAAGAGCGTTCCGAAAGGAGCGCTCTTTTTTTTGCGGACCCTGAGCGGAGTCGAAGGGCCACCTATATAGACCGCATAAAGCTGATTACAAAAACCCAGATAAAACCAAGCACAGTAATCATTTTAAGACCGGTTCCAAGCAGAAATCCCATAAATGCACCAAAGGCAGCTTTAAGAACGCCCTCGTTACGGCCCTCTTTATTAATCAGCTCTCCTACCAGGGCTCCCAGAAAAGGCCCTAGAATAATTCCCCAGGGACCGGTAAAAAATCCGATAATCAGGCCGATTGTAGCACCTGTAGTTGCATATTTACTGCCGCCAAATTTCTTAGTCATCGTAACCGGAAAAATATTATCAGCTATAGAAACAAGAACCGCTATGACACCGGTAATAATCAGGCACAAAATAGAAATATCATTATAAATAGAAAAGTGAGCTGCAAGAAGTCCGGCCCAAGCTAGAGGAGCGCCAGGTAAAATCGGCACAAAGGTTCCCAAGAAACCTGCAAGCAGCAAAATGCCTGCCACAATACACAAAATCACGCTTATTCCACTAGTCATTTAGATTTTCCTCCCTTTGTCTTTTTTGTTTCACTCTTTATACCACTACCTGGATTCCATTTTTCAAGCTCAGGATGATATTTTCTCCATCTTGCAAGTTCATCATCAAACATTGCGCCTTCAAAAGTTTTAAAGTCGCGGTCTATCGTACTAATTTCATTCTTTAAGCTGACAACAGCATCTGCAATACAAGGCTCAAATAGTTTGCCCTTTTCTGCTTCAAATACCTTTATTGCTTCTTCTATAGACACAGGATCTTTATATAATCTCGGGCTGATCATACCGTCAAGCACATCGGCTGCCCCCATAATACGGGCACAAAGAGGAATTGCATCGCCGGAAATTCCATAAGGATATCCGCTTCCATCCCATCTTTCATGATGATAAAGAGCCATTTCTTTTGCCGTAACATTAAAGCTTCCGTCATCAATTAGAGGCATACCTTCCAGAAGCTTTCTTCCCTCCATAGGGTGGGTTTTCATTATTTCATATTCTTCCTTTGTATACTTTCCAAGTTTGTTTACAATATTTTGCGGAACACGGATTTTACCCGCATCATGCAAAAGAGCTGCCAGCATCATCTGTTGTATCTTTTCATCAGTAAGTTCTTCTGCATAATGTCCGTTTTCACGCAGTCTCTTACAGATTTCTTCAACATATTTTCTGGTATGATAATTATGAGTTACACCAAACAAATCAAAAGAACCAAAACTCTTTACAACAAACTGAACAATCTTATGCTGATTTTCATTAAGATGTTCGTTCTGAGAATTCAATTCTGCATTAAGTTTTTCTATATATTCATTCTTTTCCTGCAACTCTTTATTGGTATTAAACTGTTCAAGAGTCTTTTCATTAAGCCTTCTGTAAGCTCCATCTTTATCAGAATTAAGGGACATAAGTCGGCGGAAGGTTTTGTAAGTTCTTTTAGAAAGGAAGTCTGTTACAACAAATACAAATATAAATTCAACAATTACACCAGAAACATTTTCCAGAAACCATCGTGCTGGTGTTTTAATTCCAGTAAGAACAAGGGTAACACCCGAAGAGCGCAGCCAGTAGGCTACAACAGTGAGAACAAAACTTTCTATTGTAATAATCATCGTAAGCCTGCGGTTATAATAAAGACAGCTTATAAAAGGAGCAAAGGCCCAGGAAATAGTAAGGACAATTACACCCTTCATGCCAAGTAAAAAAACAAAGCCTGAAATTGCAAAAAGCCCCAGATACATGGAAACATACTGAATCTTTTTACTGGAACCTCTGTTCATAAAAAAGCAGATGAGTGACATAGCAAGGGTATATGCAAAAATAATAAGGGCATAAGCTGTAGGAACATACCACACTCCGACATATGTAAGAAGTACAAAAAAAACAGGAACTGTAATCGCACAAAAAAGAATGGTGTCTATTCTTTTATTGATATTAACGATGTTTTCTGTAAAAAAAGAGTCGTTAGTTACTGGCATAAATTCTCCTGTTTAAAGTATAACATGGCAAAGTTGATTTCGCAAATTATATGAGCCCTATAAAAATCCGTTGAAATAATCCATTGAATTAACCCAAATACTTCTATATACTTAAACAATACTAAAAAAAAGTGGTGATGCTAAAATTATCAGCAGATCACACAGGAGAATGGAAATGGACAAACTTAAAATTTTACTTGCCAAGGGCAGAATCTACGAGTCAGTTTATGAACTTTTAAGCGACGTAGGTATCTCAATCCATCTTCCAGACCGCACTTATTTCCCTACAACAAATCAGAAGGATCTTGCCTTCCAGGTTGTAAAACCACAGATTACAAGCCTTCTTCTTGCAAATAACAAGGCCGATGTAGGATTTTCTGGCAAAGACTGGGTTTATGAAAATCAGGTAGAAAATGATGTTGTAGAAATTATGGACCTTGGTTTTGACCCGGTTCGCATTGTAGCTGCAATCCCAGAAGCACGTGATTTTGACAAGCTTTTGAAGGCACCTGTTACAATTGCCACAGAATATCAGACTTTGAGCCGCAAGTGGGTTGAAGAAAAGAAAATCGACGGAACAATTTTCCGCACCTGGGGAACTTCAGAAGGTTTTGTTCAGGACAACGAAGATTCCATCGCCCAGATTCTTATTGATAACACTTCTACAGGTTCTTCCCTCAAGGCAAACCGCCTCAAGATTGTAGACACTCTTATGGAATCTTCTACAAGAATGTATGCAAGCAAGGCCGCTATGGAAGATCCAGAGAAAAAGCAGAAAATCATGGAGCTCAAAATGCTCTTTGAAACTGTTTTAAATGCCCGCAGCCGCGTAATGCTGGAAATGAACTGCGCCGAAGACAAGTTCGACACCCTCATCAAGGGAATCCCAAGCATGAAGAGCCCAACCGTTTCTCCACTTTTCGGCGGAAACGGCTATGCTATCAAAATCGCTGTTAAAAAATCTGAAGTACCTACCCTCTTACCAAAGCTCCAGAGTCTTGGTGCTACAGACATCGTTGAATATGAATTACGTAAAGTAATGTTGTAGGGGGAAGTCTCCCCCTCGCTCGCACTGCGTTGCTCGCTACCCCCTCTGCGGGGACACCCCGCAACGCCCCAATACGGAGGAATACATGAGAACTGCTACAGTAAAACGCGAAACCGGAGAAACACAGATTGAACTTACACTGAACCTCGACGGTACAGGTAAATATGATGTGGAAAATCCTATCGGCTTTTTCGACCACATGCTCCGCAGCTTCTGTAAGCACGGACTTTTTGACCTCTTCGGAAAAATTACCGGCGACCTCAACGTAGATCAGCACCACACAATAGAAGATACCGGAATCGTTCTCGGCGAATGCTTCAAGCGTGCCCTTGGCGACTGTGCCGGCATCTACCGCTCAGGATTCTTTATTTACCCTATGGACGAAACCCTCGCACAGGCAGCCGTAGACTTTGGCGGTCGTCCTTTCCTCGTATGCAACTCACTGCTTTCGGGAATGCCTCTTGTAAGCGTTCAGAACGGCAAAGAAGGCTCATTCCAGACAGACTGCTTTGAAGACTTCTGGCAGGGCTTTGCTAATGCCGCTCTCTGTAACCTGCACATAGATGTAATCCGCGGCCGCAGTGACCACCACAAAATCGAAGCCTGCTTTAAGGCTGTAAGCCGCGCCATCCGCGCCGCAACAGAAATAGATGCCCGCCGAGGCGGCACCGTTCCAAGCACAAAGGGCGTTATCGTTTAACACTTCACGGTGGTTGAGTACGCCGCAAAGCGGCGTGTATCGAAACCACCTTAAGGAGGTCCTCATGAAATTAGTCGTATTCGGAGACTCTATTCTCAAAGGTGTAATCACAATTCCAAATTCAGACAAGCTCTTTGATGTTACAGAAAATGATTCGCTTTCACTTGCACAAAAAGAACTTGGATTTGAACTGGATAACCGTTCTATCTACGGTAACATCACAAGCAAGGGCCTTATAAAGCTTCAGAAGTTTTTTGAAAAAGGCGGTCAGGCTGATTTCTGTGTAATCGAGTTTGGTTCCAACGACTGCGACTACGACTGGGGCACTCTTATACAGAAAGTTCCTCTTGCAGAATATCTTGAAAACCTTGCTGCCATGGTAAAGCTCTGCCGCGAACACAAGGTTACCCCTCTTATGATGGGCCTCATTCCTTATGTCTGCGACGACTGGTACCAGACAATCATAAAAGGCCAGAATGAAGCTGCAATCCTTGATTTTCTCGGCGGCAGCCCGGAAACCCTCGGCAAAAATCAGCTCATTTACAAAAATGCCCAGGCCGACTTTGTTCAGAAAAATAATGTACAGTTCTTAGACCCCTGGACTATTTTCGAAGGCCATAAAGAACTTATGTGCTACGACGGCATTCATCCAAACGAAAAAGGTTATGAACTTCTTTCCAAAGCCTGGATAAAGTTCTTATCAGAAGCAAAAAAGGAATTTTAATGAAAGAAATCACTATATACACAGATGGCGGCTGCCACGGAAATCCTGGTCCTGGAGGCTGGGCTATTGTTGTAATTGCGGACGGAGTAGCAAAACAGCTTTCCGGCGGCGAAAAAATGACAACAAACAACCGCATGGAACTCATGGCCGCTATCACTGCCCTTACTGTAGTTCATAACACCCCGGATTTTGCAGGCAGCCACGTAACCGTAAACATCGACAGTCAGTATGTAAAAAACGGAATAACCAGCTGGATAAAAAGCTGGAAGGCTAAGGGCTGGAAAACTGCAGACAAAAAACCGGTAAAGAATCAGGACCTCTGGGTTCAGCTGGACAGTCTTAACGCCGGCCTCAACGTTACCTGGAACTGGGTAAAGGGCCATGCCGGAGTTGAATACAACGAGCTTTGCGACCAGCTCTGCCAGACAGAAATCGCAAAATTTGAATAATTTTTCATAAATTTTCAAAAAAAAGCTCAAATCACTTCCTAAAATCGTAACTCTCTCACCATTTATATAGTATGAGAAATATACTTTTTTATGGACTTTTCCTACTTACAGTTCCCCTTACTCTATCGGGCTGTGACCAGAATCTGAATGCCCCGGCTCAGGAAGAATTAAGCATTACCCTGCCCCATTGGCCGCCTGAAGATTCTCAGAAAGAAGCATATCCCCTTCTTTCCCGCTGGCAGATCACTGTCACCTGCGCAGACTATCAGAAATCATTTTTTTCAACTGAAGAAGAAATTATAATCTGCGTAAAGAAAAACAGGCCTCTTTCAGTAACAGCAAAACCGATTACCCTTCTTGCCAGCGGAAAAGAATGTTCATATTTTATGCCGGCTGGTTTTATATACCCTGCAAATATCCACACAGAATCCAATGCAGCCAGCTGGGAAGCAGGTTTTCTCGCCCAGATCATGAAGCTCCTTTTTATAGAAGGCAATAACGAAGGGCTTTCTTCTATTGATATAGAATATCTTGTCAGCTGCTTTAACTGGAAAAAAGCCCAGGAAACAATAGATAAAAAAATTAAGGAAGAAAATCAGCTTTTTTACAATCCCTGGCTGCTTGCACAGGGTCCTCTTTTAGAAGGAATTGCAAATCATTCATTTAAATCAACTCTGCTGAATCTTACAGGAAGCTCACCTTTAGAGCTCCAGACTTTAAGAGAAGCATCCGGCTCAAGTAGTCTGCAGCTGCAGTCTTCCTTTATTCCAGAAAATAATCAGCTGAAAGAAAAAAAACAGTTTACAGTTACAAAAAATACCCCTATTCTTATATCAGATGCAAAAGAATATGGACTTTTTATCAACTATAAAAGTTCAAAAAATATATCACTTGACCTTATTATTCTGCCGATATTTATTGAAGACATATGAAAATTTTTAAACTGGCATTAATCACAAGTATCATCTCGGTTCCGCTTCTCTTCTGCAGCTGTAAAAAAAAGCAGACTCAGGCTCAAATTCCAGTTCAGAATGCTATTTCACTTGAAATCACTAAGTCAAACCATGCCTGGTACTATTTTTCAAACTCAAATTATCATCCTGTAGACAGACCGCAGAATGCTCCCCTTCAGGCTCCAAAGCCATGGACAGAAACTATAAGAATTTCTTCTGCTAACAATGAACTTGGCACTCAAAATTCAGAATCTAAAGCCTTTGCAATTGTAAATCGCCTTGGAATTCTTTCCTTTAATAACGAAGAAATAAATCTTTCTCAAGATGCAAACATTTTTGCAGACCGCACTGCCGGAAATCTTGTTTTCCTTAATAACAATCCAGTCTTTTCCGTTTACAAAAGTGCTTTTTTTAACGACACAATTCTTGCAGCTGATTATAAGAACGACAGTTCTGCCCATCTATTTCTGCTTCAGTTTGATCCAACAGCAAAAATATCCTATCCAGTCCTGAACTGTAATAACATTACCGAAAAAACTAATTCCGAAATTACAGATTTTTACTGGAATGGTCTTGAATGGTGCTGCAGTATTAAAACAATTTCAGATACAAAAAATGAATTCTCATATATCAGGTTTAAGCCTCTGATTCCTTTGCTAGCACTTTCTCCTTCTACTGCAGAAGGTAAAATTGATATCCAGGAATGTGATGTAGACTTTTTCAGAAACTGCAGGGTTCATCATAATTATTCAGATTCTCCAGACCGCATTAAAAAACTGCTTTCAGGCTTTGACACAAAACTTCCTTTTATAATCGAAGTAAAAACAGCAGGCGGCAGCTCTCCAAGAATTTACGAAAACTCCGTAACAGGCAGCACAGAAAAAGAACTTAATGCAAAAGCAATTCTTTCTGCAAGCTGGTCTGCTGCCCTTTTTGAAGACGGCACTCTCTTCCTCGAAGGAGCACTACCTGGAAAGCATATTCTTAGAAGCGGTAAAACTGTTGCCATAAGACTTCCAAAGCTTCCAGTTGGTTATGTATATTCTGATTTTGTAATTTCAGGTACAACCCTTTATGCTGCCTGGGAAGAATCTTCTTTCTATAAAACCGGCAGAGCAGGCTTCCTTCAGGTTAATCTTGAAAGAACTCTTTACAGCAGACTGATTTAGGAAAGCTTATATGCAGAAAGCAAAAAAACTGATTTTGATTTTTACAGTCTTTCTTTTCCTCTTCCCTCTTTTTTCGCAGGAAGCCGAATCAGAAAGCGCAGCTACAACTGATATAGCAGAAGCTCAGCCAGACACAGAAAATACAAAGACTTCTTTCCCCGGTGACTTTGTAATGCAGTTTGAACCGGGCGGATACATTAATCCCGAAAGTTCACTTGTAAGTGCACCTTCCCCTATCATCTATCCAATATCAATTGGTTTTCTCTGGCCTAATCATGCAAAGTTTGCAATTCAGCCTGTAATCAGTTTCTTTATGATTAATCACCTTTATTATGAAAATAAAGCTCTCCCTGCAGAAATTGAAAACCGCACTACAACAACCCTTTCTTTTATGCTGACAATACCTGTAGTATTTTCTATTTATCTTGAAAAGAGTTGTTTCCAGTTCACAGGCGGACCTGGTATTTTTATGCGTTTTGGAATTCTTTCACCGGGAGTAAGTGAAAATGCTTCCGGCTGGACAGGAAGCGCAGGCAGTGATGCAGCCGCAATAAATAAATGGTTCTGGAGTAATATGCGCTGGCTTTATATAAACATTGGGGCAAGCTGGTTGTATACTTTAACACCAAAACTCAGGGCAGGCCCCGTAATAAATTTCAGCATACCTGTGGGCGGCCTCATAAGCGACCATACCGCACAAGGTATGCTGATTTCTGCAGGTATTAAAATCTGCCGTTAATACGGTGGTTGAGTAGGCCGAAGGCCGTATCGAAACCACCGCAGAACTCTGACAACTAGTACATGCCTCCCATATCAGGAGCAGGTGCTGCTGGAGCCTTTGGCTCTGGAATGTCTGTAATTGCACATTCTGTAGTGAGCAATGTTCCTGCTACAGATGCAGCGTTCTTCAAAGCTGAACAAGTAACCTTAGCAGGGTCGATAATTCCTGCCTCAAGCATATTTACCCATTCACCGGTGCGGGCATTGTAACCAATTCCCTTCTTTTCTGACTTAGCACGTTCAGCAATTACGCTTCCGTCAAGACCAGCATTTTCTGCAATCTGGCGCATTGGCTCTTCGAGAGCGCGGCGTACAATCTTAAATCCAACCTTTTCATCTTCTGTAAGGTCAGCTGGGATTTCGTTCAAAGCCTTAGAAGCTTCAATCAAAGCAAGTCCACCACCAGAAACGATACCTTCTTCAAGAGCGGCACGTGTAGCAGCAATTGTATCTTCTACGCGGAACTTCATTTCCTTCATTTCTGTTTCTGTGTTAGCACCAACGTTGATTACAGCAACGCCACCAGCGAGCTTAGCAAGTCTCTTCTGCAGCTGTTCCTTATCGTAAGATGATGTAGACTTTTCTATAGCATTCTTGATTTCTGCAACACGGTCTTTGATAGCCTTAGAAGCTCCGGCACCACCAACGATTGTTGTGTTGTCCTTGTCAATCTTAATAGACTTAGCCTTACCAAGAACTTCAGTTCCACAAGTTTCAAGCTTAAGTCCAACTTCTTCAGAAACTACAGTAGCTCCAGTCAAAATAGCGATATCCTGGAGCATATCCTTTCTGCGGTCACCAAAGCCTGGAGCCTTAACAGCACAAACTTTGATTGTTCCACGGATTGTGTTCAAAACGAGAGTTGTAAGAGCTTCACCTTCAACATCTTCACAGATGATTACGAGAGCCTTACCGGCATTTGCTACCTTCTCGAGAATTGGGAGAAGATCCTTCATAGCAGAAATCTTCTTGTCGTAAATCAAAACATAAGCGTCATCAAAATCAGCTTCCATGCGCTCGCGGTCTGTTACAAAGTAAGAAGAAATGTATCCACGGTCAAACTGCATACCTTCTACAGTATCAACAGTCATTTCCATATTCTTTGATTCTTCTACAGTGATAACACCGTCTTTTCCTACCTTTTCGATAGCATCAGCAAGCATCTTACCAATTTCAGGATCGTTGTTTGCAGAGATTGTAGCGATGTTTGTAATATCATCAGCGCCCTTTACAGGTTTTGCATTCTTTTTGATTTCTTCAACTGCAATCTTTACAGCCTTATCCATACCGCGTTTAATTTCGATTGGTCTCATACCAGCGGCAACAGATTTAATTCCTTCACGAACGAGAGCATATGAAAGAACTGTAGCAGTAGTTGTACCATCACCGGCATCATCGTTAGTTTTGCTTGCTACTTCGCGAACGAACTGAGCTCCCATGTTTTCATATGGATCCTGGAGTTCAATTTCCTTTGCAACAGAAACACCGTCCTTTGTAATTACTGGTGAACCGTATTTCTTGTCCATCATAACCATACGTCCACAAGGACCAAGTGTTGTTTTTACAGCCTTTGAAATCTGCTCAACGCCGCTCAAAAGCTTTTTTCTAGCATCTTCACTAAACAATAACTGTTTTGCCATTTTTTATACCTCGAAAAAATAAATTACTATGTCATTCTGAACTTGTTTCAGAATCTTATTTAAAAGATATAAAAAAAAACAAAAATCGGCAAGAAAAATCGAATAATCGAAAACTTCATAATTTGAAGGGCTCCCGCTGAAAAAGCCCATAAGCTGCGGGCGAGCTAGTTTTTGGTGTTAACAATCCTGCGGTTTTGCAAGCAAAATCCTCGGATTGTTTTCTATGGCTAAACGCAAAAACTCCTCGATGCAGCCTATGGTCTTTTTCCGCTCCGCCCTTCAAATTATGCAATTCCGTCTGCAGTTTTTTATCTTTTCGATTATAAAATTTTATGTTATTATATAAGAATGAAAAAGGTATTGATTGCAGATAGTCATCCGTTATTTCGAGATTTTTTGAAGCAGAAGCTTTCTGAAGACCAGATTGAAGTCATCACAACACAGGAAAACCGAGATATTTATACAAAGGTTATTACTTCGCTTCCAAATCTTATCATTCTTGATATGGAAGAAGATAACACCATGGAAATGGAATTCCTTGAAAAAAAACGGGGTGATACAAACTGCGCAGATATCCCTGTAATCATTACCGGACCAAAACAGGACCGCTCAAACATTGCAGCCTATGCAAAATACGGTGTAATCAAATACTTTGAAAAGCCGGTCCAGTTTGATATGTTCTTTAAGTCAATTGGAACTGTTGTTCGCGTTCCTCTTTCTATGGACACAACTCCTTGTATCCTGGACCTGCACCGCAACAACAACATCATCTTTATTGAGCTTGCCCTTGGCCTCAACCGCGAAAAAATTGCCCTTCTTCAGTTTAAGCTTTCTGAAATGATTGAGCGAGAAAAGCTTGAAAATCCAAAGGTAGTCATCATGCTCACAAACCTGGAGCTTACCTTTGTAGACGGCTATAACCTTGAATTTTTGATTGATAATGTTCTTGCCTGTCAGAAGATTCACGCAAAGAACGTAAAAATCCTTTCTCTCAGTAATTTTGTAAGAGAAATGATTAATGGGCATACAAATTATTCAGGAATCGAAATGACCTCAAATCTTTCCCGAGTCCTCAATGATCTTGTAGATACATCTGTTACTTCTGATATTTCGGACCTTATCACAAACCGCTTCCTTACCCCTTCTTACGAAGCAGAAGATACAGCATCCATTGCTACCCGCTTTTCATCTGATGGTTTTGAAGATTCAGCTGTGTCTAAGCAAACCGGTACAGTTCTTACAATTGCCATTATCGATAGTGATGAGGCAAGCCTTGAACTCACCAAGAATTATTTTGAACAGGCCGGAGCAACCTGCTTTACCTTTACAAAGGGTCAGGAATTCCTCAATGCCTATGAAGACGGCAAGTTTGACCTTATCATACTTGATGTACTGCTGAATGATCAGACTGGCCTTTCACTTCTTCAGAGATTGCACAGCACACCTCATTCGCCTCCTGTTGTTGTTTACACACAGAGCCTGCAGAAGGATATTATTGTTAAGGTTTTAAGTGCTGGTGCCGCAAGTTTCCTTGTAAAACCTCAGAAACCAAACGTTTTAATCCAGAAATGTCTTTCAATTCTTAAAGTGAAGGAATAAAAATGTCTGCAAAAAAATGTAATTTTCATACTCATACACAATTCTGCGATGGTAAAAACACAGCAGAAGAAATGGTTCTATCAGCTATAGAAAAGGGCTTTGATGTACTTGGTTTTTCAAGCCACTGCTTCCATCCTTTGAATCCGGATTTTTACAAGCCTTTTGATAATCTATGGCATATTCCCCAGCAGAATATAAAAGCTTACACCGAAGAAATCCGCCGTCTTAAAGAAAAATATGCCTGTCAGATTCAGATTTATCTAGGTTTTGAAGCTGATTATTTTGAATCAAAAACCTACGGCTCAGCCATTCCGGATAAACTTTCTTATTCAGAATTTTCTCCGGATTATCTGATTGGAGCAGTTCACTTTGTAAATACAGACAAGGGATTTTTTACCGTAGATCATAAGGCTGAAATTGTAAAAGAAAACCTTATCCGCTTTTACTCAAAAGCCAATGGTGAAATTGACGGCCAAAAGGCAGTACACGACTATTTTGAAGCAGAAAGAAATCTGCTTTTAAAAGGCAATTTTGATATTCTGGCTCACCCGGATTTAATTAAGCTTCGAAATGGAGTTATAAACTTCTTCTCTCCAGAAGAAAGCTGGTATAAGGATGAATTAAGAGCAACTGCAAAGGTTATTGCAAATGCAGGGGTAATTACAGAAATCAATACCGGCGCCATTGGCCGCAAGCTGATGGACGAAACCTACCCTTCTGAGTATTTTCTTGAACTTTTACATAATTATGGAGTTCCTGTATGCATCAATTCCGATGCCCACACAACTTCAAACCTTGACAGCGCCTTTGACCGTGCTGCCGCTCTGGCAAAAAAAACAGGATATACCGAACTGGTATATCCTGGAAATAACATAGTAAAACTGTAAAATTAGCGGTTCTTTCTTTCCTGGGCGCTTGCGCAGGTAATGCACATAAGGGCATAAGGAAGAACTTCAAGGCGTTCCTGAGGAATCTCTTTTCCGCATTTTACACAGCGGCCATAAGTTCCCTGATTAATTCTGTCCAAAGCGCTATCTATCTGCTGAAGTCTGTTTGCATCCTGAGTTCCAAGGGCTGTTAGAAGGGTTCTATCGATTACATCGGCAGCAACATCAGCTTCATCACCTGATTCAACAGTTTTAATAAGACCGCGCATATCTTCGCTCTGGTCTGCAAGTGATGCAAGGAGAGTTTTTCGCTGCTCAAGTAAATATTCTTTCATCTTTTTAAGAAATTCTTTATTCAATTGTAAATCCTCCCAAAACGATTTTTAACTTGTGTTGTCAAATCGTGATGTTTTGTATATAATAACTAATATAAATGTAAATCGGCAAAAAGACAAATTCTTTTTTGCGAATTTTGGAAAATTTATTTATTATTTTTTAAGGATAACTATGGCAAAAGAAGAAGCTATTGAAGTACAGGGTGTAGTAAAAGAAGCCCTCCCAAACACAACCTTCCGTGTAGAACTGGAAGGCGGACATGTTATTCTCGCTCATCTTTCTGGAAAAATGAGAAAACATTACATCAGAATCGTTCCTGGTGACAGCGTAAAAGTTGAACTTTCACCTTATGATTTGAACAAGGGACGCATCGTATTCCGCGAGCGCTAATTTTTCAGGAAAAGAACACTTATGAAACACACAGTCCGTTGGGCACAGAAAATCAATTCCTCTACGTTGGCTTACCTTTATTATAGCTTAGATTCTCTCTGTCCTTACGGAAAACGCAAGTAGCTTGTGCTGTGTTACTAAAAGGTAATTACAAGGCTTTCCGTAAAAGGAAAGCCTTTTTTATTGCAGGTTGAAAATATAAAATTGATATAGGAGAAAAACAAAATGACACTCTTTGAAGACTTGAAATGGCGCGGACTTATTAAAGACGTTGCCGGCGAAGAATCTGATTTACAGAAAGTACTGGACGGAGCTCCATTCGCTTTTTACTGGGGAACTGACCCTACAGCAGACTCTCTTCACCTGGGCCACTACTCTTCTCTTTGTATGGCAAAACGCCTTGCCAACGCAGGCCATCATCCGGTTCTTTTGTGCGGTGGTGCTACAGGCCGTATCGGTGACCCACGCCCAACAGCAGAGCGTGAAATCATTTCCGAAGAAGCTGTAAATGCAAACATCGGAGGAATCCGTGAGCAGATTAAACGCCTTGTTCCAACTGCAGAACTCGTAGACAACTACGACTGGTGGAAAGACCGCTCATTCCTCGACACACTCCGTGACATCGGTAAATACATCAGCCTCAACTACATGCTTGACAAGGATATTATCCGCCGCCGTCTTGAAACAGGTATTACTTTTGCAGAGTTCTCATATATGCTCCTTCAGGGCTTTGACTTTGTTCACCTCTTCCAGGAAAAGAAATGTATAATGCAGGTTGCTGGTTCTGACCAGTGGGGAAATATCACAACTGGTGTAGATTTGATCCGCAAAATGCTGGATGGTCAGGCATATGCCTTCACAATGCCACTCATCCTTGATGCAACAGGAAAGAAGTTTGGTAAATCAGAAGGAAACGCTCTCTGGCTCAATAAGGACAAAACTTCTCCATACGCAATCTACCAGTACCTCATCAATGCAGATGACTCTCTGGTTCTCGACTACCTCAAGGTATTCACCTTCCTTACAAAGGAACAGATTGAAGAAGTTTACGCTCAGCAGCAGGCTGCTCCAGAAACTCGTATTGCACAGAAAACACTTGCCTGGGAAGTTGTTAAAGATCTCCACGGTAAAGAAGAAGCTGATAATGCCGTTATGGTTTCTGAAAAGCTTTTCAAAGGTGACTTCAAGGGACTTTCTGTAAATGATATTCTCATGGGCCTTAAGGGAGTTCCAAACTTCCAGTTCAAAGAAGAACTTCCTCTCGTTGATGTACTCGTAAACAACGGCATGGCTAGCTCTAAGCGTGAAGCTCGTGAGTTCATCAAGAACAACGCTATTTCTATTAATGGTGAAAGTGTGAATGATGAGCAGAAAGTAATCACAAAAGATATGGCACTGGAAGGTAAAATTATTATTTTCCGTCGTGGTAAGAAGAAGTATTATATTGGCCTAATCTAAGTCGATAAATTAAAAAAATCGGCTGTGGGACGCAGGCAAAAAGCGATAAGGGGGAACCGCCAGCGGCCGTGCGAGCGAAGCAAGCACGGGTAAGCGGAGGGCGGGGGATACCTTGTCGTTTTTGCCGTCGCTGGGACCCGCAGCCGATTTTTTTTTGTTTACGGATATTTACCGATTAGGACGGAATAATCCTTTCAATGCCTTAATTACACCGCTTACGCCATTTACAATTACGCCGATACAAATAATCGGGCCGAATGGAATTATGTACCAGGAGAATCTGAAGAACATCAGGCCCACAAGAGTCTGCAGGGCTTTGAGAACGAGCATTGAAAAGCTATCTCGTTTTGTTTCAGGCTCCTTTCTTTCATTCTGTGTATAATTATATTGATTATAGTAGTTATTATTCTGAGCCTGCTGATTTCTTGAGCGGAACTGGGCTCCGTTAAACCATTCCCAGAAGTTTTCATCACCAAATGGATTAGAATATGTATACTGATATTGTCTCTGATACTGATTCTGAGAGCTTGTATCGTATGAGTAATTATCAGATGAATATCCGCCAAGATCATAATTGCGGCGTTTTGCAGGATCGCTGAGTACATCGTAGGCAGCACTTATCTGTTTAAATTTTTCTTCTGCTTCTGCATTTCCCGGATTTCTGTCTGGATGATATTTGAAGGCCAGTGTTCTGTAAGCCTTTTTGATTTCATCAGCAGTGGCATTCTTGGAAACGCCCAGTATTTCATAATAATTGCTCATACTTATAAAATAATAAAAAACAGGCAGGGTTACAAGCAAAAAAAATCAGGCAGTGCAAGTCTGCCTGATTTCCAATTCAAAATACTCTCGGAAATATTTTAGAAAGTAAATTTTACACCAATTGTTGTTGTACAGATTCCAAGAAGGAAACAGCCTGCAAAACCAGGAAGGTTTGTGATGTTCAAATTGAAGTAATTATCACCCTCTTTTCCGGTAATCATTACAGGGAGTCTGAGACGCCACAACAGACCAACTACTGAATTAAAGTTATAGCAGCCCTTATAGAACAAAGACAAGCTGTGAACACCTGGATATACACCCGACGAATCTGCCTCAGAAATCTTTGCCATTGCAGCTGTATAAGAAGGAGTAAGGTACATATACTCCAGACCAAAAGCTGTAGAACCACCCTTCTCAAAAGGATTTGTAATATAAGCTACAGATCCAGATGGTGCAAATCCAAACTGATTTCCATCAAAACCAGTATTAAAAGCACATGCAGCTTCAATTTCAAGATGATAAATATCAACTGCTAATGTAGGTTCAAGACCAAGAATAGAAAGGCGGATTCCAGGTGTAATTCCAAAAGTCTTGTCAGAACCAAAATCGTCATCATCATCCCAACTTGACCTTGCAAATACAGACGGAATTAATCCTGCACAAATTATCAGACATAAAAGTAATTTTTTCATAGTATACCTCCTGATATAAGAATATCGGCATATAGCGCGAATTCCCACATATAATAAATTATCTTCATGAAAAAATCCAATGCTATTATAACACGTGAGAATTGAGAAAAGGTTACAATTTCTTATAAAAAACTGTTATTTTAACCGATAAAATCGTTTAACTTCGCTATTTTACCCTGAAAGTTTCCGGTGCACCCAGATAAGACTCAGGCATTGCCTTGTTTGCTTCGTGAATAACAATCTTTTCAAGCACAATATTTGGAGTTACTGGTCTCAGTTTTACAGAATTGAGGCCTGCATGACAGTCAGCATAAACTGTGGAAATACGGATATTGTTTGGAATATCTTTACCCCAAGGGAACTGATTATCACCTACAGCAAACTTTTCAGGATCAACTGCATCCTTAAGAATCTTTTCGCCGTTTACCTCTGCCACAAACTGAAGTTTGTTATCTTTGTAAGCCGGATTAGATGGATTGATATAGAAATCAAAAGCCATAACCCCACCGGTCTTTTCAACAAAATCAGGATTCAGGGCAAAGGCATACTCAACAAAAGGAGCATTCTCATCGCCTGGAGCAAAAGTTTTGACTGTATCAGAAGCCTTTACAGCACCCAAAGTCTTTCCATAACCTTCAAGCAGATTAAAGCCGCTCGAACGCACAAAATGAGGAGCTTCAATACTGATATAGTTTGTTGTCTGAACAAAGGTATTCTTAACCCCGTCATTCTGAACTTGTTTCAGAATCTCTGGTACAGCCGCATCAATATGAACCTTTACAAGGATCTTCGCTCCATGACCGTCGTTTCCTTCAATTGTGATTACATCTGTTTTGTCACTTTCTTTTGCAAGCTTTTCACGGTCAATTGTAAGAAGAATTGTGTCAATGTTAGCAACCTTATCACCAAGACCTTCTTCATCCTTTATGATTTTTCCATTAAGCCAGCGCTTAGAATCATCCTTATCATATTTTCCAAGTGTCACAGTATATTCACAGCCAGGCTCATTACAGTTTGCAAGTTTGATTCTGGCTTCTGTACAATCCGGATTTTTGAAGGCATCAAGATAAAGGTCTCGTACAGTCCAATCCTGACCGGTTGTTGTAAACTCGTTACCATCAATCCAGAAGATATTGCGCTTTTTGCGGGTTGGTTCAACATAAGCATATACAGGATAAGAGTTTGCAGCTTCACACCAGGTATTAAAACCGAAGTGTTCAGACCAGGCCATTCCATAGAAACGGCCCTCTCCTACTTTATCACATTCATCAACAAGTTCTTTATCAAACTTTACACACTCGCGAACTTTGTCTGCATAAACATTAGCAACAAGGGCATTGTGCTTTGCAAACCAGCGGTTCTTTCCACTGTAAAGCTGCATAAGCTCAACATTCATAGTTCCGGCAACAGGCAGATAAACCTGGCTGAAGAAGCCTGCATCCTGCTCAGCTGGAACGAGGGCACGCAGAGCCTTTGTGCGTTCAATCAGAGCCTTTGCACGGCTGATGATATAATCAGCTTCACCAAAGTTTATAGCATGGAAGGTATCCGGCTTAAGGGCTTCTGTACGGCACATGCTTGTAATCTTATTTGATTCATAAACAATATCCGAAACTTCCTGAAGCTGCTCAGAAGTAAAGTAAGGGAACTGAGCAGCAAACCACTTATCGCAATAAGCCTTAGTATCGGAATTATATTTTTCGTAGTCGTATCCAAGATTAAGGAAGTAAGAAAGTGGGAACTCGTTTGTAAGAATATCACCAACGTTTACAATCCAGAGGTCGCGGATTCCAAACTCGTAGGCTGCAGACATCTGCTCACGGGCCTTTGGAAGATAGTTTGTATTGAGCCACTCGTAGCTGTAAGGCCATCCGTGGTAGTCAAAATGGTAGTACATACCATAGCCGCCCTTGTGGCTTCTCATGTGCTCAGTTGGAACTGTGCGGAGATTTCCGTGGTTATCGTCACAGAGCATGAGAGTTACCCCCTCAAGCTCTGGATCATCCATCAAGCCCTTAGTGTGCTTATCGCCGTAGAAATATGGCTCAACCTCTTTGTAGAGGGCAAGCATACGAGGAACCTTATCCAAGTCTTCATTTACGTTCTCGCGGATAAGGCGGTTCTGAGTTTTAAGAACATCGCGAAGAAGGTTGATATTATCAGCCAGAGTTGCGTTCTGCATGATGGCTGTATCTGCCTCACCACGCATACCAACTGTAATTACATTTTCGAATTTACCGTTACGCTTTAAGCCGTCTTCCCAGAACTTTGTAATACCTTCCCGGTTCTTCCAGAAGTTCCATGCATCACCGTAAATAGAACCTGGTCCGCGAACATAGCGGTATTCCTCGCCGTTACGGCAGCATGGCTCGTGGTGGCTGGCTCCCATAACAACGCCCATTTCATCAGCAAGCTCGGCATTTGCAAGGCCAGGACCGTCCAGACTGAACTGAGCAGACCACATTGCAGGCCAGAGGTAGTTACCCTTAAGGCGGAGAAGGAGTTCAAAAACATGCTCGTACATTTTTGCATTAAAGCCGCCGAAGTTGTGGGTTGTAAAGTTACCGTATGCAGGCCATTCGTCATTAATAAAGAAACCGCGGAAGCGAACAGAAGGCTCTTTTGTAACTGTTAGGCCTTCTTCAAGTTCAACGACCTCGCGCTTTGCCGGCAAAACTCCACACCAGTCAACAAGAGGAGAAACTCCCATGAGTTCAGAAAGATGGAAAAGTCCGTAAATGGTACCACGTTTGTCGCTTCCAATAATGAAGATTTTATCTGCGCGCACTGCGAATACGTAACACTCGCGTTTGCCTGTAATTTTTGAGACCTCAGTCTGCAGGCCGCCTTCAGATGCAAGCTTTTCGGCGAGAGAAGCCTGACCAAGAGTTGCAAAAAGTACTGCACCTGCAGCACTTGTATCGCCGGCAGTTACAGAAGGCTTCTTTCCTGTAACTCTTTCAACATCAAGACATACCTTATCAGCAATTTTCTTTACACCAGAAAACTCATTTTCATCACAAACAAAAACATTTTTTCCATCAATTTTGAACATATTCACCTCAAAAAAACGATTGCCCGGTCATCCTCTTTGGAGTCCGGGCAATGACACAAATTTATTATATCACACCGTTACACACTAGTATACAACATAATGTCCACTTAATGCTAAAATTGCGAAAAAGTATAAGCAGTTGTCGTAGTAGCGGCGGCGGCCTGTACGCATAGGTGTATCCCAGAAGCGCTTTACGGCACGTTCTGCAGCCGCTCTTGCATCCCTGTCATCAAGCTTAACCGCCGCCGCAGCCTCGGCAACAGTAGCAATAAGCCCGATCGGGTGACGCGCATTCTTTTTAAGCTCAGTACCATCAATCATGTAATCTTTTAGATCATCAGCTTCCTTGCCATCAAAGAAGTTTATGATGTTTAAGGCAATCTTAGAAAGCCCTGCATTACCACCGAACCACAAAGCATCAAGGCCAATGTTAGCTGCAACACGGTATGAATCACTGAAGAAAGTTCCGTGATATTTAGGAGGCAGCGGCTGGCCGTCATCATTTGCATATTCAGCTGCAAGACCAGTTTCCGGATGGCAGGCCTTCAAAAGATATTTACGGCTTGCCTTAGCAGCAGCCTTCCAGTATTCCTTATCAGCAGGATCTGCATATTGAGCAAAAAGCTCGTAAAAATGAGGAAGGTGATAAGACGGGTCTGTAAAAGGACAGTTAGGTACAAAGCGGATATGGTGATTTTCTTCAAACCACATTTTATTATCGCTGTGAATTGCAACGCGGAGAATCTCACGGCCCTGCTCTGTGTAATTAAAGATTCCTTCTCCATTACCCCAGCGCTGAGCTGCAAAAAACAAAGCCATTGCAAAGTATTCTTCACCATCTGGAGCCGGACCATCTGCGTTCTTAGTTCCATCCGGCTTGTTAGACCAGCAGAAGTAACCCGCATTCGGACCACTTTCCATAAACATATTTTTCTTAGACCATTTCCATATGCGGTCAAAAATATCTTTACGGTTCATCTGAACGGCCATCATCATGCCGTAAGACATACCTTCAGTACGTGCATCATCATTACCGGTGTCTTCCATAAAACCGGTATTATCTTCTGCTTCAAAATAAAAATGATTGGGATTTTTCTGGTCAAAAATATTATTCCAGCATTCAATCACACGGTTTTCGATATCAAATTTCGAATAGCCAAACTCTTCCAATATACTTTTCATAGTATAAGAATATCACTGTAGTGTATTTTTAACGATAAAGGAAATTTCTTATTCTGACAAAAGCAGCGCAAGCATAGTGAGCAGAAACTCAACGGTGATTTGGAAAATCTGAGTGGCGTGAGCGGAGACAGAAGAAAAGTGCCTCTTGACGTATTTGCAGACTTGCATAAAAAAAATCCTGCGAGTTTCGGAACGAAAGTCGCAGGATTTTTTCCTAAAAACGGAAAGCGAGCACTTTTTTTCTGGCGCAGCGGAAGCCACTCAGATTTTTCAGAGATTACTTACTTTGCCTTTTTCTGTTCACTAGGCTTGCTCTTAGCTCCAGCAACAGCTGCAGCCATCTTAGCCTGAGCCTTTTCCATATCATTAACCATAAGGATTGGCTGACCAGTAGCATCCAGAGTATCACGCCAGAGTGAACCTTCAGGATCAACTGCATTGCGGTGAGCAGTTACAGCCTTGATTGGAAGGTGAACGAACTTGTCGTGAACAAGACCAATTACACACTTTGTCTTTCCAGCCATAGCAGCGTGAACAGCATTGTTACCAAGGCGCTCACAGTAAATAGAGTCACTTGCAGTAGTAACAGATGCACGAACCTGATATGAAGGATCAATATATTTAAGGTTGATTTCGATTTTCTTAGCCTTGAAGTACTTTTCAATTTCGCTCTTCAAGAATACACCAATATCAGAAAGTTTCTTGTTTCCAGAAGCATCAGTTGCACCAGTAGCCTGGAGAAGATCCTGTCCGGCACCTTCTGAAACTACGATTACAGCATGGCCACGTTTTGCAAGACGGCGCTCGAGAGTTGCAAGGAAGCCGTTCTCACCTTCCATTTCAAATGGAACTTCTGGAATAAGACAGAAGTTTGTTTCATGGCTTGAAAGAGCAGCAGCGGCAGCAATAAAGCCAGCCTCGCGTCCCATAAGCTTTACAAGACCAATACCGTTGATCTGTGAAGCTGCTTCCATGTGAACAGCAGCAACAGTTTCCTTAGCGCGCTGAACAGCAGTTTCAAAACCGAATGAACGGTCAATAAACATAAGGTCGTTATCTACAGTCTTAGGAACACCTACAACAGCGCACTTAAGACCACGTTTTTCAACTTCACATGCGATATCATAAGAACCGCGCTGAGTACCGTCACCACCAAGAATAAAGAGCATGTTAATTCCATCACGCTCAAGGCAGTCAACGATTTCTTCAACACGCTGTCCGCCACCACGGCTTGTTCCGAGGTATGTACCACCAATCTTGTGGATTTCGTCAATAAGATAGCGGTCAAGTTCAATTGGTTCGTATCCGCTTTCTGCAAAGAAACCGCGGAAACCAAACTGATATCCCTTTACAGTTTTTACGCCATAACGAGTATTCAGACAGCGTACAATAGCACGAATTACATCATTCAAACCAGGGCAAAGGCCACCACAAGTACAAATACCAGCCTTAGCATGAGTCGGATCAAAGTAAATCTTCTCACGAGGACCAGCCTTTTCCATAAGATTTGAAGAATCAAGCACAACAGGCTTTGTCTTATCAAAAACATTTACATTAGCAAGCACATAAGAATCATCGCTTACATAATTTGCAGTATAATCTCCATGAACTGTCGAAAGCTTAATTGGAGACGGAATAGTACAAGGTCCCAAGTTGTCTATAGTAAAATCAAATTTTTCTTCTGCCATAATACACCTCAAAAAATAGATATAATAGAATATAATGAAAACGATAAATATACAATAGCTTTTTAGGGCGCAAAATCAAAGTGTTAAGACGCGTTTCGCCCTTCGCTAACGCTCACCCTCCTCAGTCACTCACTTCGTTCATTCCCTGCGGTGGGCCGCTTCGCGGGGGCTCCATGCTTGGCGCGGTGCATCGGCTCATAAAAAAAGCCAGCAGCGGGAAAAATGTAAGGTAATTGAAAAGATTTCGGTTAAATAAAAAAGCCAGCAGCTACCTACTTTCCCACCGCAAAGGCAGTATCATCGGCGTAAGAGAGCTTGACTTCCGTGTTCGGAATGGGAACGGGTATTACCTCTCCACTATGGCCACTGGCATTATTAACAATGCAATTTACGAAGAGTGTTGGTCTGATAACTCAGAGCACACAGAACGGATATTTAAGAAGTGTTCGAATGAACGGAAACGATGATATGGCCAAGTCTCACGACTTATTAGTAATGCTCGGCTGAACGCCTCACGACGCTTACACCTGCATCCTATCAACCTGGTAGTCTCC